>Ga0136615_10000385_pt1 | contig 20063 bp, 20 predicted proteins | sample AntDrymUQ2882206_2_FD_106647 | JGI IMG/M metagenome (GOLD analysis project Ga0136615, IMG submission 106647) | Polar desert sand microbial communities from Dry Valleys, Antarctica - metaG UQ288 (22.06) | ecosystem: Environmental > Terrestrial > Soil > Desert | place: Antarctica: Dry Valley...
CATGCCCCCCGACGGCGTCCTCCCGTGCCGCGAGCCCATCGCCCCGGGCCACCAGACCGTGGACTCACACCCACGCGTCCGAACACCTACATCACGCGGCCTGTTGCACGATCCGGGCTAGCGAGACTCGCTAGCCCAGTCGTGGTGCGGGATTGCGGGTGCGGCCGGATGGCGGCTACCCCAACTTTCAGCTCGTTTTACCCCAACGGGGCCGGGTAGCGGATCGCCCCTCTTGTGCCGGGCGCCGGATCAGCCGATAGGGACTGAGGGCGGGCGCGGGGGCACTGCCGTCGATTGGGTCCCGCGTCCGCCCCTTTCTCGCTAAGCAGCCGGGGCGGGCGCCTACCCCATAACCGAGTTGCGCTTACCCCACCGGTTCAGAGGATGATTCCCTCCCAGGTCGTCGAACCTACGGCCGAGGAGGGGAGATGCGGCCTTGGCGACGCAAGATTCTTTGTTTGAGACAACCGAATATCTGGCCGTGGCGACGGACTTCGGGCAGGTCGAAACGGGAGCCTCGCTGGGGCACTGGATTCTGGCCGAGAACGGGAGCGAGTACCTAATCAAGGGGCCCTCCTTTACTCCGGACCATCCAACGGTGGCCGCAAACGAGTGGGTAGCCGCCCAGCTCGCTGCGGCGATGGGCCTACCCGTCCTCGATCACAGAATAGTGACGATGGGCGGACACCTGTTCTTCGGCAGTTCGTGGATGGAGAAGCCGTCATTCCATCCCGCCATAGACGAAAGCCTCCTTGCGCGCTGCCGAAACCGTGACCGGGTCTATGGCGTTGTGGTCCTCGACACTTGGCTCTGTAATCCTGATCGCCATGCCGAGAATCTCGTAGTGCGACGGGTGCGGAACTCCAATGACCACTTGCTCTTGCTCAACGACCACAGCCACCTGCTCGTGAGCCCTGCCGGTGCGCGCACCGGCAAGCAGCTCCTCGCTCATCTCGACGTCGGCCCAGCGAGCTACGTTAGGCTGGAGTTCGTCAAGGCGAGCATCGCAAGCGCGGACCGCTTGCGACACGCGCTACAGACGACCGAAGCGCTGCCCGAGGAGCGGATACGAGGAATCGTGGAGTCGACACCCGACGAGTTATTGCCCGACGACTACCGCGGCGCTTATGAAGAGTTTCTTGTCCAGCGCCTAGCCCGTCTTAGTCGCCTCTTCGAGGATAACAGTCAAAGTTTCCCAGAGCTGGATGGACCATTATGATTGAGGCTCAGTATTCCGTCATTCGCTACATGGCAGACCCAGCGCGCGGCGAGCGTCTCAATCTGGGCGTCTTATTGTGGACGGAGGGTGCATACCGGCTCGCTGTTGACCCCTCGGCCGCGGAGAGAGTCATCCGGGAGAATCCTCGTTTGGAGCGCGATGGCTTGCTTTACGTCGAGCCTTTGTTGCGAGATACGCTTGGACGTGCTCCGGGCGAAGAGGTTGGAGAGCGGGTCCGTGGAGTCCTTGATCGCCAAAAGGGCTTCCCCATCGATCTTACAGAGCCTCGCTTCACGAGCCTAGTCTCAGACGACCTCGAAGAGCCGTTAGAGGCGCTGGTAAAGCGCATCGTGTACCCCAAGCGGCGTGGTGGAGGAGGCGGACACGATCCGACCCGGGACGTTGAGCAGCGCTTGCGGCCACTTCTCACCCGTGGCGCGGTGGAGCGTCATCGTTTCTTTCAAGCCTCTCGCTCGGGCGTATCCCGTGTTGCTGACTTCTATGCCAACTCCAACGTCAACACCGCCCTCGATGTGGTTCGACTCGCTGTGAAGAAGGCCGACGAGATCCGCCACCGCGCCGATGCAGAGGCTTATAAGGTCCATGACGTCCTCGAGAAGAACGCAGTCCGGTACGCTGTGTATTGCGTCTTCTCGGACGACCGGGCGCTGAAAGAAACGAACGAGAGCGTCGTGCAGATTCTCGGCTCCGCTGGGGCGTCCGTGATTACGGATATCGATGGGGCTGTCCTTACCATGCAGGGGACTTAAGAACACTTTCCGTCCGAGGGCCAAGGTAAAGTGTCCTTGTGATCTGAGAACAAATTGACCCCCGCGACGTTGGCGCGTCCGGGGGGTCTGGCCCACGGAAATTGTGGCTCCATGGACGTACCGAAGGTACCACCGCGCTCGGCGGGCGCGCCCGCAGGAATCCTCGACTCCCCCGAGATCGGGCGGCTCATCGTTGAGCTTGACGAGACCCGATGGACGGGTCGCCCCGGCTACCCGCTCCGCGCGATGGTCGGCATGGCCCTCGCCAAGAGCCTCTACAGCATCCCGACGTGGACCAAGACCGTCGCCCTCGTGCGCGAGGACGATGCGCTGAGGGAGGCCATCGGCGGCGAGTGCCTTCCGTCTACGCCGCCTACCGCTTCGCCGCGAAGCTGCGCGCCTACTCCGATCTGCTCGATTCATGCAGCGCCCGCGTGCTCGACTGGCTCCGCGCCGAGAGGCCCGAGTTCGGCCGTGACCTCGCCATCGACGCCTCCGACCTGCCCGCCTACGCGAACGGTCAGCGCTACGTGTCGAAGGGCGGGCGCGAGCGCGAGCGCTTCTCCGACCCCGACGCCTCTTGGGGGCATCGCTCGGCGGTCAGCACCCGCAAGGGCGGCGGGTTCTACGGCTACCGGGTCCACGCGGCCGTCTGCGCCCGCACGGACCTTCCCGTCGCGTGGCAGGTACAGACGGCCGGAAGCCACGAATCCAACTACGTCGCGCCGTTGCTCGACGCTGCGAAGCGTCGCGGCTTCACCGCCGAGACTACGGCGCTCGACATGGGCTACGACAACGGTCGCGTCTATGACGAGTGCGAGGCGCGCGACTCTCGGCCGATCATCCCGCTGCGCGAGACGCCGGGCGTCAAGCGCGGCGACCATCGCCCGCCGACCTGCGACCACGGGACGTGGACCTTCGCCGGGTCCGACCCTTCGCGCGGAGCGTCCAAGTGGCGATGCCCGACCGGCGAGTGCAAGCCGGGCTCGCGCTGGATCGCGGCCGACCGGCTGCATCCCCTGGTCCCCCGCGAGTCGAAGCGGTGGAAGTCGCTCTACCGAGGCCGCGCCTCCGTCGAGCGGGAGTTCGGCAGGCTCAAGAACGAATGGGCCTTGCTCCCGCTCCGGGTGCGCGGGATCGAGCGGGTGAGGCTCCATGCCGACTTGACGATCCTCGCCAAGCTCGCGTGCGCGCTCAGTCGAGCGCGCCTATGCGACCACGATTGCGTGGCAGCTTGAGCAGTACCTGAGTTCTGGCGCTTATCCCCTTGACGCACGGTCACTTTTCACCTAGACTGTCCGTTAGTGGACTTCTTTGGCCCCTTCGCCTTAGCTTTCTCGGCCTGCTTCTTTAGCTCGTCGCGCACCTTCTTCGGGAAGAGGCGACGCATGGCCTCGTCTGTCGTGAGTTCGTTCGCCTTCCGTCTCTTCGCCATCTAGGAGCCTCCGTGGACGCCGAGAACATGAGCCTGGTCAAGCTGGTCGACAAGTTCGGAGGCGACGACCGCTGCCGCGAGTACCTGGAAGAGCTTCGCTGGCCGGAAGGCGTCAAGTGCCCGCGCTGCGACTCCGACAGCATCTCGCGCATAACGACTCGCAACCAGCTCGACTGCAACGACTGTCGCTACCGCTTCTCCGTCACGACGGGAACGCTCTTCCACGACTCCCACCTGCCGCTGTCGAAGTGGTTCATGGCGATCTACCTCGTCGCGGAGTCCAAGAAGGGCATCTCCGCGAAGCAGCTTCAACGCATGCTCGATACGAGCTACAAGACGGCGTGGTACCTCGCGCACCGCATCCGCGCAGCGATGGGCGACGACGACCAGCCGCTGCTGCGCGGCATCGTTGAAGCTGACGAGACGTTCGTGGGCGGTCGTCGCTATGGCGTCGGGCGAGGCAACTACCGCGACGCCGATAACCCGCCCGTGGTCGGAGTCGCTGAGCGCGGCGGCGAAGTCCGCCTCAAGGTCGTGCGCGACCGGAGCAAGGGGACGCTGCACGGGTTCATCCGCGATCACGTTGCCGACGACGCCGAAGCGATCTACACGGACGAGTGGACCGGCTACTCCGGGATCGGGGACGAGGACACGCGCCACGAGGTCGTCAACCACTCTGCCAAGGAATACGTCCGGGTCGACGTGCATACGAACACGGTCGAGGGCGTCTGGTCGCTTTTCAAGCGCGGGATCGTCGGGAGCTACCACCAGATCAGTACGAAGCACTTGCCCGCCTACCTTGACGAGATGGAGTTCCGGTTCAACCACCGGGAGAACCCGTTCCTCTTCCGCGACACGCTGCTGGTGCTGGTTCATGGAGAGGCGTTGCTGTGCTCGAAGCTGGTTCATGGTTGATCTACGAGTTCGCAGTTCTCTAGAATCAGATCGTGGGGTCCGATTCGCTTTATCTGACCATTCACCGTCACCGGAGATCCCTGCTTCTTGACAGCGAACACGTCAACCGATCCGGGTGCGGGAATGTCCATAAAGATCCACATGAACGGATCGTACGTGTGAATACAGGCGCGGACCCCACCCTTCTCCTCCGGGGCCGCATTCTGCAACGGGCCTGAAACCTGTATCCATCTACCGATATATGGTTGGGCCAGTTTGTCCGCTCGTATGTCGATGTGATCTTCGTAGAACTTGACTAACTCCTCGGGAGTCGCGTCAACAAACATCCGCTTGTCCCCAGGGTTTGGGGTTGGCTGAGGTGCAACCTGGGGCGCTGTTGTAGGTTCAGGCACGGAGGCTGGGGCAGGCTTGCCGACCTCCGGTGCGAGATCGTCCTCGGTTGTTCGTTCGGCCCGAGGCTCCCGCGCTTGGACCGAAACGGAACGACCCTCGGCCAGTGACGCACCAGGGGCGCTCTTTGTCCGGTCCAGAATGTCAGCGGGAAGGAGGAGAAGCGCGAGGCCCAAAAGAGTCGGAACGACCCACCCAGCGCCACCCTCGCCGATGAAGGCGAGCAGGCTACTGAGCTTCTGAACGTCTTCGGGTAGGCCGACAAAGCCGAGAACCGAGGTACACGTGATCACGGCGCCACCGGCCTTCCGAGCACGGGTCGAGAGCATCTCGGCAGGATAGCGCGGGACCGTGCATCAAGTATACAATCGCGAAAGGTCTGTTCACCGCAGTTGGGGCAGAAGTTTCCTCTCGCCATAGCTGGGAGATCGTACCGACACGAGTTTCGCTAGCCGTTTCGCCCGACCCTCCTAGTAGAGAGCGGACGCCACGTGAACCAGGCTCCCCGGCGCCTCGCAGAACTGGACAGGCCCCGGTCTCACCGGAGGCGATCGGGCTCGGCGGCCCGTCTCTAACCCGGATCGTGCGGTAAGCACCTCGGGGTGAGGCCACGTGGACGTCCGTGGTGTGTGCGGATGGTGTGGGTGTCTTTGCGACGGTCGAGGTGGGCCCGATGTCGGGGTTGGTGGAGCGGGCGGGGGCGGGGCCGCTCGTTGCGGGCAGGGGTCGATCTGGCGCTGGGCGCCTTCGGGCCAGTGTCGTCGCCGCCGTGCCCGCCGTCAGCCGGCCGGCGGGGGGAGCGCTTTGAGGCGGGCGAACGCGTGCGCGAGGTCGCGCGCCCAGGGCCAGCTCACTTGCAGGCGGAGCCTCGCTTGGCGGCCGTGGAAGGCGAGCCGGGCGGCGGTGTGCAGGAGCCGGTAGCGCAGCCGCTTGGGCTCGCAGCTCGCGAGCGCGCCGCCGAGCAGCAGTGCCTTCGTCCAGGCAAGCAGGTCGTGGGCGATCAGGACGAGCGCGAGCCAGACGGCGTTGAGATCGAAGTCGCGGAAGGGGAGGTTGCGCAGGCCGGTGTCCTTGTCGCAGCGGATCTGGTCCTCGACGCGGGCGCGCCGGCGGTGGCGGCGCTCGAGCAGCGCGATGTCGACGTCTTGTTGGTCGGTGAGCAGGACCTGGAAGCGGTGGCCGTCGTGGTCTGTGAACGAGAGCTGGGCGCCAGGGTGGGGGCGCTCGCGGCGGACGATCCAGCGCGAGCGCTCGGGCCAGTCGCCGCGCTCGAGGAGGTCGGTGATCTCGGCGACCTCGGCGCCCTCGCGCGGCTCCTCGTCGCTGGCCAGCGCCGCCGTCCACGATCCCTCCTCCAGAGTGAGGATCGCTCTGCGGATCGGCTCGGTCAGGTCGAACCCGACCGAGTAGCGGACCCGTCCCTCGCGGCACCAGTTGAGTGAGCTCGTGCGTCGCTCCAGCCGAGTCGGCGCGCAGCAGGACCTCGATCGCCTCGATGTGCTCGGCGGGGATCTGCTCGAGCGCGGCTTCTGCGACCGCGATCTGATCGGCTGCGGTGTTAGCACCGGCATTGCCGGGGCGCAGCTCGCCGGCAAGCGCCTCACTCGACTCGTCCAGGTAGGCGAGCAGCGGGTGAAAGCCGAACCCGCCCTTGAAGTTGCCGGCCGCCCCCTGCTTGTCCGAATGGCTCCCGACCAGCGTCGCGTCGACGTCGAGCGTGGCCTGCGCGGGCCTGACGCCGAGCTTCCACGCGCGCTCGCGTGCCCGTGCGCGGGCGGCGCGCACCGCTTCGAGCAGCGCCGGCTCCGAGGCGATCCGGTCGAGCACCCGAAACGCCGTCGAGTCGGAGGCCACCCGCCCGAACAGCGGCTGCTGATCTCGGACCGCGCGCAGATCGCAAAGGCAGTCGCCGCCGTCGGCGAGCATCACCGCCAGGTCGCGCACCACCCGACCCGGATCGTGACCGCCGGCGCGCTCGCGCATCCTGGACAGGCCGTCCGACAGCGCCCGCGTGAGCCCTGTCTTGTCGGCCACCTGCGCCAGCAGCGCGCTGCCCGCGTGCGAGACCAACCCGTCTCCGTCCGGCGAGACTTCTACGGTGAAACTGCGGCCATCACGCTGCACCCTCAAGGTGATCCTCCTGAGCCGGGGTTGCGACCTTCGAACAGCCGCATCCTCCCTGCTCAGCCGGACATTCCCGCGCCCCGGCTACGTCCGGGGCGCGGTCGTTACTGCACCATCCGGGCTAGACTTGTCCAAGTATGAAAAGGGTCCGTCTCCGCATGACCTGGAACGGGTTGCTCGCCGCTGGGCTGCTCGAGCTCTCCCTCCTCGGAGGCTTCGCCCTCTTGCCTCCGCTCGAGCGGCTCGACTTCGAGTCCGGAACGTTCTCGACCTGGGCGACTCAACGGTCGACCGACGACCGGATCCGCATCGTTGACTCTCCGGTACGGGAAGGAAGCAGAGCGGCCCGCTTCGAGATACGCGATGGGGACTCCGTCAACGGCTCCGCGCGCGCGGAGCTTGCGTACATGGACGACATGGCCTCCGAGGGCCAGGAGCGAACGTACTCCTGGTCGACCTTCCTCCCGTCTGACTACCCGATCGTCGACAAGTGGCAGGACATCGTCCAGTGGAAGAACGAGGGAACCGGTACGCCCCCTCTCCAGATCGGCATCAGGGGCGACCAGATCGGCCTGGCCGGAGGTCCGCAGGTGAACTACCGCTGGCCCTGGAAGACGACGCTCGAGCGCGGCAAGTGGATCGACTTCAAGGTCCGCATCAAGTGGTCCTCGGATGCCCGGGTGGGCTGGGTCGAAGCCTGGTACCAAGGCGCGAAGGTGCTCGAGCGCTACCCGATGGCCACGCTCTACCCGGGCCTCGAGAACTACTTCAAGCTGGGTCTCTACCGTGACGACGACATTTCGCAGACGGGCGTCCTCTATCACGACCATGCGGTGATCTCGACCCCGTTCCTTGAGCGCCTGCTCGGCTGAGGGTGGCCTAGCCGCGGACGGTCGCGTACCTCACGCGCCTGGCGCCCGACGCACGCTCCTCGTCTTCGACCACTTCCTCAAGTACTCCACGGGTCTGGGGAGCGGCTTACGCGAGCTCGGGTGCCCGCTCGCCATGCTCGGGCGAGACCACGACAACGAGTTCGGCGCGGAGCCGGGGGCAGCGCGTGCCTGGGTCGCCCAAGAGCTCGGGTCCGGCGTTCGATTCGAGCGTCTCCCCGGGCGGGTGCGCGATCCCGCCACTCCCTTGACCGTCTACCGGGCACGCCGCTTCGTCCGCCGTTTCTCCCCCGATGCGGTTCACCTTCAGGATTCCGTGGTCAACGACGTGCGTCTGATCGCAGCCTCGGGAGCCGCGCGACGGGCCTTTGCCCTGACCGTCCACGACCCGACGCCGCGTGCCGGTAACACGGTTCGCTCCCACTGGAAGTGGCGACTTCGCAGCGCTCTCATCCGTCACGCGCGCGTGGTGTTCGTACACGCCGAAGTGCTCCGCGACGAACTTCTCTCCATCGAGCGCCCGGGTGGCGCCGTGGTCGTCGTTCCCCACGGCGTCGAGCCGGCTCCCCTACCACTTCCGCCTACTCCGTCGCTTCTGTTCTTCGGAAGGCTCTCGTACTACAAGGGGCTCGACACGCTCCTAGACGCGATGCCGAAGGTGTGGCACCGCGTTCCCGAGGCACGGCTGACGGTGGCAGGCGAAGGCGACCTGCCGGAGCATCCGCTGCTGCACGACGCCCGCGTCGCCGTACGACACGAGCACATCCCGGAGGCAGATATCCCCGACCTGTTCGCGGGCGCGACCTCCGTCGTCCTCCCTTACCGGCACGCAAGCCAGAGCGGCGTGGGTTCCCTGGCGAAGCGCTTCGGCAGACCACTCGTCGCCACGGCCGTGGGAGGGTTGCCCGAGCTCGTTCCTCCGGGCACCGGCCGCCTCGTTCCTCCCGAGGACCCCTCGGCTCTTGCGCACGCGCTCGTAGAGTTGCTCGAGGCGCCCGAGCTCGTCGCGGAGATGGCGAGGGCCGCAGCCGCTTCCGCGGTCGACGAGGTCAGCTGGCGCCGAGTGGCGACGCTCACCCTCCAGGCCTACGAGCGCTATCTCTTCTAAGGCTCCGGTTTCTCCGGACTTCACATCAGAGTCTCGTGGAGCGCGCGCTGAGGCCGGCGGCCCTCTCCGTCAGTGCGCCGCTGTCGGCGCGGCGGGGGCCGAGCCCGGCCTGCGGCGAACCAGGTCCGACGCAGCGGTCTCGAGAGCGTCGGCGAGAGGCTCGAACCGCCGACGATCCTCGTCGGTAACGGTCGGCCACACGGGGTCGATCACGCGGATCGGGGGGCGGGACTCCGTGACGCTTCGAGCTCCTTGGCGGCGAAGACGACGAGGCTGCCACCGCCTACGTGCGAATTAAAGCCACACGAACGGGTCCCGGCGTCCGACGCGGGTCCTCAGCCTGTGGTTGGCGCGGCGCTTGATCCAGGGCGTGACCGGTAGGCGCCCCTCCTCGGGACGGGCGTACTGGATCCCCTTGTGGAGGACACGAAACCGGTTTGCGCGAAGAGCGCGGAGATATGACTCAGTCCAGCCGACGGCGTGGCTCGAATGAGGGTCGGGGTGGCGCCAATAGTGATAGGCCGCCCACAGGCTTCTCACGGGCTCCATCATCCACGATGACTCCGCCCGGCTTGAGGACCCTGTTTGCCTCGGCGAGGAGCCGTCGCTTGTCCTCGACATGGTGCACGATCTCCTTGCAGATCACGAGGTCGAAGGTGGCGTCCGCGAAGGGAAGCAGCGTCACGTCAGAGACGATCCGCTTACCGGGGCCGAGATGCGGGTGGCGGAAGTTCCATCCGAGCGAAAGGCTGTTGGCCTCGAAGTCACAGATCCAGGTGTCGAAGCCCGCCTCGGCGAAGAGCCAGCTCACCCAGCCTGAACCCGCGCCGAGCTCGAGTGAGGTCGCGGACGGTGCCAGGGGCACGACCTCGTTCAGGAGGTTGACGAGTTGGACCGCGCCGGGAGCGCTCTGCTTGAGGAAGTCAAGATCTCGCTCGACGTTCGTCGTCTGCCAGTCGCGCTCCTCCTCCATCGTCAGCTCCATGAACCCGTGGTCTTGCTCCGGGTACCCCATAGAGACCAAGCCGTCGCGGACGGGGTAGACGAGGTCGGCGGCTTCCGAGTAAAGACCGCGCTCGTGGTCGTCGAGCGGCTGCAGCGTTTGCTGACACCGCAGGGTGTTGAGCACGGAGGGATGAATCACAGGCAGCCTTGCGCCCCCGACGCAGTGGGCGGCGTCTCGAACCTCGCGACCATCGACGCGGGCGTCGATCCATACTTGGCGCGGGCACGTTGGAGTTGCGAAGCCGAGAGGCTAACACCGCGCACCGGCGTGGAGCCACGTCCAGTCCCTGTTCGCGCTCCGACTCAGCTGGCGAATGGACAGTGTGGGCGCGGATAGCGTGTCCGACCGTGCGAGCGCTCGTGACCGACGCCCACTTGCGCAGCACGCTGCACGGCATTCGAGCGCTGGGTCGGGCGCACATCGAGACGGTCGCGGTAGCTGACTCGTGGAAGGCCTCCGGCCTGTGGTCCCGCCATGCCGCGGCCCGCGCCGTTGTCCCGCCAACCGCGTCCGAGCGCTTCGCCGGCGCCGTCGCCGAGGTCGCCGAGCGACACGGGCCGCTCGTCGTTCTTCCAGGTCGCGAAGCTGCCCTCGATGCACTCGTCCACCGGGACTCGGACCTGCCGGCGGGCTGCCTGCTGGCGAGCCCGGGACCCGAGGCGCTCGAGCGCGTGCGCAGCAAGCCGGCGCTCGCCGACATCGCCGCCCGGGCCGGCCTACGGACGCCGCCTACGCTGCTGGTCGGCTCGGCTCGCCAGGCTCGCGAAGCGCAGTTGCCCGTCCCCTGCGTAGTGAAGCCCGCGCGTCCCGGTCAGGCACTCTGCCGCGCACACGTCGTGACCTCGAGCTCCCAGCTCGCGACGCTGCTCGGAGAGCTCCTCGACGACGAGCCTCTCCTCATCCAGGAGCACGTCGCCGGTGCGCTCTTGGCGTTGTCGGTCGTGGTCGACCGCGCGGGCAGCGTCGTCGCTCGCTTTCAGCAGGTGGCAGCGCGCACCTTTCCTCCCGAGGCCGGCGTCTCCTCGCTGGCTATCAGCGTAGCGCCAGACGAGACGCTGACCGAGCGTGTAGGCGAGATGCTCCGCCAAGCGGGCTTCTGGGGAATGGCCCAGCTGCAGTTCTTGGCTGGGGAAGGATGGCCGGTCCTGATCGACGTCAATCCCCGCTTCTACGGGTCGCTATCCCTGGCACTCGCCGCGGGAGTGAACCTGCCCGCGGCCTGGCACGCGGTCGCGCGCGGTGCGCCGGTCGGTCCCGCGCAGCCCTACCGACTCGGGGTGCGATATCGCTGGCTCGAAGCCGACATCGTCGTGGCGGCGCGCGGCGGGGATGCACCGCTGCTTCCGGCGCGGCGGCCCGTCGTGGGCGCCTGGTGGTCCGCCGACGACCCGCTGCCCGCGGCAATCCTGGCCGGAGGGGCCTTCAGTGCTCGGATTCGCCGCCAGGTCCGCCGGCGCCTGCGATGAGCTGTGCTATCCGGGCGTAGACCGCCGTGAGCTCCTCTTCCGGTCCGCCGTAGGGATCGGAGATCGCGAGTTGGCCCTCGTCGGCCAGGGCGGCGAGCATGTGAACGCGACCACGAGACTCCGGGAAGTCATGCCACAGACGCAGCAGGTTGCCGACGTCGAACACGAAGATCGAGCCGGCATCGCGAACCATCGACGCATCGAGGACTCGCGAGCGATGCTCTTCGAGGTCGACGCCCCACCGGCGCGCCGCGCTCACCGCCGCCGGCGGCGAGTGGCGGCCGGGCCGGTCGAAGGTGCCCGCCGACGCGACGCGACGCGCCCGGTCGAGACGTTGCCTTGCCACTCGCTCGGCGAACGGACTGCGGTAGATGTTGCCGAGGCAGACGAACGTTACGGGCTCGCAGGTCGCCCACGCCGCGCGAGCACGGCGCGTGAGCCGGCGACGAAGCGGTGGCAGCGACAGCCCCAGCGCGACTCCGCGCCGACCGGCGCCGGTCAGCTTGCCGGCGGCCCTGCGCGTGAACGCGGCCGCGCGCCCTGAACTCACCGACCGAGCGCCGAGCGGGCCGAGCGGGCGACCCGCAGGAGCTCGCGCGCGCCGACGTCGAAGAGGGGGCGGCGAGCCCTCAGGACGCGACCCTGGACTCGACGGGGCGAGTTCCCGTGGAAGACGCCGACCCGCGGCCAGCGCAACGGCAGGGGCGCCTCCCACCCGTGCCCAACCGTCACGGCGAGACCGTAGCCGCCACGCCGCGTCGCCTCGACCGTACGGTCGTCGTGATCCGAGTAGGGGTAGGCGAAGGAGACGCACGGGCGGCCCGTGCGCGCCTCACATACGTGGCGCGACTCGACGAGCTCACGCTCGAGCTCCTCGTCGGTGAGCCGCGTGAGATGCGGATGCGAGCAGGTGTGCGAGCCGATCTCCCATCCGCTTTCCTGAAGCGCGAGCAGATCGTCCCAGGGGAGGCACCGCAGCTCCGGCTCGTGTTCGGTACCGAGCCAGCGGTCGTAGCCCTCCCAGGCCATCGGCGCGCCTGTGCCCGCGTAGTCGGTGGGCACGAACACCGTCGCGGGGAAGCCGACCTCGTCGAGCACCGGCCGAGCGAGCTCGAGGACCGACCGGTGGGCATCGTCGAAGGTCACCGCGACCGTACGCGGCCCCTTGGGCGCCGTCAGCGCGTCGTGGAGTGTGGCGCCGCGGTAGCCACGCCGGGCCAGCATGCGAAGCTGGGCCATGAGATCGCCGGGTCTCACGGACGTGCCGGCGGGCCATGTCTCGCTCACCGCGTGGTAACAGAGGACGAGAACCTCGCTCACGGGCGCCACCATAGACGAGCCACCGCCCCGCTCTCGAGCGCCGAGGCGAGGCCGCCGCCGCCGCGCGTCTGCCTGCCCGGGGCCGGTGGAGAGCGCGGCTGGGACCGGGTCAGTGACGCGACTCGGTCGCTGCGGGCTCCTCGGCCTGTTCGAGAAGGGCCTGGCTGGGAGCACCACCGGCCACGGCGGCCTCGAACAATGCGGCGTAGCGATCGACCATCCTCCCAGCATCGAAGAGGCGACTCTGGTGTGCTGTTCGTCCGATCGCATCTCGTTCGTCTGCATCCACGAGCAGACTCCGGGATGCCTCGAAGAACGCATCGGCGTCTCCTGCCGGAACCCAGAGCCCCGCGCCAGTTCGCTCGAGCGTGGTCCGCACGTCTCCGACGTCGGTGGCCACGATCGGCACGCCCAACGCGATCGCCTCGATCAGGGACATTGGCATTCCCTCGACCAGAGACGGAAGCACGGCCAGGTCGGCGAGGGCGAGCAAAGCGGGCACGTCGGAGCGCCGACCGAGGAACGTGGCCCAGTCCGCACCGATCGAGTCGGCGTAGCGCTCGAGCGCCTCCCTCTCAGAGCCATCGCCTACGAGCAAGAGCCTGACGTCCCCGAGCTCAGCGCGCACCCGGCGCACGGCGTCGAGACTGGCGCGCTGGTTCTTCATGTACTCGAGGCGGGCAACGTGAACGACGACCAGGGCGTGCTCGGGAAGATCGAGTGCAGCACGGCCAGAACCGATGTGGCTGGCGGCCCGGAGGTCGTCGATCGGCACCCCGTTTGGCAGGTAGACGATCTTGTCGGGATCCACGCCCTCTCGCTCCAGCAGCGGCATCTGCCAGGTCGCGCAGGCCACCGTGGCGAAAGTGAAGGGAGAGAGGATCCGGTGATGAGCCGCGATCCAGCGTCCGCGTGGGGCCCCCGTCCTCGAGCGATGGATCTCCCGGCCGCCCGAGTGCTCGGCGACCACGACGGGTCGGCGAGCGACGATCGCGGCCAGCCGTGCCCACAGGGTGGCGTCCCATAGTCCGCAGTGGACCACGTCAGCGTCGCGCGCGAGGCGCACGAGTCTGCGGAGAGCGGCAATCTTCCCGAGCCGGCTCCTTGCCCCCAGGTCGACCACCCGAACGCCCGCAGCGCGAAGCGGTTCGATGTCTCGCCGGACGCTGACGATCGCGGCGAGGGTGACGTCGTACCCTCGGGTCGCCAGGCCGATCGCGAGATGGACGAGCTGGTTCTCCGCCCCAGCGCCTCCGAGCATGGGGATCACGAGGAGGAGTCGCCGGGCTCCACGCGCGTTCATCGCTGCAAAGCTACCTCGGCGCTTGATCCTCGCCCGATCCTGAGAACGGCGAACCGGCGCTTGGGCATAGTCTCGGTCGAGTGGGCTCGGCCAACGACCTCTCTGGAGCCTCGGCGCTCGAGCCCTTCGTCACCGTCGTGGTCGTATCCTGGAACACGAGAGAGCTTCTTGCCGCCTGCCTGCGCTCGATGCGGCCGGACACGGCCGCCGGCCGGGCCGAGGTCTGGGTCGTCGACAACGCGTCCGCGGATGGCTCGGCGGAGATGGTTGCGTCGGAGTTCCCGTGGGTCGGGCTCATCCGGGCAGAGGAAAATCTGGGGTTCGGGCGAGCCGTCAACCTGGTGGCGCGGCATACACGAAGGCGATGGATCGCTCCATCCAACGCGGACATTCGCCTCGAGCCGGGCGCCCTCGAGCGGTTGATCGCCGCCGGCGAGGCCGATCCCAGCGCCGGGATCGTGGCGCCGATGCTGCTGCTGCGCGACGGTTCGATCCAGCCCTCGATACAGCCTTTCCCCACTCTGCCCCACGCCGCTCTGCTGCGGCTGAGGGTGTGGCGGATCAGCCGCCGCGTCGGGGAGCGCCTCTGCCTGCGGGGGTACCGCGACCCGACGCGCGGGGGCCACGTCGACTGGGCGGCCGGGGCGTTCCTGCTCGTGCGGCGCAGCGCCTTCGACCAGATCGAGGGCTTCGATGAGGAGCAGTGGCTATACGCCGAGGATCTCGATCTGGCATGGCGACTGGGCCTCACCGGCTGGCGGACCCGCTACCAGCCGAGCGCGGTCGTGCATCACGAGGAGAGCGCCGCGACCGGCAAGGTGTGGGGCGACGCCCTACCCGCCAAGTGGCTCGCGGCGACCTACGCCTGGATCGCCCGCAGGCGAGGAATAGGCCGAGCCTGGTCGCTCGCGGCCTTCAACGTCGCCATGAGCTCACTCGAGTGGAGCGCGTACTCGATCTTCGCGGCGGTGTCCTCGGCCCCGCGGTGGCGCGAGGGCAGGCTTCGCGCGCGCGAGGGCGTCCGCCTGCATCGTCTCGGCCTTCGGCGACGCGCTGGGCTGGAGAGCACCCGCTGAGACGCGCGGTAGGTCTGGCTCAGCGCAGGCACGAGCGCTACGCGTAACCCAGCTCGCTCAAGAGCGGTCCAGCCTCCTGATTGATCTCAGCGAGATCGCTCGCCCGCAAGTCTCGCCTCTAGCGTCCGATGGAACCACCGTGGGCCTGCTCCAGGGGCACCACGAGGAACTCGGCTGGAATGCCCAGGAACTCACCCAGGTCCGCAGCCACTCGGTGCGGCGACTCGACGAGACGCTCGTAGCGGATCTCGAACGCGCGTTCCCCGGCGCTTCGAGCCGCGGTCACGTAACGGCGCCAAGCCCACCCCACCCGCCGTGCGTCGCTCACGGTCGCAAACTCTGATGCTCGTTCGGGTTCGACCCAGTACCGAGAGGAAGCGCCAAGTGGGCCGACAGCGACCGCCCCGGCGCTCAGCCAGCCGCGCTCGAGAAGCGAGGCGGCGACATCGCGTCCGTCACGGAGCATGTGATCACCCGTGCTTCAGGGAAGGCGTGGTGCAGCGCCTCGATCACGAATGTGCCCTCGGCAGTCTGCTCGACCGCCGCAGCGAGCCGACGAGTCCTAGTCGGCGCGTCACCGCGAGCATCCTCCGTATTCGGGAGGCGGCCACCTCGGGGGGAAGCGAGACAAGGTCCGGCATCCCCCCAACCTGGCGGTGGTGCTCGCCGACGGCGGCGACTGCTTGGCCCGACCTGCGCGCGGTCCCCGACCGGCCGCCGCGGGTTGAGTCCGTGGCCTCGGACTCGACGGCCTTTCGGGTGGTTGAGGCGATCGCCGCCGAGCCCGAGGGCCTCGACCGGTTGCGCACCGCGCACGCACGCACGCACGCGCGCGCGCGGGCCCGGGCCTGGGAGCTCGGCGCAGCGCGCAACAGACAGTTGAGGATCGACCTCGTCGCCACCCTCGTCGGCTCACACTCCGGCAAGCAGGGCGCGGCTGTCGTAGGACGATCCCGAGTGAGACTAAGCGTCCGCTTTGCGCCACCCCGCGGCCGGCCGTCAGGCCGGCGGGGAACGGCGGGGTTGGCTGTCGCTCACCTCGAGATCACCACAGCGTCGTGAAACACAACGCCCGTCTGTGAGATTGAGGAGTCACGGTAGAGACCCAGCTTGAAGTAGTTCTCGAGGCCCGGGTAGAGCGTGGCCATCGGGTAGCGCTCGAGCACCTTCTGGCCTTCGTACCACGCCTCGACCCAGCCCACTTGGGCGTTCGAGGACCACTTGATGCGGACCGTGAAGTCAAGCCACTTGCCGCGCTCGAGCGTCGTCTTCCAAGGCCAGCGGTAGTTCACCTGTGGACCTCCGGCCAGGCCGATCTGGTCGCCCCTGATGCCGATCTGGAGAGGGGGCGTACCGGTTCCCTCGTTCTTCCACTGGACGATGTCCTGCCACTTGTCGACGATGGGGTAGTCAGACGGCAGCAGCGTCGACCATGAGTACGTCCTCTCCTGACCCTCAGACGCCATGTTGTTCGTGTAGCCGAGCTCGGCTCGGGCGCCTCCGACGTCATCTCCGGGGCGGACCTCGAAGCGGGCCGCTCGGCTGCCCGCGGTGACGGGGGAGTCGACGACACGGATCCGGTCCTCGCTCGCGCGCTGGACGAGCTGCCAGCTCGAGAGATCTCCGGACTCGAAGCCGAGTCGCGCGAGGACGTTTGTTGGCTGCGGGAATGGGTCGACGGTGCCGGTTTCCTTCGGTGCGGGCGTTTCGGGAACCGGGCGCCTGTTCCTTACGGTGATGACCTTCTCGGCCACCCTCGTGGCTCCGTTCCGGAAGAGCACGCGCGCGCGCAGGCGGTGGCGGCCATTGCTGAGCCGACGGGTGTCGACGCCCCCTGGCACGCTCCAGCGCCTCGCACGGTCGAGGAAGATTCGCCTGCCGTCGACGTAGAAGCTCACGTTCCTCACCCGGCTCGATCCGGTGTGCGTGGCTGCCGAGAAGTCCTGCGCACCCGACGACGCCGCGCGGACCGGGTCGCTGACCCCGATCCAGGGGTGCGCCTGGGCCGAGCCGGCGAAGGCCATGCTCGCGAGGATCGCGCCGGTAACGACGACCCCTCGGCGGGCGGGGTGTGAGAGCAGACTGGGTACTGAGGAGAGGCAGAGGGATGACATATCACGACCAGGTGATCGGGGGCGGGTCACCCCCGTTCTCGTCGCCCTCAGCCGCCTGGGTGAGCGCATTCAGCCTGGGTCGTCCAAACGTCTAAGCTGCTCGACGGATGTCGTAGCGATCGACCATCTGGCTAAAGGTCTGCTACTCGGCGCCACCGAATCGAATGGCGAGCAGCGGTCTTACCGAAGGTCCTCTTCAGCCCACCGACGTCTCAACGACGGCGGCCTCTCGGCCCCGGCTACGCGTCCTGCACGTCGGACCCGACCCCCAGGGTGACGGCGGCATGGCGACCGTCATCGGCGGCCTGCTCGCCTCGTCGCTCGCTGGGCGTCACCGACTCGAGGTGCTTCCGACCTACCGCACCTCAGGCCCGCTTCGTCGCCTGGCGGTGTTCTTGCGGGCGCTGGTGAGGCTGATCATGTGGTGCGCGGGGCCCGGAGCCCGCATCGTGCACATCCATATGACGGTCAGGGGCAGCATGTACCGCAAGACGATCCTCGTGGCGAGCGCAAAGGCTCTTAGGCGGCCCGTGGTACTTCACGTGCACGCCGGGGCCGCCGAGCTCGAAACCTTCCACGCTCGCCTTGGGGGCGTGCGCCGCGTCGTGCTGAGATACGGCATCGGGCTGGCCGATCTGGTGCTGAGCGTGTCCTCCGCCGGTGCGCGTGCGCTTGGGGACTGTTTTGGCCGGTCCGACGTGGCGGTGGTGCCCAACGCGGCCCCGCCGGTAACGACGCGCCCGTCGAGGTCCCATGCTCGCGGAGGCGAGGCGGTGACTTTGCTCTACCTGGGCGGCTTCGCCAATCCGGTGAAGGGGGGTGCGGTGCTGATCGAGGCGTTGGCCTCCCTCGCTCCCGCGATGCCGGCAATGCGGGTGCTGCTCGCGGGACCCGGTGAGCCGCCATCGTCCGCGGGAGCACTCCTCGATGGCGCGATGCCCGTACGCTGGCTCGGCTGGCTCGATGAGAAGGCAAAGGCCGCCGCGCTGGCGGACAGCGACCTGTTCGTCCTCCCCTCGATCTCGGAGGGCCTTCCGATGGCGCTGCTCGAGGCCATGGCCAACGGGCTCGCGGTGGTTGCCACTGACATGGGCGGCGTCCCCGACGTGCTCACCGATGGGGTGGACGGCGTGGTCGTCCCTCCGGAGGATCCCGACTCGCTCGCGAGCGCGATCAGATCGCTCGTCGACCGGCCGGACCGACGCACTGAGCTCGCCGCCGCGGCCCGCGCTCGCGCCGAGGAGCTCGGCGAGGTCCAGGTCGCCGCCCGGCTGGACGCGATCTACCAGGAGCTCGCGCTCGCCTGAGCGGCCCCTGTGCCGCGGGAGTCGTGCTCGGTGGGGGGTTCGTCGCCGGCTGTGGCCGCCACGATCACTCCGGTCACGAGCCCGACCACGCTCGTCATGTCGGGGACGCTGAAGTAGATCGCCACCAGTGCGCTAGTCGCCACGGTGAGAAGCCCAACGCCGAGGGCGGCGGTCCGTGGGTCGGAGCCGGCCCGCTGGGCAGCGCGGCGAAGCACCGATCCGACATAGACAAGGAAACAGATGAGCCCCGGGATGCCGGCCACGAGTACGAGATAGAGGTACTGGTTGTGCAGGAAGCGCTGCGCCGTTCGCACGTAGCTCTCCGACCCCCGCTGCTCGTTGTAGAAGACCCCGAAGGGGGCACCCGCGCCGATTCCGATCAGGGGGCTGTCGACCGCCGCCTCGAGAGCCCGCTCGGTCTCGTCACCCCTGTTCTGAAGCGAGCTTTCGTCCTGCAGCTCGCCCGGATCGAGCAACGTTGAGCCGCGCTGGACAAGGGGGTCGATAGCGGACCCGTTGCCGGTCGTCCCCGGGAGGAAGAACATGATCGCGGCTCCTACGGCGATCACCGCCGTCGTCCCGGTCGCGAGTCGGCGCCGAACCGGTCTCCGCGCGAGAAGCAGGGTGAGGCACAAGCCGAGCAGGAGCCCGATCCACATGTTCCGGTTGAAGCTGAGGGTGATGCCGACGACATCCCCCGCGAGCACCAGGCCCCAGCCGAGCCTGCGAGGTCCGCGTGCCTCGACGAAGGCGATCACGGCGAACCAGAAGAGGACGTAGGCGAGCCCGAGGCCCGGGAGGCGCACGCGGCTCAGCTGGCCGACGCCCTCACCTGGCGTGACGAACGACTCGGTCGCGCTCGCCAGAGTGGGTCCCAGGTCCGAGCCGATCGCTACGAAGAGCGAGAGCGCCCCGGTGATGCCCCCGACGATCGCCCCGGCCACCGCGAGTTGCATCGCCTCCGCGCGCGTCGGAAACAGGCGCACGACGACGAAGAACAGAGTTAGCAGGGCGAAGGGCCGACCCCAGTTGAGGATCTGGACCGGCTCGGCGCGACCGGCGCTCAGCGCGAGGGCCCCGGAGAGGACCAGCAGTCCGAGGAACCCCGCGAGCGCCAGGCCGGCGGTCCCGCCCCACGTGGGGCGGCGAGGAGCAACGAGCGCGACGAGCAGCAGTCCTCCCAGGACTATCTCGAACGGATAGGTCTTGAACCGGCCGACCTCGAAGGCCAGGAAGTCGCCCGAGAAGAGCGAGGCCGCGAGGACAAGCACCGCCACGACGCCGATGGCCGGCAGGCGGTAGAGCACTGCGAGACCGGCCGCTCCGCCAGCCGCCACGAGCAGGAGGACGAACCGAGGGTCGGCGATAGCGGCGCCGAGCAGCAACTCGGCCAGCACCACGCCGACCGCGAGGACCGCGACCGCGGCCCTGCGTCGGCGGTCCCGCGTCTTAGCGAGATGCGGCCGGAGCCGTGGGCTGACGGGAGGAGTAGTAGTAGCCACCGCGATGCTGGGGCTCGGCGAAGTTGGCGACGACGCCGAGGATACGGCCCCCGAGGCGCGTGATCTGCTTGCGGGTCTCGAGCGCGGCGTCCCGCCTGGTCTGGCCGACCCCGCTCAC
>Ga0136615_10000386_pt1 | contig 20049 bp, 17 predicted proteins | sample AntDrymUQ2882206_2_FD_106647 | JGI IMG/M metagenome (GOLD analysis project Ga0136615, IMG submission 106647) | Polar desert sand microbial communities from Dry Valleys, Antarctica - metaG UQ288 (22.06) | ecosystem: Environmental > Terrestrial > Soil > Desert | place: Antarctica: Dry Valley...
AGTTCGTGCGGCCGGCGACGCGACCGGCCTACAGCGTGCTCGGCTCCGAGCGCCGCGACCCGCTCGTGCTGCCGGACTGGCGAGACGGCGTGCAGGCGTACCTGGCCACGAGGGTGGCGGCCTGAGCCCATGAGGCTGCTCGTCTGCGGTGGCGCGGGGTTCATCGGCTCGGCGTTCGTGCGCGCCCGGCTGGCGTGCGGCGACGCGGTCACGGTGCTCGACAAGCTCACCTACGCGGGTCGGCGCGAGAACCTCGAGGGTCTGGACATCGACTTCGTGCACGCGGGGATCGAGGACGCCGCCGCCGTCGCGGGCGCGATGCAGGACGTCGAGGCGATCGTGAACTTCGCCGCCGAGACGCACGTCGACCGCTCGATCGCCGAGCCCGACGCGTTCGTCACGACGCACGCCGTCGGCACGTGGGTGCTGCTCGAGGCCGCCCGTGCGGCGGGCGTACGCTACCTGCAGGTCTCGACGGACGAGGTCTACGGCTCGATCGACCAGGGCTCGTTCTCCGAGTCCTCGCCGCTAGCGCCTTCGTCGCCCTACAGCGCGACGAAGGCGGGCGCCGACCTGCTCGTCGCCTCCTACTTCCATACGTACGGCCTGGAGAGCGTGATCTGCCGCGGCTCGAACAACTACGGGCCGCGCCAGTACCCCGAGAAGCTCATCCCGCTGATGGTGCTCAACGCGCTGCACGGCGACCCGCTGCCGGTCTACGGCGACGGGATGCAGGTGCGCAACTGGCTCTACGTCGAGGACTTCGCACGCGCGATCGGCCACGTCCTCGCCCACGGCGCGGCGGGCGAGGCCTACAACGTGGGCGGCCCCGACGAGTGCCCGAACATCGAGGTCGTGCGGCGGATCATCGAGCTGACGGGCGCCGACACGTCGCTGCTGACCTACGTCAAGGATCGCCCTGGTCACGACCGCCGCTACTCGCTGGGCTCCGAGAAGGTGCGTGCGTTGGGCTGGGAGGCGCAGGTGCGCTTCGGCGAGGGACTGCAGCAGACGGTCGCCTGGTATCAGGACAACCCCGCGTGGTGGGAGCCGATCCGCTCGGGTGACTACCGCGAGTACTACGAACGCCAGTACGGCTCGCGGATCGCCGACTGACGGCGACTGCCGCGGCGCCCTACGACGTCAGCGCCGAGATCCTCCAGTTCGCGCCGGCCTTCTCGAGCTCGAGCGTGTCGGTCTTCTCGTCGGATCCCGCGCCGGAGGTCACCGTGGCGGTCGCGGTGTCGCCGCTGATCGAGACGTCGTCGACGGTGAGGTCCTTGGAGGAGGCGTCCTTGAAGGCGTCCCGCACGGCCGTGGTGCAGTTCGTCCCCTCCTGCTTGACCGCCGCGCGCAGCTGTTCGCTGAGCAGCTTCGTGCACAGCCGGTCGGAGTCGTTCTCGCGCGCGGCCTCCTCCACCCCCTCGACGACCGCTGCGACGGCCCGCTCGTCGCCGCTGAAATCCTCCGCCGAATCACGTGGCGCGGCCGACCCGCAGGCCGACAGCGCGAGCGCCAGGAGGCAGAGTACGAGGGCGGATCTCATCGGCCCGGGAGCCTATCTAGACTGCCTCGTGGTGACCTCCCAGATCATTCCCTCCGTTCAGCCGATACCGCGCGGGCGCCACGCCCCGCCGCTGGAGGTGCGCCTCGAAGTCCAGAAGCAGCGCCTGTTCGACGCCGCCGCGACCGTGTTCTCCCAGGTCGGCTACGCGGAGGCCAGCGCGGAGGCGATCAGCCGCCAGGCGGGTATGTCCAAAGCGACCTTCTACGAGCACTTCGCCAACAAGGAGGAGTGCCTCGTCGCGTTGTTCGAGCACGCGACGTCGTGGTTCCTCGCCGAGCTCGTGTCGGCCTCGCGCGGCGCCGAGCGCAACTTCGAGGAGCGCCACAGCGCCGGCCTGCGCGCCATCCTGAAGTCGATCGCGGACAACCCGCCGCTCGCCCAGGCGATCCTCGTCGAGACCGTCGGCGCCGGACCGCGCCTCGCCGAGCTGCGGATCGCCACGCTCAATGCCTTCGCCCGGGTCATGTACGAACAGACTGTGCGCGCCGCCGAGCTGACCGGAGGACCCGCGTTCGCCTCCCCCGACGAGGCGTTCGCGATCGTCGGCGCGACGTTCGAACTCGTCTCGCGCCAGCTGCGCACCGGGGAGCCCCCACGCGTGCTCGACCTGCAGCCCCTGATCGAGCGGCTCATCATCGGCCTGCTGTCGCAGCCGCCGCACGCTTGAGCCGCGACGCGCGAGACGACGCACAGCTCGAGCAGCTCGGGCGCGAGATCGTCGACTGCCGGCGCTGCCCGCGGCTCGTCGCGTGGCGCGAGCTCGTCGCCCGCGAGAAGCGCGCCGCGTTCGCCGACCAGGAGTACTGGGGCCGCCCGATCCCCGGCTTCGGCGACCCGGGCGCGCGGGTGATGATCCTCGGGCTCGCGCCCGCGGCCCACGGCGCCAACCGCACCGGGCGCGTGTTCACCGGCGACCGCTCGGGTGACTTCCTGTTCGCGGCGCTGCACCGCACGGGCTTCGCCAACCAGCCGGTCTCCGTGCACGCCGGCGACGGCCTGCGGCTGTGCGACGTCTGGATCACGGCCGCCGTGCGCTGCGCTCCCCCGGCCAACAAGCCGACGCCAGCCGAGCGCGACACCTGCCTGCCCTACGCGCTGCGCGAGCTCGAGTTGCTACCGGACGTGCGCGTGATCGTCTGTCTCGGAGCGTTCGCATGGGACGCCGCGCTGCGCATCCTCGCCGCCAGCGGCGTCGCCGTGCCCCGCCCGCGGCCGCGCTTCGGCCACGGCGCCGAGCTGGCGCTGCCCGGCGCGCCGCGGCTGCTCGGCTGCTTTCACCCCAGTCAGCAGAACACGTTCACCGGCAAGCTCAGCGCGCCGATGATCGACACGGTGCTGGCGCGCGCGCGAGCGATCGCGGGGCTCGGCCCGCCGGCTGAAGGTCAGGGGTCGACGGACTTGGCGACCTGCTCGCCGCGGATCGGCCCCGGCTCGTAGCCCGTGAACTGAATCGAGAGCTGCCCGCCGGAGCGCGCCGCCTCCGCCGGCAGCGCCTCTGCCAGCGACCAGGCGCCGCGCGCGATCTTCGCCTGGAAGCTCGCGAACGCGATGTCGCCGCCCTTGGCGTAGCCGATGCGGACACGCACCACGCCGCGCGCGCGCGACGTGATCGTGCCGGCCACGAGCAGGCGGCCGCTGTTGTCGATCCGCGTCGAGGTGGGGACGAGCAGCGCCTTGCCGGTCGCGGCGCGCAGCGTGACCTCGTCGGGCTGGACGGTCGCGCTACCGCCGTAGACGAGCGTGAAGATTCCGGTCGGCTTGCCGCGCTGCGCCGTCGACAGGGCGCGCGAGATGCGGATCGTGCCGTCGACGATCGGCGCGCTGAAGCGCGCTGTCGTGCCCGACGAGACGTAGCGGACCGCGACCCGGCCGGTCGCGCGCGCGGTGATGCGCGCGAGCACGTCGAGCCGGCCCTTCGCCACGCCGGCGCGCAAGACCTCGAGCTTGGCCGGCGCGGGCAATGCGGCCGGCGGCACCGGTGCGGGCGGCGGCGGAGGCGCAGGCGCCGGTGGGGGCGGGGGGGGCGGGGGTGGCGGTGGGGGCGGCGGGGGAGCGATCGCCTGCGCGCCGGGCGGCGCGGCACAGCCGACGGGTTGCAGCGCCCACGCCTGCAGGGCGCCGGAGTCCGTGGCCGGGTACTCGTCGTTGACGCGCAGCGTCCACGTCCCCTGGCGGTCCTCGCCGTCGAACGCCGACAGCGGCTGGGTGGGCTTGTAACGCCCGGTGTAGCCGCCCGCCGGCCCGTTGAACGGAAGCTCGTCGATCGGCGTCGTCGCGTTGTCGGCGAGCACGAGGTCGCTGAAGTCGTTGCCCTCCGCGCCGAATTGGGTGGCACCGGGACGGTCCATCAGCGTGATCTCCTGCCCGCTGGGGGACTCGAGCGTCACGATGAGGTCGCCGACCCAGGGGTGGTTGAGCCTGGCGATACGAACCTGGAGATCCTGCACCGCGCCCGGGCCAGCGAAGGTCAGCGTCGATGCCACGGTGGCGTCGTCGACGAGCTTGGGCACGTCGATGCTTGGCTTGCGCCCGACGGGCAACGACAGCGCGATGCTGTCGTTGTCCGCCCCTGCGGTCAGCGCGAGGTCGAGCTGGACGTCGCTCGAGCAGCCGGCCGACGACGGGATCGTGACCTTGAATGCGGGCGTCCCGGTGTGCGTGTCCCCCGCAGCGAACGGCGGCCACGCCGAGTTCGGCTGCTCGACGAGGACCCCGTCCGTGGGTGACGAGAGTACCCCGCTGGTCGAGCCCACTGCGGTGGGGCTGGCGTTGCGCAGGGTCTCGTCGAGCAGGACCGTCTCGCCTGGCTCGGCGACGTCGTTGCCGTCGCCGCCCGGCAACGGATCGGTGACCACCGCGGACTCGTGCAGCAGCAGCGGCGGCACGTCGAAGGCTTGTTGCGCGGTGGTCGCGGAGGCGCTCGTCGTCGCCGCGCTGTAGCCCATCCCGCGGACGGCGAAGATCCCCCACAGGGCCGCGTAGTGGTCGCCGCCGTAGGCGACCTGGTCGGCCTGGATGATCGCGTCGCGCGCCTCGAGGAAGGACGGGTTGTTCGGCGACAGCCGCAGCCCGCCGGTGACGAGGGCCCGTGCCACGCCGGGCTCGGACAGCAGCGCGCGGCGCAGGTCCCACAGCGTCTCGGCCCAGATCTCGCCGTCGTCGTGGACCTCGAAGCCGGGGCCGACCCTGCCGATGTCGCCAAGCGTGAAGCCACCGGCGCCCGCTCCCGAGCTGCCGGGGCAGGCGGCCGCGCCGACCGGGCAGTCCAGGCCCTGATTGCGAAAGCCGCCGGGGTGCAGATAGGCGCCGATCTGCAACTCGTCGTTGGTGGGACCGTCGACGACGAGGCCCTCGCCGACGAGGTAGTCGAGCGCGTACCAGTCGCTCCAGCCTTCGCCCATCGCGCCCGACTGCGCCGCGTCAAGCCCCGCGCCGGTGCCGACCGAGCGGTTCGTCAGCCCGTGCGTGTACTCGTGGTACATGACGTCGGCCTGGTCGGCGGCGTTCAGCGAGGGGTTGGTGAAGAAGTACGCCTGCAGCCGCGGTGAGTACCCGTCGCGCGGCGTCGACATGTTGGCGTTGTTGGAACCGGCGTAGTCGTTGGCCTCGGCCAGCACGGGGTCCAGTGCGCGGCCGCCGCCGGGGCCGTCCGCGTCGTCGTACTCGAAGCCGCGTGCCTCGTGCGTGAAGCCGATCGGCGCCGCCTTGAGATGGTCGTGGAACGTGTTGACAAACCAGAAGAGCTGGGTCGTCGTCTGGTTGCGGTTGGTCGTCTTCGTGGCGGCGTCGCCCGAGTACCAGGTGCATCCGGGCGGCGGACAGGACTGGCCGGGCGCGGCGACCGGCGTCTGCGGGTACATCCAGTCCGTCCCGCTGCTCGCCGGGATGTCCTCGCTGGCGTGGGTGAGGCCGTTTCCCGGCTCGGTGTCGGCGTAGGCGTGCACGTTGTTGCCGCGCAGCATCTTGTCGCCGCCCGAGCGGTTCAGCCACGCGGGGTCGGCTTGGAGGTCGACGCTGACCGGTGTGCCCCCGCCGTTCGCCGCGCCCGGATGGTTCTTGTAGATGCTCGCGTTCGCGACCTGATCGGTCAGCGAGCTTCGCCGCAGCACGTCGCCGCTCGTCGCGTCGATGACGACCTCGTAGAGGAAGCCGTGCTGCCCGGTGACCTCCAAGCGCCAGGCGAGGCGCTCGCTGGCGCCGTCGCCGAAGATCGTCAGCTGGGCCCGATCGCCGCTGGAGAAGCGCGTCGCGCGCTCGGGCCCGGGCGCCTGCGTGGCCCGCGGCGCCGCGACCGACCCGCGCACGTCGCCCTTGGCCGCCGTGAGCGCGCCGCCGGCCCCGAGCGCCGGCGCGGTCGAGCCGACCGCGAGGTCACCGACGGCCGAGCCGCCGATGTTCAGCAGCCGCCCGTCGCCGGCGACATTGGCGTACAGGACGTTGTCGTAGGCGGCGATCCCGTCGTCGGTCTGCGTCCAGGCGATGTGCGTCACCCCGTCGGGGGAGCTGTAGCGGCTCGTCAGCCGCAGCGCGCCGAGGTCGCCGCCGTCGAGGTCGAAGGCGGTCGCATGCGCGCGGACATAGTCCAGCGCGATCGCGGCCGCGTCCGCGCCGCCGCGCCCGGTCAGGAAGCCGTCGGTGCGCGCGACGAGGCGGGCAGCACCGCTGATACGGTCGGTGGTGACGACGCCCTCGTCGCCGAGGCGCCGCTCGAGCGCGCTGCGCGCGCTGCGGGCATCCGGCGCGACCGGGCCAGAATCGCGCGCGCGGATGTCCACGCCGCCCAACGGGGTCGCCGCGGAAGCCGTCCCCGATGTGATCGTGGCAGCGAGCACAACCACCACGAACATCAGTCGGGCGAACGGCATCCCGCCAGTGTGACGCCGCGCGAGCGGACCGCGGACGGATAGGCCGCGGTTTAGGTCATGACTCGGCCTTAACGAAAGCTACCCTCAAGTTATGGTCCTGGAGCAGTTCACGCCCGCCGTCCGCGACTGGTTCGCGTCGGCCTTCGACGGCCCGACGGAGGTCCAGGAGCAGGCCTGGCCTGCGATTTCGACCGGCGAGCACACGCTGATCTCGGCCCCGACCGGCTCGGGGAAGACGCTCGCGGCGTTCCTCTGGGCGCTCGATCGCCTCGTGCGCGAGCCGCCACCGAAGGCCGAATCGGGGGCCGCTGCCAATTCGTCCGTCCGTCTGGTCTATGTATCCCCATTGAAGGCTCTGGCGTACGACATCGACCGCAACCTGCGTGCGCCGCTGCGCGGCATCGGGGCGGATCTGAGCGTCGGCGTGCGAACCGGCGATACCCCGCAGCGCGACCGTGCGGCGATGCGCCGCAACCCGCCCGACATCCTCATCACGACGCCCGAGTCGCTGTACCTCATGCTGTCCAGCGGCGCGCGCGAGATGCTCACGAACGTCGAGGCCGTGATCGTCGACGAGATCCACGCCGTCGCGGCGACGAAGCGCGGCGCGCATCTGGCGCTGACGCTGGAGCGCCTCGCCGCGCTGCAGGAGGGCGCCCGCGAGCCGCAGCGGATCGGCCTGTCGGCGACGCAGAACCCGCTCGAGGAGGTCGGGCGCTTCATGGTCGGCCCGCGGCGGACCTGCACGATCGTCGACGCCGGCATCCGCAAGCCGCTGGACCTGCAGATCCACGTCCCGGTCGAGTCGATGGTCGAGCCCGAGCAGCACGTCGGGGCCGATGCCGTCGATCCGCTGGACCCCCTCACGGGGACGAGCAACGAGGCCACGCGGCGCTCGATCTGGCCCGCGATCTACCCCGAGATCCTCAGGCTCGTCGAAGAGCACCGCTCGACGATCGTCTTCGTCAACGCCCGGCGCGGCGCCGAGCGCCTCGCGCTGCGCCTCAACGAGCTGGCCAACGCCGACCTGCCGCAGGACGCCCCGCGGCGCGAGATCGCGCGTGCCCACCACGGCTCGCTCGCGCGCGAGGAGCGCCTCGTCGTCGAGGAGCTGCTCAAGGCCGGCGAGCTGCCGTGCCTCGTGGCGACCTCGTCGCTGGAGCTCGGCATCGACATGGGCGCCGTCGACCTCGTCCTGCAGGTCGAGTCACCGAAGTCCGTCGCGCGCGGCCTGCAGCGCATCGGCCGCGCCGGCCACAACGTCGGCGACGTCTCCAAGGGCCGGATCTTCCCGAAGTTCCGCGCCGACCTGCTCGAATGCGCGGTCGTCTGCAAGCTCATGCGCGGCGGCGAGATCGAGCCGACGGTCGTGCCGCGCAACGCCCTCGACGTGCTGGCCCAGCACATCGTCTCGATCGCGGCCAGCCGCGATGACGACGGGGCGGGCGGGTCCGCATCCGTTGACGACCTCTACGCGCTCGTCACGCGCACGCACTCCTACGCCGAGCTGTCGCGCCCGCTGCTGGAGAACGTGCTCGACATGCTCGACGGGCGCTACCCGTCGCAGGAGTTCGGCGAGCTGCGCGCGCGCATCGTCTGGGACCGCGTCGGCGGGACGATCCGCGCGCGCAAGGGCGCGCGCCAGCTCGCGATCACGAACGCCGGCACGATCCCCGACCGCGGCCTGTTCAGCGTCACGCTGCCCGACGGGCGCCGCGTCGGCGAGCTGGACGAGGAGATGGTCTACGAGGCGCGTGCCGGTCAGACGTTCCTGCTCGGCGCGAGCACGTGGCGGATCGAGGAGATCGGCCGCGACCGCGTCATCGTCACGCCCGCACCGGGCGCGCCGGGGGCCGTGCCGTTCTGGAAGGGCGACGGCGTCGGGCGCCCCAAGGAGCTGGGCCAGGCGATCGGCGCCTTCAGCCGCTGGGCCGTCGAGCAGGACGCCGAGACCCTGCAGGCTGACTACGACCTCGACGCGTTCGCCGCGAAGAACCTGCTCGCGTTCCTGCGCGAGCAGCAGGACGCCACGCGCGTGCTGCCCAGCGATCGCACGATCGTCGTCGAGCGCTTCCGCGACGAGATCGGCGACTGGCGCCTGTGCGTGCTGTCGCCCTACGGCGGGCGCGTGCACGCCGCCTGGGGCCTGGCGCTGTCGCGGCGGATCCGCGAGCGCTACGGCCTGGAGTCCGACGCGATCTGGTCCGACGACGGGATCATCGTGCACCTGCCCGATGCCGACGAGGCGCCCGGCGCCGAGCTGATCCTCGTCGAGCCCGACGAGGTGCAGGAGGCCGTCGTCGCCGAGCTGGCCTCGAGCGCGCTGTTCGGCGCGCGCTTTCGCGAGAACGCCGGCCGCGCGCTGCTGATCCCGCGCGCCTACCCGGGCAAGCGCACGCCGCTGTGGCAGCAGCGCCTGAAGTCGCAGTCGCTGCTGGAGGTGGCCAGGCGCTATCCCGACTTCCCGATCATCCTCGAGACCTACCGCGAGTGCCTGCGCGACGTGCTCGACGTGCCCGGCCTGGAGGAGCTGCTGCGCGGCCTGCACTCGCGCGAGCTGGCGCTCGTCGAGGTCGAGACGCCGACCGCGTCGCCGTTCGCCTCGTCGCTGCTGTTTGACTACGTCGCGACGTACATGTACGAGGGCGACCAGCCCAACGCCGAGCGGCGCGCGGCGGCGCTCTCGCTGGACCGCGACCTGCTGCGCGAGCTGCTCGGCCAGGAGGAGCTGCGCGAGCTGATCGACGCCGGCGCGCTGGACATGGTCGAGGCCGACCTGCAGCATCGCGCCAACCGCACCCGCGCCGAGACGCGCGACGCGCTGGCCGACGTGCTGCGCCGCGTCGGCGACCTCACCACGGCCGAGCTGCACGACCGCGTGCTGGCCGGGATCGACGCGGACGCGATGATCGAGACGCTCGTCGCGGAGCGCCGCGCGATCTCGCTGCGGATCGGCGGGGAGCAGCGCTGGGTCGCCGCCGACGACGCGGGCCTGTACCGCGACGCGCTCGGCGCCGTTGCGCCCGGCGGGCTGCCCGAGGCGTTCATCGTCGACGTGCCCGACGCGCTGGGCAAGCTCGCCGCGCGCTACGCCCGCACGCACGGGCCCTTCATGACCGCCGAGCTGCGCGCGCGCTACGCCCTCGGCGCGGGCGTGGTCGAAGCGGTCCTCGAGCGACTGGAGCGCGACGGCGAGATCGTGCGCGGGGAGCTGCACCCGAATGGGCGCCCCGGCGAGCCCGAGTGGTGTGACACGGAGGTGCTGCGCCGCCTGCGGCGCGCGTCGCTCGCCGCCCTGCGCAAGGAGATCGAGCCCGCCGACCAGCGCGCGCTGGCGGCGTTCCTGCCCTCCTGGCAGGGCGTCGACCGCCATCCCTCCGCCGGAGCCGGGATCGACCGGCTGCGCGAGGCGCTCGTGCCGCTGCAGGGCCTCGCGCTGCCCGCCGAGGTGTGGGAGCGCGACGTGCTGCCGCGCCGCCTTGGCGCCTACTCGCCGACGTGGATGGACCAGCTCTGCGCGTCGGGCGAGGTCGTCTGGGTCGGCGCCGGCACGCTCGGCCGCTCGACCGGCCGCGTCGCGCTGTACTTCCGCGACGACGCCGAGGCGATCGGGCGCGTGGCGCCGCCCGCGCGGTCGAGCCTGCCCGTCGAGGTCGAGCACGACCTCGTCCGCGATCGCCTGCGTGCCGCGCCCTGCTTCTTCACCGACCTGCTCGCCGACGTCGCGCTCGAGCCCGAGCAGGTGCAGGAGGCGCTGTGGGATCTCGTCTGGGCCGGCGAGGTCACCAACGACGCGTTCGCGCCGCTGCGCGCCCCGCGCCTGACCCTCGCGCGCGCCCGCAGCGGACCGCGCCACGCGACGCGCCGCTTCGGCACGCGACGCTCCGGATCGCAGGCCAATATCCGTTTCCACCCACCCGGGCGCTGGGCGCTCACCGACACGATCTTCCGGCGCGAGCCGGAGCCGACCCAGCGCCGTCGCACGCTCGCCGAGCTGCTGCTCGAGCGCTACGGCATCGTCACGCGCGAGCAGGTGCTCGCCGAGGGGATCCCGGGCGGCTTCTCGATCCTCTACGACGCGCTGTCGCAGCTCGAGACGCTGGGCGTGTGTCGCCGCGGCTACTTCGTCGAGGGGCTCGGCGGCGCGCAGTTCGCGCTGCCCGGCGCCGTCGAGCGGCTGCGTGCGCAGCAGGCCGTCGAGGAGTCGGCGCCGCTCGTGCTCGCCGCCACCGATCCCGCGCAGCCATACGGCGCGGCGCTGCCGTGGCCCAAGCGCGGTGACGACGACCCGCCGTCGCGGCGCGCGGCGCGCGTGCGCGGTGCCTACGTCGTGCTCGCCGGGGCCGAGCCTGTGCTCTACGTCGAGAAGGGCGGCCGCGGGATCGTGACGCTCGTCGACGCCGGCGACCCGCGCCTGTACGCGTCGTTCGCGGCGCTGGCGCAGTTCGTGACGGGCGGCCGCGGCCGCAAGCTCTCGCTGGAGCGCATCGACGGCGAGCCGGTCGTCGGGTCGCCGCTGGAGGGCATGCTGATCGAGCTCGGCTTCCGCGCCGGCCCGCGCAAGCTCACGCTCAGCGCCTGAGCATCGAGGACAGCCCCTGGCCGCGATTCGTGGCACGCTGCGAGTTCACCATCCCCCGCAAGGAGACAGCGATGATCAGCAAGCTCGACTTCGTGGCCATCCCGTCACAGGACGCCGAGCGGTCGCGCGCGTTCTACGTCGACACGCTCGGCCTGCGCCCCGACGACCACTCCCGCTTCGAGATCTGGGTGGGCAACACGTGCTGTGGCATCTGGGAGCCGGAGAAGTTCGGGATGCCGTTCGGACCGCAGAAGAACGGCCACCTCGCGCTGCACGTCGACGACGTCGCGGCGGCGCGCGCGGAGCTCGAGGCCAAGGGCGTCGACTTCGTCGCCGACACGCTCGACACGGGCGTCTGCCACATGGCGCTGTTCACCGATCCCGACGGCAACGACCTCATGCTGCACAGCCGCTACGCGCCGCAGGAGTGAGCGCCGGCGGCGCTAGTGTACGTGGCCGGAAGGACGCTGTACTAGGCGGGAGGCGGCGCCTCGGCCGCGGCGGCCTCGATCTTCTCCAGCCACTGCGCGACCGCGTCCTCACCGAGCAGGTCGGCGGTCAGCCGCGCGGGCAGCTTGAGGAACATCCGCTGCGCCTTCCACTGGCGGCTGTAGGAGGCCGGCCCGAGCAGGAGCACGCGGTGGCCGTCGAGCACCGGGATGTCGGCGGGCATGCCCTCGTTCCAGATCCACGTGTGGCTGAGCGACATGTCGGCCGGGTCGGGCAGCTCGCCGCCCGGCCGCAGCGCCGCGTACGTGAAGAGGTTCCAGACGCCGGTGACGGTCTCGTCGATCTGCTGCGGTCCGTCGCCGCGGGCGACCGCGACGGCGGCCTTGGAGACGCGCGGCTCGTCGCGCGGGAACTCGTCCATCAGCAGCGTGCAGAGCTGGAAGTTCTCGACGATGCCGCTCATCCGGCCGGCGACCCCGGTGCGTGTCGCGGGCTCGATCGCGACGTATGGCTCGTCGTGCAGCACGGTCAGCATCGCGCGCAGCCAGCCGGCCGCCTCGTGGACGTCCTCGATGCGCTCGGCGAGCGGCGCGAGTTCCTGCGCCTCGGCGCGCGCCTCGGGATCGACGGAGAACATGGCGATCGCGCCAGGCCAGACCTCGTGCAGGCGCTGCCAGGCGGTCGCCGCCGCGGGCCGGCGACCGGCGGCCTCGTTGAGCGCCTCCGCCCCGCGCTCGGCGAGCCACTCCTCGGCCTCGTCCTCGTCGAGGTGGTCGGGCGGCTCGCCGACCTCCGCGCGCGCCTCGTCGGCGATGTTGGCGCAGACGGGCAGCGTCTGCTGCAGGGCGCCGAGCATCGCGGCGCGCGCGGGGCGCGGGTCGTGACCGGCCTCGATCATCGCCCCGACGACGCGCGAGGCGACGCCGGCGGGCTCGGGATCGAGCGAGTTCAGCCCGGAGGCGAGCGTCGCCATGGCCTCGCGCGACGCCGCCGGCGACGCGCGCCCGATCGACTCGCCGAAGGCCTGGATGAGGCGGTCGGCGCGCCCGTCGGTCCAGGTGTTGCTGCCGAGCGCGTCGAGCAGCTCGCGGGCGGTGGGCACGATGTCGGTGGGCACGCACCGGACAGTAGTGGGTCGGCGCTGAGACTTGCCCGACAGGGGCTGGCGTGCCGCTGCGCCGCCACATAGAGGGCGCCCGAGAACTGCGACGGCATCGCCGCGCGGCTGCCGATCCCGTCGCCCACGGCCCCGAAGAAGTACGTGTACCAGCCCGCAGGCCAGACCACGCACGCATCCCTCATGCCGCGTCTTCGCGCGCCACGCGCGCAGTGGCCGCGCGCCATCCGGGGGACCCGACCGCCCCAGACGGGTACGTTCAGTGCATGTCTTCCCCCGACACCGCGGCCGCGCCCTCGCACCCGACGGCTCCGCCGGACCCCGACGACGGCCTCGGCCGGCCCACCGAGGCGCCGCCCGGCAGCCTCCGCGACCGGATCCGCGCAAAGCCCGGGCTGGCCCAGGCCTACCGCGTCGCCGTCTTCGCCGCCGGGCTGCTGTGCATCGCGCTGGGCTTCGCGCTCGCGGTCCTGCCCGGACCGCTGACGATCCCGCCGGTGCTGCTGGGACTGTGGATCTGGTCGACGGAGTTTCGCTTCGCCGAGCGGCTCTTCGAGAGCTTCAAGCGCAAGGCCAGGGAGGCCTGGGCGCACGCTCGGCGCCATCCTGCCAGCTCGGCGGCGATCACCATCGGTGGGCTTGTCGCCGCCGGCGTCGCGATGTGGGCGATCGCCCACTTCGAGCTGATCGCCAAGACGCAGCAGGCCGTCGGCCTGTAGCGCACGCGTTCCGCGCAGCGCCCCGGTCACCTTGCCGCCGCCATTCTGCGACGAGTTGACCACGATCGCGCCCTCGCCCCACGCCACGCGGGTCAGGTGGCTGAGCGCCAGCCGCCCGGCCGCCGCTCAGGCCAGCTTCTTGCCCGGGTTGAGCAGCCCCTTCGGATCCAGGGCGTGCTTGATCGCCCGCTGCGCTGCGACGGCGGCGGGCGCCCACTGCCGCGCGAGCTGACCGCGCTTGAGCACGCCGATGCCGTGCTCGCCGGTGACGGTGCCACCGAGCCGCACGGCGAGGTCAAACAGCTCCTGCGCGGCACGGTCGGCGCGTGACCGCTGGGCGGCGTCGCCCGGGTCGAGCAGGAAGCTCGCGTGCACGTTGCCGTCGCCGGCGTGGCCCCACGAGCACGCCTGCAGGTCGTGGCGCGCCCCGATCGCGACCGTCTGCGCGATCGCCTCCTCGAGCCGCTCGACGGGCACGGCGATGTCCTCCGAGAGCTTCGCCCCGCGCGCCGACGTGACGGCCAGCGAGACGCCGTCGCGCCAGCGCCATACGGCGCGCGCCGTCCCCTCGGGCGCGTGCAGCGCGTCGGCCGCGGGCGCGAGCGCCTCGACGAGCTCGTCGCGCACCCGGGCCGCCTCGGCCGCCGAGCCGTCGGCCTCGGCGACGACGACGAAGCCGCGCAGCGCACCGTCCGGGAACGTCGTACCGGCGGCGCGCACCGCGCCCTCGTCGAAGAACTCGAGCGCGGCCGGGACGGCGCCGCTTGCGAGCACGCGCAGGATCGCGGCGCAGCCCGCCGCGGCGTCGGGATAGGCGGCGACGACGGTCAGCTGCGCCTCCGGCGCCGGCGTCAGCCGCAGCCATGCGGCCGTGATGATCCCCAGCGTGCCCTCCGAGCCGGTCAGCAGCGCGCGCAGGTCGTAGCCGGCGACGTCCTTGCGCAGCGGCCCGCCGACGCGCACGAGCTCGCCCGGCGCGAGCACCGCCTCGATCCCGGTCACCCAGTCACCGGTCACGCCGTACTTGAAGGCGTGCGGGCCGCCGGCGTTCGTCGCGATCGTGCCGCCGAGCTGCGACTGCTCGGGCGCGCCGGGATCGGGCGGGAAGCTCAGGCCGTTCTCGCGCGCGCGGCGGGCGATCGTGGCGGTCCTCACACCGGCCTCGGCCTGCATGCGCCACAGCTCGGGCTCGAAGGAGCGGATCGTTGACAGGCGCTCCAGCGAGACCGCGACCGCATCCGGGTCGAGCACCGCGGCGCCGCCCGCGAGGCCGCTGCGCCCACCGACCGCCACGATCGGCACGTCGTGCGCGTAGCACCAGGCGACGACCTCGGCGACCTCCTCGGCGTCGGCGGGGCACACGAGCGTCGCCGGCACGCCAGCGACGGCGATGTCGCCCACGACGGCGCCGTGCTCGACGTGGTCGGCTCCGACGATGCGCGCGAGCTCCTGCATGTGGTGGATGGTGACTCGACGCGGCGCATCCGGCGACAGCCGGGCGAGTTGTTGACGTCAGGCATGAACGACTCGACCGCACCCGCTTGGGCGCGCGCTCCCTAGGCTGGGTCGCATGCCCGAGGGCGACACGATCCACTACGCGGCGCGCCGCATCCGTCCGCTTGTCGAGGGCCACGTCCCGCAGATCGCGCATCCCAACCCGCGCCTGCGCGGCGAGCGCTGGCCGCAGAAGCTGGCCGGCCGTACGGTCACGCGCGTCGATGCCCACGGCAAGCATCTCTTCGTGCACTTCGAGGGTGACCTGGCGATTCACTCGCACCTGCGGATGACCGGCTCCTGGGGCACGTACCGCCCCGGCCAGCGCTGGCGCCGCGCGAGCGGCCGCGCCTGGCTCGTCCTCAGCACCGAGGCGGGCGAGGTGGTTCAGTTCGACGGCCCGCTGCTCGAGCTGCTGACCGAGTCGCGCACGCGCTTTGACCGCCGCCTGGCGATGCTCGGGCCCGACATCCTCGCCCCTGAGCTCGACGAGGCCATGTTCATCGCCCGCCTGCGCGCCGACGACCAGACGCGGCCGATCGGCGACGCGCTGCTGGACCAGCGCACGGTCGCGGGCATCGGCAACCTCTGGAAGTGCGATGGCTGCTTCGCGGCGGCGATCGATCCGTGGCGACAGACCGCGAGCGTCAGCGACGAGCAGGCGCTGGCGGTCGTACGCGCCATGCGGCCGGGCATGCAGCAGTCCGCGAGCGATGGCATGCAGGACGCACACCGCGTCGTCTACGGCAGGGCCGGCCGCCCCTGCCCGCGCTGCGGCGCGCCGATCCGTAGCCGCGGCCAGGGCGACGACAACCGGCTGACGTACTGGTGCGCGGGGTGTCAGACATGACGCGCACACCGCGCGAGCCTGGCTCGCTACGGCGGGTCGGCCACAAGGGCGCCGACCACATCGCGCCCGGCAACACGTTCGGGTCCTTCGTCGCGGCGCTCGAGCACGGCGTCGACATGATCGAGTTCGACGTCCTGCCCCAGCACCCTGACGGCAGCGGCGAGCTGCTGCTCGCGCACGACTGGGAGGACGCGGCGAGGCGCACGCCCCACACGCTCGCCGAGGGACTCGCCCACTTCGGCGCCGCCGTCTACGACGGCATCGAGCTGCTCGTCGACCTCAAGACGCGCGGCTACGAGGAGCGCGTCGTGACCGCCCTGCAGGCGCACGGCCTCCAGGACCGCGTGCTGATCTCGACGACCGAGGACGCGTCGCTGCGGCTGCTGCGCCGCTATCACCCGCAGATCGCGATCAGCTGGACGCTGCCGCGGATGCGCCGCAACCCGCTGCAGAACCCGTTCATCGCCCTGCCGGCGATCGGCGTGCTGACCTACGTGCGCCGCGCGCTGCCCGGCGTCGCCGCCAACCGCATCCGCCGCGGCGAGATCGACGCGCTGACGGTGCACTGGCGGCTCGTCACGCCGCGACTGGCCGAGGCGATCCGCGACGCCGGCGGCGAGCTGTACGTCTGGACGGTCGACGACCACGAGCGGATCGACCGGCTGGAGGCGATCGGCGTCACGGGCGTCATCTCCAACGACCCGCGCCTGTTCTAGTGGGTCGTCCAGGAATGTTGTGCTTTCGGGTGCAACGTTTGTGGACGACCCACTAGTCCGTGATCGTGCACGTCGCCGCCGAGTAGCCCGGCGGGTCGGCGCCCGCGTTGGAGCGATGCCCCTTGCGCGTGCGGGCGCTCGCGTGCTGCAGGACGTCGCCGCCCTCGGTGCGCCACTGAAAGAAGACGCGGCCGCGCAGCAGCACCGGCCCGCCGGCCGACGGCTCGATCCGCAGGGAGCGGCCGAACTGGCTCGGCCGGCGACCCCGGCCGACGCGCAGGAAGCCCGAGTCACCAGCCGCAGCGACGCGACGCCAGCGATTGTCGGCCTCGGAGTGGTACTCCACGACGAAGCGCATCCAGCGCACCTCGGCACCCGTCCGGGAGCCGGGCATCGACGCGCGGATGCCGATCGTGTTCGGCGCCGACACGGTGTCGCAGACGTTGACGGTCGCCCACACGTCGCGCGTGTCGTCGGTGGCGCGCGCGGTCTGCGCGGCGGTCATCGCCGCCACGAGCGCCATGAACAGCGTGATGATCTGCGCGCGGCGGCGTAGTACTCGCATGGGCGCAGCTCTGAGCATGGCAACACCCCACAACACCTCAGCCGGGAGCTTCGATGCGCTGTACCGCGAGAGCGCGCGCGACCTGTACGCGTACGTACGAACGCTGCTCGGCGACGACGCGGCCGCCGAGGACGTCACGGCGCTCGCCTTCGAGCGCGCCTACCGGCGCCGTGCGACCTTCGATGCCCGCCGCGGCAGCCAGCGCGGCTGGCTGTTCGGCATCGCGCGCAACGCCGCGCTCGACGAGTTGCGCCGCCGCAGGCGCACCGCTCCGCTCGTCGGCGACCTGCCCGACGAGCGCGCCCCCGCGCCCGAGGAGGAGGCCGATCTCGCCGTGCGGCGCACGACCGTCCGCGCCGCGCTGGCAGCGCTCTCGCCGCGCGACCGCGAGCTCGTCGCGCTGAAGTTCCACGGCGGCCTGACGAACGCCGAGCTCGCCGCCGTGCTGGGCACGAGCCAATCCAACGCCGGAACCCGACTGCATCGAGCGGTCGCCAAGCTGAGGGAGGCCTGCAATGCGCCCGCGTGAGCCGTTGACCCCCGAGCAGGAGCGCGACCTCGAGGCGATCGACCACACGCTCGCCGGTGAGCCGGTCGAGCTCGAGTTGCGCGAGCTCGAGGAGCTCGTGCGCGACATCCGTGCCACCGCACCCGCGATGACCCCCGCCTTCGCCGCCCGCCTGGAGCAGGAGGTCAGCGACGGCTTCCCTACGCCGCGCGAACCGCCGGTGCGCGTGCGGGTGCGCGGCCGCCGCTGGCTGCTGCTGCCCGCGCTGGGGTCGCTGGCCGCGGTGCTCGTGGCGCTCGTCGTCGTCCTCGCGGACGGCGGCGATGACACGAACACGCCCATGGGACGCGCGGCGCCCAGCGAGCAGGCCGCGCCGGCGGCCGGCGGCGCCGAGCGCGACGAGGCCCCGGCCCCCGGCCGCGATGAGGCGGCCGACCAGGCCGCCCGCGCCATGACGCCCGCGCCCGCCACATCCACCGCCGCCCGTGCCCCGCGCGCACCGTCGGCCGGGGTCACCCAGACGCCGCGCAAGGTGCAGCGCAGTGCGTCGATCGCGCTGCAGACGCCGGAGGACGAGTTCGACCGCACGACCGACGCCGTTAACACCACCGTCGCGCGCTTCGGCGGCATCGTCGCGAGCTCGCAGATCGGCGCGAGCGACGAGCGCGGCGGGGAAGCGACGTTCGACCTGCGGATCCCGACCGACCGCCTGGACCGCGCGCTCGCGGCGCTGGCGAAGCTCGGCCACGTGACGGAGCGCAGCCAGGGCCTCGACGACATCACGGGCTCGTTCAGCTCGGCTCGGGCGCGTCTGACCGATGCCCGCGCCGAGCGCCGCGGGCTGCTGCGCGCGCTCGGGCGCGCGACGACCGAGGCGCAGATCGACAGCCTCAAGGCGCAGCTGCGCAGCGTCGCGGGCCGGATCCGCGGCCTCGAGGGCGCACTCGAGTCGCTGCGCCGGCGTGCCGATCTGGCGACCGTCAGCCTCACCGTGCACGGCACGGGCGACGGTCCACAGGCCGGTGGCGGCGGGCAGTGGACGCCCGGCGACGCGGCGGGCGACGCCGTGCGCGTGCTCGAGGTGCTGGCCGGCGTACTGCTGATCGGTCTCGCGATCCTCGTGCCGGCCGCGCTGCTCGGCGCGTTGATCGCTCTGGGGCTGCGCTTCGGCCGCCGCCGGCGCCGCGAGGCGGCGCTCGATCCGGCCTAGCCATCAGGCACGGGCGGCGGCTCGCCCGGACCCGTCGAGCGAGCCGTCGCCAGCACGCCGCGCGGAGCCCGGATCACGCCCGAGCCGGGCTTGTGCTATTGCTCACACGATGGGGACCCGAGAGCAAGATGCGATCGAGCTGCTCTCGCATGTTCCCGTTTTCGAGACGCTGGGACCGCGCGAGCTCACCCGCGTCGCCGCTGTGACGGTGCCGCGCTCCTTCGACGCCGGCCATGTGATCTTCCGCGAGGGCGACCAGAGCGACACGTGCTACATCGTGCGCGCCGGCCATGCGCGCGCGGTCCGCGAGCACGGCGACGGGCGCACGCTGACGCTCGCGCACTTCGGGCCCGGCGACATCTTCGGCGAGCTGGCGATGTTCGACGACGAGCGCCGCTCGGCGACCATCGAGACGCTCGACCATGTCGACGCGATCGCCATCCTCGGCGCCGACATGCGCCGGCTGCTGCGCGAGCACCCCGACATCGCCGTCAAGCTCGTCATCTCGCTCGGCCGCCGGCTGCGCGAGGCCAACGCGCGGATCGCGCGCCAGTCCTTTCAGACGGTCCAGAGCCGCGTCGCCGGCGTGCTCGGCCAGCTCGTCGTGCAGGCCCAGGCCGAGGGCGCAGGCGCCCGCGACGTGCTCGTGACGGTCACCCAGTCCGATATCGCCCAGCTCGCCGGCTCCTCGCGCGAGTCCGCCAGCCGCTTCCTCGCCGTGCTCGAGCGGGCCGGCGTCGTGACCCAGGGTCGCGGCCGCGTGACCGTGCACGATCCGGCCGCGCTGGAGCGTTACGTCTACTGATGGCATCGACGGAGTTCTCTGCCGGCGGCGTGGTCGTCAACGCCGATCAGGAGATCGTGGTCATCGTGCCCACGCGGCGCGCGGCCGACGGCTCGCGCGTGCTCGCGCTGCCCAAGGGCCACCCCGACGGCGGCGAGTCCTCCGCCGAGGCGGCGCTGCGCGAGGTACGCGAGGAGGCGGGCGTCGAGGCCGAGGTCGTGGGCTCGCTCGGCGAGGTGCGCTACTGGTATCAGCGCAGCGGCAAGCGGATCGCGAAGGTCGTCGAGTTCTTCCTGCTGCGCTACGTCTCGGGCGACGTAGACGACCACGATCACGAGGTCGAGCACGCCCGCTGGGTGCCCGCCGCGGAGGCCGTCAGAACGCTCACATACGCCGGCGAGCGCGACATGGTGCGCGAGGCGCTGTCGCGCTTGCAGGCAGAGCAGTAACCTGCCCGGCTGTGCAGGTGCTCAACTTCTACTCGACGATCTTCGCCGACCAGCTCAAGCGCGGCCGCAAGACCGCCACAATCCGGCTCGGCGACAAGTCGCACAAGTACCGCAAGAACCAAGCGGTGCTCGTGACGATCGGCTACCAGCACTCGCCGCGCGAGAAGGTCTTC
>Ga0136615_10000387_pt1 | contig 20022 bp, 17 predicted proteins | sample AntDrymUQ2882206_2_FD_106647 | JGI IMG/M metagenome (GOLD analysis project Ga0136615, IMG submission 106647) | Polar desert sand microbial communities from Dry Valleys, Antarctica - metaG UQ288 (22.06) | ecosystem: Environmental > Terrestrial > Soil > Desert | place: Antarctica: Dry Valley...
GAGAAGCGCGACCCGAACTTCGGCGCCTTCCCCCACCGGCCGTGACCCCGCGGTGAACGTCTGGGTCGAGGCGGCGCGCCCGCGCACCCTGCCCGCCGCGGTGGCCCCGGTGCTGGTGGGCACGGCGGCCGCGCAGGGGTTCTCCGCGTGGCGGGCAGCGGCGGCGCTCGTCGTCTCGGTGGCGGTGCAGGTCGGGGTGAACTACGCCAACGACTACTTCGACGGCGTCCGCGGCATCGACACCGTCGCGCGCACCGGGCCGCGCCGGGCGGTCGCGGCGGGGCTCGTCCCGGCGGCGCGCATGCGCACCGCCATCCTTATCGCCTTGAGCGTGGCCGCGGTGGCGGGCCTCGCGCTGGCGACGGTGACCACCTGGTGGCTGCTGGCGGTCGGCGCGGCCTGCTTCGCCGCCGCCCTCGCCTACAGCGGGGGGCCGCGCCCCTACGCCTCGGCCGGCCTCGGCGAGGTCTTCGTGTTCGTCTTCTTCGGCCTGATCGCCACCGCCGGCTCGGCCTACGTGCAGGACGAGCGGGTGCCTGGCGCGGCGGTCGCCGCGGCGCTGCCGGTCGGCTTGCTCATCGTGGCGATCCTGGTGGCCAACAACCTGCGCGACATCCCCTCCGACACCGCCGCCGGCAAGCGCACGCTCGCCGTCCGCCTGGGCGAGCGGGGGACCCGCCGGCTGTTCGCATTTCTGCTGGTCATCCCCTTCCCGCTCGTCACCTTTGTCGTAGCTCAGGCGCAAGCGCCCTGGCCACTGCTCGTGCTGCTGGCGGTGCCGCTCACGGTCCCGCCCCTGCGCGCGGTGCTCGGCGGCGCGGGCGGGCGGGCCCTGATCCCGGCGCTGGCGGGCACGGGACGGCTGGTCGGGGTGTTCGGGGTGCTGCTCACCCTCGGCCTGGCCCTGTCGTGAGGAGCGAGCCGTTCGCGATCCCGCTGCCCAGCGGGTTCCGCGGGGTGTCGACCCGGCAGGGTCTCCTGCTCGAGGGGCCGTACGGCTGGGGGAAGTTCTCCCCGTTCCTGTGCTCACCCGAGGTGGCGGCCCGCTGGCTCGCGGCGGCGCGCGAGGCCGCAGGCGAGCCGTGGCCCGCGCCCCTGCGCGAACGGGTGGCGGTCAGTATCACCGTGCCGGCGGTCGGCCCGGAGCAGGCCCACGCCCTGGTGGCCGCCTCGGGCTGCACCACCGCAAATGGCAACCTGGCCGAGCGCCGAGCAAGTGTCCGGACGGCCGGGTGTCCGCCCGGACCGGGACTCGGCCGCCGGTGTGTCCGCGCCTACCGTGCGGGACCTCGGTGCTTGTCGCGGGCACCGCAGCGCGGGGAGGTCGTCGATGAGCAGGGCCGTGGGCTTCTTCGAGGCCGACATCGACGCCGACGAGACGACCGACCTGGGCGCCTCGCAGGGCCGGCGATCGCAGCTGCGCAGCGCCGAGGGCGTCACCGCCGAGCTCTTCCGGCCGCAGTGGCTGCCGCAGGAGTGGCTCGCCGCGGAGCTGTCCGTCTCCTACCCGCGCCCGGCCACCCCCCGTCGGCGCCGCCCGGCCTGGGGTTCCGCGCTGTCGTTCGTCGCGCGCGTCGGCCTGGCGCTGCCCGTCCTGCTCGGCGGCATGCAGAAGTTCGTGGATCCGTCCGCGGCGCTGTCCGGGCCGCCCGCCAGCGCGGACTTCTTCTTCGCGATGCAGCGCACGTTCGTCTTCAACGAGCTCGCGGCGGTGCAGGTGCTCGTCGCGGTGATGCTGCTGGCCGATGTCTGGGTGCCGCTCGCCCTCGCCGCCCTCGCGCCGATCTCGCTCACGGTCCCGCCCTACGAGATCGTCTACATCGGCGGGCCCAAGCCGTTGCTGGGGATCTGGGTGCTGCTGGCTCAGGCGTACCTGGTCTGGGTGCACCGCGCCGCGTTCCGCCCGCTGCTGTCGCTGCGCCACCCGCCGCTCGGCTGAAGCCGGGGGCGTCATGAACCCGTCCAGCGCGTTCGCGCGGGTGCTGGTGGACGAGCTCGTCCGCGGCGGGCTTACCGACACCGTCCTCGCGCCCGGGTCGCGCTCCGCGCCGGTGGCTCTCGCGCTGGCCGCCGAGCCGAGGGTGCGGCTGCACGTCCGCAGCGACGAGCGCTGCGCGGCGTTCACCGCGCTCGGCCTGGCCAAGGCGGGCGGGCGGCCGGTCGCGGTGGCCTGCACGTCGGGGACGGCCGCGGTGGAGTTCGCCCCGGCGGTGGTCGAGGCCTCCGCCGCGCAGGTGCCGCTGGTGGTCCTGACCGCCGACCGCCCGCCTGAGCTGCGCGGCACCGGGGCGAACCAGACCATCGACCAGGTTGCGCTGTACGGCACGGCCGTCCGCTGGTTCTGCGAGGTCGGGGTACCCGAGGCCATCCTCGGCGCGGTGGCCTACTGGCGCTCCCTGACCGCCCGCGCGCTCGCCGAGGCCGCGGGCCTGCTCGCTGGCCCGGCCGGACCGGTGCACCTGAACCTCGCCCTGCGCGAGCCGCTGGTGCCCGACGGCTCCTCCGACTGGGTCGAGGACGTGGGCGGCCGTGCGGGCGGCGCGCCGTGGACTGCCGTGCGGCGCGCACGCCCGGCCCCCGACGCAGACGCTGTGGCCGACCTCGTCCGGCGCATGGACGAGGTCGAGCGCGGACTGGTGGTGCTGGGCGACAGCGCCGAGGACCTCACGCCGCTCGCGGTCCTCGGGCGCCGCGCGGGCTGGCCGGTCATCGCCGAGCCTTCGAGCAACGCCCGTCATGGCGCCGGCGTGGTCCCCACCGCGGCCCTGCTCCTCGCCGGCGACGCCTTCGCCGCGGCCCACCAGCCCGAGGTGGTGCTGTCCGCCGGGCGCGTGGGGCTGTCACGTGCGGTGCTCGCCCTGCCCGACGGCGGCGCGGACCTCATCCGCGTCGACCCCGCCGGGGCCTGGCTCGATCCCACCCGCGCCACGACCCGCCTGATCGTCGCCGACCCCACCCTCCTCGCCGAGGCCGTCACCGCTACCCTGCCCGCATCCGCCGCCGTTGGTGGCGGGGGGTCGGCGTGGGCACAGGCATGGGGGCGGGCGGAGGCCGCGGGGCGGGCGGCCGTGGACGGGGTGCTCGACGCCGATGACGTGCCGAGCGAGCCGCGCACGGCGCGTGACCTCGCCGCGGCGGTCCCGGACGGCGGGCTGCTGCTGGCCGGGTCGAGCATGCCGATCCGCGACCTCGACCTGACCATGCGCCCGCGCGACGGGCTGCGCGTGCTGGCGAACCGCGGCGCCAGCGGCATCGACGGTCTGGTCTCCACCGCCGTCGGCGCCGCGCTCGCCTGCGGTGGCCCGGCGTTCGCGCTGCTCGGCGACCTGTCCGTCCTGCACGACCAGAACGGCCTGCTCCTGGGTCCCGACCCGGCGCAGCCGCGCCCGGACCTCGTGATCGTGGTCGTGAACAACGACGGCGGCGGGATCTTCTCGCTGCTCCCGCAGGCGGGCCTGCCTGGCTTCGAGCGCGTCTTCGGCACCCCGCACGGGGTGGACGTGGCCGCCGTCGCGGGGACCGCCGGCTGCGACCACACCCTGGTGTCACGGGCCGCCGACCTCGCGCCCGCGGTCTTGGCCGCCGCCGCCGAGGGCGGGCTGCACCTCGTCGAGGTCCGCACCGACCGGGCGGCCAACGCCGCCCTCCACGCCGACCTGCGGACCCAGGTCGCCGCCGCCGTCGGCCACGCCCGCTAGCCACGCGACGAGCTCGACGGCCGCTGGGCACGGCGGAGCGGCACCCCGCCCGCCACCACCTCGCCGCAGGCGCCGTCTCCGAGCACCTGTCGGTCCTGCGCGCTACCGGCCTGGTCACGGCCCAGCGCGCGGGCCGCGAGGTCCGCTACACCCTGACCCCGATCGGCCACGCCCTCCTGTCCGGCCCGAGCTGAGACGGCGGAGGGGCAACCTTGGTCACCTGCGGGATGGGGAAGGCGCCGGCGGGGGACGCTGTGCCCGCGCGGAAGGAGCGGGAGTAGTGCAGGGCTCGAGGATGGCCAGCGTCGACGCGGCGTGGTACCGCATGGAATCGCCCGTCAACCCCATGATGGTGACGGGGCTGTTCGTGTTCCACGAGCCGCTGGACCTCGTCCGCCTCCGTACGGTCCTCGCCGAGCGCCTGATCGGGCGCTACCCGCGCTTCCGCCACCGACTCGCGGTCCCGCCCGGCCTCTTCGCGCGCCCCCGCTGGGTCGACGACGGCGACTTCGACCTCGACCGCCACCTCCCGGTGCGGCGCACCCCGCGCGGCCGTGAGCCGCTGTCCGCGGTCCTCGACGAGCTGGCGAGCACGCCGCTGGACCCCGCACACCCGCTGTGGTGCTTCACCGTGCTCACCGACGACCGCGTTGCGCACGCACTGGTGGCGCGCATCTCCCACTGCGTGGCGGACGGCGTCGCCCTGGCCCGCGTGGTGCTCTCGCTCACCGACGACCAGCCCGACGCCCCCGGCGCGGCCGAGCCCCCGGCCGCGGCCGCGCCTGCGCCGCGTCGAGTGCGTTTCCTACGCGGTAGCCGTGGGGAACGCACCCAACCCAGCGAGCTGGTGCGGCGGGCCGCGACCGTCGCGCGCTTCCTCGGCGCCGGGATCGCCACGCTGCCGCGGCTGTGCACGCTGCCCACCGCGCCCCGGTCCGTGCTGCGCGCACCGCTGACGGGCGAGAAGCGGCTGGCGTGGTCCACGCCGGTGCCGCTCGCCGCCATCAAGGCGCTCGGGCGTGCGAGTGGCGCCACCGTGAACGACGTGCTCATGAACGCGATCACCGGCGCGCTGCACCGGGTGGTCGACGAGGGCAGCCGGCAGGTGCGGCTGGTGCGCGCCGCAGTCCCCGTGGACCTGCGCGACCCGGCCGAGCCGGTCGGGATGGGCAACCGCTTCGGCCTGGTGTTCCTGGCGCTGCCCGTCGGCCTGGCGGACCCCGACCGGCGCCTGGCCGTGGTGCAGCGCCGCATGGGGGCGATCAAGCGCTCGCCGGAGGCGGTGGTGACGCTCGCCGCCCTCGGACTCCTGGGCGTGCTCCCGGCGGTCGTCCAGCGCGCGGTGATCCGCCTGCTCGGCAGCAAGACCACTCTCGTGCTGACCAACGTGCCCGGCCCCCGCCAGCCCGTGTACCTCGCCGGTGCGCGGGTGCCGGAGCTGCAGTACTGGGTGCCCCAGTGCGGCGGGGTCGGGCTCGGCGTGAGCATCCTGAGCTACGCCGGGCAGGTGACCGTCGGCGTCGCGGCGGACCGCGGGGTCCTCGCCGACCCCCGGCGCGTCGTCACGGCCTTCCGCGCCGAGCTGGACGACCTGCTCCGCCGCGCCGGGGTCGATCGCCAGGACGCGCTGGGCGTCGCTGTCACACCCCCCGCGTAGCGTTGTCCCGGTCGGCGTTCGCACGATCGAGGAGCACATCCCATGGAAGAAGCGCTCCGCGGGCGCGTCGCGCTGGTCGCGGGCGGCACCCGCGGCGCCGGCCGCGGCATCGCGGTCGAACTCGGCGCGGCCGGCGCCACCGTGTACGTGACCGGGCGCACCACCTGCGCGTCGCGCTCGCCCGTGGGCCGCGCCGAGACCATCGAGGACACCGCCGAGCTGGTGACCGCCGCGGGGGGCACGGGCATCGCGGTGCCGGTCGACCACCTCGTGCCCGAGCAGGTCGCCCGGCTTACCGCGCGCATCGCCGCCGAGCAGGACGGCCGCCTCGACGTGCTGGTCAACGACATCTGGGGCGGCGAGCGGCTCACCGTCTTCGACCGGCCATTCTGGCGGCAGTCGCTGGACGACGGCTTGACCCTGTACCGCAACGCCATCGACACCCACGTCATCACCAGCTGGCACGCGGCGCCGCTGCTGGTGGCGCGCGGCGCGGGTCTGGTCGTCGAGGTCACCGACGGGGTGGACGACGCCTTCCGCGGCAGCCTCTACTACGACCTCGCCAAGACCTCGGTGATCCGCCTGGCCGTGGCGCAGAGCGTGGAGCTGACGCCGCACGGCGTCACGGCGGTGGCGATCACCCCCGGCTTCCTGCGCTCCGAAGAGCTGCTCGACCACTTCGGGGTGACCGAGCAGAGCTGGCGCGACGCCGCACACAAGGACCCGCACTTCGTGCTGTCCGAGACCCCGCACTTCGTGGGTCGGGCGGTGGCGGCGCTCGCCGCGGACCCGCAGGTGGCGCGCTGGACCGGCCAGGCGCTATCGAGCTGGCAGCTCGCCCGCGAGTACGGCTTCACCGATCTCGACGGCTCCCGCCCGGACTGGGGCCGCTACTTCGTCGAGGTCGTGCTGGGCGACCGGACCGACCCCACCGACTACCGCTGAGGCGGCCGCGGCACGCCCGTAGCCCAGCAGGATGAGCACCGCGATGGCGATGATCCACAGCGCCACCGCCGCTGCGAGGACGCGGGCGCGCCGCTGGCCCTTCGACATGGGAGGTCCCGCCATCCGAGGAAGTCTAGGACCCGGTCGATGCCGCCCCACTGTTTGCGCCACACTGCGCGGATGCTGCTGGAGATCGCCACCACGCACCGGCCCGCCACCGACCTGGGCTACCTGCTGCACAAGAACCCGCAGCGGGCGCAGACAGTGGATCTGTCTTTCGGGCGTGCGCACGTGGTCTATCCGGAGGCGCGCGAGGACCGCTGCACCGCGGCCCTGCTGGTCGACGTGGACCCCGTCGCGCTGGCCCGCCGGCGGGGCCGCGGCGACTTCGCGCTCCAGCCCTATGTGAACGACCGGCCCTACGCCGCCTCGTCGTTCCTGTCCGTCGCCATCGGCAAGGTGTTCGGGACCGCCCTGTCCGGTCGCAGCAAGGAGCGCCAGCAGCTCGCCGAGACCGCTATCCCCCTGACCGCCCGGCTGCCCGCCGTGCCAGTGCGCGGCGGGCGCGAGGTCCTCGAACGGCTCTTCGCACCCTTGGGCTATGAGCTGACGGCCCGGGTGCTGCCACTCGACCCGGCCTGGCCGCAGTGGGGCGACAGCCCCTACCTCGCCGTGGAGCTGGCGGGGCGGGCGCGGGTGCGCGACCTGCTGGAGCACCTGACCGTGCTCCTGCCGGTGCTCGACGACGACAAGCACTACTGGGTGGGCGCGGACGAGGTGGACAAGCTGGTCCGCCGCGGCGGGGAGTGGCTCGCTGGGCACCCCGAGCGCGAGCTCATCGCACAGCGCTCGCTGCGCCACGACCGGCGCCTGACCCGCGAGGCGCTCGCCCGGCTCAGCGAGGACACGGACCTCGACGCCGCCGACGAGCTGACCGACGTCGAGGAGGAGGCGGTCGAAGGGCCGCTCAGCCTGGCCGCGCAGCGCATCGCAACGGTCGTGGAGGTGCTGCGCGACGCGGGCGCCCGCACGGTGCTCGACCTCGGCTGCGGGCCGGGCCGCCTGCTGCGCGCCCTGCTCGCCGAGCCGTGGGTCACGCGCGCGGTCGGCGTGGACGTGGCCTACGGCGCGTTGCAGTTCGCCGCCCGGCGGCTCCACCTCGACACGCTGCCCGCGCGCCAGCGCGAGCGCGTGGAGCTGTGGCAGGGCTCGCTGACCTACCGCGACCGGCGGCTGGAGGGCTTCGACGCCGCGGCCGTCGTCGAGGTCGTCGAGCACCTCGACCCGCCCCGCCTCGGCGCGTTCGCGGGGGCGGTGTTCGGTGCGGCCCGTCCCAGGACCGTGGTGCTGACCACGCCGAACGTCGAGTACAACCCGCGCTTCGCCGGGCTGCCGGCGGGCCGCCTGCGCCACCGCGACCACCGCTTCGAGTGGACCCGCGCGCAGCTGACCGACTGGGCCGGCGGCGTCGCCGAGCGCCACGGCTACACCGTGCGCGTCGCCGGCATCGGCCCGCAGGACCCAGAGGTCGGCGCCCCCACGCAGCTCGCGGTCTTCACTCAGGGCCCGGCGTGACGGAGATCGCGGTCCCCGAGCTGTCGCTGGTGGTGCTGATCGGTGTGTCCGGTTCGGGCAAGTCGACCTTCGCCGCCCGCCACTTCCTGCCCACCGAGGCGGTGTCCTCCGACGCCTGCCGCGCCCTGGTCGCCGACGACCCCAACGACCAGGCCGCCAGCACCGATGCCTTTGACGTCCTGCGCTTCATCGCCGGCAAGCGCTTGGCCGCTGGGCGGCTGACGGTCGTCGACGCCACCAACGTCCAGCCCGAGTCGCGCAAGCCGCTGGTCGCGTTGGCCCGCGAGCAGCACGTGCTGCCGGTGGGGATCGTGCTCGACGTGCCGCTCGCGGTCTGCCGCGAGCGCAACGCCGGCCGCGGGGACCGCGCCTTCGGGGATCATGTGCTGCGCCGCCAGCGCGACCAGCTGCGCCGCTCGCTGTCCGGCCTGGCGCGCGAGGGCTTCCGGCGCGTCCATGTCCTCAACGGCGTCGAGGAGGTCGCGGCGAGCACGGTGCGACGCGAGCCGTCCTGGACGGACCGCCGCGCCGAGCATGGTCCGTTCGACATCGTCGGCGACGTCCACGGCTGCCGCGAGGAGCTCGTCGCGCTGCTCGGCGAGCTCGGCTACCGGCTGAGCCCCGACGGCGACGACGCCGAGCACCCCGGCGGCCGGCGCGCGGTCTTCCTCGGCGACCTGGTGGACCGCGGCCACGACAGCCCCGGCGTCCTGCGCCTGGTCATGGGCATGGTCGAGCGCGGCCACGCCCTGTGCGTGCCGGGCAACCACGAGGCGAAGCTGGAGCGCGCGCTGTCTGGGCGCAAGGTAACGGTGAGCCACGGGCTCGCCGAGACCCTCGCGCAGCTGGCCCAGGAGCCCCCGGAGTTCACCGAGCGGGTAAGGGGGTTCCTCGACAGCCTGGTCAGCCACGCGGTGCTGGACGGCGGCGCGCTGGTGGTGGCGCACGCCGGCCTCGCCGAGCACCTGCAGGGCCGCGCGTCTGGCGCGGTGCGCGCCTTCGCGCTGTACGGCGACACCACCGGCGAGACCGACGAGTACGGCCTGCCGGTCCGCTACCCCTGGGCGCAGGACTACCGCGGCGCCGCCAGCGTGGTCTACGGCCACACCCCCGTGCCCGAGCCGCGCTGGCTGAACCGCACGCTGTGCATCGACACCGGCTGCGTCTACGGCGGCCGGCTGACCGCCCTGCGCTGGCCCGAGCGCGAGCTGGTCTCCGTGCCCGCCGCCCGCACCTACTACGAGCCGGTCCGCCCGCTGGGCACCCCGCCGGCCGCGGACGCCGCCGCCGCCCGCGAGCACGTCCCCCTCGACCTCACCGACGTGCTGGGCAAGCGCATCGTCACCACCGCCCTGGCCGGCACGGTGACGGTCCGCGAGGAGCAGGCCGCGGCGGCGCTGGAGGTCATGAGCCGCTTCGCCGTGGACCCGCGCTGGCTCGCCCACCTCCCGCCGACCATGGCCCCGGCCGCCACCAGCGCGCGCGACGGGCTGCTCGAGCACCCCGCCGAGGCCTTTGCGGCCTACTGCACCGAGGGGGTCGCCGCCGTGGTTTGCGAGGAGAAGCACATGGGCTCGCGGGCGGTCGCGGTGGTCTGCCGCGACGAGGGTGTGGCCCGCCGGCGCTTCGGCGTGGAGGACGCCCCGGCTGCCGGGGTCGTGGTCACCCGCACCGGGCGGCCATTCTTCCTCGACGCAGCCGTGGAGGTGGCGGTGCTCGACCGGGTGCGCGCAGGCCTGGACGCCGCCGGGCTGTGGGAGGAGCTGGCCACGGACTGGCTGGTGCTCGACGCCGAGCTGCTGCCCTGGTCGGCCAAGGCCGAGGGGCTCCTGCGCGACCGCTTCGCGCCGCTGGGCGCGGCGGGCGCCGCGACGCTGGACGCCGAGGTCGCCGCACTCGAAGCCGCCGGCAAGGCCGGGGTCGAGGTGGCCATGCTGCTGGAGGACCGCCGCGAGCGGGCCGCAGCCGTCGACGGTTTCGTCGCGGCCTACCGCCGCTACTGCTGGCCGGTGGCGTCCGTGGACGACCTGCGCGTCGCGCCCTTCCAGGTGCTGGCGGGCGAGGGCCGGGTGCACGCGCTGCGCGGCCACGACTGGCACCTCGACCTCCTCGACCGCCTCTGCGCCACCGACCCGGGCATGTTCCGTCCGACCGCCTCCCGCCGCGTCGACCTCAGCGACGCGGTCGCGGAGGCGGCGGCCACCGCCTGGTGGGAGGAGCTGACCGCCGCGGGCGGGGAGGGGATGGTGGTGAAGCCGCTGGAGGTGGCGGTGCGCGGCCGCCGCGGCCTCGTGCAGCCCGGTCTCAAGGTGCGCGGGCGGGAGTACCTGCGGATCGTGTACGGGCCGGAGTACACGCTGCCCGCAAACCTTGCCCGGCTGCGCGACCGCGGCCTGGGCCACAAGCGCGCCCTCGCCGCGCGCGAGTTCGCCCTCGGCATCGAGGCCCTGGAGCGCTTCGTCGCCGCCGAGCCCCTCCACCGCGTCCACGAGTGCGTCTTCGCCGTGCTCGCGCTGGAGAGCGAGCCAATCGACCCCCGCCTGTAGCCGCGGCCGTCAGCCCTCGTCGAGGACGGACTGCATGGCGCGCAGCTTGATGCGGGTCTCCTCCAGCTCGGACTCCGGCAGGGAACCGGCCACGATGCCCGCGCCGGCGAACAGGCGGGCGCCGTCGGGCGTCAACTCGGCGCAGCGCAGGGCGATGCCGAACTCGACGTCGCCGTCCGCGCCGACCCAGCCCACGGGCCCGCTGTAGCGCCCGCGGTCCATGCCCTCCAGCGCGCGGATGCGGTCCAGCGCGAGCGCGGTCGGGGTGCCGCAGACGGCGGCCGTCGGGTGCAGCGCGCCGGCGACCTCCAGCGCGCTCCAGGGCTCGGCCAGGGTGCCGCGCACCCGCGTGGCCAGGTGCTGGACGTTGTCGAGCACGAGCAGCCCTGGCTCGGGATCCACGTCGAGCTCGGTGCACAGCGGCGCGAGGCCGTGACGCACGGAGTCCACGGACAGCCGGTGCTCGCCGAGGTCCTTGGCGGAACCGCGCAGCGCCGCGCCCAGCCGGGCGTCACCTGCGGCGTCGGCCCCGCGCGCGATCGACCCCGCCAGGACCAGGGAGGTCACCTCCCGCCCGCGGCGGCGCACGAGCAGCTCGGGGGTGGCGCCGAGCAGCCCGTCCACCAGGAACGTCCAGCACGAGGGGAAGCGCGCCGCCAGGCGCTCGGCCAGCATCCGCACGTCGAGGGGCTGTGCGGTGCGCACCCGCAGGTCACGGGCGAGCACGACCTTGCGCAGGGCCGACGCTCCGCGGACCTCGGCGGCGGCCGTGTCGACGGTCTCCAGCCAGCGCACCTCGGGCAGCGAGGAGCCGGCGTAGACCACGCGACGGCGCGCCAGCACACGCGTGGGCGGGGGAGCGGGCAGCGCGGCCGGGGCGTTGATCCCGGTGACCCAGGCTGCGGCGCCGCGCCGGACCAGCACGCCGGCCGGCACCGTCACCACCGACCCGGCCCGCGCGGGATCGAAGGTGAAGCTGGCGAACGCCACGACCCCCGGCACGCCCGCGCCCGCACCGGGGGCCGCGCTCGCGCCGAGGTCGGCGAACAGCTCGCGCAGGGCGTCGGCGGCACGGGTGAAGCGGTCCGCACCGGCGCCGGGGTCCAGGCGGGCCGCCTCACCCCAGCCGACCACCCCCTCGCCACCGCGCACCCAGGCCGCGCCGCCCGCCGCGGGCAGGGCCGCGAGCAGGTCCGGGGCGCCACGCAGCGCGAGGGTCCGGGCGCGCCCCGCCAGCGCGGCGATCGAGGTGCTCATCCCGCCCGCCGGGCTTCCGCACCCGGTTGCGCGTAGCCGTCGCCGTCGACCTGGACCGCCGCGCCCGCCTCGACCTCGACCGCCTCGCCGGCTCGCGCGACCCGATCGCGCGCAGCGGCCAGCAGGCGCCGGCGGAAGTGGTGGGCGACCAGCGACTCGGCGGCCGGCAGCATGGCGTGCAGTGCGGCGACCATGTCCTGTGAGGCCTCCTCGTCCGAGCCTGCGGTGGCCCGCAGCGGGTCACGCACGTAGCGGGCGAACAGGTCCACGGCGGTGTCGGCCACGGCGCGCATCGCGTCGTCGTGGGCGCGGGCGAGCGCGAGCAACTCGGACAGCGGCGCCCCCGCCGCGAGCAGCGCCATCCCCGCGAAGACCGTGTCCGCGTCGGCGGCGGTGTACGGGTGCTCGCCCTCGACGCGCCCGACCAGCAGGCCCTCGCGCTCCAGCGCCTGCAGCAGGGGCAGGGGTGCGCCGGTCCGTGTGGCCAACCCCGCGAGGTCCAGGCGCTCGGCTGGCCCGGCGCCGGTCTCGTCGCCGGGGAGCGGGCCGGCCAGGGCGAGCGCCAGCGCGCGGCCGGAGGCGTCGAGGTCACCGGACAGGACCCGCCCGATCATGGCCAGCGGGAAGCCCCGGTCCTTGAACTCCCGGATCGCGTTCAGCCGCTCGCGATGGCGCTCCTCGTACCACACGACCCGGCCGTCGCGGTCCGGCCGGGGCAGCAGCCCGCGGGCCTGGTAGAAGCGCACGGTGTCGACGCTCATGCCGCAGGCGGCGGCCAGCTCCTCCACTCGGTAGCGCACCACCCCACTGTACGAGCAACTGCTCGCAGCTTCCGCGCCGCATACTTGTAACAACACCTTGACGCCCGGCGCCACACCGGTCATGACGGCGGTGACACCGGCGGCGAGAGGACGGCGATGCGGGTAGCACGTGGGCAGTGAGATCTGGGTGGTGTACTCCGGGACCGGGGAGAGCGTCATCGGCGGGACGCGCTTGCGCTGGGGGCCCGGCGACGCCTTCGTCGTGCCCTCGTGGGTGCCGGTCGAGCACGAGGCGTTCGAGACCGCGGACCTGTTCCGCGTGGACGACGCGCCGGCGATGCGCGCGCTGGAGCTGTACCGCGAGCAGACCGTCGACGCGCCGCAGCCGGTCACCGCCGACTTCGCCCCCGTCGGGGCGGTGACCTGAGCGTGCGCCTCGTCACCTTCCGCACCACGTTCGGGACGCGCGCCGGTCGCCTTGCCGACGACGACGACGGCGTGACGCCGCTGGACGCCGCCGACATCGGTGCGCTGCTCGCCGCACCGGGCTGGCAGGAGCGCGCCGCGGCCGCCAACGAGCCCACCCGCGACCTCGCCGACCTCGAACTCGCCCCCGTCGTCCCGCGGCCCGGCAAGATCATCTGCGTGGGCCACAACTACCGCGCCCACATCGAGGAGATGGGCGCGGAGGTCCCCGAGCACCCCACCCTGTTCGCGAAGTTCGCCGGCGCGCTGATCGGCCCGCGCGACCCGGTGGTCCTGCCCCGCGTCTCGGACAAGGTGGACTGGGAGGTGGAGCTGGCCCTGGTGATCGGCACGCCGGTGCGCCACGCGGACGCCGAGGAGGCCGCCGAGGCCATCGCCGGCTACACGGTGAGCAACGACGTGTCGGTGCGCGACTGGCAGCGACGCACGCCGCAGTGGCTGCAGGGCAAGACCTTCGAGGCCACCACCCCGCTCGGTCCCGCGCTGGTGACCGCCGACGGCGTCGACATCGCCGCCGGCCTGACGCTGCGCTGCTCGGTCGACGACCGCCTGGTGCAGGAGTCCAGCACCGCCGACCAGCTGTTCGGGCCGGCGACGCTGGTGGCCTACATCTCCCAGATCATCACCCTGGAGCCGGGCGACGTGGTGCTGACCGGCACGCCGTCGGGGGTGGGCGCGGGCCGCACGCCGCCGGAGTTCCTCTCGGCGGGCCAGACGCTTACCACCGCCATCGTGGGCCTCGGCGAGTGCGTGAACCCGGTGGTCGCCGAGGGCCGCCCGTGACACCGGGCGGGTCGGACGTGCCGGCCACCGCCGACGATGTCCGCGCCCTGTTCGAGGGTCCTAGCTACGCCCACGTCGCCACGCGTTGCCGGACGGCGCACCGCACAGCGTGCCGGTGCGGGTCGGGCTCGAGGGGGACCGGATCGCGTTCCTCACCTCGCCGGTCACGCAAGGCGCGCAACCTCGGCGACGACCCGCGCGTGGCGATCTCCGTCACCGACCACGACCAGCCCGCCACGTACACCGGCCAGCCGTACCCGCTGCGGACCGATCGAGTGGTCTTCCTGGTCGACCCGGAGCGCGCGCGGACCCAGCGTGGGCGTCGGCGTCGTCGAACCTGGAGAAGCGGACCAGGACGTGCTCGCCCTCGCACACGGGCAGCGAGCGGAACTCGTTGCGGGACTGCTCGGTCTCCAGCAGCGCGAGGCGGGAGCTGCCCGCCCGGGTCAGCAGCGCGGCTCGACGCGATCACGGAGGAGGCCGAGGACCTCCTGACCGGCGGGTTTGCGCCAGGTGGTGCACGGTGGCGGCGACCAGCGAGCGCGGGGCGCTGCTCGCTGCCGGCCGCGGGGCCCGAGGCTGGTCCAGGGCCGGAACCCCGAGTCCGCTGCGACCGGCCGCAGCAGCAGGACAGTACCCGCCACGCCGTCGCCGCCCACCGCCGCCGGCGCGAGCCGATCTCCGCCGAGGCGCAACGGTGACCGTGCCACCGTCGGCCTCCTCATCCGCAACGCCAAGCAGGCATGAAGGACACACTCCGGTGACGCACGACCGTATCGACGGCCTCGACACCACAGGGTCCGAGCAGTACTGGGAAGGCTTCTACCGCCAGCGGGCGCGGCTCTGGAGCGGGAAGGCCAACCCCGTCCTGGTCGATGTCACCGGGCAGCTGGAGCCGCGCACCGCGCTGGACGTCGGCTGCGGCGAGGGCAGCGATGCCATCTGGCTCGCAGGACGAGGCTGGCAGGTCACCGCCGTCGACGTCTCGCCCACCGTCCTCGACCGGGCGGCGGCGAGCGCGGCCACGGCCGGTGTCGGCAGCCAAGTCGACTGGCAGCAGCACGACCTCGCGCACAGCTTCCCCCACGGCGCCTTCGACCTGGTCTCCTGCCAGTCCCTGCACTCCCCGGTGGCGTTCCCGCGCGACCAGGTGCTGCGAGCGGCTGCTCGCGCCGTGGCACCTGGCGGGCTCCTGCTGATCGTCGGCCATGCCGCACCTCCACCCTGGGCCGGGAACCATGACCCCGACCTGCACTTCCCCACCCCCGAGGAGGTCCTGGCGTCCCTCGACCTTCCCCCCGGGCTGTGGCGCACCGACCTGGCCGAGGTCTCCGCACGGCAGGCCGCCGGCCCGGACGGCCGCTCCGGCACCCTCACGGACAGCGTCGTGGCGGTCATGCGCCTAGCCGAGCCGGACGTGTAACCGCGGCGTGAGTGCGCGGTCAGCCGACGCCGAGCAGGGCGCGGGCGGTGGTGGGGTCGTGGCGGAAGTCGTCGACGGTGGCGGTGTAGGCGATCCGGCCCTTCGTCATGATGGCGACGGTGTCGGCCAGGCCGAGGGCCATGCGCAGGTTCTGCTCGACGAGCAGGGCGGGGATGCCGCTGGCCCGCAGCTTGGCCAGCACGTCGGTGACCTGCTCGACGATCTTGGGGGCCAGGCCGTCGGAGGGTTCGTCGAGCAGGACGATCTTGGGGTTGCGCAGCAGGGCGCGGCCGACGGCGAGCATCTGCTGCTCGCCGCCCGACAGCTGGTCCCCGCGGTTGCGGCGGCGCTCGGCGAGGCGGGGGAGCAGATCGTAGACGCGCTCCAGCGACCAGCCGTCGGCGCCCGCCCGCACCCCGCGGGTTGCGAGCCGGAGGTTCTCCTCCACGCTGAGCGGGGCGAACACCCGCCGTCCCTGCGGCACCAGCGCCATTCCCGCCCGGGCGACCTCATGCGCACGGCGGCCGGCCAGCTCGGCGCCGTCGAGCAGCACCGACCCCGAGGTGGCCGGGTGCAGCCCGGTCACCGTGTGCACCAGCGTCGACTTGCCCACGCCGTTGCGTCCGAACAGCGCGACGACCTCGTCGGGTTGCACCGTGAGATCGACACCTTGGAGCACGTGGCTCAGCCCGTAGTGCGCGTGCAGGTCGCGGACCTCCAGGCGGGCCGTCGTCACGCGCCGTCCGCCCGCGCAGAGGGGCGGGCGGGCCGAGCGATGAACAGCGCCTCGTCCTCGGTGGCGCCGAGGTAGGCCTCCTGCACCGCCGCGCTCGCGCGCACGGCGGCGGGCGGCCCCTCCTCCAGCAGCCGGCCGGCGTGCAGCACCGAGATCCGGGTGGCGAGGTCGAAGACCACGTCCATGTCGTGCTCGATGATGAGCACCGTCAGCTCGGGCGGCAGCGCGCGGACCATGGCCACGAACTCGGCGCTCTCGGCGGGCGACATGCCGGCCACGGGCTCGTCGAGCAGGAGCAGGCGGGGCTCGGTGGCCAACGCCACTGCGACCTCGAGCTGGCGGCGCTCGCCGTGGCTCAGCACACCGGCGGTGGCGCCGAGGCGGTCACCCAGCCCCAGGCGGGCGAGCAGCTCTTCGGCCCGGCGGTTGACCGCCCGCTGGCGGGCCGCCGAGCGCCACGGGCTCGCCGCCACGCCTTGCTGGCGCTGCACCGCCATGGCTACGTTGTCGTGCGCGGTCAGCCCGTCGAACAGGTTGGAGTGCTGGAAGGTCTTGGCCACGCCGAGCCGGGCGCGCTGCTCCTCGCGCAGCCCGGTGACGTCGCGCCCCTCGAGCAGGATCGTCCCCGAGGTCGGCCGCTGGCGCCCGCCGACGATGTCGAACAGCGTGGTCTTGCCCGCGCCGTTGGGGCCGATCAGCGCGTGGCGCGCACCGCTCTCGATCGCGAGGTCCACCGCGTCGACCGCCACCAGCGAGCCGAAGCGCTTCGTCAGCCCCCGCAGCTCCAGCACGGCGGTCACCGCGGAACTCCCGTCATGGCGACGCCCGCGGGCGCGGCCGGTCACGCCGACGCCTCGCGCACGGCGGTCGCGCCGCGCATCGCAGTCACGGCGACGCCCCCGGCGCGACCTCGTCGGGGGTGCGGCCCATGCGGGCCGCCGCGGGCCCGAGCAGGCGGCTCACGCCGCCGAAGCCGCGCGGCAGGAAGTACACGACGGCGATGAACACTCCGCCGAGCAGGAGCTGCCACTGCTCGAAGCGGAACGACAGCTCCTGCTGCATGAGCAGCACCACCCCGGCGCCGAGCACCGGCCCGAACAGCGTCCCGCGACCGCCGATCACCACCATGACGAACACGAGCGCGGAGGTCTCGAAGCCGACGTTCTCCGGCGACATGAAGCGCTGCTGCTGGGCGTACAGCGCTCCGCCATAACCGGCAAAGGCGCCGGCGGTGCAATACGCCGCGAGCCGGTAGCTCGACACGCTGTAGCCCACGGCCCGCATGCGCTCGGCGTTCTCCCGCACCCCCACCAGCGAGCGTCCGAACGGGGAGTCCACCAGCCGCCGCAGCGCGACGTACCCCAACACAAAGGCGATCAGGGCGTAGTAGTAGAACCCGACCGCGTTGCCGAGCAGCGCGCTGCCCGGGTACAGCTCGATGACCGGCAGCGGCAGGCCGTTCGCGCCGCCGGTGAAGCCGGTCCACTGCTCGGCGAGGGAGAAGCCGAGCTGGCCGAAGGCCAGGGTCAGCATGAGGAAGTAGACGCCGCGCACGCGGACCACCAGCGCGCCGGTGACCAGCGACACCAGGGTGGCCACGGCGATGCCGGCCAGCAAGGTGAGGGTGGCATTGGGGGTCAGCCGAGTGGCGAGCAGCCCGACGGTATAACCACTGACCCCGAAGGCCAGCGCGTGGCCCAGCGACACCAGACCGGTGAAGCCGACCAGCAGATCGAGGCTGGCGGCGAACAGCCCGAAGATGAGGACCTCGGTGAGCAGGCGCAGCCGGAAGGCGTTCATCAGGAACGGCGCCACCGCGAGCACCACGGCGAGCAGCGCGAGCAGCCCGAGCCGCAGCGCCCGCTCGCGCTCCGAACTCACGACCCGATTCCCCGCCCCCGGCGACGCTGGCGCGCCGGCCTCACCCGGCCGCCTCCCGAGGGGCGCCGAACAGGCCCTCGGGGCGGAGCAGCAGGACCAGGGCCATCGCTCCAAAAAGCAGAAAGGCGGACAGCTCGGGGAGCAGGAAGACGCCAAGGGACTCGACCTGGCCGATCAGCAGGGCGCCGATCAGCGCGCCGCGGATGGAGCCGAGTCCGCCGATCACCACCACGATGAGTGCGAGCAGCAGCACCTGGGAGTCGATGCCGGGCCGCACGCCGAGCACCGGCGCGGCGAGCACCCCGCCGACCGCGGCCAGCGCCGTGCCCACCCCGAACACCCCCGCGAGCACCAGCGACGTGTTCACCCCGAGTGCTGAGACCATGCCGCGGTCGGCGACTGTCGCCTGCACCAGCGCGCCGAGCTGGGTGCGCTCGAACAGCAGGTAGGCGCCCACCGCGATCAGCAGGCCCACGGCGATGACCGCCAGCCGGTAGGTGGGGAACGACACGCCGAGCACCTGCGTAGCGCCGCCGAGGGCAGCCGGCGCGAGCGGGGAGTAGTAGTTGTCGCCCCACACGAGCGAGGCGAGCTCGGCGAGCACGTAGGACGCACCCAGCGTCAGCAGCGCCTGGTCGAGGTGGCCCCGCCCGGCGATGGGCCGCACCGCCGCGGCCATCCCGCCGCCGAGGACCAGCCCCACCAGTGCCGCCACCGCCAGGGCCACGAGGAACCCGTTGCCGTCCGGCGCGAGCTGGACCGCCGCGTAGCCGCCGAGCAGGAACACCGCGCCGTGCGCGAGGTTGAGGACGTCGGCCAGGCCGAAGATCAGCGACAGGCCGATCGCGATCATGAACAGCACCAGGCCGCGGGCCAGTCCGTTCAGGATCGTGACGGCGTTGTCACTCAGGAAGGCCCCGACGTCCGGCATGCGCTAGACCGCGTCCTCCACCTCGATGAGGTCCTGCACGTAGGTGTTCGCGCCGTCGACGACCTCGCGCAGGTAGAAGGTCTGGACGGGGTTGCGGTTGGCGTCCAGGCGAAAGGCGCCGCGCGGGCTGTCGATCTCGACCGACGCCATCGCCTCGACGAAGGTCGCCATGTCAGAGGTGTCGCCCTCGGTCTCGGCCAGGCCGAGGTCGAGCAGCTGCGCGGCGTCGTAGGCCTGGACGGCGAAGACGTCGGGCAGCGCGTCGTAGGCGGACTGGTATGCCTCCACGAACTCGGCGTTGCGCGGGTTGTCGAGGTCGGAGACGTAGTGCAGGCTCGTGCGGATCCCGTTGGCCGCCGCGCCCTGCCCCTGCAACACCGCACCCTCGGTGAGGAAGCCGGAGCCGAGCAGCGGGATCGTGCCGCCCAGCCCGAACTGGGTGTACTGCTGCACGAAGGTCACCGCCTCGCCGCCCGAGAAGAACGCGTGCACCGCCTGGGCGCCCGCGTTCTGGATCTCGGCGAGGAACGGTTGGTAGTCCTGGGTCTGCGCGAACGGCGGGGCGGTCTGACCGACGATGGTCCCACCCGCCGCCTCGTACGCCTCGCGGAAGCCCGCCATCTGCTCGGTGCCGGCCGCGTAGTCGGGGGCGATGAGGAAGACCCCCTCGGGAGAGATCTCGTCATACATGTACTGGCCCAGCGCGAAGTTCGGCTGGCGGTTGGAGAACGACACGCGGAAGATGTAGGGCGACGCAGCCGCGCCGGTGATGTCGTTGGCGCCGGCGTTGGCGATGATCAGCGGGATCTGGCTTTCGTCGAACAGGTCGCGGGCGCCGAGGGCCGCGGCGGAGTTCACGATGCCGATGACGACCGCGACCTCCTCCTCGGTCACCAGCCGCTGCGCGCCGCGCACCCCGGTGTCGGGGGTCTCGCCCTCGTCGACCTCGATGGTCTCGATGCTGCGCCCGCCGAACGCGTCGGGGTTGGTGTCGAGGTAGAGCTGGAAGCCGGAGCGCATGGACTCGCCGAGCAGCGTGTAGACGCCGCTGGTCGGGATCAGCAGCCCGACGCGCAGCGCCTCACCGGAGCCCGACGCCGACGCGGACTCGGATGCCGAGGGGCCCTCCTCCTCTGACGCACTCGCGGCGCCGCTGGCGGAGGCCGACGGCGAGCCCGCCGCGCTGTCGCCACCCTCGTCCACCGCGGATCCCGAGCACGCGGCGAGCAGTGCGGGCGATGCCGCCGCCGCGCCGAGCAGCCCCGCCCGCTGCAGGAACCCCCTGCGGTGCAGCCCAGCCGTTGTGTCGTCCGCCACGATCCCTCCGAGCGCTCGCCTCCGCA
>Ga0136615_10000389_pt1 | contig 20005 bp, 21 predicted proteins | sample AntDrymUQ2882206_2_FD_106647 | JGI IMG/M metagenome (GOLD analysis project Ga0136615, IMG submission 106647) | Polar desert sand microbial communities from Dry Valleys, Antarctica - metaG UQ288 (22.06) | ecosystem: Environmental > Terrestrial > Soil > Desert | place: Antarctica: Dry Valley...
CCGAAACCGCGCCCGCATCGAGGCGATGATGCTCGCCCCCGAGCAGCACAAGTGGGTGCGCGTCCAAAACGAGGACATCGGCGAGCGCGGCTGCAAGCACTGGCACGTGCGCCCGCGCTTTGGAATCCTCGGGATGCTGCTCAACTGGTGGCGGGTGCGGATCTCCTCCGGCTGTCCGTTAGCCACCGCGCCGCCCCTTCGGGGGTGGCGCGCACGGGACGGCTCGGCGGCCTCACTACGTCTCCGCAGCCGGGCAGATGATGCGGTAGTCGCAGAACGAGCAGATCTCGTACGAGGGGGTCGGCTCGAACTCCTGGGCGGCGATGCCGCGCGCGATGTCCGCCACCGCGCCCCGCACTCGATCGAGCTCCTCCGCGGAGTGCTCGACCGGAACCTTCTCCGCGTCCAGCACGTAGTAGTAGCTCTGCGCCGAGGTCTCCATGTCCCACGACGCGCGGGCACCCATCTGATAGAGCGACAGCTGCACGTCCTCACGCAGCTCCAGCGCGGACTTCGGCTTGCCGGTCTTGTAGTCGATCAGCTCGTAACTCCCGTCGGGGTGGCGGTCGACTCGATCGACCCGGCCCCGCAGCAGATGCGGGCCGAGCTTGAACGCGAAGCTGCGCTCGAACGCCACCGGCTCGGAGTCTCGCTCTGATTCGCGCTCGTGGTAGCGGCGCAGAGCGCCGACGGCGCGCCGGCGGAATTGGACGTCGTCGTTCGAGTCGCCGAAGCCGCTGCGCCGCCAGCTCGCCTCGAAGAGGTCCATCAGCGTGTCGAGCGAGCCCTCGCCCTGCGAGTGGAAGCGCTCGAGCACCTGATGCACGACGATCCCGAAGCGTTGGTTGATGCTCGGCTCCTGCGGGATCCGAAAGACGCGCGCGAACTTGTACTTGAGCGGGCACAGCCGGTAGGTCTCGAGGTCCGAGGCCGACAGCATCAGCCCCTCTCCCCGGCGCGGGATGAACGACTCGAGCGACGGCTCCGGTGCCCGCACCGGCTGCCGGGTGCCCGCGTCACCGCTCGCCTCGGCGTCGCGCAGGTAGCCGTCGAGCGCCGACGCCAGAAAGGCGTCGCGCTGCTCGGGTGCCGCCGCCTGGAGCAGCAGCTCGTTGACCTCGGGCAGCGCCTCCGCGGCCGCCTGACCGGCCTTGGCGCGCTCGATCAGCGCCGCGATCTTGACGAGCTCGAGGTAGCGGGCCACCCCCCGGGAGACGTCGAGGTAGGTGTCGAGGCGCATCTCGCCCAGCCGCCCCCCGACTTCGGCGACCGTGTCCAGCAGCTCGTCGCGCATCATGCGAAAGCTCGAGTGAAGTCCCTCGCCGGGGCCGAAGAGCTCCTCCTCGAAGAGCTCCTCCTCCGCGCCCACGGCCACGCGGGCCTCCTCGTAGAAGCGCGAGGGGCGCGCGTCCCCGCCCTCCGCCTGCTCGTCCCAGGCGAGAACCAGCCGCCTGCGTGCGCGGGTCATGGCGACGTGCAGGAGGCGGCGCATCCCGGCGTCGTGGGCCGACCGGTCGTCCGCCGGGAGCGATTCCCGCAACAGCTCCGCCGGCACCGCCGGATCGCCCCGCCTCGGCGCCCCCGGCATCCGCCCGGCGCCGAGCCCGAGAACGAGGACGTGGTCGAACTCGAGCCCCTTCGCGGAGTGCATCGTCATCACCTGCACCGCCTCCGGCACGCCCGCCGGGGCGGCCTCCTCCTCGCGCAGGCCGGCCTCGGCCACCGCCGCCAGATAACGCGCGAAGTCGCGCGCGGTTGCCGACGGCTCGCGTCGCATGTAGCTCGCCGCGAGATCGGAGAGCTTGGCGATGTTCACCAGCCGCTCGACGGTCTCGGCCTGGGCGGCGAAGAGCTGCTGGCGGCGCAGCCCGATGCGCTCCACGAGACGGTGGACGAACGCATCGGGACGCATCTCGTCGAACGCGCGCTGCGCGGCACGGTGCAGGCTGAGGAAGGCGCGAGCACGCTCGCGTCCCTCCGGCGAGAGCTGCGGCCCCTCGCACGCCGCCCGTACCGCCGCCACCATGTCGAGCTTGCGGCGACGGGCGAGCTGCGTCAGGCGCGCGATGTCCACTGCGCGCAGCTCGACCGGCGGCCGCGACAGCGCACGCACGACCGCGCCCGAGTCGCCGGGGTCGGCGAGCAGCCGCAGCCAGGCCAGCGCGTCGCGCACCTCGGCGCGCTGGAAATAGGCCGCCGCTCCCGCGAGCCGATGCGGCAGCGCGCGCTCCTCGAGCGCGGACCCGACGATCGCGCCGTCCGCCTTCACCGACCGGACAAGCACGCAGATCTCGCCGGGCGGGACGCCGGCGGCCACCAGCCGCTCCGCCTCGCGGGCGGCCGCCTGCGCCTGGGCTCGCTCCGAGCGGCAGCGCCAGAAGCTGACCGAGCCGCCGGCGCCGCTACGCAGGCGCTTGCCGATTCGACCCTCGATCGGCTCCACCACCGCGCCCGCCGCGCGCAGGATGCGCCGCCCGGACCGGTGGCTGCGCTCGAGCCGCACGACCCGCGCCCCCGGCTGCTCGCGCTCGAAGTCGAGCAGGTTCTTGGCCGAGGCGCCGCGGAAGCGATGGATCGCCTGATCGTCGTCGCCGGCCACGGTCACGTTCCCGTTCTCCTGCGCCAGCAGCCCGAGCAAGGCCGCCTGGGCAAAGTTCGTGTCCTGGTACTCGTCCACCAGCACGTGCGCGAAGCGACCCGCGAGCCGCTCGCGTACGTGCGGGCGCTCGTGCAGGAGCCGGCAGCCCAGCACGATCAGGTCGCCGAAGTCGAGCGCGCCCGACTCGGCGAGCAGGCGGTCGTGGCGCGCGTAGACCTCGGCGAACTCGACCTCGCGGGCGGCGCGGGCGCGCAGGGCGTCGCCACCGTTGCCCGCGCGCGCCTCGGCGGCGAGCGCCTCCGCGTAGCGACGAAAATCCTCGGCGGCCACCATCTCGTCCTTCAGCCGGTCGATGCGCGACACGAAGCTCGCCACCAGCGGCCCGGGGTTGCCGCGAATCTCGTGGTGGCGCAGGGGCAGGTCGTCGATTCGCTCCACCATCAGCGCGACTCGGTCGGCCGGCGTCACCGCCTCGAGCGACGGGTCGAGGCCGATCTCGAGCGCCTCGTCGCGCAGCAATCCAGCGGCAAAGCCGTGGAAGGTGGATATCGACAGGTCCTCGTAGGGGCCGTCGATCAGCGTCTCGAGCACCACGCGCATCTCGGTCGCCGCGGCGGTGGAGAAGGTCAGGGCGAGGACCGCGTCCGGCGACGTCCCCTGCTCGACCAGCCAGAGAAAGCGGCGCGCCAGCGAGTGGGTCTTTCCGGTGCCCGCGCCGCCCACCACCAGCAGCGGCCCGCCCCGGTGGGTGACGGCCGCCAGCTGCGACTCGTTCAGGCCGTCCAGGGCACGCGACATGCGGGCCTAGGATACGCTCGGCATGACCCCGGACCGGGATGTCGCGGAGGTCCTCGAGGCGGACTGGCTCGCCCTCTGCCGGCGCTCTGCCCGTTCAGTCGAGGACGAGCTCCGGCGCCGTCCGGACACTGCGGAGCGAGCACGGACGACCGGGCGCGGCCAGGGCGGCGACATGACGCTCGCGATCGACGGCGCCGCCGAGGACGCGGTCTTCGCGGAGCTCGAGGAGCTCGGCGCGCCGGTCACCGCCGTCTCCGAGGAGCGGGGGCACGTGATGCTCGCCGGCGGCGGGCCGGTGCACGTCGTGATCGATCCGATCGACGGGTCGCTCAACGCCAAGCGCGGCCTGCCGATGTTCGGGCTCTCGATCGCGATCGCCGGCGGCGCCACGCTGGCGGATGTCGAGATGGGCTTCGTGGCCGACCTGGCGAATGGCGAGGAGTGGTGGGCGCGTCGCGGCGACGGCGCCTTCCTGCGCGGCCAGCCGCTGCCCGCGCTCGAAGCGGGGTCGGAAATCGAGCTGCTCGGCGTCGACTCGGCCACGCCGCGGCTCGTGGCAGCCGCGGCGCCGGCGCTCCAGGCCACGGGCGCACGCCGGCTGCGCGCGCTGGGCTCGATCGCGCTGCACCTCTGCCACGTCGCGAGCGGCAGGCTCGACGCGATGCTGAGCCTCGCTGCCTGCCGGTCGGTGGATGCCGCCGCCGGCCAGCTCGTCGTGCGCGAGGTGGGCGGTGCGGTGGCCTTCCCGGACGCCGGCGACGGGCGCCTCTCGGCGTCGCTCGACCTCGCCATGCGCTCGCGCGTGGTGGCCGCGCGCGACCACGAGACGCTCGGCGTGCTGCTCGCGGAGCTGCCGTGACAGCATGGCGGCGTGGCGGCGGCGATCCTCGACATCGACGGGACGCTGGTGGACACGAACTACCACCACGCGATCGCCTGGCACCGCGCGTTCCGGCGCCACGACATCCTGCTGCCGGTCTGGCGCATCCACCGCCACATCGGCATGGGCGGCGACCAGCTCGTGACCGCGCTCTGCGGTGAGAACACCGAGGAAGAGGTCGGGGAGGAGATTCGCTCGGACGAAAAGGACCTCTACTCCGAGCTGATCGCCGAGGTCGAGCCGATGGACGCCGCGCGCGACCTGATCGTGGACCTGCGCGACCGCGACCACGACGTCGTCCTCGCCAGCTCGGCCAAGCCGGACGAGGTGGAGCACTACATTGACCTGCTCGACGCGCGCGAGCTCGCGCACGCGTGGACGACGCAGGCCGACGTCGACGCCACCAAGCCCGCGCCGGACCTCGTCCGGGCCGCGCTCGAGCGGGCGAACGCCGGCGACTCGAAGAGAGCGTTCATGGTGGGCGACTCGACCTGGGACTGCATCGCCGCCGGGCGGGCGGGCATCCCCACGCTCGCGGTCCTGACCGGCGGCTTCGCCGACGCCGAGCTGCGCGAGGCCGGCGCGAGCGCGGTGTTCGAGTCGCTCGACGAGCTGCGCGGGCGGCTGGACGAGCTACCCGCGCTGACCGCCGGCTAGCTCGGCCGGCCCTGAAAGCGCTGCTCGACTCCGTCGAGCAGCCGCCAGTTACCCTCGAGCGCGGACTCGGCGAGCGCCGTCAGGCGATCCGCGTCCACGTCAGCCAGGCGCTCCTCGAGCAGGGTCCGCGAGTGGGCGGCGTGCTCGTGGTCGCGCTCGGCGTGGAGCGTGAAGTAGGCGGTGGCGGGACTCTCGACCGCAAGCCCGTAGTGCTCGGTCAGGCCGGCAAGCTTCGTCTCGGAGATCGCCGGCTGATTGGCCTCGACGGCGTAGAGCACCGCGAGGCCCTCCAGCGAGCTCGACGCGGCGCCCCACGCGCGCGCGCACTCGATCGTCTCCTCGAGCGGCTCACGGTCGATCTCGGCGTCGAGCTCGCCGGCGAAGCGGTCCCAGAGCTCGACGTGGGCGCGCTCCTCGCGCGCGTGCGCCAGAAGCTCGTCCCTCAGGTCGCGCTCGCAGGCGTCGGCGGCCGCCTCCGAGGCCTCGGCCAGCGCCACGACGGCGTGCCGGTACTCGCCGGCGTAGAAGGCGAGCTCCTCGGCGCTCAGCTCGCCGGCGCTCCAGCGGTGGTAGAAGGGGTGGCGGAGCACGTTCCAGCGCTCGCGCGCGTCGTCGAGGCGGCGAAAGAGGTCCACGGTCGAGGTTCCTCTCCAGTCGGGGGCGGCGAAGCGGGGCATCCTACCCGCGCTGGGGTCTGAGCGTCGGTTGGCCTGCAGCGTGCGCTGGCGGCCGTTTCGCCACGCTGGGGCGGGGGTACTGGCTGGCCATGCGAGCGATCGCGATCGAGGAGTTCGGGGGCCGCGACAGGCTCACGGAGATGGACCTCCCGGCGCCGCGCGTCGGCCCCGACTCGATCCTGGTGCGCATCCGCGCCGCCGGCGTCAACCCCGTGGACTACAAGCTCCGCGAGGGCGGGCTGGCCGAGGCCTTCCCGCACGTGTTCCCGGTGGTGCCCGGCTGGGATGTGGCGGGGGTGGTCGAGCAGGTCGGGCCGGCGGTCACCGGCTTCGAGCCGGGCGACGAGGTGCTCGCCTACTGCCGCAAGCACTTCGTCGGCGAGGGCACGTACGCCGAGTACGTCGCGATCCCCGAGGGTTTCGCCGCCCCGCGCCCGGACTCGCTGGGCATGGTCGAGGCCGCCGCGGTTCCGCTCGCGGGGCTGACCGCGTGGCAGGCGCTCGTGGAAGCTGTCGCGCTGCGGCAGGACGAAGCGGTGCTGATCCACGCTGCGGCCGGCGGCGTGGGCAGCTTCGCGGTGCAGATCGCAGCTTCCGTTGGCGCGCGGGCGGTCGGCACCGCGCGCGAGGAGAAGCACGGCTATTTGCGCGACCTGGGCGCGGCCGACGTGATCGACTACACGAAGGACGACTTCGTGAGCGCGTCACGCGAGATGGCCGCCGACGGCTTCGACGTGGTATTCGACACAGTCGGAGGTGACACCCTGCGGCGAAGCGTCGACGCCCTGCGCGAGGGCGGCCGGCTGGTGTCGATCGCCGAGCCTCCGTCGCCCGAGCTGCTGGGGGAGCGGGCGATCGACGGTCGCTACGTCTTCGTCCGGCCGGACGGCGAGGGACTCGCGGAGCTTGGCCGGATGCTCGACGACGGTCGCCTCCGGGTGCCGATTGAGGAGACCTTCCCGCTCGAGCGAGCGGCGGACGCGCACGAGCGGCTCGAGGCCGGACGCGTCCGGGGGAAGCTGGCCCTCACGATCGATTGACGGTGCGCCGCTTCGCTGGGGCCGCGGGCGCTCGGAGGATCGCTTTCCCCGGCGAGGGCCCGCCGGGCGGGCGGCTCGCCGTCAAACGACTCGCCCGCAAGAACGGCTCGCCCCTCGGACGGACGGGGCCAGTCTTCCCGGAGCTACGAGCTTCGGATACGGACTTGCCTCTGACGCAACTTTTTTGCCTGAGGCGCAACTTCGTATCCGTAAACGACAGCCCGCCGGGCCGGATGACCGAGCGGGGAGCTGGGCTCCCGGCCGAGCGGGCGCGCGTCAGGCGCGGCTCAGAGGTCGATCGTCGTCTGCGCGGGCGGGTAGGTGATGCGCTCCCCGTCTACGACGGCGAACTCGGTCGGCTCGTGCCGCGTCGGCGGTCCGGCGCCCATGACGTGCAGCACGCGCCAGCCGCGCACCACGAGTGCGTCCGCCATGAGGCGGCGGTGGCAGCGCCACCAGGGCGCCTCGGCGCACATCAGTGCGCATCGGTCCTTCCGAGCCGCGGCCATCGCCCGCTCGAGGCCGCGCTCGAACCCGGCCGTGGCCAGGTGGTCGGCGTAGCCCTGAAACTGCTCGTTGCGCCAGCCTCCGTTGGGCGAGTCAGGCGTGGGCCGGCGCCGGCCGCCCAGCTCGGGGAGGTGCTCGTAGCCGATATCGGCCGCGGCGAGCGAGCGCTCGAGCGCCTCGCGTCCGAAGTGCGGCATGCGCCGCGATCCCGGGTGGGCGCGGACGTCGAGGACGACCGCGACCCCGTGGGCACGGAGGAGCTGCTCGAGCTCGTCTGGGCCGCGCGTCGAGTGCCCTACTGTCAGGATCTCGTCACGGGCCGCCTGCACGCGCGAAATTTTCCTTTCGCCTCGGGGGTGAAACGCGCTCGATGAGGTAAACAAGGACTTGACATGACAACGGGTTTGGAGAGATAGAGGATGCCGAGAGCGATCTGGAGCGGAGCGATCTCGTTCGGGCTCGTCAACGTGCCCGTCAAGCTCTACAGCGCGGTTTCCCGCAAGACCGTGCGCTTCCACCAGCTCCACGACAAGGATCGCGTGCGCATCCAGCAGAAGCGCATCTGCCCCGAGGACGGCGAGGAGGTGCCCTACGACGAGATCGTCAAGGGCTATGAGATCTCGCCCGGCCATCACGTCGTGATTACCCCCGAGGAGCTCGAGTCGCTCGACCCGAAGAAGACGCGCACGATCGACATCGAGGACTTCGTCGAGCTCGAGCAGATCGACCCGATCTACTACGACGCGGCGTACTACCTGGTGCCCGACAAGGGCGCCGACAAGGCCTACAATTTGCTGCTCCAGGCGATGCGGGAGTCGGACCGGGTGGCCGTTGCCCGCGTCGTGATCCGCACCAAGGAGCACCTGACGGCTATCCGGGCGACCGGCGACGTACTGACGATGGCCACAATGCTGTTCGCCGACGAGGTGGTGCCGCCCGACCGCCTCGACGAGCTGGCCGATACGCAGGACGGGGCGTCGAAACGCGAGCTTGACATGGCGCGGCAACTGATCGAGTCGCTCTCGACCGAGTTCGAGCCCGACAAGTACCGCGACCAGTACCGCGAGCGGGTGCTCGACATGGTCGAGCGAAAGGCCGAGGGCGAGGAGATAGCGGTGCAGCCGGCCGAGGAGCCCGAGCGCGTCCCGGACCTGATGGCGGCGCTCGAGGCAAGCATCAAGGCCGCCGGCCAGGACGGCGGCGACGACGCGGAGGCAAAGTCGGGGTCCGCCGGGCGCTCGAGCTCCTCCTCGAACGGTCGCAAGTCGCGATCGAGCAAGTCGAAGTCGGGCGGGTCGAGCTCCGGCCGCAAGGGCTCGAAGGACGCCCGCAAGGGCTCGAAGGCCGGCAAGGGCTCGTAGCCAGGGCGGCGTAGGCGACTAAGGTCTACCGCGAAATGGTGGACTGGTCGCTCGCGCGCCAGATAGCGCGCTTCGCCGCGGGGTCGGCGCCGGTGCCCGAGCTCGGCATCGACCTCGGGCCGGTCGTCGAGCTCGCCGGTGAGGAGGTCGCCCGCCACACGGGCCTCCAGCCCGCCGCCGCAATACCCGCGCCCGAGGTGCTGGCGCGCGCGGACTGGGCCGAGGCGAACCTGACGACCCTGGCGTCGCTGCTGGACCCGGTCGCCGACCGGCTCGGCACTCGGCTGGGGAGCGCGGGGCCGCTGGCGGGCCCGCTCCGCGGGGCGGCCTCCGCCACCGTGGCCGCCGAGGCGGGCCTGGTGCTCGGGTACATGTCGCAGCGCGTACTCGGACAGTACGAGCTGTCGCTGCTCCAGCCGGAGGCGCCGCCGCGCCTCCTGTTCGTGGGGCCCAACCTGTTGAAGGCGGTACGCGAGATGGAGGTCGAGCGCGAGAGCTTCCTGCGCTGGGTCGCGCTCCACGAGGTGACGCACGTGATCCAGTTCGGCGCCGTGCCGTGGCTTCGCGGCTACCTCGGCGAGCTGCTTGAGCAGTACCTCGCGACCGTCGACATCCGTATCGAGCGCGGCGCCGCGGGGGGCTTGCCGTCGATGCCCGATCCGGCCCGCATCGTGGAGGCGTTCCGCGAGGGTGGCCTGATGGCGCTGGTCCAGAGCCACGAGCAGCGCCAGCTGATGAACCGCATCCAGGCCGCGATGGCGCTGGTGGAGGGCTACTCAGAGCACGTGATGGACGCCGTCGGCGCGCGCATCCTGCCCGCGCACGGGGCCCTGAGAGAGGCCATGGACCGGCGCCGCAGCAGCCGATCCGCTCCGGAGCGGGCGCTCCAGCGGCTGCTCGGCCTCGACCTCAAGATGCGCCAGTACGAGCTCGGCAAGCGATTCTGCGACGCGGTGGTGGCGGCCGAGGGCCTCGTGCGCCTCAACCGCGCCTGGGACGCTCCCGCGGAGCTTCCGACGCTCTCCGAGCTCGAGCGGCCGCGTACCTGGCTCGAGCGCGGCGGGCGCGCCAGCAAGGCCGCTTGACCTGGCGCCGGCCTCAGCCGGCCGGCGATCCAGGCACTCAAGCCTGCTCTGTGACTGTGCGCACACTTGGGCCTTCTCTGTAGAAGCGATGGGCCGATTCCAGCCGCACCGCATGGTTTCCTCTGGAGGCCGCCCGGCGACGGGCGACCGTCGTCCAATCTGGGGTGGTGGGTCAGTTTGAATCGGCGCGATCCATGAAGACCCATAGGTGATCGATCACCACGCTGCCGTCGGGGGGCATCAGGTTCACCATGGCGTTGACGACTGCGCTTAGATCAGCCTCGCTGATTGTGTGAGCTTCGTGCGAGGCCGTTCCGCCATGCGAGAACCCCTTGCCTTCGAGCAGCTTCGTAACGCGGGTCGTCACCCGCCCGTCGTCGCCATCTAGCGAGAAACGGATGATCGCTCGGGCCATGCCGGGATTCTCTCACGGCATCGCCTAGCGACGCTACGATCCGGCTATGCCCAAGCGGTCGAGCAAGCCTCGCGACCTGAACCGGCTGGCGGCAAGCATCGTTGGGGATGCGACTAGCGAGCAGCCCACGGACGAGGAATCTGCTCAAGCGCGAGCGGGGCGACAAGGCGGTTCGAAGGGTGGGCGGGCGAGGGCTGCGCGGCTATCCCCTGAGCGCCGTGTCCAGATCGCCCGTAAGGCCGCGCGTGCACGCTGGGGCACCGGCTAGCGCTTCTCCAGCCTCCCGCTGAGCTTTAGGCGACGTCGAATCAGATAGCGGCCAGCAGCTAGCTGGTCCATATGACTCTCGCTATTCAGGACGGCCCGAACTGCCTCATGGGTGGACGCCGTTCGTAGGTCGTCATGCAGAAAAATCGCATGGACCTGGTGCTGATTGAGGTGGTCGAGGATCGTCCTGTCCTTCTTGCCCCGATCATGGGTCATCAGGACCGCGCCGCGTTCATGGCACCAACGGCAGTTGGTCTCATCGGTGCTCTTCCGCGCGGGCGCGCCGTCCTCGCCTACGGCGCGCGCATCCAAACCCGCAGCCCGGAGTACCACGGTCACGCGATTCCAGCCCTCGTCAAAGAGGAGTGGCTGCAACCCCTAGCCGACGCTCGAAGGCGACTGCGCGGTCAACGTCCTGAGGTTCGATGTCAAGCCGAGCAGCGGCGTCCTGACCATCGTGTTCTGCGATCTCGGCGACAAAGCTGGTAGGAAGGCGCGTGCCAGCGACCACGGGATCACCGAACTGGATTCGGGGATCGATGACGACACCCTCTGCGGGAGACCAAGAAGCAGCCATGTTCTCGCTGTAATGAACGCTGGCGAGCTGGTCCTTGACGGCCACGAGCATCAGCTGCTGGCCTTCGAGATCCGCCGACTCGATCTGTCCGGCGATCACGCCCTCCGCCACAAGAATCCTGCGCCCGTCGGTCTGGATCTCATCGCTGATGAGGGGCCGATCCGTTCTCCATTTCCTGCGCAGGTAATGCTCCGCATCACGGATCGCCTGGGTCGAGACCCCCTTCTTCCGCAGCTCCCTGACAACGAAGAGGCTGATCAGGTCGCTAAAGCTGTAGTCGGGCCGACGCGGCTTGTGAGCAACGGGGTTGAGGACACTCCCCAGCCACCATGAAGCTCTTCCTGCATCCCGCTCGCTACCGCTCAGCGCAAGGTACGCACGTAGTTCGGAGAGGCTGAAAAAGCCTGCTCCGAGATCTCGCCGAGTGGACTCTCTGTGGTGCGTCGTGGCGCTCATAGCTCTAGCCGTTGTAGTCGCCGTCGTGCCGCGTCTTTCGACGTGGGTCCCTGAGATTCCTGGGCTGTCGCTATCGTCATTCGCTCTCGCTTTCACCCTACTCGGAGACTCGCCGCTCACCCCACCACTAGTTCCGTCCGACCGCTCAAGCATAATGGTCAGTATGAACAGGCTGACCACCGAGCAGCGTGCCCGGATCATCGGCTCCCTGGTCGAGGGCAACTCAATCCGCGCCACCGTCCGCATGACCGGCGCGGCGAAGAACACGGTCGCGAAGCTGCTGGTCGATCTCGGCGAGGAGTGCGCGCGCTACCAAGACCGCACCCTGCTCGACCTCCCCTGCACGACGATCCAGTGCGACGAGATCTGGTCCTACTGCTACGCGAAGCAGAAGAACGTCCCCGACGAGCACAAGGGCACCTTCGGCTACGGCGACGTGTGGACCTGGACCGCTCTCTGCGCCGACACGAAGCTCGTGCCGACCTGGCTCGTCGGAGAGCGCACGGTCACGGACGCTTGGGTGTTCATGAGCGATCTCGCGGAGCGGCTATCGAATCGCGTCCAGCTCACGACGGACGGCCACCAGCCCTACCTGAAGGCTGTCGATGCAGCCTTCGGCGACGAGATCGACTACGCGATGCTCCACAAGCTCTATGGCCAAGACCCCAAAGACGACGAGCGGCGCTACAGCCCCGCCGTCTGCACCGGGATCGACGTTCGCCCGATGACGGGTGACCCTGACCCGGCCAAGATCTCGACCAGCTACGTCGAGCGCCAGAACTTCACGATGCGGATGGGGATGCGCCGCTTCACGCGACTGACCAACGGCTTCTCAAAGAAGGTCGAGAACCTGGCCCACGCCGTGAGCCTCCACTACATGCATTACAACTTCGCGCGCCCGCATAAGACGCTCAGCAAGCCCTACCCGACGACCCCGGCTATGGCCGCTGGCGTGGCGGATCACGTCTGGACGCTGCGAGAGATCGCCGAGCTGCTCGATTCAAACTGACCCACTACCCAATCTGGCGGCGAAAGGGGGTTGGAGGCCAATGGCCACTAACCCGCCACGCGGCCCAGGACGCCGAGGCGCAGTTCGTAACCGCGCTCAGTTCCTCGGGCCGAACGGCAACTGGACCAAGCGCGACTCCGAAACGGGTCGCATCATGGACCAGAAGGCCGATAGCGCGCCCTTCAAGGGCGTACGCAAGGAACGGTAGGTCGTAAGACCTGCTAACCGACGGGGCAGGAGCTGAACCCTCCTGTCCCGTCTTCTATTCGAGGCGAGGATTCAAGACACTTCGAGGTAGCCCTGCCTCCCGACTGCGACCGTCGCATCGGGAGCAGCGGCCTCAATCGCGTCCTGGAGGTCTCGCAGGCGGTGACCGTCTAAGCCCTCTAGGTCAACGACGACCGAGAAGACGGCGTCACCTGGAGAGCGACGCCCGACATCCAGCGTGCATCCAAAGCCCGCGTCTTCGATTGCCTCGAACACTCGGACGGCGTCGTTGCGCGTGAGCATGTGTCGGCGCTCCGGGGTCGGGTCAGGCAGAACTACCCGGTCCACGATCTTCATAACCGCCCCCTGTCAATGGACTTGACAAACGCCGACGTGTCAAGTACCTTTACACCATGCCACCGGCCAACCGCCACGACCCGGTCCGCCAGGACTCGTCGGACTCGGACTACTCGCTCATGGAATTCATGCGCGAGTTCCCCGACGACGCCGCCTGCCTAGAGCACCTATGGCGCTCGCGCTACTCGGCGGACGGCGAGCACGCTGAGTGCCCGAAGTGCGAGCGCGAGCGGGCCTTCAAACGATACGCAACAAAGCAGGGGCGCCAGTCGTGGACCTGCACCGGCTGCGGCCACCACGTTCATCCCACCGCCGGAACGATCTTCCACAAGTCCTCGACATCGCTCCACCTGTGGTTCTACGCCATGTACCTGATGTCGAGCACGCGATGCGGAGTCTCGGCCAAGCAGCTAGAGCGCGAGCTAGGCGTTTCCTACCGGACGGCCTGGCGGATGATGAACCGCATCCGCAACAAGCTCATGGCCGACGACGGCAGGCCGCTTTTCGGAGACGTAGAGCTTGACGAGACTTCGTGGGGCGGAAGGCCGCGCCGCAAGCAGACCCCCGCACAGGCCGCCGCTTACCGTGAGGCCAAGCCGACCGTGCTCGGGATGGTCGAGCGTGGCGGGAAGGTGCGGGCGCGCGTGATCCCGTCGCGGCGAGGCCCGGCGCTTAGTCGAGAAGTCCGGGCGAACGTCAACCCGGCCTCGATGATCTTCACGGACGACTGGCAGGCCTATAAGCCGCTCAGGGGTGAGTTCCTAGCCCATCGGATCATCAACCACTCAGCAGGCTCCTACGTCGTGGGAGACGTCCATACGAACACCATCGAGGGCTTCTTCGGCAACCTCAAAACGGGGATGCGCGGTGCCTACAAGAAGGTGTCGCGGGAGTGGCTTCAGTCCTATCTGGACGAATACGCCTGGCGCTACAACCACCGCAACGGGCGGGCGATGTTCCGGGCGCTGCTCGACCAGGCCGCACAGGAAACCCCATGACGGAAGCGGAAGCAGTCAAGGGCATCCGGCGGAACGCAAAGCGTCGCGAGCGTGCGGACGAGGCGCGGCGTGAAGCGACTGGCGAGCTACGTCGCTACTGCCGAGAGGCGCAAGCAGCCGGAGTCGCGATCAGTCAGATTGCTCGGGAGGCCGGTCTTTCCCGGCAGGGCGTTTACGACCTGCTGGCGGAGCGACCTTCTCGATAGCGGCGAAGAACTCCCCGCGCTTCGGCACCGGAATCTCGACCGGCTTGCCCTTCTTGGGGCGAGTCTGTTGCCGGTTATCGCTCAATCCCGATTCCTGCCGTCTCAAGCTGCCACCCATACTGGCCACGTCGTAGCTCAGCGGCGCGCTGAGGTTCGTCCAAGAAGGATTCCGTCGCTTCTGGCGGCCATAGCGCGGCGTGCGCCAACTCGAAAAGGAAGTCGAAGACCTCTAGAGACCGTCGTGGTCGCCGGAGCCATCGACGTCCCTCTCGCTTCGAAGCATGCTCCACCATGAGGCCAACCGGCTCTTCGGTCGCCTCATCAATCCGAACAAAGAGAGTCGGGTCACCCTCGATCTCTTCGAAGTAGGCAGGCGTGGGGTCATTGTCGAAGTCGTCGGCGTCGAAGCCTTGCTCCGCAAGGACAGCCACCGTGTCAGCGTTCGGGTCGATCAAAAGGCAATAGCGGCGCCCCCGATGCGTCTCGATCGTCTTTATCACGGCCATACGCGCACCCCTCGACTCTTGGGGTTCCTCAGGAAGTATGCCGAGCTGACCCAAGCCTCGCCCCAGGGCCGCCGCAGAACCCGGCCAGCGAGGTCGCGTCGACGCTGCGCTTGCCCATCCTTGAAGCGCCGCGGCAAACACTTGACGGCCACGCACAAGAGCTTTCCCCGCGCATCGGACGGCTCCGAGTAGTAGAGCAAGGTCACGGCGTCGAGCGGGTCGGCCTGGATGACTTGCGGAACCTGAATGGCCGACGCTATCGGGACCAAGTAGGCGCCCATCTCGACGCGATTCTCCTTCCTCAGCAAGTCCCACCAGGCCCCGTGGGTCAAGCGAACCAAGACGCCCCGCGGGTCGGGAACCTCGAAACAGAGGTCGCGACAGTCTGGCCCGCACCCGGAGTGCAGGAGAGGTTGAACCGAGCCGAAAGCCTGGCGCGCCATGCCTTATACGAGCGCAGCGCACAGCCCAACCGTCCGGGCTGGTCCTCCACGCTCTCGCCTTCCGCATCGTAGAGCGGAAGCGTCCAGCCGCCCGGCTTCTACAGAGAAGGCCCAAGTGTGACTGTGCGCACAGAGCGGTAACGACTGGCCGGGAGGGGTTTACGTTCGGTCGTCGGTGGTACACTTACCGACGTTAGAACTAATAAGGTTAGAACTCACCCTCAAGGAGGGGATCGCAGAATGGCAACCCAGACTCCCACCCAGCGCAAGGCCACCGCGAAGAAGGCGGCAGCCACGCGCAAGCGCAACGCCTCGGCTCGTCAGGCGCGCACCACCCGCGCCGGCGCCAACCGTCGCTCGGAGACGACGCGAGGGACCGCTCGCCGCGCCACCCGGACGGCGACCACCCGCGTCGACGCCGAGGCCACTCGGCTCGAGGGCCTGGCACTCCAGGCCGAGCGCGCCGTGCTCGTCCCGGTCGGGGCGGCGCTCACCGCTCGCGACAACGTCGTTGAGGCCACCAAGCCGTTCCGCTCGGCGCAGAGCGCGGAGCGCGAGATCAAGAAGTTCGAGCGCCGCGGCGTGCGTGCCCGCAACGACGCACAGCGTCAGGTCAAGCGCAGCCGCACGCGCGTCGAGCGTGAGCTTCGCCAGCGTCGGCGCCAGGCCACGCAGCTCGTGAAGCGCAACCGGCGCAATCTGGAGACCCAGGTCAAGTCGGCTCGGCGCGACTTCGAGCGCGGGAGCGACAAGCTTCAGGGCGGCGTCGGCGACCTCGCCAAGGACGTGGAGCGTCAGTTGGCCTAAGCACACTTCCCCCCGCGGCGCCGAGAGACGGCGCGGGGTAAGGCTGCCGGCTTCGGCCGGCGGTGAAGTACCTCTCTCCTCCCTCAACCGGCGGGGCCCTCGGGCCTCGCCGGTTGCTTTCTTGGACCGGTACCGGCCGGCCGTCGCGATCGCGGCGGCATCCCGCCCGCCGTTTGCCACAATCGGGGTATGCCCACCACCGAACAGGTGACCGAGGCGCTTCGCGCCGTCATCGACCCCGAGCTGCGGCGCAACATCGTGGACCTCGGCATGGTCCGCTCGATCGACTTCTTCGACGAGGGTCGGATCGACGTCGTGGTGTCGCTGACGACCCCCGGTTGCCCGATCCGCTCACACTTCGAGGAGGCGGTCAGGGGCTCGGTCACGGCGCTCGAGGGGGTCGGCCGGGTTAACGTCGGCTTCGACGTCCTATCGAGCCAGGAGAAGCAGGGCCTCCAGCAGAAGCTCGGGCGCACGAGCCTCCCCGAGGGGTCGCTCGCGGCCGTGAAGAACGTGATCTGCGTCGCCTCCGGAAAGGGCGGCGTGGGCAAGTCCACGATGACGGCGAACCTGGCGGCGGCGCTGCAGGTCGACGGCCGCCCGTCCGCGGCGCTCGACGCCGACGTCTGGGGCTACTCGATCCCGCGCATGCTCGGCGTGCACGGCAAGCCGACCGTCTCGGCCGAGCGCAAGATCGTGCCGCTCACGGCCGCCGGCGGAGTCCGCGCGATATCGATCGAGTTCTTCCTGTCGGAGCGCGACCAGGCGATCACCTGGCGCGGCCCGATGCTCCACAAGGCGATCCGCCAGTTCCTCGAGGACGTGGACTGGGGCGAGCTCGACTACCTGATGATCGACCTGCCGCCGGGGACCGGCGACGTGTCGATGACCCTGGCGCAGCTGCTTCCGCAGGCCCGCTTCGTGATCGTCACGACCCCGCAGCCCGCGGCGCAGAACGTGGCTCGGCGAGCCGCCGACACGGCGCGCCGGTTCGACCTCGAGGTGGCCGGCGTGATCGAGAACATGTCGGGCTTCACGACTCCCGCGGGGGAGCGCTTCACGATCTTCGGCGAGGGCGGCGGGCAGCTCCTGGCGGATGAGCTCGACGTCCCGTTGCTCGGCAAGGTGCCGCTTCAGGAAGAGCTGCGAACGGCGTCCGATGAGGGACGCCCGCTGGTCCTGGAGGATCCGGACTCGCCCGCCTCCCAGGCGATCATCCACGCGGCGCGCGGGATCGTGGCGGTCACGCCTCAGGAGCTGCCGGTAATGCAGGAGGCGGAGCCGCTCGCGGCGCCGGTGACCGGCACGCCGCTTCCAATGGCCTGAACCGTCCTGCTTCTTACCCCCACCGGGGTACAAGTCAGGACGCTTCCCGAAGATCGGTCCGGTCAGGCCTTCGACTTGTAGTAGTCCGCGTTCGTCTCGATGTACTTCTGCCACTCGTCGGGGAGCTGGTCCTCGGCGAAGCACGCGTCGACCGGGCAGGCCTCGACGCAGGCATCGCAGTCGATGCACTCGTCGGGGTCGATGTAGAGCATCTCGACCTGGTCGTAGTCCGGCTCGTCGGGTGTGGGGTGGATGCAGTCGACCGGGCAGACCTCGACGCACGAGTTGTCCTTCTGACCGATGCAGGGCTCGGCGATCACGTAGGCCATTTGGGCGCGGCGGACTCCTGAGCTCGGGTGGACACGGACGCGGCCGCTCGATAGCGGCCGCCGGAGGCGCATGATAACCACCGCGATGCTGCGGCTCACCCGGGTCCCGGGTGAGCGGATTCGGAATCGATCGCCTAGATTGGCCGGTCGATGATCCTGCTGACCGGCGCGACGGGGACCGTCGGCTCCGCGCTTCTGAGGCGCCTGACCGCAACCGGCGCCGAGGTCCGCTGCCTGGTCCGCGACCCCCGCCGGCTGGGGGCCGACCGCGTGCGGGTACAGATCGCGCTCGGTGACCTAGCCGATCCGGCGTCGTTTCGCAACGCCCTGCGCGGAGTGCGCACCGTGATCCACCTGGCGGCGACGATCCGCGACCAGCCACGCGCCTCGATCGAGGAGCTCAACGGCGTCGCCACGCTCCGGCTCCTGCGCGCGGCGGAGCACGCCGGAGCCGAGCGGTTCGTGTTCTTCTCGGCGATCGGGGCCACGCTCCAGTCCCCGGCAAGGTTCTACCGTGCCAAGGCGCTTGCGGAGCGCGCGGTCGCCGAGTCGCCGCTTCGCACCACCGTCATCGCGCCGTCGATCGTCTACGCGGCGGGCGATCCCTGGCTGACGGTGCTCGAGCGGCTGTCGCTGCTACCCGTCATGCCGCTCTCCGGCCGCGGCCGCGCCGTCTTCCAACCGGTCTGGGCCGACGACGTGGCCGCCTGCGTCGTGCGCCTCCTCGAGGACGGGGCGCGATCCGGCCAAGCGAGCGCCGGGGAGGACCCTTCGGCGGACGCCGAGCGGCTCGAGCTCGCGGGGCCCGAGACCCTCTCCCACGCGGCGATCGTCGCGGCAGTGCTGCGGTCGGTCGGGCGCCCGCGGCCGCTCGTGAGGGTGCCGCTGCCGGTCGTCCGCGCCGGCTTGCGCGCCGTCGAGTGGCTGTGGCGCGAATCGGCCTTTGCCACCTGGGACGAGGCCGAGCTGCTCGAGATCCCGATGACGACGCCCCGCGGCACCGAGGACGCCGAGGGACTCGGCGTGAGCCCGCTCGCGATGACCGCGGTCCTCGGGGATCCCCGTGAACGTGGGTCTCAGCACGGGGCCGCCCGATGAGCCTCCCGCCGCTTCTCTCCCAGCACCCGCGCTCGGTCCAGTTCCTGCTCGCCCTCGCCCTGCCGGCCGCGTACGGGGCGCTGACCGGCTACTTCCTGGGCGTGTCGGAGACCGTCTACCTCGTCCTCTCGGTGATCGGAGTCCTGGGCGGGATCGGCGCCGGCTTCGACCACATGGGCGCCGCGGCGGGCGCGCGGCGCGGGATCGTCGCCGGCTCGGTCTTTGGCGGCTTCATCCTGATCGCCCACGAGATCCACGGCGCGAAGGCCGAGGCGCACCTCCCCGAGCCGGCGATCCTCCTCGTCGCGATCACCACCGCGCTGGCGATCGCCTTCGCCGCCCTCGGCGGGTGGATGCGCGACCGCGCGGCCAGTAGGGGAGAGGTAAGAGCCGGTCCGGACGACTCGGGCCCGCTCGGCTGACGAGACAAGGCTGGGCACCCCGCCGAAAACGCGAAGGGCCCGGCCGAAGCCGGGCCCTTCCATGCTGCTGACGCACGAGCCGCTCGAGCGAGCTAGCGAGCGCGAGCGCGGTCGCTACATCATGCCGTCCATGCCGCCGGGCATACCCCCGGGCATCCCGCCACCGCCGTCCTTCTCGGGCATCTCGGCGACGATCGCCTCGGTGGTCAGGATGTTCTTCGCGATCGACGCCGCGTTCTCAAGCGCAGAGCGCGTGACCATCGCCGGGTCGATGATCCCGGCGCCGACGAGGTCGACGATCTTCCCCGACTCGGCGTTCAGGCCCTGACCCTTCTTGGCCTTGCGGATGTCGTTGACCACGACCGAGCCCTCGAGCCCCGAGTTGTGGGCGAGCTGACGGATTGGCTCCTCGAGCGCCCTGAGGATGATCTTCGCCCCCGTGCGCTCGTCGCCGTCCAGCTGATCCGCCTTGATCGCGTCGGCCGCCTGGAGCAGCGCGCTCCCGCCGCCCGGCACGATGCCCTCCTCGAGGGCGGCGCGGGTGGCCTGGAGGGCGTCCTCCACGCGGTGCTTCTTCTCCTTCATCTCGGTCTCGGTGGCAGCGCCGACCTTCACGACCGCCACGCCGCCGGCCAACTTCGCGAGCCGCTCCTGGAGCTTCTCGCGGTCGAAGTCGGAGTCGGTGTTCTCGATCTCCGTCCTGATCTGGCCGATGCGACCCTTGATGTCGCTCGACGCGCCCGCGCCGTCGATGATCGTCGTCGTGTCCTTGGAGACGACGACTCGACGAGCGTGCCCGAGCTGCGAGAGCTGGGTGTTCTCGAGCTTCAGGCCCATCTCCTCGGTGATGACCTCGCCACCGGTGAGGATCGCGATGTCCTCCAGCATCCGCTTGCGGCGGTCGCCGAAGCCGGGCGCCTTGACCGCGACGCCGGTGAAGGTGCCGCGGAGCTTGTTGACCACGAACGTGGCGAGCGA
>Ga0136615_10000390_pt1 | contig 19980 bp, 15 predicted proteins | sample AntDrymUQ2882206_2_FD_106647 | JGI IMG/M metagenome (GOLD analysis project Ga0136615, IMG submission 106647) | Polar desert sand microbial communities from Dry Valleys, Antarctica - metaG UQ288 (22.06) | ecosystem: Environmental > Terrestrial > Soil > Desert | place: Antarctica: Dry Valley...
CCACCGCCACCGCCACCGCCACCGCCACCACCTCCTCCGCCGCCGCCTCCCCCCACGCCGGTGCTCTCGGTCGCGGACGCGAGCGTCACCGAGGGGAGTAGCGGGAACTCGGGCCTCGCCTTCGGCGTGACCCTGACGCCGACGAGCTCACGCACGGTCACCGTCGACGTGTCGACGGGAGACGGGAGCGCCGTCGCGCCGGGCGACTACGCGGTGACGAGCGAGCGCCTCACCTTCGAGCCGGGCGAGCGCCAGAAGACGGTCGTCGTGCCTGTCGTCGGCGACACGATTGACGAGTCCGACGAGACGTTGTCCGTCAGCCTGGGAAACGCGACCGCTGCGAACATCCGGGACGGCCAGGCGACGGGCACGATCGTCGACGACGATGGTCCCGGGGGTGGTGGTGGAGGCACAGGCGGAACCACCACGGGCGGAAGCACAGGCGGAACCACCACGGGCGGAAGCACGGGCGGAACCACCACGGGCGGAAGCACCACCGGCGGGGCGGGAACACCGACCGCCACTCCGAGCCTCACGGCCGTCGACGCCGTGATCGAGGAGGGCAACGGAGCGCGTGTCACCGCCGTCTTCAAGGTCCGACTCTCCTCGCGCAGCGATCGGACGGTGACCGTGACCTACGCCACCGAGAACGGTCTCGCACGGGCGCCCGAGGACTTCACCGCGCTGAACGCAACGCTTTCCTTCACCGCCGGCGAGCTCGAGAAGAGCGTTTCCGTGTCGGTGGTGGGCGACGCGGTCTGCGAATCGGACGAGACGTTCAACCTCCGCATCTCCGCGCCGTCGAACGCCACACTCGCCGACGCGCTCGCTGTGGGGACGATCATCGACAACGACTCCTGCCCGACCGGGTCCGGCTCGGCCTCGGCCGACGACTCCTGTCGGAACATCCCCGGAACCCAGACCGCGGTACCCCCCGGCTTCGTCAAGGATGCGAGCGGCGACTGCGTGGCGGGAGAATACGACCCGCGTGACAAGTGTCTGAACATCTCGGGCGTTCAGCTCTCCGTCCCTGCCGGATACACGCAGACGTCCGCGGATGACTGCGTCCTCACGGGCGGAGGCGGTAGTGGCGGTCGCAGTGGCGATAGCGGGAACGCCGGCGGCTCTGGCGGCTCTGGCGGCTCCGGCGGCTCCGGCGCGAAGCCTGAGAACAGTGCTCCATCAGCGCGCACGAAGCCGAGCGGCCTCTCCATGAGCATCGTCCGGAGGCTGCTCCGGCCGAACCTCGATGGCTTCCTCTCGCTGAACATGCGGTGCCCGAAGACCGCAAAGCGCTCCTGCACGGGCACTGTTCTGGTGAAGGCCCCGCTCGCAGCGCGGACGCTCGCCAAGAAGCCGACGTCGAAGGCTCGGCCGGTGGCTCTCGGTCAGACGGAGGAGTTCGTCATCGACTCCGGCAAGGGCGAGATGGTGCTGTTCCAGCTCAGCAAGCGTGCGCGTGCGGCGCTCGTGAAGTCCAGGCGCCTCTCGGCTGAGCTGCTCGTCCGCTTCCGCGATTCCTCGGGGAAGCGCAGCACGCAGGTGCTGAAGATCACGCTTCGCAGCTGATTCAGACCGGGATCCCTCGATGGCGCTGACGCGCGCGTCGTCACGCTCCACGGCTCCAGCAGCCAGATCCTGTGCCGGGGGTGGGACTCGAACCCACACGTCCCCATGGGACACCCGATTTTAAGTCGGGCGCGTATGACCAGTTTCGCCACCCCGGCAGAAGCGCCCAGGATAGCCCGCCGTGTGCGCCTGACCCGCGGCCGGAAAGAAAGGGCTAGGTCCCCGGGGTGAGGAAGTCCCTCGGGAACCGCTCGGGGCCTCTGAACCCGTACTCCCGCACGAAGGCCGCGAAGCCGCGCTCGGTGAACTCCGGGCAGCGCGCCAGATAGCCGAGCTGAGCCCCGGCCTCCTCGCCCTGCTCGACAGGCTCACCAGTCCAGGCGGTGAGAACGATCTCGTCGTTTAGACGCGGAAGAGGCGCGACTACCAGGCCGTTCGGGTCGTCGTCGCGGTACCAAGCGAGCAGCTCGTCGACCTGAGCCTGGGGGATGTCCTTCCCGTACTGGATGACGACGCCGCCGTGCTCGAGGTTGTGGAGAAGGCGGTACTGCTCGACGGGCTCCTCGAACACACCGAAGGGCGGTTGCTCGGGATTATGGGGGCCGCTGGTCGGCGGAAACGTCTTGTACTTGAACTTGGGAAGCGGCGCGGTGATGTGGCGCTGGCCCTGACCGGGGGCGGTCTGGAGGACGCAGCCTTCGTCTCTGAGGATGATCTCCGCCGCCTCGGATTCGTCCGAGAAGGCCAAGAGGGCTAGAACCGCCGCCAGGGCGACGAGGCCGAGAGCGACGACCCCGGCAAGGATCGCCCAGCGGCGGCGGTCGCTGCCGCCACCATCGTCGACCCGCGTCCGCGGCGCCTGAACGCGGCGCGGCGGCGGGGGGGTGCGCGCCTTCTTCGCCACAACGTGAACGATCGTAGCAAGCGGTCCGGTCGGCATCCGAGCTCCGTCCGACGCCACCTCTACCTTTCGTAGACCTTGCTCACACTCACCGCAATCGCTGTCCTTGCTCTTGCCGTGACGGGCCTTGCACTCTGGCTCGCACGCGTTCTCCGCCGAGAGCTGACGTCCCTCCGAACGGAGAGCGGCGCGCAGCTCTCCGACCGCAACGCCGACGTGGATCGCCGTCTCGGTGCACTCGTCGAGACGATGGACCGACGGCTCTCGCAGCTCGACTCGAGGGTCGATGGCCGACTCGAGAGTGCATCGAAGACGACCTCCCTGATCCACGAGCGTCTTGGCAAGGTCGACGAGGCGACGATGCAGATGCTCGAACGGGCTAAGGATCTCGCGCGGCTCGAGCAGGCGCTGCGCCCACCGAAGGCGCGGGGCGGCTTCGGCGAGATCCTCCTTGGCAACCTCCTCCGTGACCGCCTGCCGCCCGACGCCTACGAGCTCCAGTACGGCTTTCGCGGCGGTCAGCGAGTGGACGCCGTGATCAAGGTCGACAAGCTCGTGCCCCTCGACGCGAAGTTCCCGCTCGACAACTTCGAGCGACTCGTCGAGGCCGAGAGTGATGACCAGCGCATCCTCTACGAGAAGGCCTTTGCACGCGACCTGAGGGGTCACGTCGACTCGATCGCCGAGAAGTACATCCGGCCCGACGAGGGAACGTTCGATTTCGCGCTGATGTACCTCCCCTCTGAAGCGGTCTACTACGAGCTTGTCTGCGGAAAGACGGGCGCTCTGCTTTCGTACGCGCACGCGAAACGCGTCTTCCCCGTCTCCCCGACCACCTTCACCTCGCAGCTCCAGGTGATCGCGCAGGGGCTCAAGGGCCTGCAGATCGAGGAGCACGCGCAGGAGGTGATGGCGTACTGCGCGCAGCTCCGGAAGGATTTCGAGCGCTTCCGCGACGACTTCTGCGTGGTGGGGAAGCATCTCGGGAACGCGCAGACGAAGTTCGGCGAGGCCGAGAGGCGCCTGGAGCGCTTCGGTACGAAGCTCGAGCGCGCGGCCGAGCGGCAGGATGAGCTGGCGCCGCCCGAGCCGACGACGATCCCGCGGGCGCTCGACGCCGCCTAGAGATCCGACTCGCCCGGGAAGCCGCGGCGTGACCAGTCGCTCCAGGAACCCGGATAGAGCTTCGCGTCCGGTCGGCCGGAGAGCGACAGCGCCAGCAGATCGACGCAGGCGGTGACGCCGGATCCGCAGTACACGACGATCTCCGGTGCCTCGAGCAGCTCCGCCGGAACCGGGAAGGCATTCTCGAAGGGAAGGTTTCGGGCTCCGGGAATCCTTCCGCCGACCGGGTCGATGCTCGGGGCGCCCCCGTATCGCTCGGGCGATCGTGCGTCGAGGATGAGCAGGTCGTCCCGTTCGAGTCCCTCGAGCAGCTCCTGGGCGCCGACCGTGTCGTCGGAGCGAGGGCGCGCCTCGAACCGAGCCGGGTCGACACGTTCACGACCGCGCTCGAGGCGTCCCCTCCAGGATCCGATGCCGCCGTCGAGCACGGCCACGTCCTCGTGGCCGAAGTGCCGCAGGAGCCACCAGAGCCGGGCGGCCCCGCCGCTCATACCGCTGTCATAGGCGACGACGAAGACCCCCGCACCCACTCCGGCGCGTGAGGCCGTCGCCGCGAACGCCTCGGGCGCCGGCAGGGGATGGCGCCCCTCTCCCGTCCGCGCGAGATCCGAGAGGTCGGTGTCGAGGTCGAGGAACGAGGCCCCCGGGATGTGCCCCTCGAGGTACAGCTCGCTGCCGCGCGCGGGCTCGCCGAGCTCGAAGCGGCAGTCGACGAACTGGTAGCGCACCCTGCGCTCGGGTCAGTAGCGCAGCAACGCGCCGATGCCCTCGACCGGATCGAGATCCTGATGGTGCTGGAGCGCGAGCACACTGCCACCGTAGGCGAGGGCACGGTGCACGGCGAGGTCGAGACCCTCGGTTCGCTGCTCCATCGGCGCGCCGTCGAGTGGGCAGTCGCCCGCGCTCGCTGCCACGCGCCCGCACGAGGGACACTCCCACGCCTCGCGTTCGACCCCGTCCTGGAAGAGCAGGGTGTCGACGCGGCCGTCCGACGCCGCGTCGAGCGTCGCCGCCCAGCCTGAGGCCGCCTGACCGTTGCGACCCGCCTCCTCGCGCCAGCGCTCGAGCGTCTCTCGCTCCTGCTTCGCGCGCCACTCCTCGAGGATCGGCGCCGCGACCTCCAGCAACTCCGCCGGGCCGGCGTGGGCCTCCGCCGTCGTCCACCCGGCAAGCACCTCCTGCGTCGGCTGCGGGAGGAGATCCGCGAATGCGCTTCGCTGCTCCTCCGCGCACACCACGACGACGGGGGGTCGTCCGAGGAGACGAACGCACCGATCCACCTCCCGCGCAACCCTCTTCATGTGCTCGGCCACGAGCTTGTCGATGTGGCGCTCGAAGCGCGCCTGCGACCCGCCGCGCGGATTGTCCTGACCGGTCATTTCCTCCGAGCGGTCGACGAGCTCCTCGAGCCGGCCGCCGCGCAAACGGAAGACCTCCCCGCGCTCGCGACTGACGACCGCGACGACCGCGTTGTCACGGCCGATCAGCGGGACGAGCGGCGCAAGGTAGAACTGTGGGCCGACCTTGACGGCGTCCGGCACGGACTCGGACAGCCGATGGGTCGACCAGATCTCGTCCAGGCCGGCGGCGAACACTGCCAGGCCGTGCGCTCCGTCACGGTCGAACTCTTCGCCGACGTACTGCCGGATGCGCTCGAAGTCGGCGCGGATCCCCAGCCGCTCCTCGTGGCTGAGGCCGTCACGGCCGGTCTCGTCGCTGCGCTCGCCCTCGGCCAGGAGCGAGTTCAGGCGCGTGTCCGCATCGCCGGCGGTCGGCGTGACACTCGGATCGAGGCCGAGGTAGAAGCTGATCGCGCACCCCTTCTCGGCACGAAAGCCGGCCAGCTCGCGCAGTGTCTCCCAGCTCACGCCTACGGCCATGTCTGCTCCTTTGCCACGGCGCGGGATTCTAGTCATACCGTCCGGAGACGGCGGAGCCGATGTCGGAGCGTCGGAGCGGGTCACCGCATAGAGCGCGTAGTCGGCGCGGCCTCCATCGGCCTTCGGCATGAAGCTGCGCAGAACGCCCTCGAACCGATAGCCCACCCGCTCGAGCACCCGCCGCATCGACACATTGTCGATCGCGGTCGACGCCTGGATCCGGTCGGCACCCACCTCGAACAGGTGCGCGGTGAAGAGACGCAACGCATCGGTGCCGTATCCGCGCCCCCGCTCCTCGGCGAGCAGGTCGATGCCGATCTCGAAGTTCCCGGGCGGGAAGGCCTCCTCGGGCGAGCGGGCCTGCACGTCGCCGACGAGCCTTCCCTCGACCTCGATCGCGAGGTCGAGGCGGGCGTTCCGACCGGCGGGACCGGCGGTGGGCAGCGTGCGCGAGAGCAGCTCGAGATCGGCGACGGTCAGTGGGCGCAGACGAACGCGCTCGCCTCGGAGATCGATCACGGAGAGCGAGCGTAGATGCAGGGAAGGAGCAACCGACCCCTGACGTTTACTACGGTGTGGAAAGCAACGGTTCCGGAGGATCTGTGAGCGACGTACGAGAGCTGATCATCATCGGCGGCGGCCCCGCTGGCTATACCGCCGCGCTCTACGCAGCGCGGGCGAATCTCGACCCACTCGTGATCGAGGGGTTCCAGTGGGGCGGCCAGCTGATGATCACGAGCGACGTCGAGAACTACCCCGGCTATCCCGACGGCGTACTCGGGCCCGAGATGATGCAGCAGTTCCGGCACCAGGCCGAGCGCTTCGGCACGGAGTTCGTCACCGACGACGTCACGGCGGTCGACTTCTCGCAACGGCCCTTTCGAGTCGAGGTCGGCGGCGACGAGTATCGGGCCAAGGCGGTGATCGTCTCGACCGGCGCGACCGCGCGTCAGCTCGGGCTCGAGTCGGAGCGCGCGCTGCACGGCCGCGGGGTGACCTACTGCGCCGTCTGCGATGCGGCCTTCTACCGCGACAAGGACGTCCTCGTGGTCGGAGGAGGCGACTCGGCGATGGAGGAGGCCGTCTTCCTGACGAAGTTCGCGCGCAGGGTGACGGTGATCCACCGGCGCGACGAGTTCCGCGCCTCCCAGATCATGATCGACCGCGCCCGCGAGAACCCGAAGATCGAGTGGATCACGAACGCCGTCATCGACGAGGTGCTCGGGATCGCCGAGGGCAAGGTGACCGGCGCGCGCCTGCGCGACACCCGCACCGACGAGACGTGGGAGCTGCCCGCGGACGGTTTCTTCGTCGCGATCGGCCACGACCCGAACACGGCGCTCTTCCTCTCGCAGCTCGACCATGACGACGCGGGTTACCTGATCGCGAAGCCGGGCTCGACCGACACGAACGTGCCCGGAGTGTTCGCAGCCGGCGACGTGCAGGATCACGTGTACCGCCAGGCGATCACCGCGGCCGGCTCCGGTTGCATGGCCGCGCTCGACGCAGAGCGCTTCCTCGCCGAGCAGGAGGGACACGCCGGAACGGCCCTCATCGCGCCGCGCCCCGAGGCCGAAGAGGCCGCGCCCGAGCCCGTCCGAAACTAACCCCTCGCGGTATGCCGTTCTTCATCTGTCCGAACTGCAAGCAGCGCTCGCTCGACCACGACGGGCGGCACGGCCTCCTCGACCATGCCGTCGCCTGCGAGCGCTGCGGCTTCGGCTTCCTGTTCGAGCTGATGGACGACTACTACCCCGCTCCGAGTACCGGCTTCGTCGTCTGCGACCGGGAGCGCCGGGTGATCGCGGCCGGCCGGGGAGTGTTCGAGCTGACGGGCTACCAGGAAGCCGACGTCATCGGCCGAGACCTGATCGAGGCGCTTGCGCTTTCCGGCTTCGAGGCCGAGAAGAATCCCGCCCAGCTCGCCCTCGAATGGGGCGTGCGCCGCCTCGGCGAGCCGCTCGAGCTGCGCACGCGCGCCGGGAGCGTGAAGGCGGTGCTCGCCGACTTCTTCCCGGCCTACGACGAGGACGGCGGCCTGCTCGTCGCCCTCGCGCCGCGGTAGCCGGCTTGGCGGACCTGCCGCGAAGCGCCGACGTGGTGATCGTCGGCGGCGGCGTCATGGGCACGGCGATCGCGCACGGGCTCGCCTGCAGAGGAGTGGGCGACGTTCTCCTGCTCGAGCGCGCGGCCATCGCGTCAGGCCCCACGGGCGGGTCGACGGCGATTCTGCGCCAGCACTACTCCCAGGCGCTGCTCGTTCGCATGGCGACGCTCGGGCTCAGCACCTACCGTGCCTTCGGGGAGGCCGTCGGCGGCTCATGTGGGTTCACGCGCACCGGGCTGTTGGTCGCCGTCGAAGCGGACGATCGGGCCTCACTGGAGCACAACGTTGCGCTCGGGCAAGCGGAGGGAGTGCGGACCGAGATGGTCTCGCCCACCGAGGTCGCCGAGCTCGATCCACGCTTCGCACTCGACGACCTCGCGCTCTGTTGGGAGCCGGAGGCCGCCTGCTGCGACCCCTACCTCGCGGCCGCCGGGTTTGCCGCTGCGGCGCGGAATGCGGGAGCGCGGGTCGAGGAGGGCGTCCGCGTAGACACGGTGAGCCCGGAGGGAGTCGAGACGAGCGCCGGAGCTGTCGCCGCCGGAGCGACCGTCGTCGCCGCCGGCCCCTGGTCGGGCGGCCTGGTGGAACCGCTCGGGTACGAGCTTCCGCTTCGAGCGGCGCGCGCCGAGGTCGGACGCTTCCGCCTCCCTGACGGGTTCGGGCCGGCGCCACCCTCGCTCGCGGACTTCTCGGCCCTCCGGTTCTACTGCAAGCCGGGAGAGGACGGTTTCCTGGAGGTGGGGTCGCTCGATCCCCGGCACACCGAGCACCCCGTCGACCCGGACGGCTGCCCGGCCGGAGCGGAACGCGAGACGCTCGCCGGCTTCGCCGCCGCACTCCGGCGCAGGCTTCCCGGGTCGGCCAGAGGCCACTGGCGCGGCTCGTGGTCAGCCGTCTACGACGTGACGCCGGACTGGTATCCGGCGATCGGGTTCGTTCCCGGAAGCGAGAGCGTCGTTGTCGCAGCCGGCTTCTCGGGACACGGCTTCAAGCTCGCGCCGGCCGTCGCCGTAGCGGTCACCGAGCTGATCCTCGACCGCCGCTCGACCACGTTCGACCTCGACCTGCTCGCTCCCGAGCGGTTCGCCCGCAACGAGCTGGTCGACTCGGTGTACGGCTACTCCGTGCTGGGGTAGTGGTCGCCCGGACGTTGCCGCCCTTCCCGGGCGCGAGCGGCGAGCCAGTGCCCGAGGACGCAGGGTGGCGAAGCCGATCGCGTTCGGGAAGCCGGTCAACGTTGCCGGGCGATCCACTACTCTCTGCGCGATGGATCTTCCGCTCACGGGGGGCTGCGGCTGCGGCGCGGTTCGCCTCGAGGTGACGGCGCCGCTCGCCTCGGCCGCCTACTGCCACTGCACCCGCTGCCAGAGGCGCACGGGCACCGCCGCCTCCGCGAACGCGCGGATCGAGCCCGGGAGCTTTCGCGTCGTAGCCGGAGAGGAGAGCCTGCGAGTCTGGGCGCCCGAAGGAGGCTCTGAGAAAGTCTTTTGCGGGGACTGCGGCTCGGCCCTCTTCAGCCGCCATCCGGAAGACCACTCGATTACCGGCCTCCGCCTGGGTGCCTTCGACAGCGACCCGGGCATCCGCCCTCAATGGCACCAGTACGTCGCCTACGCCGCGCCGTGGGAGGCGATTCCCGACGATGGGCTGCCCCGCTACCCCGAGTCCCGTTCAGCTTCCGCCTGACGGCTCCCGCGCGACGTAGTAGACGGTCTCGCTTCCCTCGAGCAACGCTCGCACTCCGCTCGGATACCACGGCATGAGCCGTTCGACTTCCTCGGGCTCGACCCAGCGCACCTCGACCGCCACATCGCCTGGCTGCACGGTCGGGTCGTCCTCGATGATGCGGGCGCGGAAGACGGCGAAGAGGTCGTGCGAGACGTGCAACCACTCGCCGAGCGCCACCAGCTTTCCCATCTCCGCGAGGACACCCGTTCGGGACGGCCAGCAGGCGCCCGTCGTTCTCGATCAGCGCCTGCCCGACTTCGTTCCGCCCGCTCACGCTCTTGGGCGCACGTCGACGCGACTGGCGGGACAGAGGTCGTTGACGACGCAGCGCTCGCACCGAGGTGTGCGGGCCACGCAGACCCGACGCCCGTGCCAGATCAGCAGGTGCGGAAACCGGTGCCAGTCGGGGCGCGGCACGAGCCGGATGAGGTCGCGCTCGATCTTGACGGGATCATCGTGGCGGGTCAGACCGAGGCGCTGCGAGAGCCGGCGGACGTGCGTGTCGACGACGACGCCCTGCGCGTGCCCGAGCTCCGCGGCGACGACATTGGCCGTCTTGCGGGCGACGCCGGGTAGCCGGACGAGCTCCTCCAGCCTCCGGGGAACATCGCCACCGAACTCGTCGAGCAGCATCTGCATCGTCCCGCGCAGCGACTTCGCCTTCTGGCGATAGAAGCCGGTCGCGAAGATGTCGCGCTCGAGCTCCTGGACCGGCGCCGCGAGGTAGTCCTCCGGCCTGCGGTACTTCTCGAAGAGGCGCACCGTGACGCGGTTGACGTTGACGTCTGTCGTCTGGGCCGAGAGCATCACGGCGACGAGGAGCTCTAGGTCGGAGTGCGAGCGCAGCGCGATCGCGGCGTCCTCGTGCTCGGCGGCCAGCCGCTCGATGATCGGGACGATCCGATTCCTGCGCGGCCCGACTCGCCGCCGCGCCTCGTAGATGAAGCTGCGGGCCACTACCAGCCGTCGAGAGTTCCGCTGCGAAGGTCGACGGTGAAACCACGAACTCGCCCGAGCCGACGGTCGCTGCGCTCGAGCAGCACGACCTCGTAACAAGCGGGAAACTCGAAGACGAGCTCGGGCGAGCGAGGCACGCCGACACCGTATCCGGCTGGATTCAAATGACGGAAAGCGCGCCCTGAGGCGAAGGTGACCACTCCGCGTCGAGGCCGGGCCCTGCGCAGACGACGCCGAGCGCCGGGCAGCCGGCACACACGAACTCGTCCGGCGTCGGCCGGAACTCGCCCGCCTGGATGCGCGCGATCGCAGCTGAGAGCTCCGCCTCGAGCTCCGGCAGCTCCGAGGGCCGGAACACCGCTGACACGACCGCGTCCGGACGCTCGAGGAACGCGTACACCACCTCGACCTCCTCCGCCCCGGCCCTCAGACACGCGAGCCCGTAGACGAGCCGCTGCAGGCGGTAGTCCCGCTCGACGATCTCCTCGGGCGAGCCCTCGGCGAGCGAGTTCGTCTTGTAGTCCAGGACGAGCCAGCGCGAGCCGCCCCGGAGTAGAACGTCAAGCCGGCCGCGGAGGAGCACGCCGTCGTGCTCGATCGCAAACGACTGTTCCGGCGCAGCGCCGGGAAGCTCCGCCACGCGCGCGGCCAGCTCGGAGGAGCAGTAAGAGCTGACGAAGGCGGCGATCCGGTCGAGCTCGTCCTCCGTCACGCCTGGGTAGCGCGCGCGAACCGCCTCGGCGAGCGCACCGGGCTCGGGAGGGCGCGGCGAGGCCAGTTCGACGTGCTCGAGGAGGAAGTGCACAGCGTCCCCGATCTCGGTGGCGGCAAGCCCCTTCGAGTTCGATCCAAGACCACTCGCGTCGGTCGGGCGCATGCCCACGATCCGCTCGGCGTAGAAGCGGTACGAGCAGCGCTCGAAGAGGGCGAGCGCGCTGAAGGAGAGGCGCCTAACCCGATTCGGCTGGGGACGAGGAACCGGCTCGAGAGCAGGCAGGGTCGGAGCGACCGGCAGGGCCGGCGGGCCGTCGGCGACGAAGAGCTCGAGCTGAGCGCCGAGAGGCGGCAGATCGTCCGCCGGCTCGAGCTGGCCCTGGGGCCGGTGCCGGTCGACGCGGACGATCAGGCGAGCCGCTCCCCGCTCGAGCTCCACCGGCCCGTCGCCGGCACCCTCGAGCTCCTCGTCGGCGTCCAGCCGCTCGAGCACCCAGCCGATCGGCGTCGACGCGTCTGCCTTCCGGTCGCGATCGATCGCCCCGGAGACGATCAGCCGGTCGATCGCGCGAGTCATCGCCACGTAGTAGAGGCGCAGCCGCTCGGCCGCCTCCTCGGCCGCCCGGGCCTCGCGCACCTCCTCGTAGTCGAAGGCGCCGCGGCGCGCGCTCGTGAGGGGATCCGCCACCCGGAAGCCGAAGCGCCCGTCCGAGAGACACAGGATCTCGTCGGAGGAGGGCGAGGCCCTGTCGCGTCCCGCGTCGGCGACGATCACGACCTTGAACTCGAGGCCCTTCGCGGCGTGGATCGTGAGCAGCCGCACCGCGTCGGCGCCCTCCTCCTCGGCGACCGCCTCGAGCTCCTTCGCGCCGACGGCCTCCTGCTCGCGGACGAAGCGGACGAAGCCCTCGAGATCGGTTCCGCGCAGCCCCTCGTAGGAGCGCGCCAGCCGCGCGAGCTTGCGCAGGTTCGCGTACCGGCGGCGACCGTCCCACTGGGCGAGAACGGCCAGGTCGTAGTCGTGCTCCGAGACGACCTCCTCGCACAGGCGCTCGAGCGAGCTTCGCCGCGCGGCAGCCGTCAGCCGGTCGAAGCGCTGCCGGAACGCGCGCATCAGCCGTGCGTCGCGCTCGTCGAGCTCGGCCGGGACCGTGCGCTCGAGCCCGGAGAAGAGGGGGCGCCGGCCGGCCGCGCGTCGCAGCAGCACGAGGCCGTCGTTCGAGACGCCGACGAAGGGAGAGGCGAGCACGGTGAGGAGGGCGGCGTCGTCGTAGCGGTTGTGCAGGAGCCGGAGGTAGGCGAGCAGGTCGACGACCTGCTGCTGGCCGAAGTAGCCGCGGCCGGTCGCCCGGTGGGTCGGCAGGTCGAGCGCGCGGAGCTCCTCCTCGTACCACTCGGCATCGGTGCCGGCGGCGAAGAGCAGCACGATCTCGCCGGGACTCGCCGCATCGGCGTCGACGAGCTCCCGGACTCGCCGGGCGATGTGCTGCGCCTCCGCGCGGCGCCAGTGGACGTTGCTGTCGGCGTAAGTCGCCTTGTCGGTGACGAGCAGCTCGACCGGGTGCCCGAACACCGGGTCGGGAAACTCCCCGGAAGCCGCGAGCCCCTGGAACTCATCGCCGAAGGCGCTCTCGAACAGGAAGTTGACCGCGGCGAGCACCTCGGGCCGCGAGCGGTAGTTCCGCGAGAGGCTCAGCACCTCGCTTCCCTTCGCCAGAGCGGCCGCGCGGCGCTCCCGAAACACGGCGACGTCTGCGTGGCGGAAGCCATAGATGGACTGGAACTCGTCGCCGACGAAGAAGAGCTCCCGCTCGCCCGGCCCGTCCGCGAGGAGGTCGACGAGCTCGCATTGAAGGCGATTCGTGTCCTGGAACTCGTCGACCATCAGAGTGTGGAAGCGGAGTCGCTCCCGCTCGAGGATCGGCGGGTTCTCGCGCAGGAGATCGCGCGCCCGCAGCTGGAGGTCCTCGAAGTCGAGCGCCGACTCGCGATCCTTCGCTGCCCCGTAGGCGTCGTCGAACGCCGTGAGGAGCTCCTGGAGGAGGTCGCGGTCGTCCGCGGCGAGCGCGTCGAGCGCGGCCTGCTCCACCGCCCGCCGCGCGTCTTCGTAGGATGCCGCGCGCTCTCCCCCGGCACGGTGCGCGCCGAGGTCGAGCAGGCGCTCGGGCGCCGGCTCTCCCGAGACCAGCTCGAGCACGCGCTCCGCGTTCGCCCGCTGATTGTCGGTCGCGGCGGAGTCGCCGGCGAGGCACCCCGCCGCCTCCCGCAGCTCCGCGACGCGCTCGGCGAACGGCGGTCGCTCGCCGAGCTCGAGCACGAGGGGCCGGCCGGCCGAGCGCAGCGTCCCGGCGATTCCGGTCAGCATGCCGCGAAGGGCGCTCGTCCCGTAGGTGGCGAGCAGGCGCAGGCGCTCGGGCTGCTCGCCGGCGCAGAACGTCTCGAGCGCCGCCTCGAAGGCCTCGCCGCGGATGACCGCCGCCTGCGACTCGTCGAGCTCGCGGAAGCGCGGGTCGAGCCCGGCCTCGAAGGGAGAGCTCTTGAGCAGGCGGTTGCAGAAGCCGTGGATCGTCGAGATCCAGGCGCCGTCGAGCTCGCGCGCCAGGTCGTGACGGCCGCGCTCGCGCAGCGCCGCCCGGATGCGGGCGCGAAGCTCCGCGGCGGCCCGCTTCGTGTACGTGATCACGAGCACCGAGTCGACGTCGAGCCCCCGGTCGCACACCGACTCCACGAAGCGCTCGACGAGCACGCTCGTCTTCCCCGTCCCCGCGCCCGCCGAGACGAAGACCTCCCCACGTGCGTCGATGGCCGCTCGCTGCTCGGGGTTCGGAGCCGGGCTCATCCTCGCTTCACCCGGCAGAGCGACCAGAGATCGCACCAGGACGGGCACTCGCCGCCCTTCGGGTCGTGGCCGATGTCGCCGCCGCGGATGCGCCCCGCGAGCCGGTGTGCGGTCTCCTTCGCCGCTTCGACCTGTCCCCAGAAGGCATCCTCATCGAGGTAGTCCGTCCGGACGAAGCCCGGCAGCGCCTCTTCCTTCGCCTCCGCGCGGAGGAGACCACGCGCCCTGCGGTCGCCTGCGAGCGGACGGTAGACGCCGCCGAGCGGCTCCAGGCCCACGAGATCGCGCAGGACGAGCATGTAGAGCGGAATCTGCAGCCGGAGGTCGCGCTCGATCTCGCGCGCCGAGTGCGCGCTCTTGCCCGACTTGTAGTCCTGGACGATCCCGCGCGCGCTGAAGGGATCGACGTCGATCCGATCGATCTTCCCCGAGAGGCTGAGGCCGTCCCCGAGGGGCAGTCCCCGTTGCAGCTCGGGCACCGAGCGCTCGGAGCCGAACGAGACCTCGAAGCGCCTGGGCACGAGCGGGAACTCACCCTCCGCCTCGGCGTGGACGAGCTGCTCGAGGTCACGCCAGAGGCTCCCTGAGAGCTCGCGCCGCTGCATGGGCGTCATCTCCATCCGCACGCCCTCGACCGCCTCGTCGAGGCAGCGCCGCATCAGGCGCACCGCATCGTCCACGCGAGTGGGGTCCACTCCTTCGCTCCCGAGCTCCTTCGGCAGGCGCGAGAAGAAGCGGAAGAGCGCCGTGTGGGCAACCGAGCCGCGCAGCTTCGGGTCGACCTCGGCGTCGATCGTCTTCGGGTCGATCAGTCGGTCGAAGAGCCAGGCGGAGGAGCAGTCGGCGAAACGCTCGAGCTCGGTCACGTTGAAGGTCTGGCGCGCCCCGAGCGTCTCGAGGACGAGCGGGTGGCGGAGCCGGGTCGGGCGGCGCAGCGCCGTGAGGGCGCGCTCGAGCCGCCGCTCCCAGCCGTTCGCACGCGCGAGCGCCTCGGCGGCCGGCCGTTCGCCCTTCCGTCCGGCGAGGGCGGCGAGGGCACGCAGGCGCTCGCGCTCGCTCGGCGCGCCCTCCAGGGACCAGGTCAGTGTCGACAGGGGCCGGCGCCGGGTCGACCGCTCGACGTCATCCCGCCCGAAGAGGCCCTGTACCTCCTCCCAGAACGGGCTCGGCTCGACGGGGCTGCCCTCGTCGGTCGCCGCCTGGCGCACGAGCACGAGGCGGCGGGAGGCGCGGCTGCAGGCCGTGTAGAAGAGGTAGCGGTCGCGTGCGACCGAGTCGGGCTTCGGGAGCCGACCGCCGAGCCGGCGGCGCTCGTCGTCGCTGAGGAACGGGGAGCCCGTCGCGCGACGCGGCAGACTGCCCTCCTCGAGGCCGAGTACGAACACGACCTCGAAGCGCCGCGTACGTGCCCGCGGGAGGTCGAGCACGGCCACGCGCCCCCCCTCGCCGCTCGCCCGCGGGGAGACGGTCGTCCGCTCGAGCGCCGCAACAACGTCCTCGCGCGCGAGCGGACCGGCGAGGCGGCTCCAGGTCTCGAGCTCTCCGAGCACGCGTCCCAGCACCTCGTGGGACCGGAGATCGTCGCGAGCGGCCTCGGAGGTCGGTGGTGCCTCGAGTCCGTAGGCGGCAGCGAGCATGGACGAGGCCAGATCCCGAACGGCGGCGAGCGGCCCCTCGCCCCCTCGAGCGGTGGCGAGCGCGGCGACCGGAGCCCCCCAGAGCGCTTCGGTCTCGCTCTCGACCCGCTCGGGCGCCCTGACGGCACGGCCGCGCAGCCGCCCCTCGACGTAGTCGACCCGGTGACGCGGGATGCCCGAGTAAGGCGAGCGGAGGTAGGCGAAGAGGTCGCCGCGCTCCCCCCCGAGCCAGGCGAATCGCAGCAGCGCAAGCAGGGCTCGTCCGAGTGCCGTGCGCCCGAACGAGAGCGGTGTCTCGACGGCGTGGGGAACGCCGAGCGCACCGAACACGGTCTCGAGCGGCTCGCGCCAGCGCTCGAGCGCCGGAGTGACGATTCCGATCCGCTCGGGCGGTGTCCCCGCCCGCACGAGCGCGAGCACCTCGTCGGCGAGCAACTCGAGAGTCCCCCTGGCGCCCGCCCCCTCGAGGAAGCGGACGGCGCCGTCGATCGGCGGGGCGGCGGGCGGCGCATCGCCGAAGAGGGCCCGCTCGACGTACGCGATCGCCGGCGGCGCGACGCGCTCGTACGCGGGCGGAAGCTCCTCGATGCGCCCACCGGCCAGCCCCGAGAGATCCTCGGCGGTCTCGCGCAGGGCGGCGAAGGCCGTGCGGCCCGGCTCGTACGGCAGCGAGACGGTGACCTCGGTGCGAGCGACGAGCAGCTCGAGCAGCGACCACTCGGCCGCGGTCAGATCCTCGAATCCGTAGGCGAAGACCGGCTGGCCGTGCCAGGCGCCCAGATCGCGCGCAAGGCGGTCGGACGCCCTCGCCCGGAGTTGATCGCGGTCCTGGAGGCCGAGGCCCTCGAGCACATGGCGGTACGCCGCGTAGAGGCGGGCGAGGTCACCGTCGAGCGCCTCCGGCTCCAGCAGGCCGCCCTCGAGCTCGCGCAGCGTCCCGAGCAGCGCGTCGGCGAAACCGCCGAAACGGGCGGAGCGCCCGAACCCGTTGAGCGGGACGGAGGCAATCGCGCGGCGCACGGCGAGCAGCCGCTGAGCTTCGCTCGCCACGGGAAGCTGCGCCCAGCCGGCGGACGCGATCCGGTCGAAGAGATCGTCCCAGGTTCCGATCCAGCCGCCGAAGAGCGCACCGCCGCGGGTCAGGAGCTCGAGCTCGACGCGCTCGACGTCCGAGCGGTTGGGCACGATCAGCACTGGATCGCGCTCGAGCACCGCGAGGTAGCGGTCGAGCAGGAGAGCGACCTTCCCGGCGTTCGCCGGGCCGGTGACGAGTGCCAGAGCCACCTGCCAATGGTAGTTCCGGAGTGGGACGACCCCGGCTGCCCGAGCACACGGGACCGGGCAAAGAGCGTGACTTTTCGCGCCGCCCTTACAGAACCTTCATGAGGTCAGACCCCCGGAGAGGCCTGACCCCACGCGTTCTCGAAGAGGATGGCTCAGCTCGCGGCTTTCGGCCTGCGACCGCGGCGCGCCACCTGGCGGCCACCCATCCCCTCAGCTTCTTCGTCCGTCACGTCCATCTCGCGCACTCCCTTGCGCGCGTCGCGAAAGGTGATGCGGACGGTTGCGCCCTTGCCCTCCGCTATTTCTTGTCCTGAAAGATCAGAGACGAGCACGGTCTTTCGAGCCAACGAATCCTCCTCGGGTTACGGGAACGAGTGAGCTTCTTTACCACAAACTCAGGCAGCGCCGCAGCGTGGCTGCTTCAGCTCGGACACCGCTCAATTCGAGGCCGAGTTTCTTCGCCGCTGTGCGCTAGCCCTTCACCTAGTATGTCCGCCGTGAAAAGCGACACGATCGTGGTGCTCGAAGGCGACGAGACGGGGCAGGAGTTGCTCGAGGAGGCACTGCGCGTTCTCGCTCCGGACGTCGTCGGAAGCGAGATCGACTTCCCGCGCTTCGACCTCTCACTCGCCTCACGCCGAGAGACCGAGAACGGCATCGTCTACGAAGCCGCCACCGCGATCCGCGAGGCGGGCCTCGGACTCAAGGCGGCGACCGTGACACCCGAGGGGCGCGGCGACGTCGGCTCGCCCAACCGGATCATCCGCGAGGAGATCGGCGGGCGGGTCATCGTCCGGACGGGCCGTCGCATCCCGGGCATCGTCCCCCTCGGAGGGGTGCACGCGCCGATCTCCGTCGTGCGCATGGCCGTCGGCGATGCCTACGGGGCAAAGGAGTGGCGCGAGGGCGAGGGCGAGAACGAGGTGGCCTTCCGCACGGAGCGCATCGAGCGGCGCATCTGCCGCAGCGTCGCCGAGTTCGCCTTCCGGCTCGCGGCCCGGTCCGGTGCGAAGGTGTTCGGCGGGCCGAAGTACACGGTCAGCCCGGTCTACGAGGGGATGCTGAAGGAGGAGATGGACGCAGCCGCCGAGCGTCACCCCGAGGTCCGCTACGAGCCGCAACTGATCGACGCCACCTTCGCGCTGCTCGTCGCGTCGGCGAGCACGCCGCTCGTAATCCCGTCGCTGAATCGCGACGGGGACATCCTCTCGGACCTGGTGTTGCCACTCTTCGGCTCGATCGCCGGCTCGGAGTCGCTCCTCGTCGCCTTCGACGAGGACTACGTGCCCCGCGTCATCCTGGCCGAAGCGGCGCACGGCACGGCGCCTTCACTCCAGGGCAAGAACGTGGCGAATCCGATGGCGATGATTCTCGCCGGCGCCGCGCTCCTCGCCTACGGCGACGAGGCCGCCCAGGAGTCGTCACGCGCGATTCGCGAGGCCTGCCTGGAGACCGTCGCGGACGGGGTGCGGACGTCTGATCTCGGCGGGCATGCCGGCACCTCCGAGTTCACCGACGAAGTGATCCGGCGGGTCCGCACCAAGCGCGAGGTCTGGGCGACGCTCTGATGGTTGAGCGAGCGGGCTCCGGGACGCACCGCAGTCGCCCCGGAGCCCGCTGTGAGACGAGCTAGCTAACGATGAAGCCGGTGCTCTGAACGATCTGAAGGACCCTCTGCATCGTGAAACCGTCCTCGAACGCGGCCGGGGCAGGCGTCGTGACGTTATTCGTACCGCCGCTGAACCGGATGTCCCGGATCCACGCCGAGTGCCGGGCCTCGACGGGCAGGATCCGGCCAGCGCCCACCAGGACAGGCTTGGCCTTGATGTTCGCGACCTGGCCGAGGTACGCATGGACGCCGGTGAACTCGAGGACATCCGCCGTCGCCTGGAACTTGGCCATGCTCGCCGTCGTGTCCTTGAAGTCGAACGTCGGCTTGGCCACCGCCCTAGCGCCAAGCACGCGCTTCAGGAAGTTGACGTGGGTGAGCTCGTGGTTCGCGACGACCCTGGCGAAACGAAGGGTCTCGCCGGTGAGCTTGCCGTCGGCAACGGCCTTCGCGTAGAACTCGGCCTCGAGGTATTCGAGCGTGAGCGCGAAGTTGAGAATGGCGATGTCGCTGGCGGGAATCGCCTGACCCCGAGCGATTGCGGGCAGTGCGCCCGCGAAAGCGCCGCCGGCGATGACCGCACCGCCGCCGATCGCAGCCTTGCGCAGGAAGCCGGCGCGCGTGTCGCCGTCGACCTCGGCAGCTGCCTCCTGGAGTGCACCGTCCTTGTCGACGTCACCCCACGTGAATGTTTCCGACATCTACTACAACCCCTTTCTGTCTTCGACGGCGTACTGGGCTTGATGGATCTCTCACCGTCGTTGGCGCTGATTCGTCCCGAGTTGCATTCCGGTTCGGGCCGAACCGCGTGCATCTAGAGTTGATGCAGTGAAGGTCGGCGTCCCAAGAGAGACCGTGCCGGGCGAGCGTCGTGTGGCGCTCGTGCCCGAGGCCGTCGGTCGCCTCGTCGCCAACGGGTTCGAGATCATTGTCGAGGCGGCCGCGGGTGAGTCCGCTTTCTTCGACGACGATGCCTATGCGAAGGCGGGTGCGCTTCGGGTCGAGACCTTCGCGGAGGTCGCCGCCCGGGCCGACGCCGTGGCCAAGGTCCGGGCCCCGAGCGACGACGAGCGGGAGCTTCTGCGCGAGGGCTCCGTGCTCGTCGCCTTCCTCAACCCGCTCACCGATCGCGAGGGCGTGGAAGCGCTTGACGCACGGGGCGTGACCGGTTTCGCGCTCGAGTCGATCCCCCGGATCACGCGGGCGCAGTCCATGGACGCCCTCTCGTCTCAGAGCACGGTCGCGGGCTACAAGGCCGCGCTCATCGCCGCGGAGCGGCTGCCGCGCTTCTTCCCCCTGCTCATGACTGCTGCCGGCACGGTTGCCCCCGCGAAGGTGCTCGTACTGGGAGCGGGCGTCGCGGGTCTGCAGGCGATTGCCACCGCCCGCCGGCTCGGCGCCGTCGTCTCGGCGTTCGACACGCGGCCCGTTGTCAAGGAGCAGGTCGAGAGCCTCGGCGCCACCTTCCTCGAGCTCGGCGTCCGCGGCGAGGAGACCGAGGGCGGTTACGCGCGCGCGCTGACCGAGGAGGAGCAGGCGCGGCAGAGCGAGGAGCTCGCGCGCGTCATCCCGGACTTCGACGTCGTGATCACGACCGCGCTCGTGCCGGGGCGGCCCGCGCCCCGGCTGA
>Ga0136615_10000391_pt1 | contig 19974 bp, 20 predicted proteins | sample AntDrymUQ2882206_2_FD_106647 | JGI IMG/M metagenome (GOLD analysis project Ga0136615, IMG submission 106647) | Polar desert sand microbial communities from Dry Valleys, Antarctica - metaG UQ288 (22.06) | ecosystem: Environmental > Terrestrial > Soil > Desert | place: Antarctica: Dry Valley...
CCGCGATGGGTACCTCAGGCTCTCAGGGGGTCCCAGCAAACAGCTGCCGACAAACCAGCGGTCTCCCGACTGGCGCTCCGTACCGAAGTCCCTTGCTCTACCGATTGAGCTAACGGCCCGCACGCCCAGAGCTTAGTCAGTACCCCCAGGGGGAATCGAACCCCCGCTACCAGCGTGAAAGGCTGGCGTGCTAACCGCTACACCATGGGGGCGAGGCGGCTCTGCGCGTCAGTCTAGGACCGCATCGGCCGCGCTCGCCGACCGGCCTACGAGGCGCGGGTCGCGCGCCGGCGGCCGATGCGGTCCAGGCGCGCCTGGAGCAGCTCGATCGCCCGCTCGAGCTGCTCGATCGACGCCTCGCGCACGCCGGCCGCGCCGACCTCGCGGTTCAGCCAGGAGTTGATGTCGCGGTGCGACCGCCCCTCGAAGCCGGCGAGCGCCACGACAAGCCCGTGACGCTTGTCGCGCAGGCGCCGGCGGCGCTGGAAGACGGGCTCCTCAACGGCGGCTGGCTCGGACGTGTCCGGCGTGGCGGCCGCGGCGGTGGCGGCTGCGGCGCGCGGCGCGGTCGTCGGGGCGGGTGGCGGTGGCCCGCCGCCGAACAGCGCGAGCTGCGGCGCGACATCGGCGTTGAGCGGGACGAAGGGCTGCGCCTCGGCCGGCTCGCTGCGCCGGCGCTCGATCTGGTCGAAGGCGTCGGGCGGCTCCTCGGCCGGCGCGCGCAGCACGTGGCTGAGCTCCTCCTCGACCTCGGCGGCATGGCTCCGCAGCAGCCCGTCGGCGGGCAGGAAGAGGTAGCTGTGCTCCGGCGGGCGGCCGGCGAGCGTGCGCACGAAGCGCCCGACGATCTGGCGGAAGACGAGCGGCGTCTTGGCGGCCGTCGCGTAGACGCCGACGCGCAGCCGCGGGATGTCGACGCCCTCGGAGACCATGTTCACCGCGACGATCCAGCGCTCGCGTCCCATGCCGAACGCGCGCAGCTTGGCGGCCGCCTGCGCATCGGAATGCACGACGACGGTCGGCGAGCGGCCGGTGATCTCCTTCAGCAGCGCCGCGACGCGGCGCGCGTGGCCGCCGTCGGCCGTCACGACGAGGCCGCCGGCCTCGCGGTGGCCGCCCGAGCGGATCACGCCGAGGCGCTCGTCAGCGGCGCGCAGGATGCGCGGCAGGCCGTCGGCGAGCTCGGTCGAGATCGCCGTGCGGTAGCGGCGGCTCGCCTCCCGCCGGCTCAGCGCTGCATCGGCGAACGACGACTCGATGACGTCGTCGCCGGACTGCCACGACAGCGTCCCGTCGTAGGGCACGAAGACGACCGGGCGGCAGATGCCGTCGCGGACGGCGTCGGCGTAGGAGTAGCTGACGTCAGGCACCGCCATGCCGTCGTCGTAGCGCACGCCCGCGATCGCGCTGCCGTCGGAGCGAAACGGCGTGCCGGACAGCAGCAGCCAGCGCTTCGTCGCGGCAAACGAGCGTGCGAAGCCCTCGCCCCACGCCAGCTCCTCACCGAGGTGGTGCGCCTCGTCGGCGATGACGAGCGTGCGCTCGCCGCATTGCGCGGCCCAGCGGGCGGCCGACTGCGCGGCACGCGCGTACGTCACCGCGACGCCGTGGAAGTCGCGCGGCGCCAGCAGCTCCTCGGCGTCGGGCGCGAGCTGCACGCCCAGCCGCCCGGCGGCCTCGGCCCACTGGCGCGTCAGCGGCGCCGTGGGGCAGACGACGTGCACGCGCGTGATCGTCCCGGCGTCGAGCAGCCGGCGGGCGAAGACGAGGCTCGGGATCGTCTTGCCGGCACCGGGCGCGGCGGAGAGCAGGAACGACCCGTGGTCCCACGCCGCCATGCGCTCGAGCGCGCGCTCCTGCCAGGCCCGCAGCGTGGTCAAGAGGGAAGGGCGGTGAGGACGCTTGCGACGAACACGAGCGGCGCAGTGTGGGCAACGGATCGGACGGACCCGCGGGTCCCGAGCAAACGCCGCGTACTATCGCCCGACATAGGCCATCGCCTCGATCTCGACGAGCATCCGCGGGTCGATCAGCGCCGCCACCTGCACCATGCTGGCGACCGGTGGGTGCGTCGCGAAGCGCTCGCCGTGCACCCGCCCGATCTCGCCGGCGCGGCTGATGTCCGTGACGTACATCCGCGTCAGCACGACCTGGTCCAGGCGCCCGCCCGCGTCCGCGAGCGCGGCCGCGATCCGGTCCAGCGCGAACGCAGTCTGCGCACCGGCGTCGTCGGCGCCGCGGACGACGCCGTCCTCGTCGATCGCCGTCGTGCCGGCGACGAGCAGCATGTCGCCGGCGCGCACCGCGCGGGAGTAGCCGAAGCCCGCCTCCCACGGGCCGCCGGAGGCGAAGCGCTCGATTCCCGCCGCCATCTAGTGGCGGAAGTGGCGGCGGCTCGTGAAGACCATCGCGACGCCGGCCGCGTCGGCCGCGTTGACGACCTCCGGGTCGCGGCGCGAGCCGCCCGGCTGGATGATCGCCGTCACGCCCGCGCCGATCGCGATCTCGGGGCCGTCGGAGAAGGGAAAATAGGCGTCGGAGGCGCACACCGAGCCGGCCAGCGACTCCAGGCGCGACTTGTCGACCGCCAGGCGCACGGAGTCGACGCGACTCATCTGGCCGGCGCCGATGCCGGCGGTCCGCTCGTCCTTGACGATGACGATCGCGTTCGAGCGCACGTTCTTGCAGACCTTCCAGGCGAACATCATGTCGCGCCACTCCTGGTCCGTCGGCTGGCGCTTGGTCACGATCTCCATCTCCGTGCGGTCGCCGAACTCGAGGTCGCGGTCCTGGATCAGCAGGCCGCCCATCACCTGCTTGATCTCCGGCTCCGCGCGCAGCGGCGAGCGCCGCTCGTTGTCCTCGAGGATGCGGATCGACGGCTTGGCCATGAGGATCTCCAGCGCGCCCTCCTCGTAGCCCGGCGCGAACAGTACCTCGACGAACTGCTCGGACAGGCGCCGCGCGGTCGCGACGTCGACGGTCCGGTTGAAGGAGATCACGCCGCCGAAGGCGCTCAGCGGGTCGGTCGCGAAGGCGCGCTCGTAGGCTTCCAGCGGGTCAGCACCGACGGCCACGCCGCAGGGGTTGTTGTGCTTGACGATCACGCAGGCGGGCTCGGTGAAGTCGCTGACGAGGTTGCGCGCGGCATCCAGGTCGAGCAGGTTGTTGAACGACAGCTGCTTGCCGTGGTGCTGCTGGACCATCGACAGCACGTGCATGCGCGCGCCGACCTCCTGGTAGTACGCGGCGCGCTGGTGTGGGTTCTCGCCGTAGGGCAGGTCGGCGACCTTCTCGTAGGCGCGCACGTGCAGCGGCGGGAAGTCCTCGGACTTCTCGGCGAACCAGCGCGCGACGGCGGTGTCGTAGCGCGCGGTATAGGCGAACGCCTCGGCGGCGAGCGACTCGCGCGTCGAGATCGACAGCCGCCCGTCGGTGCTGCGCAGCTCGTCGAGGACCGCGTCGTAGGACTCGGGGCTCGTGACGACCGCCGAGAACGCGTGGTTCTTCGCGGCGGCGCGGATCATCGTCGGCCCGCCGATGTCGATGTTCTCGATCACCTCCGGGTTGGGCATGCGGCGAGCCACGGTGCGCTCGAACGGATAGAGGTTCACGCAGACGAGGTCGACGTATTCGATGTCGTGCTCGGCGGCGGCGTCGACGTGGCTCTGGTTGTCGCGGACGGCCAGCAGGCCCGCGTACAGGCGCGGGTGCAGCGTCTTGACGCGCCCGTCCATGATCTCCGGAAAGCCCGTGAAGCTCTCGATCGGGCGGACCTCGAGGCTGGCGGCCTCGAGCTCGGCCGCGGTGCCGCCGGTCGAGACGAGCTCGACGCCGAGGTCCGACAGCCCGCGCGCGAAGTCGATGACACCGCGCTTGTCCGACACGGACAGCAGCGCGCGGCGGATCCGTACCGCCGCTGGCGCGGTGAGCGCCTGCGCGCTGTCGTTGTCGGGCTCGCCGGCGATGGCCGCGAGGATATCCACCACGGAGGTCGCCCCACCGGATCGGCGGGCGCAGCGGGCCGCTCAGCCCTGCGCCACCACCACCCGCCGCGGATTCTGCGGATCGCGCGACAGCGCGCCACGGGCGATCAGCCGGACGGCCGCGGGCAGCAGCGCGTGCTCGATCGGTCGCAGCCGGGCGTGCACCGCGTCCGGATCGCCCGCGTCGTCCAGCTCGACGGCACCTTGCAGGACGACGGGGCCGGTATCGACGCCGCCGTCGTCATCGACGAAGTGGACGGTGACGCCGAAGATCTTCACGCCGTAGTCGATCGCCTGCTCGATCGCGCGCACGCCTGGGAAGGCCGGCAGCAGCGAGGGGTGGATGTTCAGCACGGCGCCGGGGAAGCGGCGCAGGAACGGGCTCGTCAGCAGCGCCATGTAGCCCGCAAGGACGACGAGCTCGACGCCGCGCTCGAGCAGCCACTGCGCGATCGCCGTGTCGCGCGCGTCGCGGTCGGGATGGTCGGCCAGGGGGAAGACGGCGCTCTCGACCCCCGCGTTGCGCGCTCGCTCGAGCGCGACGGCGCCCGGCTTGTCGGCGGCGACGGCGACGATGACGGCCTCCTTGCCGTGCACGGTGTCCAGCAGCGCCTGGAGGTTCGTGCCCGCCCCGGAAGCGAGCACGCCGACGCGCAGGGGTTCGCCGCCGGCGCGCGCCATGAGATCAGGCCGCCTCGAGCTTGGGGTACATCCCGCCGGTCGAGCGCAGCCGCCCGCCCTGCAGCAGCTCGTCGACGCGAGCGAGGACCTGCTTGGCCGTCAGATGGTCGAACGTCCCGTACGCCGGCAGCCCGTCGTGCCCGCTCTTGACGAGCGCCTGCGAGCGCCCCCCGCGCAGGATCTCGACGGTACGCGTACGCCCGACCGCAGGCTGCGCCGTCTCGACGACCTCGAGGATCGCCGCGTCGAGGTCGCCGGGCGCCACCGCGCTCGACCCGTTGCGCCCGTTCGCAGCGGCCCGCGCGCGGCTCGCGTTCGGTGGCGCCGACGGCACCCACGACGCGTCGCAGACGTCGCAGCACGGCACGCCGGGCGCGGGCGCGGGCGGGCTCGGGTCGCCGAAGTGGCGCAGGATCGTCGTGCGGCGGCACGCCTGCCCCTCGACGAACGCCCACACCGAGCGGTACTGGCGCCAGCGCGCGCGCTGGCCCTCGCCCGCGGAGGTTCGGCAGGCGGCGCGGGCGCGACCGTCGAAGGCCGACTCGATCCGCCCGCGCAGCCGGTCGGGCGAGGACGGCGCGGGCCGCACCACGCCCGCCCGCGCGAGGTGGCCGATCACCGCGCGCACCTGGTCGTCGTTCTCGCCGCGACCGTCGAGCACCGCCGCCAGCTCGTCCGTGCCGAGGTCGTAGCGCCCGTTGTCGGCGCGCATCTGCAGGCGCCGCGCAACCGTCGCGATCGCCTCGTCGCTGACCTCGCTGCGCTGGATGAAGAACACGTGCAGGCCCTTGTCGCGGCCCTCGGCGAAGAGCAGCGCGCGCGCCGGGCGGCCGTCGCGTCCGGCGCGCCCGGCCTCCTGGTAGTAGGCCTCGATCGAGCCCGGCACGGACTCGTGGCAGACGGTGCGCACGTCGGCCTTGTCGATGCCCATGCCGAAGGCGTTGGTCGCGACGACGACGTCGAGGCGACCGTCCATGAAGCGGCGCTGGACCTCCGAACGCTGCTCGCGGCCGATGCCGGCGTGGTAGACGCCGACGGCACCGTCGAGGTTGCCCGAGAGCTTCGTCGCGAGCTTCTCCGCCCCGGCGCGGGTGCCGGCGTAGACGATCGCGGGCGTCGCGTCGGGCTGCGCCAGGGCGGTGGCGATGTGGCGGTGTTTGGCCTGTGTGGACGCGCACGGCAGGACGGCGAAGGAGAGGTTCGGGCGGTCGAAGCCGGTCGCGACGCGCACCGGGTCGCGCAGGCCGAGGCGCTGCACGATGTCGGTCGCGACCTGCGGCGTCGCGGTCGCCGTCGAGGCGATGATCGCCTCGGCCTGCAGCCAGCGCGCGGCGTCGGCGAGGCGGAAGTAGTCGGGCCGGAAGTCGTGGCCCCACTGCGACACGCAGTGGGCCTCGTCCACGACGAACAGCCCGATCCTCGTGTCGCGGATCGCCTGCAGGAACGGCGCCGACGAGAAGCGCTCGGGGGCGACGTAGAGCATCCGCAGCTCACCGCAGACGGCGCGCCGCAGGGCGTCGCGGTTGGTGGCGGCGTCCTGCTGGGCGTTGACGAGCGCGACCTTGCCCGGCGCGATCCTGGCGAGCGCATCGACCTGGTCCTGCATGAGCGAGACGAGCGGTGACACGACCAGCGTCAGGTTCTCGCGCACGAGCGCGGGCAGCTGGTAGCACAGCGACTTGCCGGCGCCGGTCGGCATCACGACGAGCACGTCGCGCGCCGGCGGGCCGATCGCGGCGCGCACCGCGTCCTCCTGTCCGGGACGGAAGGCATCGAAGCCGAAGGTCTCGTGCAGGGCGACGGACGGAGTGGATGGATCCATGGCGACGCTCGACCATAGCGGGCGCTGCGGCGAGCACCGGCGGTGTGCGCGGAGCCGATACGCCGACGTTGCGACTTCACGCGCGTGCGTGTCTGTTCGGTCGCCTTCGAAGTTACGTTGCGCGCAGCGCTACGCTCGTTTCAAGGTGCCCGTCGGCTTCATCTTCCGCTGTCAGTTCTGCGATGCGCAGCCCGATCCGCTGACGCAGCTGCGTCTGCAGGGCGCGATGCGCGAGTTCGTCTGGGGGGCCTATCAGAACGCGCTGCCCGGGCGCTGGCTCATCTGGCACGGCCGCGGGCTCTACGGCCCGGCGCGCTACGCCTGTCCCGATCACCGCGGCGACCTCGTCGCCTACCTGCGCGAGCACTACGGCACGATCGGCTTTCACCCCTGGAAACGCCCGCCGTATCCCAACAGCCTGGAGTCCTCGGACACCGACCACGCGTGGATCACGGCCACGCGGCGCCAGCGCTGGAGCGGCTTCTGATGTGTGTCCGCCGCATTAACTCTGGTGTTGCCGGGCGCCCCGGGCGGGTACCGTGACTGGCGGATGTCGGTACGGCTCGTCTTCCGCTGTCAGTTCTGTGACGCGCAGCCTGACCCGCTGACGCAGACCACGCTCGAGAAAAGCGTGCCCGAGCTCATGTGGGGCGCCTACGAGGACGCGATGCCGGAGAAGTGGCTCATCTGGCACGGGCGCGGCCTCTACGGCCCGCCGCGCTACGCCTGCCGCCAGCATCGCGGTGACCTCGTCGCGTTCCTGCGCGAGCACTACGGCACGATCGGCTGGCACCCCTGGAAACGCCCGCCGTACCCGACGAACCTGCGCAACCCAGATCGCGACAGGGCGATCGCCGTCGGCGGCCGGTCGGCGATGCCGAAGTGGGGCTACGGCCCGCAGGTCAAGTAGGCGCTACTCGCCCAGCCGCGCGCCGACGAGCGGCAGTTCGAGCGCGTACTTGCCGTTGGCATCGTCGCTGCCCTCGAGCGGATAGCTACCGCTGAAGCAGGCGTCGCAGTGGCGGCCGCGGTCGCCACGCACGGCCTCGTAGACGCCCTTCAGCGAGAGGTAGGCGAGCGTGTCGCAGCCCAACTCGGCGGCGATCTCCTCCTCGGTGCGCTCGTGGGCGATCATCTCCTCGCGCGTGGACATGTCGATGCCGTAGTGGCAGGGGTGCTTGATCGGCGGCGCGGAGACGCGCATGTGCACCTCGCGCGCGCCGGCGTCGCGCAGCATCTGGACGATCTGGCGGGTGGTGTTGCCGCGTACGATCGAGTCGTCGACGACGACCAGCGACTTGCCGCCGACGATCTCCGGCAGTGGGTTGAACTTCAGCCGCAGGCCGTGCTTGCGCAGCTCCTGGCCGGGCTCGATGAACGTGCGCCCGACGTAGCGATTCTTGATCAGCCCGTCGTCCTGCGGCAGGCCGCTGGCGCGCGCGTAGCCGCGCGCGGCCGGGGCACCGGAGTCCGGCACCGGGATCACGAGGTCGGCGTTCGGCGCCGGCGCCTCGCGGGCGAGGATCTCGCCCATCCGGCCGCGCGCCGCCTGCAGGACGTCGCCGTTCATGCGCGAGTCCGGGCGCGCGAAGTAGATGTACTCGAAGACGCAGAACGCCTCACGGGCGCCCGTGACGAGCTGGCGCGAGTGCAGCCCGGTCGCGTCGATCCAGACCATCTCGCCGGGCTTGACGTCGCGCACGAGCTCGGCGCCGATGATGTCCAGCGCGCAGGACTCGCTCGCGACGCAGTAGTAGTCGTCGATGCGCCCGAGCACGAGCGGGCGCAGACCGGCGGGATCGCGGAAGGCGACGAGGCTGTCCTTCGTCATGAGCACCGTCGAAAAGGCGCCCTGCAGGCGCGGCACGACGGCCGAGACCGCGTCCTCGATGCGCTCGGCGGGATGCGAGGCCAGCAGGGCGGCGATGATCTCCGAGTCCGAGGTCGAGCGAAAGCTGACCCCCAGCTCGCGCAGCTCGGAGTGCAGCTCGACGGCGTTGATGAGGTTGCCGTTATGGCCGAGCGCCAGCTCGCGACGGTCGGAGCGGTGCACGGGCTGGGCGTTGTCCCAGCCGTTGGAGCCCGTCGTCGAGTAGCGGACGTGGCCGACCGCGAGGTCGCCGCCGAGCGCGCGCAGCTTCTGCTCGTCGAAGACCTGGTTGACGAGCCCCAGCTCGCGCAGGGTCATGATGTGACCGCCCACGTCGGCGGCGGCGATGCCGGCCGACTCCTGCCCGCGGTGCTGCAGGGCGTACAGCGCAAAGTAGGCCAGGCGGGAAACGTCGTGGCCGGGCGCGTAGATCCCGAACACGCCGCACTCGTCACGCGGTCCCTCGCGCTCGTCGAGCTTGGTCACGATGTCAAGGATAGCCGTGCGTTCGGCGGTGAACCGTCGGCGCCAGCGATCGTCCGCCGGCGGGCACGCCGATGGTGACCGCGCGCGCATGCGCGCGCGGTCGAGCGCCAGCGTCGCGGCCCGTGCGCGTCAGGGCGCCCGTCGGCCGCGACCGCCGAACAGCGCGGCGATCGCCCGGAATGGGGCGCTGACGAGCGTCATGATCGCGCTCATGATGCGGTTGATGACTCCCATGCCTGCTTGATACCCGGCATGCCGCGCGTGTATGTGACGTCGGTGACCATGGGAACAGCGGCGCGAGCGCGCTGTGTGCCTCGCGCAGCTCGGCGAGCGTCAGCGCGATCCGCGTCTCGCCCCAGCTCACGTCCAGCGCGTCGCCGCCGACGCTGCCGAGGATCTGCAGCGCCACGTCGAACTGGTCGTCTCGTCGACGATCCTCACGGCGCCCGCATGCGCATCATCGGTTGGCTGCTACCACCCAGGTTCGCCACCGCCAGCTGCGCGATATCGAGTTCGGCCTGCGCGAGCACAAGCGGTCGCAATGAGTGACGAGCCGTCGGCGCGTCTCTCCAGCGACCAGGTGCTGGCGCTGAAGTTCGCCGCGCATCGCCAGCTCGCTCGGTGGGTCAACAAGCCCCGGCTGAGCCCGCACCAGCATGCGCGGCGCTCTGCGCTCAAGAGCGCCGTTCGTGTCCTCCAGGACCAGGCGTTCTACGGTGGCGAGGAGGTCGTCGCGCAGGCTCGGCAGCAGGTGGTACTCGCCGCATGGGGTGCCGAACAATTTCGGCGACATCAGGCAACGGGACCGCCCGGCTGTAGGCGGGGCGGCGCGGCTCGGGACGCTGCCTGCTCATCGTCAGCGAAACCCTCGGTCTCGACCCGCCCTTCACCGGAGCGCATCGACGCACTCCACGCCGATGGCCGCGCCTTGGCAGCGGTCGTGCGTGCAGAGGTCGTTGGCGACTGAAATCGGCGGCCGGCGCGGGGCTGCATGAGCTGTCCCGTGCCTGTTCGCGGTCGTCGCGGTCTCCGCTCAGGTGTTCAGCGCGGCGGTGAGTCGCTTGAGTTCGCGCATGGCAACGCTCGACTTGGTGGTGCGGGCGATGGTGAGGGCTTTGCGGCCTTCGGCGCGGGCGCGGTCGAGTTCCCCAGCGCCTGCGCAGGCGCTGGCGAGGCGTGCGAGGTAGAGGCCGCCGTCGCGTGTCCGGCCGCGCGGCCAGTCGCGCAGGATCTCGTCGTAGAGCGCGACGCCTCGGGCGGGCGATAGTGCTGCCCAGCAGCGGGCCTCCCAGCAGGGCACGACGTGGTCGGCGAGGGGGTTGCTCGTCGCCAGCGGCGGCGGCGCACTGTCTGTGGCTGCCAGTCGGCGACTGTCGGCGAGCATGCGCTCGGTCTCTTCAGTGTCCCCGACATGAGCGTGGGCTTGTGCGGCGCGGACGGCGCACAGGGCGAGCGTGTGGGCGCCGGCGCGTGGCGTGCGCAGGCCGGCTTCAGCAAGGCGGATGGCACGTGGAGGGTCGGCCCACTGTGCTTGTCGTGCTCGGGTCCAGGCGATCAGGTCGGGCTGGTCAGCTTCGCGGGCGAGGTGCAGGGCGCGCTCGAGCAGCGCACTTCGGCCGCGCTGGTCGCCGGTGTCCTCGCAGAGCCAGCCGGCGTAGACCGCCCAGCGCGCCTCGACGCGCATGAGCGCGGCGCGGAGGTCGCCGCGCGCAATGCTGCGGTGCTCGGCGATGAGGCGCAACTCGCGACGGGCAGCGTCGAGCACCGCGTGCGGACCGTGCGCGGCGTCGTGTGTGCCGATGATCGCCAAGAGGATCTCCCAGTGGTGCGGCAGCCTGGGGTCGACCTCGCGGGCGGCGGTCGGCGGGGTGGCCGCACCACGGCCGAGGGTCGCAGCGGCATCGTCAGCTGCCAGGCCGCGACAGTCGGCCGGGTCCGCGTCGTTGTCCCGATCGTCCCGCACGGCCGCGGTCCGCCGGGCCTCGACGCGAGCCGAGCGATTGCGCGCGTGTTCCAAGGTGACGGCCGGCAGCAGGTGCATGAGCGCGCCGTCGACACCAAGCTCGGCCTCGCAGGCCCGCACGAACGCCTCGGTGGCGGTGGTGCGGCCGTGCTCGACCTGGCTGATGTGCTGGCTTGAGTAGTCGATCCGCGCCGAGAGCGCTTGGAGCGTCAGATCGTGCGCGGTGCGTAGCGCGCGAAGCTCGGCGCCCAGGCGGGCGGCGCGCGAGGCGTCGGGGTCAAGCGGCTTTGGCGGTCGACCGCGACGCGGCGTCGCGAGGAGGTCCGAGTTTCGGTGAGCGCGGTTCACCCGATCTGTGTCCGAGCCCGGCGTGGGCTTCGGGGCCGAGCACCGTGCGGTCGGTTCGCGGCTCATGGGCGTGGCGGCAGGTGCCGCAGCTCGCAGTCGCAGTGCTTGAACTGCTTGAGTGCCCTGAGCGCGTCGTGGAGCGCGTCACGGCACTGCGCGTCGCGCGGCGTCAGCTCGCGCTTGGCCCAGCGCGTGAGCTGGCGCTGGCCGGAGAAGCGAAGCGCGTCGATGCCGGCGGCGGACAACCGGGAGACGCGATCGTGGGTCATGGCATCCGCGCACCGGACGGCAGATTCGCCGGGCGCGCGGCCCTCCGTCCCGACGGACGCGCGCGCCCGGCCTGCCCCACGGCGCGGCCGGTTCGCCATGGACCTGCGTTGTGTCGCCGATCTGGCGCAGCGGGCGTGCGACGCACGCCGGTGCTCCTGGCGCGCGCCGGGGGACGTGAGGGGACGCGGGCCGGTGCGCACAGGACAGGACCAGACATGGCGCGGCAGCCTGCCATGAATGGCCCGGCAATGCAAGTTGCACGCAGATACTTATCCAGGACGATATCTTACTTTCATGAGCAGGCGCAAGCACGAATTCAGGGGGCACGATGGATGCGGATGACAAGCAACGCCCAGCGGCGATCGAGCCGACGGTCTTCCGGGTGGGCATCGATCGTGCGACGATGCGCGGGCGCTGGCTCGGCACTCGGCTGCGCCAGCACCGCGTGGCCGCGGGGCTGAAGGGCGCACAGGTCGCCGAGCGCATGACGCGCTCGGCTGCCACGCTGAGTCGCTGGGAGAGCGGCGACCTGATTCCGCGGCCCGCCGAGGTCCACTACATGCTGGAGCTCTACGGCGTGCGCGGGGAGGAGCGCGACGTCCTCGTTCGCCATGCCGAGGAGGCCCAGCGGTCCGGCGTCCTGGAAGTCGACGTTTCGGTTGCCCTAGCCGATCACATCTGGCTTGAGAACCGGGCATGGAGGGTCCAGACATTCCAGAACTCGGTCCTCTCCGGCCTGCTGCAGACCGCCGACTACGCGCGCGAAGTCCTCATGGCCTGGAACCCGGCAGCGACCACGGAGCGAATCGAGCGCGCGATGGCCGCCCGGGCGGCGCGTCAGCGGCGCCTGACCGCGGCGGAGCCTCTCCAGCTCGTCGCCATCCTCGACGAAGCCGTCCTGCGCCGCCCGATCGGCGGGCCCGACCTATGGCGCGCCCAACTCGCCGACCTCGTCGAGCGGGCCGCCCTTCCGAACGTCGAGATCCGCGTTCTGCCCTTCGCGGCCGGCGCACACGCCAGCCTTACCGGCCCGTTCGACATCGTGCGATTCCGCGACGAGCAGGACCTCGTCTACCTCGAGACCCGCGGGGGCAGCATGTACCTCGATCGTCTCGAGCCGTTCGCCGAGTCCCTGCGCCGCCTCGAGGTCGCCGCGCTGCCCGAGAAGCAGTCCAGTGCTATGATCGCGACCCTCGCAAAGGAGACGCCATGACTACCCCGATACCGGCCGCAGACCCGCCCGATCTCCGTGGCGTTACATGGCGCAAGAGCCGCCACAGCGCCAACGAAGAGGGCTGCGTCGAGACTGCGTTCCTGGCCGACGGCCGCATCGCGGTCCGCGACAGCAAGGACCGCAAGGGGCCGGCGCTCATCTACACACCGCGCGAGTGGGACGCCTTCGTCAAGGGCGCCAAGGACGGCGAGTTCGACCTGCCGTAAGGCGGGTCGATCCGCGGATCAGAGATGCGGGCGCCCGCTGGATCACCTCTATGCGCCGTGCTAGCCTCGCACGAAGCCATCGCGTCGAGGGAGTGGGAATGGGACAGCCGGCTACACCGAAGAAGCCATGGCGTCGGCCGCAGTGGCGGGCGCGCAACGTTCGTACGCACTGCTGAGCGAGCGGGCGGTTGACTCCCGGGCGTTGCTGCGCTCGGACTCCTGCCTTCGGTTCGACGGATTCCTGTCCGAGCGGGTCGCTGGGCTGCTTCGGGCCGAGCTGCTTGACGGCCTGGAGTACGAGCGCGTCGAGCTGGGTGGGCTGACCCGGCAGTGGCGCGCGGTGCGTCCGCTCGGCGACGCGTACTTCGGAGAGATGGCCCGCAGGCCCGGTTGGAAGACGGCGCCGGAGGTTACGGACGCGCTTGAGCGCTTCGAGTCCGCGGAGTTCACGCGCTGGCTGTCGTGGCTTGCCGGTGAGGAGGTCGTGTCCGCACGCCCGGTCACGGCCTACCCGGATGACGAACGGGGACCGGATCTGCCTGCATGACGACATGTCCGACCCTTCCCATGCTGTGGCCGTGGCGTACAATCTCAGTGCCGGTTGGCGCGCCGCGTGGGGAGGCGCGACCGTCTTCGGAGACGTGATCGACAAGCGGCGCGTTGAGACGCCCTGGGACTCGCCGATCGAGCTCTTCGAGTGGCGCGTGGGCGAGGCTGCGCGCTACGTCCCGCGGTTCAACTCGCTGCTCGTGATGTGGCTGGACGAAGGGCATGCGCATGGCGTCGAGGAGGTGACGAGCGACGAGCCGCGTCTGTCGCTGATCGGGATCTACGCTCGCGCGGAGTCTGCTGGCGACAACGGCCGGAGCCCGGGCTGAGGAGGGCGATGGGCGTGTTTCAGCTTTCGGATCACGTCGTCTGTCGCCAAACGAGCAGCGACCTGCGGATGCTGTTCGATCGTCAGAAGGGGGTGATGTACGAGCTCAACGAGACGGCGTCGGCGATCGTCGAGCGCCTGAGCGGCGGGCCGGCGTCGATCGAGGCGCTGACGGAGTCGCTGTGCGGTGAGTTCGAAGGGCCGGAGCACGAGATCCGCGAGGACGTCGAGAACATGCTCGCGGACTTCGCCGATGCCGGCCTGGTACAGGAGGGAAGCTCAGCGTGAGCACCGTGCGCCCGGAGGAGTACCAGCTCCCGGAGCTGCGGGTCCCGATCCTCGTCCAGCTCGGGCTGACCTATCGCTGCAACCTTCGCTGCGCGCACTGCTACGCGCTCTACAAGCGCGACAAGAACGAGTTCACGCTCGACGAGCTGCGTGCCCTCGCGGACGAGCTGGTCCGCGCCGGTAGCGCGGCGGTCGTGTACTCGCACGGGGAGAACATGATCCGCCGCGACTTTCACGCGGCGGCGACGATCTTCCGCGAGCGCGGCTTCTACCAGACGCTCATGCTCAACGGGTTCTTCGTGCGCGAGCCTGCCGACGCCGAGCGACTGATCGACGCGGGTATCAACCGCACGATGGTGTCGATCGACAGCAGTGACCCGGAAGTGCACGACCGCGTGCGCGGCCAAGCCGGTGCATTTGATCGCGCGACGACCGATCGAGTTGCTGATGGGAGCGGGAGTGGACACCGTTGGCTTCTCATCCACGATCGACGAGCACAACTACGACGACATCGCTGGCATCGTCGACCTTGCGTTGCAGCGCGGTGTGGCGGCCGTCAGCTTCATGCAGAATCGCTACAACCGCCGAGCGATCTTCGACCGCTCGCGTTGGCAGCGCTACAGGCTCGTCTGCGAGCAGCTGTATGAACTGATGCTCGAGCATCGCGGGATTCTCGACGTCTACACCCACGACCCGTTCATGCTCGGGCTACTTGACGACCGCCTGACCGGCGAGCAGGTACGCGCGGACTTCATCGGCGCGAATCTCTGCAACGTCGCGTCGAGCATGGTCTCGATCGATCCGGTCGGGAACGTCACTGGCTGCAACTTCATCCCGGAGGTGATCGGCAACGTGCGGGAGGAGAGCTTCGGGGCGATCTGGCAACGGTTGATCGATCGTTACGCCGACGATCGCAACCCGCCGACGGGCGCGTGCTCGAGCTGTGGTGTGTTGGCGTCCTGCATGGGCGGCTGCAAGGCCTTTCACTACGTCGACCGTTATGACGAGCGCTGTGGCGAGTCGCGCTTCGGCGAGGTTGAGCCCCACGGGCTGCCGGTCGCGGCCTTCGAGTCGGGCGTTCCGGATCGCGCGGCCGGGGTGTTCGTTCAGCAGGTCCGGCCGGTCAGCCGGCTCGCGCTTGGGTCGGAATGACGAGGATCGGATGAAGGTCCTTTTCGTCAACCCGCATTACCCGCACGATCCCTACACGCTGCTGTTGCATCCGCCGCTGTGCTACGGGTTCATGAGCGGCCACCTCAAGGCCGCCGGACATGACGTCGTTCACGTCGACCTGCCGTTTCTGGGCAACGATCCGGCCGCGCTCGCGACGAGGCTGGACGAGGAGCGACCGGACGTGGTCGGGATCACGTCGGTGGCGCAGTCCTACTGCCAAGCGCTTGAGTTGGCCCGTTTGACGAAGGCCGTCCCGGCGCACGCGTGGTCTTCGGCGGTCCGCATGCGACGTTCGTCGCCGACGAGTGCCTTCGCCGCCACCCGTCTGTCGACTACGTGCTGCTATACGACGCCGAGCAGTCGATCGTCGCGCTGTGCGCGGCCATCAGCCAGGGCCACGAGGCACCCGACGCGCTCGCCAACGTCCCTGGGCTCTGCTATCGGCGCGGGGCCGGCGCCCACCGTACGGTGCCTGAGCCGCCGCGGACGGACCTCGACGCGCTCGGCCGGCCCGACCGTTCGATCTTCGACCTCGAGCCATATCTCGCCTACGACTACGAGACGGTCGTCATGACCGCTCGCGGCTGCCCCAGCCGCTGCACGTTCTGCTCGACAACACTGGCTGGGCGCCGGGCGCGGTGGAACAGCCCCGGGCACGTCTGCGACGAGCTCGAGGAGGTGCTCGAGCTGGGGTTCAGTTCGGTCTTCTTCGGCGATGACACGTTCTCGGGGAGCGGCAAGCGGGCAATCGCGATCTCCGAGGAGATGGTTCGTCGGGGCATCGACGTTCCGTGGACGAGCAACATGCGCGCCCTCGACGCCAAGCCCGCGGTGCTGGAGGCGATGCGTGCAGCCGGCGCATATCGCGTCTTCATGGGGTTTGAGTCGATCCAGAAGCACACGCTGAAGCTCGTCAAGAAGGGCATGAACGCCGAGCGGCTGCTCGCGAAGGCCGAGCTCGTCAAGGACGCCGGATTGGAGCTGCATGCGTCGTTCATCGTCGGAGCGCCCGGCGACACGCACGACACGCTCTCGGCGACGCTTGACTACATTCGACTGCTCGATCCCACGATCGCAACATTCAACGTCATGGAGCCACGACCGGGAACCGATGTCTTCGCACACCCCGACCGCTACGGGCTGACGATCCCCGACCGGTATTGGTACGAGACTACGTCCTGGCTGGCCATGCCAGTCTGCCACACCGAGACCCTTAGCCAGCAGTGCATCCGCGAGTGGGTCGATCGCTGCTACCGCGAGTTCTGCAGCGACGACTTCCGCTCCCCGGAGCGTCTCGCCCAGCTCGCCCAGGTCGAACAGCAGTGGGCCGACGGTGACTTCGCCGCCGCAGGCCTGGCCGCCCCGTGAGGACAGCGGTTGTCGGCGTCGGGGTGGCGGGCTCCTCGCACCTGCTCGACGTGGTCACTTCCGATGGCCTCGAGCTTGTGGCGGTCTGCGCCACGCGGCTTGACCGCGCGACCGAGGCCTGCGCGACGTTCGGCGCGGGTGCCGCCTATGACTCGGTCGAGAGCATGTTCGACCGCGAAGAACTGGACGCGATCGTGATCGCCACTCCGCCTTCGGTCAGCGCCGACATCCTCGACCGCAGCCTTGAGCGCGGTCTGCTGGTACTCGTCGAGAAGCCGGCCGCCGGCGACCGGCTTGCGCTTGAACGTGCGGTGGCGCACGACGCTCAGCCGTTGTCCGACCGCTCGGCCGGCACACCTCGGCCGACAGGCGCCGTCGTTGCCTACAACCGCCGCTACCAAGGGCACGTCCGCCGCCTCGGTGAACTGCTCGCGGACAGCGGCGGGCCGCAGGCCACCGCAAGCGTGGAGTGCGAATGGCGAGCCCGGTTTCGCCACCGCTATACGAATGGCGACACCTACCGGTCGTGCGCGGCGTTTGGACACGGGGTGCTCCTGGACACGTTCAGCCACGTGCTCGACACCCTGCTCTTGATCGGGCTCGAACCCGGGTCGATCGGATCCGCACGGCTGCACGCCGGCTGCAGTGGCGCCGACATCGAGGCGGACGTGACGGTCTGCCTCGAATCCGGCGCCGACGCCCGCATTCGTATCCAAGATGCGCCCGACGAAGACTCCTGGCGTCTTTGCATCCGCGGCGCGGAGGGGTCTCTATGGCTCACGCGCGAGCGGCTCTGGGGTCTGTGGAAGGGCGCAACGATCCGCGAGGAGGCATCGGAGCTGCGCCGGCCTGTGGATGACCTGCTCGCCATGCGCGCCGGCGAATCGACACTCGGCGCACCGCTCAGCGACGCCGTACGAACGCTCGCGCTGATCGACGCGGCACGCGAGGCCGCGCGCACGACGAGGCCGTGGCGGCGACCCCGAGCCAAGGCGCTCGGTCGCCTCAACGGCGCATGCTGACCCGGCCACGGCGGCGCCCGTGGGAGCGCGACATGCCGCGGCGGGGGGTTCGCCACCTGTCGGCGTGAAGCGCTTCGTTCTCACCGGAGGCCATGGGGTCGGCAAGACGTCGATCCTGCTCGCGCTCGAAGCGTCGGGCCAGCACGTAGTCTCCGAGGCCGCAGGCGCGCTGCGAAGACTCGAACGCGCCAAGGGCAACCCGTTCCCCGAGGATGCCGCCGACTTCGAGTCGCGTGCGCTGGGACTGCATCTCCTGCGAGAGGAGGCCGTAACCCCCATCGCCGCGCGGGTCTTCTTCGACCGTGGCGCCGCAGACCACCTGGCGTACTCGCGGGTCGGCCGCTGGCCGCTCAGCGAGACCGAGCAGCAGATCTGCACCGAGATCGCCTACGACGCGGCATTCCTCATCGAGCCACCCCTCGATCCGCGACGGCTAGTCGGAAGTTTTCGCCGGGTTGAGGCCCGATCCCCCGTGTTTCTGGGTTCGGGCCTTCTTTTTGACGGCGTAGCGTAGACACTAAGCATCCTTGCGTTCCGGGCGGGTATGTGGCAGGATCGCCATGTGCCAGCGCGTGAGGGAAAGGTGCATGTAGCGACGACTCGTCGTCACTACAAGGGGAAGGTGTATGAGTCGCATCTGCTGCGGCGCTCCTACCGCGAGGACGGCAAGGTCAAAAACGAGACAGTCGGCAACCTCTCGCATCTGCCGATCGAGGTCATTGACGCGATCCGCGCGATGCTGGCCGGCCGGCGCCTGGTCGACCTCGACACGGACCTGCGGATCGAGCGGTCGCTGCCCCACGGGCATGTCGCCGCGGTGCTCGGCGTGCTGCGCGACGTGGACCTTGAGCGGCTGCTGGGCCGCGAGCGCTGCCGCGAGCGCGACCTCGTGGTCGCGATGATCGTCCAGCGCGTGATCGCGCCGGGCTCAAAGCTGTCGGCGACCAGGCGCTTCGCGCAGACCACGCTCGGCCACGAGCTCGACCTGGGCGAGGTTAAGGAGGCCGAGCTCTTGGCCGCGATGGACTGGCTGCTTGAGCGCCAGGACCGCGTCGAGAAGACGCTTGCGCGCCGTCACCTCAGTGCCGGCGAGCATGGTGACGCGTTGGTCTTCTATGACCTGTCCTCAAGCTATCTGGAGGGCCGCAAGTGCCCGCTCGGCGCGCTGGGCTACAGCCGCGACGCCGTCAAGGGCAAGCTGCAGGTCAACTACGGGCTGATCTGCAACCCGCAGGGCAGGCCGGTGTCGGTCTCGGTGTTCGGCGGCTCAGCGCAGGATCAGACGACCGTCCCCGACGCGATCAGCAGCGTGCGGGAGCGTTTCGGGATCGATCGCGTCGTGTTCGTCGGCGACCGCGGGATGATCACCCAGGCGCACGCCGCGAGCATGGTCGAGTGCGGCGTGGACTTCATCAGCGCGCTGAAGGCCCCGCAGATCAAGGCGCTCGTCGCCGCGGGCGACCTGCAGCTGGGCCTCTTTGATCAGGTCAACCTCGCCGAGATCACCTCAGAGCGCTTCCCCGGCGAGCGTCTCGTCGTGTGCCGCTACCCCGCCGTCGCGACCGAGCGCGCCCGCAAGCGCAGCGAGCTGTTGGCCGCCACCGAGCGTGAGCTCGACAAGATCACCGCCAGCACGACCAGCCCGCGCGGCGCCCTGCGCGACGCGACCGGCGCCGTGATCGGCCAACGCGCCGGCAAGGTCGTCAACAAGTACAAGATGGCCAAGCACTTCACCCTGCAGATCACCGATGGCGCGTTCGCCTACGAGCGCAAGACCAGCCAGATCCAGGCCGAGGCCGCGCTGGACGGCTTCTACATCATCCGCACGACCTGCACCCCCGAGCAGATCAGCGCCCCCGCCGCGGTCCGCGCCTACAAGCAGCTCAAAGTCAACGAGCGCGCCTTCAAGACGATGAAAGACAGCCTCGAGATCCGCCCGATCTACCACCACCTCGAAGACCGCGTCCGCGCGCACATCTTCCTGTGCATGCTCGCCTACTACGTCAGCTACGAACTGACCCAGCGCCTGACGTCGCTGCTGTTCACCGACGACACCCCGATCAGCCAGGTCGATCCCGTCGCCCCCGCCCGCCGCTCACCCCAAGGACAAGCCAACGCGTCAGCGGCACGCACCGAGCACGGCCACCCCGCGCACACCCTGCGCGACCTGCTCGCAGACCTCGCCACACTGACGCGCAACACCCTGACCATCCACAACGGCGCGACCTTCACCCGCCTCAGCGAACCCACCCCACTCCAAGCCACCACCCTGCAACTGCTCGGCGTCAAGCTCACCGCGTAGACAGAACCCGCCACCCCCCGCAGCACCCAACATCCCGCAAACAAGCGGGATCTCGCGTCCCATCAGCGAAAACTTCCG
>Ga0136615_10000392_pt1 | contig 19963 bp, 21 predicted proteins | sample AntDrymUQ2882206_2_FD_106647 | JGI IMG/M metagenome (GOLD analysis project Ga0136615, IMG submission 106647) | Polar desert sand microbial communities from Dry Valleys, Antarctica - metaG UQ288 (22.06) | ecosystem: Environmental > Terrestrial > Soil > Desert | place: Antarctica: Dry Valley...
CACGCCTCCCGGCCAACAGCGGGCCGCGTCCATGACATCTGTCACGGCGGAGCCGTGCGGGCCGCACCAGGAGTGGTGACGGCACGCACCGCACCCGACGCCCATCGCCCCCGACGATGGAGTCATGCAGATCACCGACCCAGACATCAGTCGCACGACCCGACCCACAAGAGGCAAGGTCTCGATTCTCGGTCTTGATCCCATTGCCGATCGGCGGAAGGTCCGTCCGCGGATCGGCATCATGCTGCAACAAGGGGGCTTCCCCTCCGACCTGACCGTTACTGAGACAGCCAGGATGTGGGCGGGCACCCTGTCCCGGCCACGCGCGGTAGGCGAGGCGCTGGAGATGGTCGACCTGGCTCAGCGGGCGACGGTCGGGGTCAAGAGCCTGTCCGGTGGCGAGTGTCGTCGGCTTGATCTCGCGCTGGCGCTCATGAATCGCCCGGATGTGCTCTTCCTCGACGAACCCACCACCGGCCTGGACCCCGAGAGCCGCCGTAACACCTGGCGTCTGATCGGCGACATCGTTGCCGCGGGGGCCGCGGTCGTCCTGACCTCGCACGACCTCGAGGAGGCCGAGGAACTGGCCGACCGGCTGGCGATCATGCACGACGAAGGTCGTCCTGCACACCGACTATCTGTCCTCGGCGGTCGGCAAGCTCGGCGCCACAATCGGCACGAAGCGTCCAGATCGCCCGCCGGCACGGCTGGATCTGAGTGCGGGCCCGTGCGCCCGAGCAGTACCCAACCTGATGTCGCAGGTTGGCAGGGGACACGCCCGGCGCGTCGCCTGCAGAACTACGACATCAGCGGATCTGGCCGGTTCCTGTCACGACGTAGGTGGTCGTGGTCAGCTCCGGCAGGCCCAGCGGCCCGCGGGCATGGAGTTTCTGAGTGGAGATCCCGATCTCGGCACCGAAGCCGAACTCGCTGCCGTCGGTGAACCGGGTCGAGGCATTGACCATCACCGCGGCAGCGTCCACACCGGCAACAAATGCGGCGATGGCCGATGCCGAGTCGCTCACGATCGCCTCGGTGTGCCCGGTACCCCACCGGGCGATGTGTTCGACCGCGCCCGGCAACGAGTCCACGATCCGCACGGCAATGTCCAGGCTGAGGTACTCCGTCGCCCAGTCCTTCTCGGTGGCTGGCAGGACTTGGGAGGCAAGTCGGGCGACGGCCGGATCACCATGCAGAGTGACACCGGCGTCCTGCAGAGCAGCGGCCATCGGCGGCAGAAATCGCTCGGCGATGTCACGATGCACGAGCAGCGTCTCCGCGGAGTTGCACACCGACGGTCGGCTGGTCTTGGCGTTGAGCACTATCGCCTCGGCCATGGCCAGGTCAGCCGCGGCGTCGACGTAGACATGACAGTTGCCGATGCCGGTCTCGACCACCGGCACGGTGGCGTGACTGACCACGTGCTCGATGAGCCCGGCCCCGCCACGTGGGATGACGACGTCTACCAAACCCCGGGCGGTCAGCAATTCGCCGACGGTCGACCGGTGAGCGCCCACGAGCTGAATCCCCTGACCCGGAAGACCGGCGCGGGCCAACGCATTCGACAGGATTGCAACCAGTACCCGATTGGTCTGGTAGGCCGATGCCGAACCACGCAACAGGGCGGCATTGCCGCTCTTGATGCACAGACCGGCGGCGTCGGCGGTGACATTCGGGCGGCCTTCGTACACGATTGCCACCACGCCGAGCGGCACCCGAACCTGGGTGACCTGCAGTCCATTGGACAGCGCCGAGCCGCGGACCACCTGCCCCACGGGGTCAGGCAGCGCGATGAGTTTCCGCAATGCCTCGGCCATGTCGAGGATCCGCTGCTCAGTCAGCCGGAGCCGATCAAGCATCGCTGTGGACATGTCACCGCCCTCGGCGTTGACCAGATCTGCCGCGTTTGCCTCGAGGATCTCCGGTAGCTGGCCGCCGAGGGCATCGGCCATTCCGGTCAGGGCGGCATTCTTCTTTGCACTGGAGGCAGCGGCCAGGGCGCGCGCGGCCGTACGCGCTGCGAGTGCTTGGGTACCAACGCTGTCCTGCCGTTCGGCCCGGGCTCCCTGAGTCACGAACGAAGGGTACGCATTCCGGCCGGCACCCGGTCAGGTCAGGTCGGCGAAGTCCTCAGTTGCCTTGGTCCTGCCCGCGACGATGAGGACGTCATCGGGCTCGACCATCGTGTCCTGCGTCGCATAGGTGAATGCCTGGCCTCTTCGTTTGATGCCCACGACGGTGACGCCGTATTTCGACCTGAGTCGCGCCTGACCGAGCGTCTTACCGACCGCCTCCTGCGGTGTGCGCGTCTTGACGAGGGCGTAGTCGTCCTCGAATGCGATGAAGTCCAGCATCTGGCCGGTGACCAGATGGGCCACTCGCTCGCCCATCTCGTGTTCGGGAAGCACGACATGGTGGGCACCGACACGCTGCAGAATGCGAGCCTGCATTCGACTCGTCGCCTTGGCCCAGATGCTGGTGACGCCGAGGTCAGTGAGTGCGGCGACGGTGAGAATCGAGGCCTCGGTCGCGGTCCCGATCGCGACCACCGCATGTCCGAAGTCGGTCACGCCGAGTTGGCGCAGCGCGTCGGGATCGGTCGTGTCGGCGTTGACCACGTGGGTCAGTTCCTCGGAAAGGTTCTGCACGATCTTGGCATCTTGATCGATACCCAAGACCTGGACGTCGCGTCGGGCCAGTTCCACGGCCAGCGACCTCCCGAACCGACCGAGGCCGAGCACGACCGTGCTTGAATCTGAATTCCTACCCATGTCGTCTAACCAACGATCGGTCGCTCCTCCGGAAGCCGGTAGCGCCGGGTGCGCTCCTTGGTCGCCAATGCGGTTGCCAGTGTGATCGGCCCGAGTCGGCCGGCGAACATCAGGACCGCCAGAATGATATGGGCTGAACCCGGCATCTCGGCCAATGCACCGCTGGACAGGCCCACCGTGGCGAAGGCCGAGATCGTGTCGAAAAGCACGAGATCCAACGACAGATCGGTCAACGACAACAGGACCAGCGTGGCCACGACGATCACTCCCACACTGACCAGCGCCACCGTCAGGGCCTGGCGTTGTACCGAAGTGGGGATCCGGCGCTTCAGTGCCTGGACGTCGGGCTCACCGCGGATCTCAGCGGCGATCACCAGCGCGAGGATCGCGAAGGTCGTCACCTTGATCCCACCGGCCGTACTTGCGCTGCCTCCACCGATGAACATCAGTCCGTCCATCACCACGAGACTCTCGGCGTTCATGGCGCCGATCTCGATCGTGTTGAACCCGCCGCTGCGCGGCATCACCCCGTGAAAGATTCCGGCCAGGAGCCGGTCGGGAATGCTCAAAGTGCCCAGCGTCCGCGAATTGTTCCACTCCATCGCGGTGATCAGCACGGGCCCGACGACCAGCAGGATTCCAGAGACTCCCAGCGTCAGTTTGGTGTGCAGGGACCACCGGTGCGGTTGGAACAGTTCTCGCCGCAGTTCGAGCAGGACCGGGAACCCCAGGCTCCCGATGACCACCGCCAGAGCGATCGGAACGCAGATCCAGGCATCACTGACATAGCGGGTAAGACTGTCGGAGAAGAGCGCGAATCCCCCGTTGTTGAAGGCCGACACCGCGTGAAAGACCGACTCGTAGGCCGCCGGTCCGATGGAGCGGTCGTAGCCGAAGACCAACCGCAGGGTCAGTGCCGCTGCGACCAGTGCCTCGAAAAACAAACTCAGTTGCACGACGCCCACTACGACACGACGCACGTCACCCAGGGTCAGTGCGGACGTCTCCGCCTGGACGGTGAGATTGAACCTCAGCCGCAATCGCGGAGACATGAGTACGGCCAGCATCGAGGCCAGCGTCATAACGCCCAGGCCGCCGACCTGCATAAGGACGAGGATGGTGACCTCACCGAACGTCGACCAGTAACTGGCTGTGTCCACGATGGACAAGCCGGTCACCGAAACGGCCGAAGAGGCAGTGAATACCGCGGGAACGAATCCACCGCCGCGCCCGGTCTCAGTAGCGATGGGCAAGGACAACAGCACGGTGCCAATCACGATGGCCAAGGCGAAAGCACCCGCGACCACCCGGGCCGGCCGGCCCAGAGCGGCAAGCAAGCCGCGGCGTGGCCGAGATGATCGGTCCGACACGTCGCTCATGCCAGCGCCCGGTAGGCCGCTCGCTTGGTCTCGCCGGTGAGCCGGTCGAGGTAGAGCCGGCCATCGAGATGGTCGATCTCGTGCTGCAGGCACCGCGCGATTAGGCCGGAGCCGGACAACGTAAGCGGCTCGCCGTACTGGTCGACGCCCTCGGCTACGGCGAACCGCGAGCGAACCGTGGGAAACCACATCCCGGCTATCGACAGACAGCCCTCGTCCTCGATCTCGGTCTCCTCGGAGCGTTCGACCAGGCGGGGATTGATCAGGTGACCGATCTTCCCGTCGATGTTGTAGGAGAAGAGCCGAAGTCCGACGCCGATCTGCGGAGCTGCGAGTCCGGCGCGGCCCGGAGCGTTCACGGAGTCTTCGAGATCGGCAACCAGCGCACGCAGCTTCTCGTCGAATTCCCGGATCGGGTCACACGGGGTGCGCAGAACGGGATCCCCGATCTGCCGGATGGCTCGTACGCTCACCTGGTCATTCTGCCCAGGCCTTTGCTTGCCGGTTTCTGCCGGGCGGCTGCCCCGCCGCTATCTCGCGACGCGGAAGCGCAGGCTGGTTCGCTCGCCAACCTCCTGCACCTGCACCTTCTCGAGTTGAACGCGGTCGGAATCAATGTTCTTGAAGAACCTGAGACCGGAGCCGATCAAGACGGGCATGACATCGACGTGCAGTTCGTCGACCAGTCCTGCGTTCAGTAGCTGCTGGACCACAGAGACACCGCCGACGACGGTGACAGCTCTATCGCCAGCGGCCCGGGTTGCCTGGGCCATCGCGGACTCCACGCCATCGATCACGAACGTGAACGTCAGGGACTCATCCTGCTTCGGGGCCACGAGCGGCAGCTCGTGGGTCAGCACGAAAATCGGAACCTGGAACTCGTAGTCGCCGACGTAGGAGTCCGGCTCGGCCATGCCGAAAGTCCGCCGCCCCATGACGACCGAACCGGTCTGGTCGATCAGCCGCTTCATGTACGGACTGCCCCGCAGCTCCGAGAGGTCGGGATAGAGACAGTCGGTGCCGCCAACGGAATCTGCGACAAACCCGTCCAGGGACATCGTCATCCCTGCGATCACCCGTGCCATGGCGAACCTCCTGTGTGGACCCTGGATTCAACACCGTTCGGGGCACCAGAGGTCAGTGCACGATCATCTCGTCGCGATGGATGACCTCGCGCCGCAGTTCCGGCGGAAGCTCGCTGGTGGACCTTCCCAGCATCGCCGGCAACTCACCGGCGTCATAGGCGACCAGTCCACGACCGATCGCCGCACCGTCGGGTCCCAGCAACTCGACCGGGTCATCGGCCAGAAAGTCCCCGGTGACCCCGGTGATCCCGGCGGCGAGCAAGGAGGCACGTCGCGCTCGTACGGCCTGAACGGCCCCGGCGTCGAGCACGATCGACCCGCGTGGGCGGCTGGCATAGCGCAGCCAGAACAGCCGTGCCGTCGGACGACGGCCGGTGGCCGGAAACAACGTGCCGACGTCGGCACCGCACAGGGCTGCCCGCACGTCGCCGGCCCGGGCGATCCGCACCGACACCCCCGAACTCGATGCGATCATCGCCGCCTCGACCTTGCTGCTCATCCCGCCGCGGCCCAGGCCGTCAGCACTTGACGGGCCGATACTGAGCGACCTCAGATCGGCCGCTCCGGTGACGACCGGGATCCGCTGGGCGTTCGCGCGACGTGGATCCCCGTCATGAAGACCGTCCACATCCGACAGCAGAACCAAACCGGATGCCTCCGCGACGTGCGCGACCAGGGCGGCGAGCCGATCGTTGTCACCGAACCGGATCTCGTCGGTGGCCACCGTGTCATTCTCGTTGACCAGTGGCACGACGCCGAGTGCAAGCAACTTCGCAATCGTGCGAGAGGCGTTGCGGTAGTGCGCACGCCGGTGCAAGTCGTCGGCGGTCAGCAACACCTGTCCGACGATCAGACCGTAGGCAGCGAAGGCAGCAGCGTAGGCCTGGACAAGCAGAAGTTGTCCGACACTGGCCGCAGCCTGGGCAGTCGCGAGGTCACGAGGGCGTCGAAGTATCCCCAGCGGCGCCAGCCCCGCTGCGATCGCACCCGAGGAGACCACGACGATCTCCCGGCCCGACTCTCGATGAGCGTTCAAGCTAGCGACGAACTCGGACAGCCTGGCCGCGTCGATGCCACCGGCGATCGAGGTCAGCGACGAAGAACCGATCTTGACGACGACCCGGCGAGCATCGGCGATCGGGTCGGTCGCCGGGGTCATGCCTCGGCGCCCGCTTCGGCCACGACTGGGGCGTCCTGGGTGTCTTGGGCGACCTGATCCCCGTCTTCGGCGTCCTCGGACCGTCGGCGCCGCGCCTTTTTCATCGCCAGCCGTTGCTCCGCGGAAACCCGGTCGGACACCTCCAGCCGTGGATCCTCGCCGCGTCGGCCGATGACGGCGCTGCTGGAATCGGGGGTGCTGGGCACCCAATCGAAACTCACGTCGCCGACGGTCACCAGGCATCCTGGCACCGCGCCGGCCCGTACCAACTCGTCCTCGACGCCGAGCCTGGCCAGCCGGTCGGCCAGATAGCCGACGGCCTCGTCGTTGCTGAAGTCGGTCTGTCGGATCCAGCGCTCCGGCTTTTCTCCGTGGACGACGAAGCCGCCGGGGACGTCGGAATCGCGTGTGACAGTGAACGTGTCGTCGACCGGGGTCGGCCGGATGATCAGCCGGGTGGGGGCCGGGGCTGGTCGAGAGGCCCGGTCGGCCGCGACCTGTTCGGCCAGGTAGTAGGTCAGCGCCTTGACGCCCTCGCCGCTGACCGCGCTGATGGCAAAGACCCGGTATCCGCGCGCGCTGAGATCGGCGGCTACCAGGTCAGCTAGATCGCGGGCCTCGGGCACGTCGATCTTGTTGATCGCGACTGCCTTGAGCCGGCTGACCAGGACCCCACCAGCGCCGCCGTAGGCGGAGAGCTCGCTTTCGATGGCCTCGATGTCGCTGAGCGGGTCGCGCCCCGGCTCCAAGGTCGCTGCGTCCACGACGTGCACCAGGACCGAGCACCGCTCGACGTGGCGCAGGAACTCCAGCCCCAGCCCTTTGCCCTGCGCGGCTCCGGGGATCAGGCCGGGTACGTCGGCCTTCGTGAACGTGTGGTCGCCGGCCGGCACCACGCCGAGGTTGGGCGTGAGAGTGGTGAACGGATAGTCCGCGATCTTCGGCTTAGCGGCGGAGACTGCGGCGATCAGCGAGGATTTCCCGGCCGAGGGAAACCCGACCAGTCCGACGTCGGCGACACTCTTGAGCTCCAGGACGACATCGCGGGAATCGCCGTCCTCGCCCAGCAGGGCGAAGCCGGGCGCCTTGCGGCGCGCGGAGGCGAGTGCTGCGTTACCCAGGCCGCCTCGACCGCCCTGAGCGACGACGTAACGGGTCCCCTGTCCGACCAGATCGATCAGGATCTCGCCGTCCGCGTCGGTGACGACAGTGCCCTCGGGTACGGCAAGGACGCGGTCCTCGCCCTGGGCGCCGTTTCGGTTGTCGCCCTGCCCGGGCTTGCCGTTGCCGGCCCGGTGATGCGGACGATGATGGAAGTCCAACAGGGTGTGGACCCCCGGATCGACCTCGAGGATCACGTCTCCGCCGCGACCGCCGTTACCTCCGTCGGGCCCGCCCATCGGCTTGTACTTCTCGCGGTGCACCGAGGCGCAGCCGTGCCCGCCGTTGCCCGAGGACAGGTGCAGGACCGTACGGTCGATGAAGGCGGCCATGGTGTGTGTTGCTCTGTCAGTACAGGTCAGTCAGTCGGCTGGGCAGTCGATCTGGACCGACGCCCGACGTAACGCGCTGAGCGCGTCACGTCACTCGACTGGAAGGACGCTGACCTGCGCGCGCCCGCGGCGCTTGCCGAAGGTGACCGCACCGGGCAGCACGGCGAACAGCGTGTCGTCCCCACCGCGCATCACACCGCTGCCGGGGTGGAAGTGGGTCCCGCGCTGACGCACGATGATCTCGCCGGACTTCACGATCTCGCCGCCGAACCGCTTGACCCCCAAGCGCTGACTGTTCGAATCGCGACCGTTACGCGAGGAGGAGGCGCCCTTCTTGTGTGCCATCTCGCTCAGTCCTCCTTCTCATCGGTGTCCGAGGCTTTGCTCGTCTTCGCAGTCTTCGTTGTCTTGGCGGTGGCGGACTTGGCCGGCTTGGCCGGCTCGCTTGCCTTGGCAGTGGTCTTGCTCGCCTTGGCGGTCTTGCTCGGCTTCTCGTCGGCGTCGGCCTTTGCCGCCGCCTTGTCCGTGGTCTTTTCCGGCGTTGCCTGCGCGGTCTTGGACGGCTTCTCAGCCGTCCTTGCTGCCGGGTCCTTGGTGGTGGGTGCAGCTGCCTTCGGCGCGTCGTCGTCCTTGGTTGCAACCGCAGTTGCCTTCTTCTTCTTCTTCGGCTTGCCGTCGTCGATGTCGGTGACCAGTAGCTCGGTCAGCAGCTGACGGTGCCCGATCCGCTTACGGTAACCGGTCTTGTTCTTGTACTTGAGGATCTTGATTTTCGGGCCTTTGTGGTGACCGATGATCTCGCCGGTCACGGCGATCTTGGCCAACGCAGAGGTCTCGCTGATGACACTGCGCCCGTCCACCAGGAGTAGTGCCGGCAAGCTCACGGCATCACCGGCATCGCCCTCGAGTCGATTGACCTCGACGACATCACCGACGGCAACCTTGTGTTGCTTGCCGCCGGCTTTGACCACTGCGTACACCACGGATCTCCCTTGACATCTTCTTCGCCACACACCGAGATGGGTTCAGTGAGCGGAGGATCATGCAGGCGCACTGACCGGCGGTGAGAACTCACATCGCTTTGTGAGCCGACCGCGGTGGCACCCGAGTTCCCAGGGTACCGGAGCGTTCGGCTCGAGAGCCACCCAGGCCCGTACGGCACGACTGGTACTCACCCATCTGCGACAGGGGGTCCTGCGGGGCGGGAGGCACCCCGCCTGCCGCGCCGGCGTGGCGTGGCCGTCACGGTAGCTGCGCTGGCCTGGGATTCTTGCGCTGTCCAAGCCTGCACATCGGCCGATTCGGGTCTGTCATGGCTCGGCGCTGGTGCGGAACTCGCAGCTAGCACAGGACTCGGCGGCGACAGCACCGGAGGTGAGTTTCGCTCAGTCGAGTTCGATTCTGGCTCCTGCGTACCGCCGTTGTTGGCCGGAGCCTGGGCGGATCCGCTATCGGCACGGGAACCGCCACGCCCGCGGCTTCGGCCGGCGCCGCCACGGTCGTTGCGGTCCTCACCGCGGTCACTTTCCCGACCGTCGTGGCGATCAACGCGGTCACCCCGGTTGCGATCTCCGGAGTTGTCGCTCCTGGCGTTGTCGCCTCGCGAGTTGTCGCCTCGCGAGTTGTCGCTGGAGCGGCGGCGCTTCTCGTCGACCGGGTCGGCGTGCACGATGATGCCACGCCCGTTGCAGTGCTCACACGGCTCCGAATAGACCTCGAGCAACCCCTGACCGACCCGCTTACGGGTCATCTGCACCAGCCCGAGTGAGGTGACCTCTGCTACCTGATGACGCGTCCGATCGCGGCCGAGGCACTCGGTGAGCCGCCGCAGGACGAGATCACGATTGCTCTCGAGCACCATGTCGATGAAGTCGATCACGATGATTCCGCCGATGTCGCGCAGCCGGAGCTGGCGAACGATCTCCTCGGCGGCTTCGAGGTTGTTACGGGTGACGGTCTGTTCGAGGTTGCCGCCGCTGCCGGTGTACTTGCCGGTGTTGACATCGACGACCGTCATCGCCTCGGTGCGGTCGATCACCAGAGACCCACCGGACGGTAGCCAGACCTTGCGATCCAGCGCCTTGGCCAGCTGCTCGTCGACCCGAAGGTCGGCGAAGACGTCGGTCTCACCGGTGTGCAGGGTGACCCGGTCGGCGAGGTCGGGCGCCACGTGAGCGACGTATGCCTCGACTGTGTCCCACGCCTGCCCCCCGGAGACGATCATCCGGGTGAAGTCCTCGTTGAAGACGTCTCGGATGACTCGAATGGCCAGATCCGGCTCCTGATACAACAGGCTCGGTGAACTGGTCGAGGAGGAGGCCGCCTTCTTCTGGATGACCTCCCACTGCGCGGTCAGCCGATTGACATCCCGGGTGAGTTCCTCCTCGCTCGCTCCTTCGGCGGCCGTACGGATGATCACTCCGGCGTCCTCGGGAACGATCTTCTTCAATATCGCCTTGAGCCGACTGCGTTCGACATCGGGCAACTTGCGGCTGATCCCCGTCATCGACCCGTTGGGCACATAGACGAGGTAGCGGCCCGGCAGGCTGACCTGGGAGGTCAGCCGGGCACCTTTGTGACCCATCGGGTCCTTGGTCACCTGCACGACGACGCCGTCCCCGGACTTCATCGCGGTCTCGATGTTGCGGCTCTTGCCCTCCAGCCCCGCGGCGTCCCAGTTCACCTCACCGGCATAGAGCACTGCGTTGCGGCCTTTGCCGATGTCGACGAAAGCCGCCTCCATGCTGGGCAGCACGTTCTGCACCTTGCCGAGATAGACGTTGCCGGCGAAGGAATTCGAAGTGGCCTGGGTGATGTAGTGCTCGACGACGATGTCGTCCTCAAGGACGGCTATCTGGGTCCGCTCACCGCTCTGCCGGATGACCATCGCCCGGTTGACCGCCTCCCGGCGGGTGAGGAACTCCGCTTCGGACAGGATCGGAGCACGTCGACGGCCGGTGTCGCGCCCGTCCCGACGGCGCTGCCGCTTGGCCTCGAGGCGAGTCGAGCCCGAGATCCCGCGGACTTCTTCGTTTCCACCGCCGCCATCCCCGCGGCCGCCTCCCCCGCCGCCGCCATCGCTGCGGCTTGCGCCGGCACTCCCGTCGTCGTCGTCGGATCGACGCCTACGCCGACGCCTACGCCGGGTCGACGAGCCATCCTCGTCGTCGAACCCGCCGTCACCACCTGAGCCGTCCTCGGCGTCCTCGGCGTCCTGAGCGTCGAGCCCGGCGCTCGAGCTGGGCGCGCCGTCGCCATCGGACTCCTCACCGGTCTTGCCTCGGCCGCGCCCTCGCCGACCGCGCCTGCGGCGGTTCCCGCCGTCGACGTCTGAGTCGGAGTCGCTCTCGCCATCAGCTGCAAAGGGACCGTCGTCGATGCTCATCGCAGCGTCGTCGGATGCGCTGGTTTCGGACACCGTCGAGCCGGACAGGGCGGACTCGGCGTAGTCGTCAGCATGGTCGTCGACGGCATCGATGTCCACGCCATCGGTGGCAGCCTTCGTGCCTCTGCCGGTCTTGCCAGCCCTTGTTGCCTTAGATGCCTTTGTTGCCTTCGTTGCCTTGCTAGCTTTGGCCGATTTCGTGGGCTTGTCGGCCTGAGGCGCCTCGCCCGTGGGTGAGCTGCCCTTGCTGCCCCGAGTCGCGTTTGTCGGACGCGAATCGCGGGCGCCGAGCTCGTCCTGCACATCGTCGGCAGGGTCGGTAGGTCGCTGTCCAGCGCCCTGTCGCGACGTCACCGGTTCGGGGTCCGGTGGCGCCATGAAGGACATCACCGGCGGAGGGGCGCTGCGGCGGCTGGAAGTCTCGCCGATTCCTATCTCGTTCTCTTGCGGGTCGCTATCGGTTGCGGTCGGCTCGTTGTCGAGCACTTGTTCTCCGTTTCGCGTACCCGGGCGCCGCCCACCAGGTTCGGTGTTCGGCCGCCGCTCAGGTACGGCGGGTCAGGCGAAGCCGGGGTTCGCGTGTCGCGCCCGGAGTGGGCAGCGGCGGGATCCCGGTCTCGCAGAAGTCTTCGTATCGAATACCGAAAGGCAATCGATTGGGGCCGACGATAACCCGTCGACCGCTCCGCGATCAGGTCTCGCCTGGTGCACCGTCTCTGGCAGCGGCGGCACGGTCGGGACCGAGCGGATCGGTCAGCACTCCGGTGGTGTCGTCGAGCCGTCCCTGTCCGAGCCGCGTCGAACGCGAAGTGAGCGGTTCATCCAGTCCGGCGACGGCACCGAGAGCGGTGAGCACATCGTCGGGTCGCACCGCAGGGCTGACCTGCGCAACGACCAGATCAAGTATCGCACAACCCTCCAGATGTACGGTCTCACCCAAGCCAGGGTGGTCTCGGCTTTCGCCTGGCCGCTCAACCGACGCGCTCACCACGGCCGCCCGCGCGTCCAGCAGGCGGAGCCCTTTCTTGGTCACCCGCTCGACGATCACACTGTCCTTGGCCAGAAACTCGCTGAGTGCCGCTGCCAGTGCTTGGGTGGTGACCTCGGGCAGTTCTATCCGCCAATGCGAGGCCTCGATCCGCTCCGGCAGCCCACCGGGTCCCGCAGGCAAGACCTCGAGGATGTCCAAGCCCTCCGGAAGGGCCTCGTCCAGGGCCGCGCGAACCCTTTCAGGGTCAGTTTCGGTCTGCAGCCCGATCTCGAGGTACTCCGCCTCGCTGGCCGATCCGGTCGGTGCGGCGCCGACGTAGGAGATCTTCGGGTGCGGGCTGAATCCGGCGGAGAAGGCCATGGGTACGCCGGATCGGCGTAGCGCCCGCTCGAAGGCGCGGGCGAAGTCACGATGGGAGACGAAGCGCAGCCGGCCGCGCTTGGCGTACCTGATCCGCAACCGCTGCACGGTCGGCGGTGGCGGCGGCCCCTCCGGCTGACGAGTACCCATCAGCGTCGGTCCAAGCGCAGTTCGAGCAGGCCCTCGGACGTCGCGTACCCGCACCGTTCGTAGAACGAGGTTGATCGCGGACTCGGGTGCACGGCTAGGTACCCGCAGTTCTCCGTACGCGCCAGCTCGGCCACGAACCCCAGCATGCCGGTGGGGTGAGTCGCCCACCACTGCCGCATCGAGTCGAGATATTCCGCGCGCGAGCCCCACGGCTGCTCGTCCATCTCATCCACCCGCCGCGTCCAACGCAGGGATGCCAGTGCGGTGATGTCCTCGACCCCCGCCCGGCGGACGGTGACGCTCACTATCCGGTTGCGACCGGCGTAAGCGGGAGCAACCTGACTCCGGTGGGACCGATCTGGATGTCGGTGCCCATCCCCGGACACACGCCGCAGTCGAAGCACGGTGTCCAGCGGCAGTCGTCCTGTTCCTGTTCGGACAGGGCGTCCTGCCAGTCCGCCCAGAGCCATTCCTTGTCCAGCCCGGAGTCGAGGTGGTCCCAGGGCAGGACCTCGTGCTCATTGCGCTCGCGGGTGGTGTACCAGTCGACGTCCAGTCCGTATCCCGGTAGCACCTCGGCGCAGGCGGTCATCCAGCGGTCGTAGCTGAAGTGCTCGTTCCAGCCGTCGAAGCGACCACCGTCACGCCACACCTGCTCGATGACCGCACCGATCCGGCGGTCTCCACGGGAGAGCAGTCCTTCGACGATGCCGGGCTTGCCGTCGTGGTAGCGCACGCCGATCGCCCGACCGACGCTTCGGTCGGAGTTGATCGCGGTGCGCAGGAGCTTCAGCCGTCGGTCGATCGTCTCGTGGTCGGCCTGGGCCGCCCACTGGAAGGGGGTGTGCGGCTTGGGAACGAAGCCGCCGATCGAGACGGTGCAGCGGATGTCCTTGTGCCCGCTCGCCGCCCGCCCCGCCTTGATCACCTCGCGGGCCATGTCCGCGATCTCGAGCACGTCCTCATCGGTCTCGGTCGGCAGGCCGCACATGAAGTAGAGCTTGACCTGGCGCCAGCCGTTGGCGTAGGCCGTGGAGACCGTACGGATGAGGTCCTCCTTGGAGACCATCTTGTTGATCACCTTGCGCAGCCGCTCGCTACCACCCTCCGGGGCGAAGGTCAGCCCGGAGCGGCGTCCGTTGCGGGACAGCTCGTTTGCCAAGGTCACGTTGAACGCGTCGACCCGGGTGCTGGGCAGGGACAGGCTGGTGTTGGTGCCCTCGTACCGGTCGGCCAGGCCCTTGGCGATCTCCCCGATCTCGGAATGGTCGGCGCTGGACAGGCTGAGCAGGCCGACCTCCTCGTATCCGCTGGCCTTGAGCCCGGCATCGACCATCTCCCCGATTCCGGTGATGGACCGTTCGCGGACAGGGCGGGTGATCATCCCGGCCTGGCAGAACCGGCAACCCCGGGTGCAGCCGCGGAAGATCTCCACGCTCATCCGCTCGTGCACGGTTTCGGCCAGCGGAACCAGTGGCTGCTTGGGGTAGGGCCACGCATCGAGGTCCATCGTGGTGCGTTTGCCGACCCGGTACGGGACGGCAGTCTGGTTGGTGGTGACCCGGCGGATCCGACCATCCGGCAGGTAGTCCACGTCGTAGAACCGGGGTACGTAGACACCGTCGACCGCGGCGAGCCTGGACAGCAGCTCGAGCCGTCCGTCCGGTTTGCCGTCGCGCTTCCAGGCCTTGACGACATCGGTGATGTCCCCGACAACCTGTTCTCCGTCTCCGAGAACCGCGGCATCAAGGAAGTCGGCGATGGGCTCCGGGTTGAACGCGGCGTGACCGCCGGCAATCACCAGCGGTTCGTCGGTGCGCTCTTTGGCGTGCAACGGGATACCGGCCAGATCGAGGGCTTCGATCATGTTGGTGTAGCCGAGTTCGGTGGCGAAACTGACACCCAGCACGTCGAAGTCGATCACCGGGCGGTGACCGTCCACAGTGAACTGCGTGACCCCGTTTTCGCGCATCAAACCGGCCAAGTCCGGCCACACCGCATAGGTTCGCTCGGCGAGCGCGTCGGGGCGCTCGTTGAGCACCTCGTACAAGATCATGATGCCCTGATTGGGGAGGCCGACCTCGTAGGCATCGGGGTACATCAACGCCCAATGCACCTCGACCGAGTCCCAGTCCTTGACGTGGGCGTTGAGCTCACCTCCCACGTACTGGATCGGTTTGCTGATCCGAGGCAGCAGCATTTCGAGCTGAGGGAAGACAGAAATCACAGGCATGGCGGATCCCAGGGTACGGCCAAGCCTGCCACGGTCACGACGACGCCTGTACTCATCATGAGGATGGCATACTCATGTCATGAGTAAAAGGCTTCAGGTGATCATGCCTGACCGAGAGTTCGACGAGCTGCGCCGTACGGCCGACCGGCACGGCACCACAGTGTCGGAATGGGTCCGCCAGGCACTGCGCCGCGCCGGCAAGCAACCGGCATCCGGTGACATCGAACAACGGCTGGCTGCGGTTCGAGCCGGGCTACTGCATTCGTTCCCGACGGGAGACGTCGAGGTCATGCTCGGGGAGATCGAGCGGGGATATCTCGGCGAATGATCTTCGTCGACTCCAACATCCCGATGTATCTGATCGGAGCCGAGCACCCGAATAAGTACCGCACCCAGCGCCTGCTCGACGAGGCGATCTCCCGAGAGCAACAACTGTTGACCTCTGCCGAGGTACTCCAAGAGATCCTGCATCGCTATGGCGCCCTCGACCGGCTCGAGGCCGTTCAGCCAGCCTTCGACGTGCTCCTCGCCCTGGTCGATGAGGTGCTGCTCGTCGACCTGGCCGACGTCCAGATCGCGAAGCGGATCATGATGGGACGTCTGGGCCTATCTGCTCGGGACGCCCTGCACGTCGCAGTCATGGAACAGGCCGGGATCAGCCAGATCATGAGCTTTGACGCCGGATTCGATGTCTATCCGGGCGTCGAACGGCTCAGCTGAACGCCAATGAAGGCATCCACGAGGTCCTCACGAGCGAGGCTCGTGCCGCTACGGACAACTGTAGGTGATGTCGACCGGCTCCGCAGTCACACCCGCTGCGGGGACAGCAGCTCCAATTGCGCGGAACCGCTGAGTGGTTGCTGCCCTGTCACTTCGAACTGCAGGCGTGCGGTGACCGGGCTCTGACCCACGGCGACGTCGAGGATTGCGGTCTCGGTTCGATTACCGTCCGGTTGCAACCAGCGAAACCGCAGCATTCCGGCTGATCCGTTCGTATCGATGCTGGCGGTGAACGCGTAGCGAGCACTCGGGCAGAGGCGTCGCTGGCATCCACGCTCACGGTCGTACCGACGACGAAAAGCTCCCCGGAGTCGTTGGCAACGATCGCCACCGCAACTACGGCGGCCAGCGCCGCCACCAGTACGGTGACCGCCAGGACGAGCGGCTTACGGCATCTGCCGGATCGTCGCGGGGCGGGAACAGGCAGCGGCGCGGACAGCCTCGGGACCGTCTGCCCCAGCACGGTGGCACCCGCCGACTGACCCGAGCTAGACGGCGGAGGGGGTGGCGGCCAAGCCCCGGCCGGGACGGATCGAAGCCGGGCGACGAGCTCACGGGCCGACAGCCGACGGGTGGGGTCCTTGTCCAAGCCGCTCAGCAGCGCTTCGGCGGCGGTCGGCGGAAAGGACGTGAGTACCTCGACCGGTGACGGCGGGATGACGAAGCCGTGCTGACCGAGAACCGCAAGACCGTCCCCCAGGAAAGGCCGCTGCCCCACGAGCACCTCATAGGCCATGACCGCAAAGGCATAGTCATCCGCGTGGCTGTCCGGTTCGGATCCGGACAGCACGGACTCAGGCGCCATGTAGGCCGGCGTACCGGTGACCTGGCCGTCTTCACCCTCACCTACGCCGGCGAAAGCTGGACGCAGGACACCTCATACGTGGCGGAATGCGTCGACACGGTCACCCGAGTTCCCACCTGGGACAAGGTAGACGTCTTCGGCAGCCGGACCCTGTCCGCCACCGGCCGGACGTCGGCGGACCCCGTGACGTCGCTGACCAGCCTGACGGGCACCGAATCACTGTCCGTGCCAGAACCTGGCTGTGGTCTGGCGGAGTCGAGGTGACGTACAGCATCGCAATGACCCGGGCCGGCGATTGACCTCCGGGCACGCCAGACCGGCTCGACCCGATCCGCTGCCGCTACTTCAGCAGCAGGGTGGCCAGCCGCCTACTGCCGACCACCAGTCCGAGTGCGCCCATCGCTAGTAAATAGACGACATGACCGAGGACGGAGACGTCCACCAGACCGGTCACGAGCGAACGCACCAGTCCGATGCCGTGATAGAGCGGGGTGCATTGGACCAGCACTTGAAGGGCGCCGGGGTAGACCGACAGCGGATAGAAGGTGGTCGAGAACAAGAACATCGGCAGGACCGCCAACTGGACGAACTCGAAGTTCTGCCAGCTCTTCATGAACGACGTCGCCGCCAGGCCGACCGCGGCGAAGGCGAACCCGATCAGGACGCAGGCCGGCACTGCGAGGATCGCCCACCATGATCCGACCAAGCCAAGGGCGACCATCACTCCGAGGAAAGTCGTGGAGTACAGCGCGCCGCGCATCAGCGCCCAAGTCGTCTCCCCGGCTGCCACATCCGAGGCCGACAGCGGAGTCGCCAGCACTGCGTCGTACAGCTTGGCGTACTTGAGTTTGAAGAAGATGTTGAAGGTCGAGTCGTAGACAGCGCCATTCATCGCGGACGAGGCCATCAGCGCAGGAGCGACGAAGACCGTGTAATCCAGAGCCACACCCGAATCGGTGACGACGGTGCCGACCAGAGCGCCGATGCCGATCCCGATCGAGAGCAGATAGAACAACGGCTCGAAGAACCCGGACAGGATCAACAGCCAGCCCCGCCGGTAGACGAGCAGGTTGCGCTCGACCAGCAGGCTGGCCCGTCGAGCCGAGGGCAACGGCATCGGCAGGACCCTGGTAAGCAACGTCGATGACAGCCCTGCCCGGGTTGGGCCCCGGGGCGACGTCGGCTGCAAGGGCGGACTGAGGCTCACGGTCAGATCACCAGCCGCTTCGCGAACTGTCGCCGAGCCAGCCACACGCCGAGACCGACCAGGGCGAGCAGATAGGTCACGTTGATCAGCGCCAGTAACCCGTCGAGATCGCCGAGTGCCAGACCCCTGGTCAGCGAGACGCCGTGCCAGAGCGGGGTGGCGTACGCGACCGGCTGCAGAATCCCCGGAAGCTGGTCCACCGGAAAGAAGGTGCCCGAGAACAGGAACATCGGCACCAACCCGAACCGGATCAACGCAGCGAAGCCGGCGTCGTTCTTGACCCAGGCGGCAAACGCCGAGACGGGGGCTGCGAAGGCCAGCCCGGTCAGCACTGCGGCCGGCATGGCGAGCAGCCCCACCGGGAGCTCGAGTGCGCCGAAGGCGACCATGACAGCCAGAAAGACGGCGAGCGAGGTGGCTAGCCGGAAGAGAATGAAGAGCAGATGTCCGGTGACCAGATCGCCGACCTTGACCGGAGTGGACAGGATTCCCTCGAAGGTCCTGTGCCACTTCAGCGCACCCATGATCGGGTACGTGGACTCGAATGTCGCTGTCTGCATGGCCGTGGCCGCGAGCAGGCCGGGGGCCAGGAAGACCAGATAGTCCACGCCCTGATCCAGCCGGCCACCCTGATCGACCAGGGTGCCCAGCGAGACCCCCATCGCGGCGAGGAAGAGGACCGGCTCCAGGACCGAGGAGACGACCGAGCCCTTCCAGTTGCCCTTGTAGTTGGCCATCTTGCCCGCGAAGACCGCTTGCGATCCGCGGGGCAGCGCCAGAGCTGGGTCGGCCATCAGTCGACCAGGGAGCGGCCGGTCAGCCGCAGGAAGACGTCCTCCAGCGAACTGCGCCGGACCAGGACCGAAGCCGGGCGCAGCCCTCGCTCGACCACCGCGGTGGCGGCAGCGTCGCCGCTGTCGGTGTAGAGCAACAGCCGGTCGGGCAGCACCTCCACCCGCTCGGCAAGGTCGGCCAGCTCGTCCGCGTGTGCCTCATTCTCCCCGGTGGCGAAGCGCAACTCCAGCACCTCACGAGTGGAGTAGGTCCCGATCAGCTCCGCCGGGGAACCCTCGGCTGCGATGCGGCCCTTGTCCATCACGACCAGGCGGTCGCAGAGTTGCTCGGCCTCGTCCATGTAGTGGGTGGTCAGCACCAGCGTGACGCCACGCTGCTTGAGGCGGAAGAGCCTGTCCCACAGAGCATGCCGGGCCTGCGGGTCGAGACCGGTAGTCGGCTCGTCGAGCAGCAGCATTTCGGGTTCGTTGATCAGCGATCGGGCGATCGTGAGGCGTCGCTTCATTCCGCCGGACAGCGGCTCGACCAGGTCGTCGGCCCGATCGGTCAGTTGCACGAAGTCGAGCAACTCTTCGGCTCGGGCGCGGATCTGAGCGCGAGCAATGCCGAAATAGCGGCCGTAGATCAGCAGGTTCTCTCGAACGGTGAGTTCCTGGTCCAAGTTGTCGGTCTGCGGTACGACGCCGAGCCGGGCCCGGATCGCCGGACCATCGGTGCCCGGGTCGCGGCCGAGGATCCGAAGCCGGCCCTCGGTTGCCGGAGAGACCGCCCCGATCATGCGCATCGTGGAGGACTTGCCGGCACCATTGGGACCCAGGAATCCGAATGCCTCACCGCGCCGTACCGAGATGTCGATGCCGTCCACGGCGGTGAAATCGCCGAACTTCTTAGTCAGCCCGCGAGCCCAGACGAGCTCGTCGGCCTGCGGCCCGTCGGCAATAGCTACCGCCTCGCCCGCTGTGCCGCGCTCGCCCATGGTCAAGGACGACGGCTCGGTCATGTTCTCGACGCTAGCTGAGCCCACGGACATCTCGCCAAGCAATTGATCGGCCATCCGGCGAGCTTGCAACTTCGAGCTCGGATGAGGTCAAGGCCGATGAACAGGATGCTGACAAGTTTGACAGTGTTGCCGGATGCGGATCGCGACCTGGAATGTGAACTCCATCGGCGCCCGGCTTCCCCGACTGCTGCCCTGGCTCGAGGAGACCGCACCGGACATCGTTGCGCTGCAGGAGACCAAGTGTGCTGCGGGCGCGTTCCCGTACCTACCGGTCCAGGCGCTGGGCTACGAGGTGCTCGCGGCTGGCGATGGTCGGTGGAACGGAGTGGCCATCCTTTCCAGGCCCGGGATAACCGATCCCGTGATCGAA
>Ga0136615_10000393_pt1 | contig 19956 bp, 18 predicted proteins | sample AntDrymUQ2882206_2_FD_106647 | JGI IMG/M metagenome (GOLD analysis project Ga0136615, IMG submission 106647) | Polar desert sand microbial communities from Dry Valleys, Antarctica - metaG UQ288 (22.06) | ecosystem: Environmental > Terrestrial > Soil > Desert | place: Antarctica: Dry Valley...
AGCGCCGGGGCCACCCCAGCGCCGTTTCCCCAGCGCCCGGGTCGATCTGTTCACCGCCCACGTGAACAACTCGCCCGCGACGCCCAACGCGCCCGTTCCCCAGCACCGGGTCGATCTGTTCACCGCCCACGTGAACAACTCGCCCGCGACGCCCAACGCGCCCGTTCCCCAGCACCGGGTCGATCTGTTCACCCCCCACGTGAACAACTCGCCCGCGACGCTCAGCGCGCCCGCTTCCCCCCCGCGCCGAGTCGATCTGTTCACCGCCAACGTGAACAACTCGCCCGCGACGCTCAGCGCCCCCCGCCTCCCCCCACGCCAGGGCGAACTGTTCACCGCCCACGTGAACAACTCGCGCAGGGGGTGGGACGCCTGGGCCCCAATCCTGCGGACGCCCGCCCGGTCCGCGGGCTCGAGGTGCCGGGGCCGCCAGCCAGCCCGAAGCGCCGAGGCGGCACGTTGTCGATGAAGACGGTGTGACGCGGGCGCCGGGGAACGTCGGCCGATCGCGGCGGACCGGGTTCGCCATCATGCGCTTGCACGCTGGCGCCGGGCCACCCGGGCACGCCAACGCCGCACGGCATGTCCGTCGCCGACGCCCGCACCGGAGTAGGGCGCGGGCGCCGCGATGGAGAGGGCGACTTGCGGGGAGGAGAGACGTCAGGCCGCCTACGATCTCATCGACAGTGCGGCGTGGGGACTTGAGCACCCGCCGCGCGTTCGACCGACCGGGCCCCTACAACATCGGTACGGTCGCTTGAGCACCGCGCCGCGCGTTCGACCGACCGGGCCCCTACAACATCGGTACGGTCGCCTGAGCACCGCGCCGCGCGTTCGACCGACCGGGCCCTACAACATCGGTACGGTCGCCTGAGCCGGCGACTCAGCCGACAAGCCGTGGCGGAGGTTCGATGATCCGCTCTACGGTCTTTCCGAGCGCCTCGACGATCTCCCGCACCGCCGTGCCCACAACTCCAACCGTCTCCTTCAACTTGCTGCCCAGCGCCTGCGCGCGCTGCTTCAGCGTCGGGCGGCGCGGCGCAGCCGCCGCCGGCGGCGACACGGGCACGGGAGGCGCGAACACGGCGCGCGGAGGCGGGCGCACGATCGGCGGGTCCTGCGGATCGACCGCGGCGCGGCGCTGTGGCGGCGCCGTCCGACGCCGCGGCGTGCGGGCGGGAGCATCTGAGGACCGCTGGACGTCCGGCGGCGGCGACCGGCGTGCATCGGCGGGCGCCACCGGCGCGACGTCGCGCCGGTCGGCGCCGTCGCTCGATGCCACCTGCTCGGCGCGTGAGACCTGCGGTCCGGTCAGCAGCTGGCCGATCGCTGCCAGCCCGCCGAAGCCGCCCGTCCCGACGAGCACGACGACGAGCGCCGCGACGATCGCAGTTGGCACGAGCGCCGCGGCCGTCCCGGCCTTCAGCAGCTGGCGCAGCCATGCGCCGACGAGATTCATCCCCCGATGATAGGCGCGCCCGCGAGCTCCGAGCCCCGCTCGATCTCGCGCACGCTGCGGCTCGCGCTGCTCGGGCTGACGATCGTGCTCGCGATCATCGGCGCGATCGGGATCGCGGCGCTCTACGACACCCGCCAGCGCTACGAGGACGAGCTCGCCGCGGCCTCCGCGCTCGAGGTCTCCGCGGCGAACCTGCTCACCTCGAGCGTGGCCCTCGAGGCCAACCTCGCTCGCTCGCGCAGCCGCCGCGCGGCGCGCTTCGTTCGAGCCGCGGCGCGCAGCGCCGACGCCGGCGCCGCGCGCCTTGAGCAGCTCGCCGAGGACGACGCGGGGAGCCGGGCGCTGGCGAGCCGGATCCGGCCCGCGCGGCTGGACGCGAGCGAGCTCGCCGTCCGCCCGACGTCCGCGGCCGCGCGCGCCTCGGCCACGCGCAACCTGCCGGCGGTCCGCGCCGCGGTGCAGCAGCTCGCCGTCCGCCAGCAGGCTCGCCGCGAGGACGCCCGCGCCGCGGCACAGCGCCGCTCACGGACGTCGCTCCTCGCGATCGTGCTCGGCGCCGGTCTCGCGCTCGGCGGGGTGCTGGCCTTCCTCACGCTGCTGATCCGCACGATGCGCCGGCCGCTCGACGACCTCGTCGGCGCGACGCGGCGGATGTCGTCGGGCGACCTCAGCGCGCGCGTCGAGGCGGGCGGGCCGAAGGAGCTCGAGGCGCTCGGCGTCGCGTTCAACGCGATGGGCGCCGACCTGGCGACCGCCAGCGAACGCGTCGAGAGCCAGCGCCAGCGCCTTGCGACGACGATCCAGAGCCTCGGCGACGGGCTGGTCATGTGCGACAACGGCGACCGCGTCACGTCGATCAACCCGCGTGCGAGCGAGCTCGTGCCGGGCGTGGCCGTCGGCTCCCCGGCGCACGGCCTGAACAGCCCGCTGCCCTCCCTCGCCGAAGCGCTCGCCGGCGAGGTCACGGTCGCGCGCGACCGCGACCTGACGCTCGCGGTCACTGCCGCGCGCCTCGCCGGACCGGACGGCGGCACCGTCTGGACGCTGCGTGACATCACCGAGCGCGCGCGCCTCGAGCAAGCCAAGAGCGACTTCGTCGCGACGGCCTCGCACGAGCTGCGCAGCCCGCTGACGTCGATCAAGGGCTTCATCGAGCTGCTTCAGACGACCGACGCCGAGAACCTCACCGAGCGCCAGCACGAGTTCATCGCGATCGCCCTGCAATCGACCGACCGGCTCGTCGAGCTCGTCAACGACCTGCTCGACATCGCGCGGATCGAGTCCGGACAGTACGAGGTCCATCCCGGCAGCGTGGACCTGGGCGAGACGATCGAGGAGGTCGCCGCGCTGATGGCGCCCCGCCTGCAGGCCAAGCGCCAGCGCCTGAACGTGGAGATCCGCGACCCCCGTCCCCCGGCGCTGGCCGATCCGGCGCGCATGCGCCAGGTCGTCACGAACCTCGTGACCAACGCCCACCTCTACACCGACGAGGAGGGCACGATCACGCTCGGCCTCGAGGCCGACGCACAGGAGACGCGGATCACGATCTCCGACACCGGCCGTGGGATGCCGCCGGAGGACGCGCGCAGGATCTTCGACCGCTTTCACCGCGGGGCGGCCGACGAGCGCAAGAGCCCGGGCACCGGGCTCGGCCTGGCGATCGTCAAGTCGCTCGTCGACCTGCACGGTGGCGCGATCGACGTCGCCACCGAGCTCGGCCGCGGGACGACGTTCACGGTCCGGCTGCCGGCCGTGCCGGGCGCCGCGGTGTCGCGCGGCACCGGGGCCGAGGCGATGTCCGGCAACGGCCTCGCCGCGCGGCGCGTGCTGATCGTCGACGACGAGCCCGCGCTGGCGACGCTGATCGCCGAGCAGCTACAGCCGCTCGGGGTGCAGACCGTGCAGGTCAACTCCGGCGCCGAGGCGCTGGCGCGGCTGCGCAGCGAGCGCTTCGACGCGATGACGCTCGACATCCTCATGCCCGGCATGGACGGCTTCGCGGTCCTCGACGCCGTGCGCGCCGACCCGCGCCTGCGCGACATCCCGGTTATCTTCGTGTCGGTCGCCGCGCGTGCGCCGGAGCTGGAGGGTGAGTGGGCCGTCGCCAAGCCGATCGACCGCGGCCGCCTGACCGACGTGCTCGACGCCGCGATCCAGGCCAGGCGCTCGCGCGTGCTGATCGTCGCGCCGGACGCCCTGCGCGCCGAGCTGACGCCCTCGCTTGCGTCGCTGGGCATCGACCACCGCTGGGAGACAACAGCCGGGGCCGCCGCCAGCGCCGGCGCGGAGGAGCTGTTCGAGGTCGCGCTCGTGCACGCAAGCATGGGCATGATCAGCACGTTGTTGGACGGCAGCATCCTGCGCGGACGCCGGCGCGGACGGTCGGTCATCCTCTTCACGACGGACGGAGGCCAACAGTCGGCGGCAGACGGCGTGGGGGTGCCGGTGTTCAGCGTCACCCAGGCGATCGGCGCGTTGCGGACGGCGCTTGGAGAGGCCACCACGGCTGGAGGATGATGATGGCGGTGAGCACGGAGCAGCAGCTGCAGGAGCGCATCTCAGAGCTCGAGTCCGAGCTCGCCGTGCGCGTGCGCGAAGCCGCCCTCAAGGAGCGCCAGCTCGAGCGCTACGCGGCCGACCTGCGCGAGACGTTCAAGGAGGAGCGCGCTCGTGCGCAGGAGCTGCGCCAGTCCTACATGCTCACGGTGCGCGCGCTCGCCAGCGCGGTCGAGGCGCGCGACGCCTACACCGGCCGGCACGCCGAGCGCGTCGCCGCCTACGGACTGCAGCTCGCGAGCGTGTACGGCATGCGCCTCGGCGACAACCCGGAGATCGAGTTCGGCTTCCTGCTCCACGACGCCGGCAAGGTCGCTGTGCCCGACGCGATCCTCCTCAAGCCCGGCAGCCTGACGAGCGCCGAGCGGCAGATCATCGAGCAGCACCCGATCACCGGCTCGGAGATCGTGCGCGACATCGCGTTCCTCGGCGCGGCGCGCGACGTCATCCGCCACCACCACGAGCGCTGGGACGGCACGGGTTACCCCGACCGGCTGGCCGGCGACGACATCCCGATCTCGGCGCGGATCTTCGCAGTCGCCGACACGCTGGATGCGCTGACGACGAACCGCCCCTACCGGCGCGCCTCGACGATCGCGCAGGCGCGCGTGATCATCCTGCAGGCCGGCGGCACGCACTTCGACCCCGACGTCATCGAGGCGTTCAAGCTGCTCACCGATGCCGAGATCGACCGCATCAGGCTGGAGATCGGCGGTTAGTGGTCTCGTGACCGGCCAGCACGCGGTGTTGATCGTCGATGACGACCCGTTCATCCGCAAGCTCATCGTGACGACGCTCGAGGGCGTCTCGACGTTCGATCTGCACGAGGCGAGCGACGGCGAGGAGGCCGTCCAGTCCGCGCGTCGCGAGGGCCCGCGGCTCGTCTTCCTCGACATCGACATGCCGCGCGTGGACGGCATCGAGGCGTGCCGCCGGATGCGCGGCGAGCCGACGATGGCCGGCGCGAAGATCGTGATGCTGACGGCATCGGCCGACGAGACGGCGCGCGAGCGCGCGGCCGCCGCCGGCGCCGACCGCTTCCTGACCAAGCCGTTCAGCCCGCTGGACCTGCTGCGGCTCGTCGACGAGCTCGACAGCTCGGTCGCGTAGTGCGGCGGCGGCTCGCGTGGGCCTTCGGCGCGGCGGCCGTCGCCGTGATCGCGCTGGCGGGGCCGGGCGCCGCGCGCGCTGCTGAAGCTCTGGAAGCTGCTCGCGACCGCGACTGAGCGCCGCGGCGTTTACGCGCCCAGCGGGCGGCGCAGGTCCGGGTCGGCTCCCTGCAGCGACGCGTCAACGCGCAGCGTGCGCGTGCGCAGCAGCTCGGGCAGGATCTCCGCGACGACCTCGGACGCGCGCTGGACCGCCTCCCAGGCGTTGGCCGCCTCCAGCTCCAGCCAGCTGAGCCGCAGCTCGCTGTGGTCGATCTCCATCCGCATGTCGGCCGACGGGAGCTGGTTCAGCGGGCGCTCGCCCGCGGCGTCGGACATCAGCCAGTCGTCGATGACGCCCTTGGCGCGCATCGCCCAGCGCATCTCGGCGGGAACGGTGAAGTTCACCTCGAAGGTGACGGGCGGCAGGGTGGCCATCAGCGGCGAGGCTACCCGGCGCCGCCACGGCCTACCGGTTGAACAGGCCGCCGGTGATCTTCCACTCGTCGGAGATCTTCTGCAGGTCGACGTCGGTCCCGGCGCCGGTGACGTGGACGACGGCCTTGTCGCCGGTGATCTTCGCCTTGTCGACCTCGCCGTCCTCGAGCACGGCGCGGATCGGCTCGGACAGCTGCGCATGGACCTTGACGATGGCCTGCTCGCACGTCGCGGCCCTGATCGGCTTGACGATCGGCGGGTCGTCGGCGAGCACCACCAGCAGCTTCTTCTTGGCGGGCTCGGTGAGCTGCGCGCAGACCTTCGTCTCGTCGCCCGCGGACAGCCCGCTGACGGCCGCGCTGACGACATCCTCCGGGCTCGCGGGACTGTCGCCGCAACCGGCGGCGAAAGCGGCGAGCAGGAGGCCGGCGAGCACCACGATGCGCATGCGCCCGAGGCTAGTACACGTGGCCGGAAGTTCTGCGTGGAATTGCGCCCGGAAAACGCGCAGAACTTGCGGACGCGTGTACTAGATGATCGGTTGCACGAGCGGCACCGTCATCCGCTATGGAATCGATCATCTAGCGTCTCGGTCATGCTGGCGGCGGCCGATTCTCGGTACGTTCCCCGGCGTGGCGATGACGCTCGACGAAGCTCTGCTGACGCTCAACGACCGTCTCGGCCAGGAGGTCACCGCATGGATCGAGGTCGTCCACGACACGCCGCTGCTGATCGCGACCGGGCTGCTCGAGAACTGGAGCCAGGAGACCACCGGCCTGCCGGTCGAGGCTGCGCCCAGCCACTTCGACCTGCGCGGGCACTACTCGATCGCCGACGCGCGCTTTGATCTCAGCGACGCGCCCGTGGAGTCCGTCACCGAGCGCACGAACGGCCTGACGTTCCGGATCGAGGGCGGCGTACGGCTCGTCGTGACGTGGCTGCCCACGGGCGAGACCGACATGGTCTAGCTCGGCGCCGGTCCCGGCCCGGCGCCGCGCACCGCCACGACGAACGCCGCGACGCGCTCGGCGAGCGCACGGCACTCCTCGTCGTCGAAGCCTGCCAGGCGCTCGGCGAGCGGCCCGAGCGACTCGGTCGCCGCCAGCAGCTGCGCGGCGATGCCGCGCTTGAAGCTCTTCTCGACATGCAGCAGCTCGCGCGGGCCGAGCGTGTCGGGCAGCGTCGGCAGCGGCGTCTCGGTCACGATCGGCACGTTGTAGGCGGTGCCCTCGGGAAGCTGCGCCTCGGCGTCGGCCGCGAGGTCGGCGAGCTCGGTGCGCAGCGCGCGGATCGTCTCGGTCTGCGAGTTGGCGGTCGCGCGCGCGTCCTTCACGTCGTCGTCCTCGTCCTCGCGCCCGTGCCCGAGCGCCTCGGCGGCCTCGGTCAGCCAGGCTGTGTGATGGGTCATCACCGCGTCGAAGGCGAACAGCGCGGAGAGCCCGCCGCTGGCGTCGGCGAGCGTCAGCAGGGCCTGCTCGGAGGGAACCTGGAAGCGCAGCGCGGACATGCCGACGGACGGTACTGCGTGCCCGGCGCCTACCGTTCTGAGATCGTGCGAGTCGAGCTGTGGACCGATGGAGCGTGCTCGGGAAATCCGGGCCCGGGCGGCTGGGCGGCGATCCTCGTCGCCCGCGGGCCCGACGGGACCGTCGTCAAGCAGCGCGAGCTGTCCGGTGGGGCGCCCGCCACGACGAACAACCGGATGGAGCTGCAGGCGGTGATCGAGGGCCTGCGCGCGCTGCGCCAGCCGTCGGCGGTGGTCGTGCACATCGATTCCAGCTACGTGATGGACGCGATCGCCAAGCGCTGGTACGAGGGCTGGGTCGCGCGCGGCTGGCGCACCGCGGCCAAGCAGCCCGTCAAGAACCGCGACCTGTGGGAGGCGCTGCTCGCGCTGCTGGATCTGCACACCGTCACGTGGATGAAGGTCAAGGGCCATGCCGGCGTCGAGCTCAACGAGCGCTGCGACCAGCTGGCGGTGGCCGCGTGCCGGGCGGTGGCGTGAACGGGCGCGTCAGCGCGACCGTTCACGCGGGTTCTCGCGGAAGTCCGCGAGGTGCGCGAAGTGCTTGCGCAGGTCCGTCGGCTGCGCCCCGCCGATCTTCTCGATGTCCCAACCGGGTTGCAGCGGTTCATACGCGTGCCCCCAGTTGCCCGCCACGACCTGTCCGTCCTTCGTCGCGAGCAGCCGCCACTCGAACCGACCCGAGTCGATCCGCCGTCGGCGGCTGGGCGACTCGGTCCACCAGCCGCGGAACACGCCGCCCGCCACGTGGCCCGTGACGGTGCCGTCGTTGTAGCGGTACACGCCGCGCATCCGCCTGTCGCCGGGCCGGCAGTCGCGCACGTGGTTGTGCGCGCCCGGATCCTCGCAGCGCAGGACGAGCGTGCCGTAGGCGTCTGAGTTCCACACGCCTTCCAGCCGCTGTGGTGTGAGCGCCTGCTGACGATCGCCCGGCTGGCGCCGGTAGGCGAGCTCCTCGCTCCAGAACCGTGCGAGGTTGTCCTGCTTGAGTGGCTGGTTGCTGACCGATACCTGGCCGGCGAAGGGGTAGTTGAGGACGACGGTGAGCAGGAACGCCGACGTGACCACGAGCGCCAGCGTTCCCATGAAGACCAGGCTTGCCAGCGGTGACAGGTGCGGGCGGTACTCGAGTACGAGCAGCAGGATCAGCCCGACCACGACGAGCACGCGCAGCATCGTGGGCAGGTCGGCGGCGGCGATGTTCAGGCGCTCGCGCCGCTTCGACGCGACGTCGTGCAGGTCGCCGAGGGCCCGGCGGTAGTACTCGGTCTGCGCGCTGCCGCGCGGCCGGACCTGGCGGTACTCGGTGTACATGCCCTCGAGCGCCGCCGTGGCCTGCGCGCTCGCGTTGCCGTCCTTCATCGTCTTCCATTCGTGGATGGCGACGGCGCGGACGTAGTTCTCCACGGCCTCGTCGAGCGGCCGCCGATCGCGGATCGGCATCGCGTCGTTGGCCCGCACGAGCTCGGCGATCGTCGTCGCCTCCGACGCCACGGCCGCTTCGGCGTCGCCCATCTCGTCCAGGACCGCCGCGATGACGAACGCGAGGATCAGCGCGAAGATCAGCTCGTAGACGACCCGCAGGTTCTCGGCGACCGGCTCGAACTCGCTGTCGGCGAGCCCGGGGAACAGCCGCCGCGCCAGCACGACGCCCACGAGCGTCAGCAACACCATGCCGCCGACGCCCAGCGCGACGATCTCGATGGTCGACATCGAATTGAGGATCGAGCGCGCCATTCCGCCGCCGATCAGACACGAGCGGCTGACCACCGGCAAGGCGCGAAGGTCAACTGTGCCCGAAGGGGAAGTGACTTCAGACGAGTGGGCGAGGCTCGGTGCGATCAGCCGCACGGGGTTCCCGCGGCTCGGTCGGCTTGACGCCGACGAGCAGGGCCATCTCGAGCCACTTCCAGTAGCAGTCGACGTCGTCGAAGCCGTGCTCGCGCAGCCAGCCGAGCTGCGTCTCGACGTCGAGCAGGCGGTCGGAGGGATCCTCATGCTCGAGCGGCTCGTCGATCGCCGCGAAGAACGCCAGGTGCAGGCGGTGGGTCGCCGACGCCACGTGCTCGAAGTTCGCAAACACGCCGCCGGGTTCGAGCAGATCGAACACCTCGCCGTACAGCGAGCGCTTGCGCTCGTGCTCGAGATGGTGGATGGCCATCGACGAGACGACGACGTCGAAGTGCCCGAGCGCGGGCAGCGGCTCTATCAGGTCATGCTTGACGAGCTCGATGCGCTCGTCGCCGGCAAAGCGCTTGCGTGCCGCCTCGAGCATGAGCTCGGAGAAGTCAAGACCCACACCATGCACAGCGGGACGATCGGCTTCGAGCAGGGCGAGCAGGCGACCGTCGCCGGTCCCGAGGTCGAGGATGCGACGAGCGTCGCGCGGCACCTGCTCGGACAGAACGCCCTCGCCCTCCGCACGATGCGGGACCTGGTCGGCCAGCGCCAGGTAGCGGTTGGCGTGCGCGGGAGTGGTCCATTCCTCGGACGCCATATGTCCATGGTCTCACGGCCGGATTCCTGGACCGTCAGCAGACTTGGCGCAGCGCGAGCCGGCCCGTCCGCGAGTATGTCGTGCATGGCCGAGATATCCGCTGCTCCCGACGAGATTCCTGCCTCGTGTCCCCCGCGCCCGTCGGTCGAATCCGAGCTCGGCTTCACGCGCAGGCCGATGGTGCGCTGGTTCGATCCGCATCAGCTCGTCGACACGGCCATCCGCGTGCTGCTCTCAGGCGTGTTCAGCTCCTACGCCGACAGCCGCGAGTTGCAGGCGCGGGAGCCGGCTGAGGTCGCGGATCGATCCGCTCCCGACGAGCTGTGGCTTGACTATGTCGCTGACCTCGGCGACGGATGGAACTCGACCTACACCGTCGCGCGGCTCCTGGCGACCGAAGCGCTCGAGCTTGACCTGGGCGGCGAGACGCACCGCACCGAGCGGGGGCGAATCCTGGTCATGGGAGGCGACGCGGTGTATCCGGTGCCCAAGGCCGCAGAGTACGAGAACCGCATGCTGGGTCCGTACCGCGCGGCGCTGCCGTGCGCTCGTGGCGATGCTCCTGAGCTGTTCGCTGTTCCGGGAAGCCACGACTGGTACGACGGCCTGGTCAACTTCACGAGCATTTTCTGTCGCAACCGCTGGATCGGCGGCTGGAGAACGCGCCAGCGCCGAAGCTACTTCGCGATCAAGCTCCCCAACGGCTGGTGGCTGTGGGGCATCGACGTCCAGTTCGGTGCCTCCGTCGACGAAGCCCAACTGCGGTACTTCGCCGACGTCGCCGCCGACCAGGTGCAGCCCGGCGACCGCATCATCCTGTGCAAGTCCAAGGAGGTCGAGAGCGGTCGCAAGGAGCGCGAGGTCCACTCCGATCGCGACGTGGAATATCTCGAGCGCGAGATCATCCACGCCAACGGGGCGCAGGTGCTGCTGTACCTCAAGAGCGGCAAGCACTACTACTCCCGCTACGAGGAGCAGGACGGTCCCCGCCATCACATCGAGTCCGGCGGCGGCGGCGCCTTCCTGCATCCCACCCACAACCTCCCCGAGCGGGCCGAGTTCCCCGGAGCAGACGGGCCCACCGCCTACCGCAGAGCCGGAACCTATCCGTCAGCGGCCTGGTCGAAACGGCTGAGGAAGCGGATCTGGCTGATGCCCGCCTACAACCTGCCGTTGGCCGCGGTGTTCGGCACCGTCCAGGTGCTGTTGGCGTTCATGCTGGGGCTGCACCTCGACGACCGTCACGTCTCGCTCGGCGTCCGCGACCTGCTGCAGGCCATGTGGGAGAGCCCGACCGCCTTTCTGCTCAGCCTGCTCGTGCTGGCGTCGTTGGTCGGGATGGTCCGCTTCGCCCACGACGCCAGCGGCATCGGCCGAGTCCTGCTCGGATTGGCCCATTCGACGCTGCAGGTGGCGAGCGTCGCCGGGGTCATGATCGCCGCGTCGTATCTGTCGTCAACCGTCGGGGCCGAGGGCGTGGCGTCCCTGCTCGCCTTTCTCGGCCTCGTCGGGCTGCTGGGCGGCATCGCGGGAATGGTGGGCATGGCGGGCTACCTGTGGGTCACCGGCCTCCTCGGCCTGCACAACACCGAGGCCTATGCCCCCCTGCATCACCAGGACCAGAAGCATTTCCTGCGGCTGCGCATCCAGCCCGACGGGACGCTGACCGTGTACCCGATCGGCATCCACCGCGTCGGGCGCAAGTGGACGCTGCGCCCGGACGCGCCAGCGCACACCCCCTGGTTTGCGCCAGACGGATCCGAGCCCGCGACGCATCTCATCGAGCCGCCGATCAGGATCGGAGAAGCGAGCCCGCGGACTGACCCTGCTGTGGTGTCGACCGGCGCCGTGTGACGAGGTAGGCCAGCAGCAGCACGACCGCGGCGGCCTCCGCGGCGATCGCGATGACGACGGCGCCCCGCAGCGCGGGCTCTGTGTAGTCGAACAGCCCGTTGTCGGTCATCGAGATCGTGATGGAGACGAGCGCGCCGGCCGACACGACGATCCCGCCGAGTGCCCCCAAAGGTGCGCGGCGCGTCGCGAGCAGGATCGCGACGACGCCCGCCCCGAGTCCGTTGAGCAGGAACAGCACCCCGATCGTCGGCACGTCTGAGATGAAGTCGGCGTACTGCTGCAGGTGCACAGCGCCGACGACGAGCGTGGCGAGCGCGCCGAGGGAGCGCAGCACGTCGGCGGAGGGCCTGGCCGTCATCTGACGTCCACCGTGCCCTTCATGAAGGGATGCAGCGCGCAGTAGTACGCCAGCGTGCCGCGCTTGGTGACCTTGATGCTCTTGCTGTCGCCCTTGGCCAGCGTCCCACTGTCGAACACGCCGTCCGCCGTCGGCGAGGTTCCAGAGGTCGCGGTGTGCGGTGCGCTGTCCTCGTTCGTGAAGGTGATGGTCGTCCCAGCGGCGACGGTGACTGCGGCCGGCACGTAGGTGAAGTCCTTGATGTGGACGTCGTTTACGCCTTTGGCCGGCGCGGACTGCGCGGGGGTGCTGTCGCTGCCCTGAGAGCCGCAGGCGACGAGCAGCAGACCGGTCGCGATGGTGAGCACCGCACCCAATAGGGCGACCACGTGGTTGAGGGAACTGCCGAGCTGCGCTGACATGGCTGCTACCTCATGCGACGCCGACTGCGAAACAGATCAGCTCACCCGTGAACGTCCGGCGACAACCGAGCGGCAAATGCGTAGACGCGCCGGCGACCGGGGGGTCTCCACACCGTCAGACGCCTGCTGGCAGGATGGCGAGCCCGCCCGGCGCACGCGAGGCTGCTGCATTGGCCGGCCGACCCGACGGCGGCGGCGCCGCTGGGTCCCAACGCTCCACTGCCCGACGTGCCGGTGCTCGTGCTCTCCGGCGACCTGGATACGAACACGCCACCGCTCGCGCGGCGTCAAGTGGCGCGCCGCTTCAGGCACGCCACGTGGGCGCTGATCGCGAATGCCGGCCACACCCCGACCGCCGGCAGCGCCTGCGCGGGGCGGCTGGCGATGCGCTTCGTGCAAACGCTCGCGGCAACGAGCGGACGCCTGCAGCGCGATTCGGCGACCGACGTAGGTCGCCGACGCGCGCTCGTCGGGCTCGTCGCGGTCGCGCCAGTCGGACTTGCTTGACTCAGATCGCGGTGCTGTCGGCGTACGGCTGTCCGAGGACCGGAACCCCGATCGGCCGCACAGGCACCGCGTGCGCAACGCACGGGTGCAGTGCGTAGGAGCGGCGGTCGAGCGGCAAGTGGAAGTCGTTGACATCGACGCTCGACGAGAAGCGGACGGTGCTGTGCTCATCGCCGATCTCGTATCCGATCAGGCCGTGTTGCCACAGGACGTCGAGGACGTGCGCACCCGGATCAAGGCCGCTGTCTGGCCGGACGTGGTTCTTCAGCCGGCGGGCTGCCTCGGTTCGGGCGCGGTTGAGCGCGAGCCCATCGAATCGGTCCGCCTGCACGACCGCGAGAACGCATCGCAGATCCTCGACGATCCCGCGGGCGTACTCGGTGTCGCCGATGTAGATGTCCGAGTAGCCTTGCGCGACCGCATTGACGGGCATCATGTCGGCGACGATCTGGTTCGCGCAGACCCGAACCTGCAGGTCGGCGAAACCCGCGGCGGCCCGATCGACGACTCGCCTGATCGTCTCGGGCGGAAGCGCGGTGGCCCCCTTGGCCTTGGCGGCGGCGACCTCGCGCGACAGGGCGTTGCCGATCTCTACGAGATCGCGCGGGAGCAGCCGGGTGTGGCGCAGCAGGTAGTCCTCCACGAACTCGGGGACATCGCGCCGGTTGTTGTAGATCTGGTCGACGCCGAGCCACCCCCGCACGCCCTCGCCCTCAGGATCCATGCGGTGCTTGATGCCGACGTGTGCGATCTTCGCCGCGAGCAGATCGCCGATCGCCCGCGCGTCCCAGTTCAGGACGCGGATGTGTGGCTCGTCGCGAAAGCGCCCAGCATGTTCGCTGCGCAGGACATGCGAGTAGACGATGTCACGCACGCACGCGACGACGTGCAGGCGGCCACCGAAGCCTGGCTCGCGCAGCAGCGCCATCACCGTGTAGAAAAGCCCCTTCTGAAACTTCAGCCAGTACATGGGTGCGTGGGCGAACTGCTCGTCGATCGCGTCGAGGAAGAGGTACACCGGCTTCGATTTGCGCAGCACATCTGCGAGGTGCGTCGTGAGGTCGGGCCACCGCTCGTCTCTGAGGTAGCGGTCCAGGGCAGCCCGACTCTGCTTCTTGTGGATGATTTCCGCGACCTCGGCGTACGGGGAGCGCGGCGCCTCTGGACGGCCAAGCAGGTCGCCGTACCCCTCCGTAAGCCGCTCGCGATCCTCCAACGCCATCGCGCCCTGCAGGCTCGGGGCGAACAACAGGTGCGAGGAGAGCGCGCGCAGGAGCGCCTTGCGCCAGATCGCTGTCCAGGCCTCCGTCAGCAGATGCGACTGGTAGCGCTGGCAGACCCGGATGATGTCCTCCGTCGTCGGCAGATCGCTGCGCACGTCGTCCGCGTATGTGGACTGGTCGCTGGCGGCAAACGCCTGCGAGCGCCGCAGGTACAGCGTCTTGCCCGCCCCCATCCGGCCTACGATGATGCGGCCCGATAGGTCGTCTCCGGGGTCGCCGAGATGCGCAGCTTCGTCCTCGATGCCGACGAAGCCGTCCATGATCTCCTTGAAGTTGGCACGAGCTCCGTCGGGGGTGCCGAACGGACAGCGTTGGTTGATCCCCCGCGGGGGTGGTAATGGCCTGGATGTCACCGTGTGCTCCTGACGCTCGTACTTCAATGGCTGGGCGATCCCGATCTCAGGTCGTGCGGACGAGTGCCGTTGCCGGATGGCGTCTCAAGGCGCACGTTGCGCTCGGAATGCTGCACCGCCTTCTCATCCGAGGGCGGCCCAGGGCTCGGCAGCGGCGGCTGCGTTTCGCTGCGATTGCGGAGCGAGCGGAATGCTGGCATCACCGCCCAATTCACGATCGTTTCGGTCAGAAATCCCGCCGTGAACGCGGACGCGAAGTCGGTGACGCTGCCCCAGGTGTCGGAATAGATCGTCAGGGCATACGCAACGGCGGCGACGAGAGCACGAGCGAGCGTCCAGAAGACCGAACGCAGCGCTATGCCGCCGAAGGCACCCGCGAGCCGCAGCCGCCATGGGCTCAGGTCGAGCATCCCGCGCTCGATCGAGGGGTTCCGTGCGGGCGCGTCGAGCAGGTTGTCGATGCGGTGGGCCTCGACGACGCGCGGCCGGGCGTCGAGGCTCCGCGCGTTGCCGTGCAGGCGCCGCAGGCGATCCTCAGCCTGACTGAGGGTGACGAGCATGAGGTCGGTCTGCTCGGACGTGCGGTCCTTGTATTCCGGATACGCGCGCTCGAGCGTGACCACGTCGAGTTCGGCGATCGTCCTGGCCTCCTGGGGAAGCCAGCCGGTCCTCGACTCGAGCTCGGCGAGCAGCTCCCACATGACCGTGCACTTCGCGGCGACGCGCCCCTGCGTTGCGAGCGCCCCGACAAGCCATTCGCACTCGCGGTCGTCCGTTGGTGGCGTCGTGGCGCGCATCCGCAGATACGCGAGATCGCGGTACGCGATCGTGTCCGCAAGCTCGACGAGCCCTCGCGCGGGCGGCGGCTCGCCCTCGAGCAGCTGCGCCGTCTCGCGGGCGACCGGCTCGAGCGTGAGCCATCGCTCGATCGCCGCGATCAGCCGCTGCGTGCGGGCGATGTCCTCGGAGAAGTCGGCGTCATCGCGGGCGGTCTTGATGTGCCACAGGAGGGCGGAGACGCCACGCGTGCCCGGATACGGCATGGTCGCGGCCCTGTCCTGGCGCCGCGGCTCGAGGAGGTGGTCGAGGTTGTAGGCGGCTGGCTTGGCGTCGGCATGTGCGTGTCGCACCTCGTCGTAGCGGTGCAGCGCAGACAACAGCTCGAGCTCGAGCAGACGCCGGCGCCGACGGATCTCGAACCGCCGCAGGAAGAAGCCGCCAAGAACAGCACCCGCGAAGATCGCGAGTACTGCCGCAGCGAGCGACCAGCGAACCTTGACGTCGACGATCAGACCAGGCCCCGCGAGGCCGTTCGGCTCGATCGGCAGCCGGCCCGTGTAGCGGCCGGCCTCGCTGACCTTGCTGGCGTCGATCGTGACGCGCACCACGCCCTCGCGCACGTCAAGATCGCGCATGAGGATCGTTACCGAGCCGCCGTGGTCGTTGTTGAGAATCGCGATGCTGCGTGGGTGAACGGTGCGCTGCGCCCAGCGGACCGCGTCGCGACCGCGCAGGAGCACGGTCTGCGTCTCGCCACAGGCGCGCACCACGAGCCAGCACGCCTGGCTGACGTCGACCGTGAGCCGCGACGGGTCGAACGTGATGTCGGGAGCGGCCCCGCGCACCGTGAGCGTGGCAGGCTGGGCACTGCTCCCCGCGATCCGCGCGCGCAGTACGCCCCCGCCCTCCCGCGGCGCGCGATCAGCCGCGAGCAGGAGGCGCAGCTCGATCCGCCGGACGCTGCCGGGCCCGAGCGGTCGGCTCAGGTCCCGTGGATCGAGCGCGCGTACGGGGAAAATAGCGGCTGGCGGCTCCGTACGACCCGGACGCAAGCTGTAGCGATCGCCGCTGCGTCCGACGAAGACGAGTTCGATGCGTCCCGAGCGAACAGAGCGGTTCCTGACGAGCATCGCCAGCTGCGCCTCGCCGGCAACGAAGCGGACGGTGCGCGACTGGTTGCCCAGAAGCTCGAGTCTCGCGCCTGCCTGCGAGCGGGGGTCGGCACGGGCCGCAGCACCAGTGGCGCCCGTCAAAGCCAGCAGAGCGGCGGTCAGCAGGGCGGCGACCGCGCCACGGGTCATCGCGTCAGCTGCGCGCATGCTCGGATCCCCGAGTGCGCGTGAGCCCAACTCCTCCAACCGAGGGCGTCATGCCCCGTAGAGAATGTTCGTGGTGCACTTGATACAAGCGCCTCTACGGTGGTCATGTGAGACCTACGACGGCCTGTGCCTGTCGTCACATAACGCTTGACAACGCGACTGGAAGCGCACTAGCCTGCTCGCGCCTCAGCCCAACGGCCAAGGCATGTGAAGACCTATGAGTGCCCCCACGGAACAGACCACGTCGCGCCGCCCGGGCTGAGCCCGGCCTTCGCGCGACGCCGCTTTCCGTCTCTCGTAGCCTTCCTCTTGGAGGTCCCCTTGTCGCGCGATCAGCGCAACCGTCCGCGGCGCCGGAGTCCGGACACCTTCCGGTGTCGCAACTGCCGGCTCGACGTGTCCATGGACGCGCCGGGAACCCAGCACCGCAACCATTGCCCGAGCTGCCTGTGGAGCCGCCACCTCGACGACCACCTTCCCGGTGATCGCGCGTCCGACTGCGCCAGCTCCATGGAGCCGATCGCGGTCTGCGTGCGCGCGGACGGCGAATGGGCGCTCGTCCACCGCTGCGGCGGGTGCGACACGGTGCACCTCAACCGCATCGCGGCGGACGACAATCCACTCACGCTCATGCATCTCGCGGTCCGACCGCTCGCCCGGCCACCGTTCCCGCTCGAGTGGCTGACGCGGCTGTAGTGGGTCGTCCACCAACGTTGCACCCGCAACCGGTGCAACGTTCCTGGACGACCCACTAGTCCAGTCGTGGACGGACGGCTGCCCATTCGCTTCTAGCGCCGACTCGTCGACCCGAATATCGTCGCGAGATGCACAAGGCTGCCGAGCGCCGCGACGAGGTCGCGGCGGCGCCTGCGTCCCACCAGGCGTCGGCCCGCACGCCGCCGTTCCCGCTCGCTTCCCACCACATCGCGCATCTCGCTCGCGCCCCGGCCGCGCAGCGCACGGCCGCGATCGCCGACCTCAACGCCCGCGTGGGGAACCGGCGTGTTGCGCTGACGATCGGAGCGCGCGCGGTCCAGCGCGAGGCGAAGTTCGGCTTGATGAAGAACCTCCAGGTCACGAGCTTCGCCGATGCCGCCCTCGCGTTCTGGCGCGAGAACCCGAACAAGACGCTGGAGGAGTTCGCCAACCACCTGAAGGATCAGTTGAACGCCAAGCTGACGGCAAACGGCGTGCCGAATCTTCCCGCGCCGAAGCTGACTTCGCAGCGCGTCGCCGGCGGGTTCGCGACGTCCGACTGGACCGTCCAGTTCGACCTCGCCCGGACGGCGGCCCACCCGCTCACGGCGAAGATCAGCCAACTGCCAGCCGACCGCGTCGCCGAGGTCGCCGGTATGTACTACCACGAGTGGCGGCACGCAGAGCAGGCCTTCCTGGCCGCCCGCCTGGTCGCGTCAGAGGCCAAGGGTGCCAAGGACGCCAAGGCCATCGCCGCCGAGCTCGATCTTCCGGTGCCGATCGCCCAGGCCGCCCTGAACGCAACCGGCCCGCTGCCCGGCGGCAGGGAGGGCCTGGACAAGATCCGGGCTTGGCGCGCGTTCCACGAGGGCGGCACGCACCGGGACTACTGGGATTGGAACGAGTCGCTCAAGCAATTCGTCGGCAACGTCATCAAGAGCCTCCCGTCGCCTCAGCCCGAGGGCCGCGCCGCCATCGCAGCCGCGCTCGGCAAGCTCTCCCCCACCCTGGCCGAGTGGCGCAAGAGCACCGTGCCGTTCGCCGACAACAAGGTCGCGAAGCTGAAGGGCACCAAGAAGCGTGACGCGACCGACGACCAGGTCCTACGCGACCTCACCGCGACCCGCCGCGCCCTGAAGAAGGTGATGGACGCCGAGACGGCGACGATCAAGCAGCTCGGCAGGCTGAAGGCGCGTCAGGACGCAACCGCGGCGAAGACCAAGCCGCCGCTGACGGTCCACCAGGCCAAGATCCTCGCGCTCGAGCTCGACATCGCCTGGCTGAAACTGGACCTTGCGCTCGGCAACCTCGGCGCGGCGACCGACAAGGCGTACAGGTCCTATCCATTCGAGGCAGACGCCTACAAGGCCCAGCAGGCGGTCATGAAGGAGATCAAGGCGAAGACCGCCCCGCCCACCCGCAAGAAAACCGCCCCGCCCGCCCGCAGCAAGTGATCCCGCGGCCGCAGATGCGGCAATCCGCGCGTTCCCCATTCTCCGGCCGAGTTCGGGGTCTTGGACCCCTTACAAGCCCCCGACCGGCAGTGGGCCGCGCACGTCTACGACCCGGCGACCCGAACCGGCAGACGCGCATGGCTCCGGCCGTTCGCTGCTCGTCCCGCCCCGTCCGGGCCATGCTCGTGAGGCCCTCGACGTAGGGCGTAGTGTCCTACTCGGCAGTCAGGCCCATGCGCTGCGCGAGGCCGTCAAGCTTGGAGATGTCACGCTTCTGCAGCTCGAAGACCAGGTGACGCGCGAGCGCCTGATGACGCAGCCATTCCTGTGATAGTCGCTCCGCGGCCAGCAGCGTGTCGACGGCTTCACGGTCGCGGCGATGATCGGCCTGCGCCTGGGCGACGTCGAGAAGGTGACGACCGTGCGCAGCTGTGGCAAGACGCTCCCTCGGGACCTTCGGCGCGAGTTCGAGCGCCCGCCCGGTATCGCCGAGCGCGACTGCGCAATGGACGCTCTCCTGGGCGACCTTGGCCGGCCCGAAGCCGGTCTGGTAGTCGTTGCGCTCGGAGCCCAGTCGTGTCGCCGCCGCGCCGGCCATCGACAGCAGATCCTCGGCCGTGTCGCCGTCGCCTCGCGCCGCCGCCGCAGGCAGGGCCGACATCAACAGGCTCCCCCAGACCGACAGCTGCTCGGGGCTGGAGCACCCCAGCCGCGGCTCGATCGCTTCGGCGGCCGTGACGGCGACCTGTTCGGCATCCCGGTAGCGGCCCTGGTGCAAGAAGACCCAGCCAAGCGTGCCGTGCAGCGTCGCGTGCAGCAGCTCGTCGTCGCCCTGCTTGGCGGCCTGGATGCCGCGATCGGCGGCGATGTAGCCGAGCACGTCCTTGCCGATCTGACACAGCACGCACGAGGCCACCTGGTAGAAGCCCGCCAGTAGCTCGGCGTCCGCCGTCTGCCGCGCCTCGCCGATCAAGCCAGGAAGCATCGTGCACAGCCGGCCGTAACGGCCCGCCCAGTAGTCCCGCCACGCCTCATCCAGCGACCGGCGAAGCACGAACGCCGGGGTCGGGTCCTCATCGCCGGCCACCGGCAGGCTGGTCAGGGCGTTTCTGAGCGCGACCAGGCCCGCCGCCTCGCCATCCTCGATTTCGAGCATCGGCGTCGCACACTCGACCAGCGCCGACAGCTCCACGTCCAAGGCGCGCGCGCGCCCCCGAGTTCCGCAGTTGGTGGTCACACGGATCGGCTGAAATCGCCCGTGGTTGCTGGCGTTTTGGGACTTTGTGCAGCTTGTGCGTGTGTGCCCACGCCCGCCGGGAGGCGTCGGG
>Ga0136615_10000394_pt1 | contig 19953 bp, 17 predicted proteins | sample AntDrymUQ2882206_2_FD_106647 | JGI IMG/M metagenome (GOLD analysis project Ga0136615, IMG submission 106647) | Polar desert sand microbial communities from Dry Valleys, Antarctica - metaG UQ288 (22.06) | ecosystem: Environmental > Terrestrial > Soil > Desert | place: Antarctica: Dry Valley...
CGCCCTCACCGGCCGCCGCGCCGTCGCCGTATGCGTTGCCGTGCATGCCGCTGAACATCGCGTCGAACAGCAGGAACGAGCCGACCCCCCACGCCCCGGCGACCAGCGCGGTGCGCCACCACGGCTCGGAGTACCAGCCACCGGGTACCGGCCGGCCGGCCACGTCGCCGCCGGGGTAGTAGTGCCGGTTGCGGTCGGACGGGTTCGGTGAGGCGCTGTAGCGGTGGCCCTCCACCTCGACATCGCGGTCCTCGGTGACCTCGCCGGCGCGGCGCTGCCCGGGCAGCGGCGGCAGCTCGGGACCGGGGTCGATGCCCATCGCGGTGCGGGCCGCCCGTACGTAGTACAGGCCTTCGTATGCGGTCACGATTGCCTGGCGGTACTGCTCAGGACTGTTGGCCTGCTCGAGCTGCGAGCCGGCTGCGTTGTACCGCTCGGAGGCATCGGCCATGGCCTGCTTGGACGCCTCGTCGGTTCCCTGCAGGTTCAGCACCTGCCCGCCGAGCCGCTCGACCCAGCGGCGCGCCTCGGACTGCGCGTCGGCCAGCTCGCGCTGCCGAGTGGCACCGCGCTGCCGCACCAGCCACACACCCGCGCCCGCGATGAGCAGAACCAGGAGCAGGGTCACGATCGTTCCAGTCACCCTGCCGAGCGTACCTGCGAAATCTGAGATTCCCCTCAGAACACCTCGGGACAATGCGGTGCCATGTCGCCGGCGAAGGCTCGCGACGCCGCAAGCACCGCGCCCGGCCGCAGCTCGTGCACCCGCCCGGCGGCAGCGAGCGCGGCCAGCCGTGGGCCGCCGAGGTACATCGCGCCGAGGTCGGCGACGTCGCACCGCAGCTCGGCCGGGGCGTCGGTCCGGGTCACCTCGGCGGTGCCGTCGGCGTCGACGGCCAGCCGCCAGCGACCGGCGTTCCACGGGCAGAAGCCGTCGGTGAGCTCCAGCACGACGTCACACCCGGCGGCGTAGCGCCTGGCCTGCAGTGCCCGGTCGACGTCCACCAGCCGGGCCCAAAGCTGGTCGACGACGGAGGTGAGCGTGCCGCGCGGGTTGAGCAGCATCTGCTGCAGCGGGTCGTCCAGCGGCAGGTTGTGGTACCTGACCTGGCCGACCAGGTCCAGATCGAGCAGCGTCCGCCACAGCGCGGCGGCGGCCTGCGGTGTGACGGCGACGAGCTCGCGTACCCACAGCTCCGAGTCCGGCCCGGTGGAGCCGAAGGACAGCTTGACCCGGAACACCACGTAGCCGTCCGGGCCGTCGGGGCCGTGGTGCACGGCGAAGCGGTAGGCCGACGCCCCGTCGCGGCGCCACTCGCTGTCGATGAGCCACCACCGCCACTGCCCCTCGGTGCGCGACAGCCACCCGACCCGGCGCGGGGCCACCGCGGAGTGCACGGCCCGGATCACCGGACCGGCGGTCGAGGCGTCGAGCAGCTCGACCCGGCCGCCGGCGTCTACGCCCGGTCGGAACGGCGCCTGCGCCGACACCAACAGGTGGGCCGCGGTGGAGGCGCAGCCGTAGCCGAAGCGGCCGTAGATGGGCGCCTGCGATGCCCACAGCACGGCCACCGGCTCGGTGCCGGACTCGTGCAGCTCGTCGAGCTCGGCACGCATGGCCGCGTTGAGCACGCCCCGGCGGCGGGCGTCCGGTGCCACCCCGACCGCGGTCACCCCGGCGGCAGGTGTCGGACCGGCCCCGGGCACCGTGAGGAGGCGGGTCTGGATCCCGGTGCTGCCGACCAACCGCGTGCCGTCATAGACGCCGTGATGCCGCTCCGGCTCGAAGACGCCGCGCTCGACCTCGACCTCGTCGTCGCGGTTGTCGACCAGGAACGCGCCGCTGAGCATCGTGGAGAACTCGGCGAAGTCATCCGGGGTCAAGGTGCGGACGGTGAGATCGGACATGCCGCAATCCTCCGGCGAGACGCGTGGGGTGTCGACCGTTTTAGCCGCCGGTCAGCGCACCGCGCCGGGCAGGCACGCCGGGACACCACCGCGGCGGCCCTGGTCGAACGCGCCGATCCGCTCGAACGGGTCACCGTGGTCGGCCACGCTCGTCCACGGTGTCTCGTCGCTGACGACGGTGAGCGCGGTAGCGATCTCCTTGACGTCACCCTCCTCGAAGGTCAGGGTGCCGTCCTGCACCGAGCCGTAGAGCGTCGCGCCGGCCAGGCAGTCGGCCTGCAGCTCGCTGGCCAGCGAGTTCAGCGACTGGGCGATCCGAGCCTGGATGGCGTGGCCCCACTCGTGTGCGACCACCAGGTACACCCAGGCGTCCCCGACCTGGTAGCCGCGGGTCATCAGCTGCACGTCCCACGCGACGAAGTCGCCTGGGCGGCAGTACAGCGCGTTCATCGGCGGGGCCTTCTTGTCGCCGCACAGCGGCGCGTCCGGTGATCGGCCGTCGTAGAGGCCGACGACCTGTGGCGGCCGGTAGCTGCCGGTGAAGAACTGGGCCCAGTGGGCGGTCCAGTACTGGTTCACCACCTGCTCGGCGTCCTTGATCTCGTTGGCGACCGCCTGCGCAGAGCCGCTCGGGCTCGCCGACGAGCTGGGCTGACCGGAGCCGGGCATGGCCTGCGGGCTGCCTGGGATCGTCGACGCGCAGCCGGCGACCAGCGTGATCACCACCGCGACCAACGCAAGGACTGTTCTTAACCCACCCATAGGGCCGAGTCTCGCAGAACACCCCAGCATCCGGCCGGGCATGGGCTCAGCTGATCGGGGTGACGGTCGCGGAGGCCGGCTGGTCGAACTGGGTGTGGTAGAGCAGCGCGTAGCGACCGTTCTTGGCGAGCAGCTCGCTGTGCGTGCCGCGCTCGACGATCTCGCCGTCCTCGATCACCAGGATCACGTCGGCAGCCCGGACCGTGGACAGCCGGTGCGCGATCACCAGGGCGGTTCGGCCGGCCAGCGCCTCGGTCAGCGCCTCCTGCACGGCGACCTCGGACTCCGAGTCGAGGTGCGCGGTGGCCTCGTCGAGGATCACCACCCGTGGCTTGGCCAGCAGCAGCCGGGCGATGGTCAGCCGCTGGCGCTCGCCACCGGACAGGCGGTAGCCGCGCTCGCCGACGACGGTGTCCAGGCCGTCGTGCAGCGAGGTCACGAGGTCGGCCAGCCTGGCCTGCCGCAACGCCTCCCACAGCTGGACGTCGCTGGCCTCCGGCGCGGCGAGCCGCAGGTTCTGGGCGATCGTCTCGTGGAACAGATGGCCGTCCTGGGTGACCAGCCCCAGCGTGTCGCGGATCGTGTCGAAGGACAGGTCGCGCACGTCCACCCCGGCCAGCCGAACCGTGCCGCCGTCGACGTCGTAGAGCCGCGGCACGAGCTGCGCCATCGTGGACTTGCCCGCGCCTGACGACCCGACGAGCGCGATCAGCTGGCCGGGCTCGGCGCGGAACGACATCCCGTGCAGGACCTCCGTCCCGCCGCGGCTGTCCAGCACCGCCACGTCCTCCAGCGAGGCCAGTGACACCTTGTCCGCCGAGGGGTAGGTGAACCGCACGTCGTCGAACTCCACCGAGACCGGGCCGGCCGGGATGGGCTTCGGGTTCTTCGGCTCCCGGATCAGCGGGATCAGGTCGAGCACCTCGAACACCCGCTCGAAGCTGACCAGGGCGCTCATCACCTCGACCCTGGCGCTGGCCAGCGCGGTGAGCGGGGCGTACAGCCGGGTGAGCAGCAGCGCCAGCGCCACTACCGATCCGGGGTCGAGCTGCCCCTGTAGCGCGAAGTACCCACCGAGGCCGTAGACCAGCGCGAGCGCCAGCGCCGAGACCAGCGTCAGCGCGGTGATGAACACCCACTGGACCATCGCGGTGCGCACGCCGATGTCGCGCACCCGCTCCGCCCGCGAGCTGAACTCCGCCGCCTCGTGTGCCGGCCGGCCGAACAGCTTGACCAGCGTCGCGCCGGGAGCGGAGAACCGCTCGGTCATCTGCGTGCTCATCTTGGCGTTGTGGTCAGCGGCCTCGCGCTCGAGCTTGGCCAGCCGGTTGCCCATCCGGCGGGCGGGAAGCACGAAGATCGGCAGCAGGATCAACGCGAGCAGCGTCACCTGCCAGGACAGGGTGAGCATCACAACCAGCGTCAGCAGCAGCGCGACGACGTTGCTGACCACGCCGGACAGCGTGTCGCTGAACGCCCGCTGGGCACCGATGACGTCGTTGTTCAGGCGGCTGACCAGGGCGCCGGTACGGGTACGGGTGAAGAACGCCAGCGGCATCCGCTGCACGTGGCGGAACACCGCGTTGCGCAGGTCGAGGATCAGGCCCTCGCCGATCCGCGCGGACAGCCAGCGGATCAGGATGCCCAGCCCCGCCTCCACGATGGCGATCACTCCGATGAGCACGGCAAGGCCGACGACGACGCTGACCGCCTGCCGCTCCACGATCGCGTTGACCACCTGGCCGGCCAGCAACGGGGTGGCCACCGCGAGCACCGCGGTCACCACGCTGAGCGAGAGGAAGACGATCAGCTCACGCCGGTGCGGCTTGGCGAATGTCAGGATGCGCTTGAGCGTGGCCTTGGATATCGGGCGACGCTCCTCGGCGTTCATCGCGTGGTACAGCGACATCCACGCGGTGACTTCCATGTCCATGGGCGCCAGGCTAGTGTCCGGCCCTGACAGCTCCGACCGCTTATCGGGCAGGGAGGTACCGCAGCAGCACGACGTCGCCGAGCTGCCGCACCTCCGCGAGGCGCAGCCGCCCGCCGGGCTTGGCGCTGGTCGGTCCGGGACGGCTGAACCGGGGCGCCCGCTCGTCCGCCACGATCACCGGCGCGATCGCCAGGTGCAGCTCGTCGGCCAGGTCGGCCACCAGGAACTGGGTGAGCACCCAGCCACCGCCCTCCACCAGCAGGCGTCGCACGCCGCGTGCGCCAAGGTCGTCCAGGACCGCGGTGAGATCCAGCGGGGCCGGGCCCAGCCCGACGACCGTCGCTGGCAGCGCGGCAATCAGCGCGTCGGCGCGGTCGGACGGGCAGTACACGATCTTCGGGACGTCGCCGTCGGTGAAGAACCGGGCGGCCGGGTCCAGGTCGCCGCTGGTGGTCAGGCAGACCTTGATCGGCTCAACCGGCCGCAGTCGGGCGGGGTCGCGCACCAGCAGCCGGGGGTCGTCGCGGCGCACGGTCTCGGCCCCGACCAGGATCGCGTCGACGCCGGCTCGTTCCGCGTTCACCCGGTTCAGGTCGGCGTCGTTGGACAGGATCAGCCGCTCGGGGCCGGCATCATCGAGGTAGCCGTCCAGCGACACCGCACAGCTCGCGAGGACATACGGCCGGCTCACCCGTTCAGTCTCCACCGGTCCAGGACGGCGGCCCAGGCGTGGCTGCACCGACATAAGTCACGCGTGATCGATCCGCAGCCGGACGTCGGCGCCGAGGAACCGGGCGATGTCGCCGGCCTCCGCCTCGAGCATGTCGGCGACATCGGGTGACAGGCGGTCGAACGGCTCGACCAGCACGGTGCTCGCCTTGCGTGAGCGGTCGAGCCGCCAGGTGCCAGCGACGCGGCCGTCCACCAGCACCGCTGGTCGCAGGAAGCCCCCACCGGCCTGGATCACCTTGGCGCGACTCGGGTCGAGCAGCAGGTCCTTGCTGCGGTAGCCGAGCAGCAGCGGGTCGAAGTGGCCGAGCAGGCGGGGTGGCGGCGGTGTCCCGGCGCCGGTGCTCGTCGACGGCGCCAGCAGCGGGCCTGCGTCGGTCTCGACTGTGCTGAGCTCGCTGCCGATCAGCTCGAACGCTCGGCGGGCGTCGGCAACGGGGAGCCCCGACCACGCCGCGAAATCGGTGACCACCGCCGGGGCGTGGGCCGCCAGGTAGCGCCGGGCCAGCTCGGCCAGGGCGTCGTCGCGGTCCAACCGGCCGCCGTCGAGCCTGCCCCGGTGGGGGACCCACTCGTCGAGTAGCACGTAGGTCGCCTCGCCGTCCAGGTCCGGTCCGCGGCAGATCGCACCGGCGTTGGCGGCGTACCCGACGAGGTGCGCCGGTGCCTGCGTCTTCGGGTCCACCCGCACGCCGTGCTCGGCGACCCGCCTGATGAGCTCGGCGCGGGGGAGCGGCGGGGAGCCACGGACCACCTCGGTGATCGCCTCGACGCCCCGTTCGCAGGTCGCCGGGTCGAGCCCGAGGCTCTCGCGGCGCCTGCGGCCACCGGCGGCGTTGACCGGCCCGAGCAGGTCCACCATCCACCGTACGTCCGCCGCCGCGACCAGGTGCAGGGTCCCGCGCAGCGTCCAGGTACACACGAGGCTGCGGTCCTCCCGCGCCCTTTCGACGTCGGTCGCCGTCGTCGCGGTCGTACGCGCCCGAAGCGCGAGCTGCGCCGCGGTCCCCAGCTGCGCCTGCACCGCGCCCAACCGCGCGACCGCCTCGATGACGTCGCCTGGTTGCTCGCCGCTCAGCAGCTGGGCGCGCTGGCGGGCGCCGCGCAGCTCGTCTGGGGTCAGCACGGCCGCAACGTTAGGACCTGAACACGACAACGTCGCCGCCCACCAGCGGCAGCTCGCCGTCCGGGTCGACGCGTGCTCCGTTCAGCGAGACGCCCGTAGCCGTGTCCAACGGGCGCCCGCACGCCGCAGCGGCCTCGGCAAGCGTCGCCACCCGAATCGCACGCCGGTCAGCGGTGACGGTCGGCGCGGGGCGCTGCCGGGCCGCCGCGTAGTTCTCCGGCGTGTTCACGTTGACCATCGAGTCCAGCGTGGGATCGGCCGCCGCGAGGGCCGGGTCGGACAGTAATGCCGCGTCGTCGAGCCGGAGCACCGAGACCGGGCCGTCGAACAGTGCCGCCAGCCGGAGCTGCCCCGCCGCAACCCGGTCGGCGAGCAGCGGCGCCAGCGTCGTGCGGTACGCCGCCGCAAGCGGCTGGTGGTGGCCGCGAGCGTGCGGAAGCACGATGTCGACGGGCGCGTCCAGCGCGTCGAGCACGCGCCGGACGAAGGTGGGGTGCAGGAACGGCATGTCGGTCGCGCAGACGAAGGCGGACGTCAGCCCGAGTTCGGCGGCCACCGAGAGCCCGGCGGCGATGCCCTGCAGCGGCCCGAGCCCCTCCGCCGGATCGTCGACGACGTCGACCCCGGCGGGCAGCGACGGCAGCGGCTGGCCCGGCGCCCGCACGACGAGGACCGGGCCGCCAACCGACCTCGCGAGCACCCCGGTCGTGCGGCGCAGCAGGGTCGAGCCGTGCCATTCCAGCGCGGCCTTCGGCACGCCCATCCGCTCGGACCGGCCACCGGCGAGCACGATCCCGCCCGCGACCGCCACGGTACCGATGCTAAACCGACGCCGTTCCCGCGACCTTCCTGATCGTGATCACCGGTGTGCTGCGCGATACTGCCTGCGCACAACGTCGTCAGCTCGGATGAAGGGTCCCGTGATGAGCGAGGAGCAGATCCGACCTGGACCGGCCCAACCGACCGGTCCGATCGATCCGAACGCGATGCCCATCCCGCCGGCAGTCACTCCCGGCGTACCCGCCGAGCCCACACCGGCGGGGCCCGGCGCGGATGTCGCGACGACGCCGGCGCGCCGGCGCAAGGCATGGCAGGGGCCGGACCCGACACGGCTGAGCGGGCTGTGGATCGGGGTCATCATCTCGGCGGTGGTGCTGATCTTCCTGCTGATCTTCATCCTGCAGAACGGCACCTCGGTCGACGTCCACTTCCTGGGGTTGGCCGGCACGCTGCCGGTCGGCGTCGCGTTGCTGCTGGCCGCGATATGTGGGGTGCTGCTGATTGCCATCCCGGCCACCGGCCGCAGCCTGCAGCAGCGCCGAGCGGCCAAGCGGCAAGCCCGTAAAGTCATGTGACGTGCTAAGACTCGGGTCCAGCCCACTTCCGATCATCGGCCGCGCGCGGATGTACGTCTGCGGCATCACCCCCTACGACACCACCCACCTCGGCCATGCGGCGACGTTCGTCTGGACCGACGTCGCGGCGCGGGTGCTACGGCACCTCGGTGTCGAGGTGGAGATGTGCCGCAACGTCACCGACGTCGACGACGTGCTGGACGAGGCCGCCGCGCGGGCCGGCAGCCGCTTCGACAGCTTCGCCGCCGTCCAGCAGTTCCGCTTCGACCGCGACATGACCGCGATGCGGGTGCGCCGCCCGGACTGCGAGCCGCGGGCGCACGTCCACGTGCCACAGGTGCTGACACTCGCGATGGCGATGCTGCGGACCGGCAAGGCGTACGAGCGGGACGGGACCGTCTACTTCCGCGGAGCTGGAGTCGCCGAGCGTGCCGGCCTGCCGGTGGACGAGGCGCTGCGGCTGGCGGCGGAGTTCGGCCACCGCCCCGAGTCGGCCGACAAGGACGACCCGGCCGATGTCGCCGTGTGGCGGGCCGCGCTGCCCGGCGAGGCAGCCTGGCCGAGCCCGTGGGGCGACGGCCGCCCCGGCTGGCACGCGGAGTGCGCCGCGATGGCGATCAGCACGTTCGGGCCGGCGATCGACCTGCACGCCGGCGGTGCCGACCTGCGCTTCCCGCACCACGCGTACGAGGCCGCGATGGCCGAGGCGGTGACCGGGGTGCGCCCGTTCGCGCGGGCGTGGATGCACGTCGGAACGGTGCGCGTCGACGGTGCGAAGATGGCCAAGTCGGCCGGCAACCTGGTGCTGGTGTCCGACCTGCTGGAGGACCACCCGGCTGCGGCGTTGCGCCTGCTGCTGATCGACCGGCCGTGGGCCGACAGCTGGGACTACCGGCCTGACGACCTGGCCGCCGCTGCCGCTCGGCTGGAGCGGCTGTTCGCCGCTGCCGCCCGACCGGAGGCCGACGGCGATGTCGCCGTGGGGGAGGTCACGGCCGCGCTCGCCGAGAACCTCGACGTACCGCGCGCGCTGGCCGCCGCCGAGCAGGCCGGTGGCTCCGCAGCCCGACTCGCACTCGCCGTCCTCGGCCTCGCCTGACCCGCCCCTGCCACCCGCTCGGGCACGTGCCCGCCCCGGCCACTCCATGATCGCCAGTTTCGTGCGCTCTGGCGTCATGTCGTGACGCGGGACCGCACGGAACTAGCGATCATGAGCTGTCCACATGCTGGACTGTTGTCCACCGAGGGGCGCAGACGCCTCGCGCACCAGGACGGTGGCCGCCATGGTCGTGGAGTGCCAGTTCCTGCGGCGGCCGAACGCCAGCACGGCGCGTTCAGCCGCGCGCAGGCGCTGGCGGAAGGCGCTACGGCCTCGACGATCTCCAATCGGCTCCGCCGGCAGCGGTGGGTCGCGCTGCTGCCGCGGGTGTACGCCGAGCCGAGCAAGGTCACCCCATGGACGCGCGCCTGGGCAGCTGTGCTGTGGCTACCCCGCGGCGTGCTGAGCGGCGAGACCGCGCTGTGGCTGTGGGACGTGCTCCCGCGCACCGACACCATCCACTTGACAGCAACCGATGCACCGTCGCGTGCTAGGACTCCGACGTGGCTGCGACTGCACCGACAACCGATCACCTCCGCCGAGCGCAGTCTCGCGTTGGGGCTGCCGGTGGTGTGCCTGGAGCGCGCGCTGCTGGACTGCATGTGCAGCTGGCCAGCACGTCTTGCGGCTGAACTGGTCGACGCAACACTCGCGTCGACCGTTAGCCGGCGTGCGCTGCTGCGGTCGTATCACAGCCAACTGGGACGCCGCGGATCCCGCCAGGCTGGCCGGCTCCTTGCACATGCGGCGCCAGGAGCAGCGTCCGCGCCGGAACGGCGATTGGCCTCAGCGTTACGGCGAGCCGGCTTCACGCGCTTTCGGCGGAACGCGCCTGTACTGCAGTATCGCGCCGACTTGTTGGATCCAGACCTGCGCCTGATCATCGAAGTGGACGGATGGTCGGCTCATGGCGACCGGATCTCCTTCCAACATGACCGCACCCGCCAGAACGACCTCGTGCGGCATGGGTACGTCGTGCTGCGGTTCACCGCGACGGAGGTACTACATAGGCTGCCGGACGTCGTCGCGGAGATCGGCAGCATGGTCGAGCGCCTTGAGGCTAGGCGGCTGCCATGATCGCCCGCTTGGTGCCATCCAGGGTCACCAGAGGACGTTCTTTTGCACTCAAACGGTGATCATGCTCGTCGAGCGGGCGGCGGGTGACGGCGAGCACCTACCCTGACCCGATGGCGGCCGGGCATGGTCACGGGCACGGGCATGCTCACGAGCACGGCCGCCGCCAGCTCATGCACCGGTTCAAGCACGTCCTGGTGCCGCACACGCATGACAGCGCCGACAAGGTCGACCCCGCGCTGAGCACCAGCCGCGACGGCCTGCGGACGCTGTGGGGTTCCTTCGCCGTCCTGCTGCTGACCGCCGCGCTGCAAGCCGTAGTGGTCGTGTTCTCCGGGTCGGTGGCGCTGCTGTCCGACACGCTGCACAACCTCGCCGATGCGTTCTCGGCGGTGCCGCTGGCGATCGCGTTCACGCTGGGCCGGCGGGTGGCCACGCAGCGGCACACCTACGGGCTCGGCCGGGCCGAGGACCTCGCGGGGCTGGTCGTCGTCGGGCTGATCGCGGTGTCTGCGGTGGTCGCCGCCGTGGAGTCGATCCGCCGGTTCGCGGCACCGCAGGACGTACAGTTCCCCGCCGCGGTGGCAGCTGCCGCGGTGGTCGGCTTCCTGGGCAACGAGCTGGTGGCACGGTGGCGAATCCGGGTGGGGCGGCGGATCGGCTCCGCCGCGCTGGTCGCCGACGGGTTGCACGCCAGGACCGACGGCTGGACTTCCCTGGCAGTGCTGGTCGCCGCGGGCGGCGCGCTGCTCGGCTGGAACTGGGTCGACCCGGTGGTCGGTCTCCTCGTGGCGACCATGATCGTCGTGGTGCTGGTCGGCGCGGGCCGGGAGGTGTTCGGCCGGCTGCTGGACGCCGTCGACCCCGAGCTCGTCGGGACGACCCGCGAGCTGGCGTGCGGCATCGACGGCGTGCACGAGGCGTCGGAGGTGCGGCTGCGGTGGTCCGGCCATGGCCTGCTCGCCGAGCTGACGATCACGGTCGACCGTTCGTTGACGCTGATCGAGGCGCACGACATCGCGCATCGAGTCGAGCACGAGCTACTGCACGGCGTGCACCGGCTGGTCAGGGTGCATGTCCACCCGCACCCGGCCCCGATCCACGACACCGACGACCACGCCGAGGTCGCACACCACGACGAGCGGCTGTGAGGCCGCCCGCCGCGGCGGGGGGACAGCTAGGAGGCGCGGCGGGTGGGCCGCCCTGAGCGAGCACCCGCATAGGCCGGCCGGCCCGAACGACCCGGGCGGCCACCCGAGCGGCGCGGCTGCGCCGGTGGGATGAACCGTTCCACCATGGGCACCCCGCTGGGTGCGCGGGCGCCGGTCAGCCGTGCCAGCTCGCGGTCTCCGGGGCGGACCTGCGTGCTGGTCGCGCTGACGCCGGCCTTGGCGGTGAGGCCTTGGACGGCCCTGCGCTCGGCATGGGTCACCAGGGTGACCACGGTGCCCGACTCGCCGGCGCGGGCGGTGCGCCCGGCGCGGTGCAGGTAGTCCTTGGGGTCGGCGGGCGGGTCGACGTGCACGACCAGGCTGATGTCGTCCACGTGGATGCCGCGAGCCGCGACGTCCGTGGCGACCAGCACCGGCATCTCACCGTCGCGGAACTGGCCGAGCACCCTCGTACGGGCGCCCTGGGCCTTGCCGCCGTGCAGCCCGCCGGCGGAGATGCCGACCTGGCGGAGCTTGCGGGTCAGCCGGTCCACCGAGTGCTTGGTGCGCACGAACAACAGCGTGCGGCCCTCGCGGGCGGCGAGCTCGGCGACCACGCCGGCCTTGTCCTCGTTGCTGACCAGCAGCAGGTGGTGGTCCATGGTCGTGACGGTGGCGTCGGCCCGCTCCACGGCGTGGCTGACCGGGTTGTCCAGGTAGCGGCGGACGAGCTTGTCGACGTCGCCGTCGAGCGTGGCGGAGAACAGCATCCGCTGGCCGTCCTCGGGCGTGAGGTCGAGGATCTCGCGGACCTGCGGCATGAAGCCCATGTCGGCCATCCGGTCCGCCTCGTCGATGGCGACGAACCGAACGTCGGACAGCACGCAGGTGCCCTGGCGGACGTGGTCGGACAGCCGACCGGGGGTGGCGACCAGCAGATCGACACCGCGACGCAGCTCGTCGGTCTGCCGGACGAAGGAGGTGCCGCCGACGACCACCGAGCAGCGCAGCTGGATGGCGGTCGCGAACGGCTTGAGCGCGTCGACGACCTGCATGGCGAGCTCACGGGTCGGGACGAGCACGAGGCCACGGGGACGCTTGGGCGCGGTGCGCTCGCCGGCGAGCCGGCTCAGCAGCGCGAGCCCGAAGGCGAGCGTCTTGCCCGAGCCGGTCTGGCCGCGGCCGAGCACGTCGCGGCCGGCCAGCGCGTCAGGCAGGGTGGCGGCCTGGATCGGGAAGGGCTCGGTGATGCCGGCGCGATCGAGCGCGCGCAGCAGCGGCTCGGACAGGCCAAGCTCGCCGAAGGTCGGCATGCCGGCCTCCGGGAGGGTCCAGAGCTGTTCGGGGATTGCGGGCATGACGGGTTCCGGGCGCCGCTGGGGGCGGTTGGCCTGGGTGGGGCGCTGGGGACGCCGGCGTGAAGACTGGCCCACCGAGCGCGAGCTGCGGCGGGCAGACGGGGATGACAAGTAGAACCTCCGAGACGTGGCACGTCGCAGGCGGAGGTTTGCCGCGCTGAGCGCAGCTGTTCTGCAAGGACGGGCCCGGCGTTCGCGACGCCGTTGGGATTGTGCCGCAGGACAGAAACAAGCGCGGCACCTGTCCACAGTCTACAGGATCGTTTCAGAAGCCAGGGGTTGCCTCCGTGCGCGCGCCGCCCTAGCGTCCGGCTCGTGCCGCCACCTGGGGTGATCGCAATGACCGACTTGCAGCAAGACGTCGCGCCGATGCTGCACGAGCCACCCGTGCCGCCGGGCCCGAACCCCGAGCCGCAACCGCCGCCGCTGCCGCCCAAGCCGCCGTTGCCGCCAGGGCCACCGCAGCCCGCACCGGTGCCGCCGCAACCACCTGGCCCGATGCCGGATCCGCCGTTGCCGGACCCACCCAACCCGAGCCCTCCGCTGCCCGACCCACCTGTCCCGACGCCCGTACCCGGTCCACCCCAGCCGCCCATGCCGCCGCCGGCACCTGGCCCACCCGGTCCAGCTCCGCCCATCCCACCCATGCCCCAGCTGCGCTGACGCGCTAGCGGAGGCCGACCTCGACGCGGAGCTCGTCGAGCAGGCCTGCGGGATCCTGGGCCTCGGGCAGTCCGTGCGAGGCGAACCAGCCGGCGACGTTGCACACGTCCCGCTCCAGGAACCGCGGGCCCTGCGGGTTGCTGACCACCTCGACCACCTGCGGCAGGTCGATCATCACCAGCCGGCCCTCGTGCACCAACAGGTTGTACGCGGACTGGTCGCCGTGCGTCAGGCCGAGCGCCGCGATCCCGCGGAGCATGGCCACCAGCTGGCCCCACAGGTCACGAAGCTCGCTGGGCGCGGCGCGGTACTGCGCAAGCTGCGGCGCGGCGACGCCGTCCGCCGAGCCGACGAACTCCAGTAGTACCTCCGTACCGTCGCGCTGCACGGGGTAGGGCACGGCCACCTCCGCCGTCCACAGCCGGCCGAGCGCGGTGAACTCCGCGGCGGCCCACTGCTCGGCGAGCAGGCTGCGGCCGAAGGACGTCCGGGTGGCCATCGCCCTGGTCTCGCGCGACCGCCGCACCCGCCGGCCTTCCAGATATCCCGCGTCCCGGTGGAACAGCCGGTGATCCGCGCCGCGGTACCTCTTCGCCGCCAACAGGCACCGCCGGTCGGTGTCGGGGACGCCGCGCTCCAGCAGGTGGACCTCGGCCTCCTTGCCGGTCTTCAGGACGCCGTACTCGGTGTCGACGGCGGCCGCCTCGGTGACGACCCAGTCCGGTCGCGGGCGTGGACCGTGCTGGGCGTCTGGCCAGGTCGACCAGCGGTCACCCGCCGGATGGTCCTCGGGGTCGGGTGCGAGCCGCTGCGCGCGGCGCGCCGGCGGTGGGTCGTCGTCGAAGCATTGCCGGCGTCGACGTACAGGTTCGTGATCGAAGTCGTGCTGCTGCACGGTGGGGTCTCCTGAAAAGCGAAGGGGTGCGCCCCACCGGCGCCGGTCTTACGGGCTCAGCCGGGAGGGGCGGGGGGACGGGCGCGTGCCACGTCCCTGGCAGTCGTAGACATCACGCACCTCCCTCGCGCTCGAAGCCGGTCAGCAGAATGCGGCATCGCCGACGCGTGCCGCAACGGGTTTTCGCCGGTCATCGGCCGGGTGGGTAAGGTCAGCCCTCATGGAACTGATGGGCGCATACGAGCAGTCGCTGGACAGCAGCGGCCGCATCGTGCGCAGTATCCGATCGCACCACCTCGGCCGCGAGACGGCGTGCGAGGGATGGAACGTCTACGACGTGCTCGGCCACCTCATCGGCACCACCCTGATGTACGGCGCGGGCGGGCTGTCCGACGGCGAGAAGCTCGAGTCGGCGGAGATCGGCAGCGACCCCGGCTGGACGTTCGCGCTCGCGGCGAAGACGGCGCTGGACACCTTCGCGGCTCCGGGTGCGATGGAGCAGACCTTCCGGACTCCGGCGGGCGAGGTGCCCGGCAGCGTCGCGCTCGGCCTCGCGCTCACCGAGGCGGCGGTGCACGGCTGGGACATCGCCACCGCGTCGGGCAAGAGCGGCACGATCGACGTCGAGGTCGCCGAGTCCCTGCTGGCGTTCCACAGGTCCGAGTCCGCCCCCGAGTGGCGCAGCGGTCCCGGTGCGTTGTTCGGGCCGCAGGTTCCAGTCGGCGACGACGCGTCACCCTCAGACCGTCTCGTGGCTTTCCTCGGTCGTCGGCCGAAGGTCGTCGTTCCCGCGCCCGGTCTGCCGCCCTCCACCCGCTAACCGGCGCGACCGCTACCGACGGTCGTCGCTACGCTCCGAGTCGTGCTCACCAGGATGTCTTCGCTGTTCCTGCGGACGCTGCGCGACGACCCCGCCGACGCTGAAGTCCCCAGCCACCGGCTGCTCGTGCGCGCCGGCTACGTCCGGCGGATCGCGCCGGGGATCTACTCCTGGCTGCCGCTCGGCCTGCGCGTGCTGCGCAACGTCGAGCAGGTCGTCCGCGAGGAGATGGACGCCATCGGCGCCCAGGAGATCCAGTTCCCCGCGCTGCTGCCGCGCGAGCCCTACGAGGCGACCGGCCGCTGGACCGAGTACGGTCCGAACCTGTTCCGGCTCCAGGACCGCAAGGGCGGCGACTACCTGCTCGGACCCACTCACGAGGAGCTGTTCGCGCTCACCGTGAAGGGCGAGCTCAGCAGTTACCGGGACTACCCGGTGATCCTCTACCAGATCCAGACGAAGTACCGCGACGAGGAGCGCCCCCGTGCCGGCATCCTGCGCGGCCGGGAGTTCCTGATGAAGGACTCCTACTCCTTCGACCTCGCCGACGACGGGCTTGCGCAGTCCTACCAGCTGCACCGCGACGCCTACGTCAAGATCTTCGACCGGCTCGGGCTGCGGTATGTGATCGTCTCGGCGATGTCCGGCGCGATGGGCGGCTCGCAGTCCGAGGAGTTCCTCGCCGAGTCCGAGACCGGTGAGGACACCTTCGTGCGCAGCCCGGAGTCCGGCTACGCCGCCAACGTCGAGGCCGTGACCACGCCCGCGCCGCCTGAGCAGTCCATCGAGGACAAACCGGCCGCGGCCGTGCACCACACCCCGGACACCCCGACGATCGACTCGCTGGTCGAGTTTCTCAACAGCCCCGAATTTTCTGGGCACGGCCTGGGTCGCGAGTTCACCGCGGCCGACACGCTGAAGAACGTCATGGTCAAGACGCGGCTGCCCGGCTCGCAGGAGTGGGAGCTGCTGGGCGTCGGAATTCCCGGCGACCGTGACGTCGACATGAAGCGGCTGGAGGCGGCGCTGGCGCCGGCCGAGGTGGCGCTGCTCGACGACGCCGACTTCGCCGCCAGCCCGTTGCTGGCCAAGGGTTACATCGGGCCGGGCGCACTGGCCGCGAACGGGGTTCGCTACCTGGTCGACCCGCGGATCGTGCGCGGCACGGCGTGGGTCACCGGCGCCGACAAGCCAGACCACCACGTAGTCGACCTCGTCGCGGGCCGCGACTTCACCCCGGACGGCACGATCGAGGCCGCCGAGGTGCGCGCCGGCGACCCGTCACCGGACGGCGCAGGCGAGCTGGTGACCGCTCGGGGCATCGAGATCGGGCACATCTTCCAGCTCGGCCGCAAGTACACCGACGCGTTCGCACTGGACGCCCTCGGCCCCGACGGCAAGCCGGTACGCATCACGATGGGCTCCTACGGCATCGGGGTGTCGCGGCTGGTCGCGGCCATCGCCGAGCAGAGCCACGACGACATCGGCCTGGTCTGGCCGCGGGAGATCTCCCCGGCAGACGTGCACATGGTGATCGCCGGCAAGGACGACACGATCCGCGAAGGAGCCGAGCAGTTGGCCGCCGGGCTGGACTCGGCCGGACTGCGCGTGCTGCTGGACGACCGCAACGCCTCACCGGGGGTGAAGTTCGCCGACGCCGAGCTCATCGGGGTGCCGACGATCGTGGTGGTCGGCCGCGGGCTGGCCTCCGGTGTCGTAGAGGTCAAGGACCGCCGCTCCGGCGAGCGGACCGAGGTCGCCGTCGACTCCGCCGTGGAGCACCTCGTCGAGCTCTCCAGCAAGCACTGACCACGCCGCAGCCGAGACCAAGATCGCCGATTCGGTGCCAAAACGTACGCTGAGCGCGCGTTTTCCTGCCGAAACGGTGATCACCGGGGCGGGGCCCGGTGATCAGTCAGGGTTGTAGGGCGGCGCTTCACCCCAACCCCAGCGGGGCACGGGTGCGGCCGCCGGCGGCGTCGTACCAGGTTGCGAGTTCACCATGCCGATGCGTGAGCCCCACTCGACGTAAGCCACGAACGCCGACCGGAACTCCGGGTCGTCGGGCAGGCCGGCCTCGTCGGCGGCGTCGGCGATCAACGCCGCCCAGCGGGCGCGCTGCTCCGGCGTGATCGACAGGCCGATGTGGTGACGGAGCATCGCCGGGTAGCCGCCGTGCTCGTCGGTGTAGGCCGGCGGGCCACCACACACCTCACCCAGCCAGAGGGCGACGTTGTGCGCGTGCTCGGGACCGACGTGGGCGAACACCGGGCTCAACACCGGGTCGGCGTGAACGTGCCGGTAGAACACCTCGGTCAACCGGTCGAAGGCCGCAGCGCCTCCGGCCCACTCGTACAAGGTCGGTAGGGTAGCCAACAACGCCTCCTCTGCAACGATGTAATCACCGGCATCGTACGCCGAACGAGACGGTAGGTTCACACCCGTGAGCACCATGTCGGAGTGGATCGATGCCGTGTGCGCCGAGCTTGACCTCGAGCTGGCCGACCCGCAGGCCAGTACGACGCTCGTGCTCGACCTCACGGCCGACGTCGCGCACGGAGTCGCCCGACCCGCCGCGCCCGTGACCGCCTTCCTGGTCGGGCTCGCCGCCGGCCGCGCCGACGACCCCGACGCCGCCACCGCAGCCCTCGCCCAGCGGGTGCGCGAGCTGGCGAGCTCCTGGAAGCCCTCCGAGCCCGACGGCGACTGAGGCCGCGTAGCCGAGATGCCCACGCTGGTCGGAGCCGTCCTGCGGGTCGGCCGCGCACTGCACCTGATCGCGAAGCCGGCCACCCACGCCGTGCCGCTCGCCGCCCGCGGCCCGACTCCGACCGTCGGCCGCGACCCGACCGGGCTCACCACCTGGCAGGCGACGCGCTCCGCGAGCCGGTTGGCCGCGCTGCGCGCCGATGATCGCCGCGCGATCCAGCAGGCGCTGGCAGACGCCGACCCCGAGACCCAGGCCCACCTGCGCCGGGCCGTCGCCGCAGGCCACAGCGCGGCCGCGGTGCTCGGCCTGGCCGGCGAGCTGGCTGGCCAGCCGATCTCGTGGCTCGCTGAGCGGCTGAGCATCGTCGAAGACGAACCGGGCGCGCAGAACCGCTCCGGCTTCCGCGTCGACCAGGTCGATGCCACGACCTGCGGCACCACCGTGCTTCTCGCCATGGCGGCCAACGCCGACCCGCTCGCCGCGCTCGACCTCACCAGCGAGCGCTTCGGACAACACTTCGACGAGCTCCAACGGCGGGTGCACAAGCAGAGCACCCGGTTCTGGCCGCGCGCGCTGGGTACCTCGCCGTGGGGAATGGTGGCGTGGCTGCGCAGGCACGCTCCCGGCGTCGGTCCCCACCGGGTCCGCCTGGTCGACGACTCCAACCCCGCTGACGTCCACGCAGTGCTCGACGAGGTCAGTGCTGCGCTGGACCGCGGCGACCCGGTGCCGCTGCTGATCGGCACGGCGATCCCGCGGCACTACGTCATGGCCACCGGACGCGACGAGTGCGGCTGGCGGGTCTTCGAGCCCTCCAGCGGTGAGGTCCGGATCGTGGAGCCGGCGGCGATCGCCGAATATCGGCTCGCCCCGCTGCTCGGCTTCGATCATCTGCACGCCGTATTGCTGCCCATAGCCGAGAGGTAACGCGCTCGAAGCGGCCGAGCAGGCCTCCGTAGGATCGCCGGGGTGACCGAGACCCTCCCGCGCAAGCCTCGAGCCGACCTCCCGCCGACGTGGGACCCGGCGGAGGTAGACGCGCAGCTGTACCAGCGGTGGGTCGACGCGGGGTACTTCGAGGCCGACCCGAGCAGCGGCAAGCCGCCGCACGCGATCGTGATCCCGCCGCCCAACGTCACCGGCAGCCTGCACATGGGCCACGCCTTCCAGCACACGCTGATGGACGCGCTGACCCGGCGTCGGCGGATGCAAGGCTACGACTCGCTGTGGCTGCCCGGCATGGACCACGCCAGCATCGCGGTGCACGCGCTGGTCGAGCGGGCGCTGGCCGCGGAGGGAACCAGCCGTCGCGAGCTCGGCCGGGACAAGTTCCTCGAGCGCAGCTGGCAGTGGAAGGCCGAGTACGGCGGCAAGATTCTCGACCAGATGCGCCGGCTCGGCGACGGAGTGGACTGGACGCGCGAGCGGTTCACCATGGACGACGGCCTCAACCGCGCGGTCAACACGATCTTCAAGCGGCTCTACGACGACGGCCTGATCTACCGCGCCGAGCGCATGGTCAACTGGTCGCCGCAGATGCGCAGCGTGCTCTCTGACATCGAGGTCGAGCACATCGAGGTCGAGGGCGAGCTGGTCTCGATCCGTTACGGGGACGGCCCCGAAGACGGTGGGGACTCGGTCGTGGTGGCCACCACCCGGGTGGAGACGATGCTCGGCGACACCGCGATCGCCGTGCACCCCGACGACGAGCGCTACCGGCACCTGGTCGGCCGCGAGATCGAGCTGCCGCTGGTCGGGCGGATGATCCCGGTGGTGGCCGACGAGAGCGTCGACCCGGAGTTCGGCAGCGGCGCGGTGAAGGTGACCCCGGCGCACAGCCCCGAGGACTTCGAGATCGGCCGCCGGCACAACCTGCCGATGCCGACGATCTTGGACGAAGGCGGTCGAGTCGTCGATTCAGGCACCGAGTTCGACGGGCTGGACCGCTTCGAGGCCAGGACTGCCGTCCGCGAGGCACTGCGGGCACAGGGCCGGATCGTGGCCGAGAAGCGGCCGTACACCCACAGTGTCGGGCACTCCTCGCGCTCCCGTGAGCCGATCGAGCCGCGGCTGAGCCTGCAGTGGTTCGTCAAGGTCGAACCGCTCGCCAAGGCGTCCGGCGACGCCGTCCGCGACGGCCGGGTGAAGATCCACCCCAAGGAGATGGAGCCCCGCTGGTTCGGCTGGGTCGACAACATGCACGACTGGTGCATCTCGCGTCAGCTGTGGTGGGGCCACCGCATCCCGGCCTGGTACGGGCCGAACGGTGAGGTGGTGTGCGTCGGCCCGGACGAGCAGCCGCCCTCGGGACAGGGCTGGGTGCAGGACGAGGACGTCCTGGACACCTGGTTCTCTTCGGCGCTGTGGCCG
>Ga0136615_10000395_pt1 | contig 19931 bp, 19 predicted proteins | sample AntDrymUQ2882206_2_FD_106647 | JGI IMG/M metagenome (GOLD analysis project Ga0136615, IMG submission 106647) | Polar desert sand microbial communities from Dry Valleys, Antarctica - metaG UQ288 (22.06) | ecosystem: Environmental > Terrestrial > Soil > Desert | place: Antarctica: Dry Valley...
ACGCCATCACCGGCCACAAAGCCCAAGGCCTGACCACCGACCGGGCGTGGGTCCTCGGCTCGGACAACCTCTACCGCGAATGGGGGTACGTGGCGATGTCCCGTGCCCGTCACAGCACTCGCCTGTACTTGGTGGATCATCGCGGCAACAACCACACCGACGACCTGCACTGCCACGGCAGCCTCCACAACGCCCGGGACCCGCTGCTGGCCGCGGCCGCCACCCTCGGCCGCAGCAAGGCGCAGCACCTCGCCAACGACACCCCGACCCCTGATCCGGGCCCTGCGCTGGCCGACCTCCAGCAGCACGCCGCCACCGTTCGGCGGCGGTTGTACGCCACGATGCCGCCACCCGTCGACCGGCAAGGGCAGCGCCTCGACGAGCGTCGCGCCGAAGCCGACCGCGGACTGGCCGACGCCACCACACGACTGGCCCACGCGCAGGAACAGGCCGCAGAACTCCGATCAGGAATCGGACGAGTCACCCGACGCGACGCCATCCAAGCCGCCGACCGGCACCTGACCCGCTCACAGGCGAACGTCGCCGCCTGGACCGACCAGATCGAGCGGCTCAACCAGCGAGGCGGAGAAGCTGGAGAAGGGCGCCCAGCGGCACCTCGCCTGGGCGCAAGACCACCACCAAGACCTCAACGACTACGCCAGCACGCGGCAGTTGCTCGACGACAACCACCGTGCCCGACGCACCGCCACCGAACTCGACCCCCCGACGGCGACACTCGACGATCGACCGGACCAGCCGAGTCAGCGGCACGTCTGGCGACGTCAGCTCGACGAGGACACGCTCCGCCGAGCCGTGGGCGTCCCCCACCACGTGGTGGACGAAACGATCGAGCTCGGCATCGGCTGATCCAGCGCCGAAGCTTCCGGCCCCACAAGAGTCCCCGAAGAATTCCAATGGAGTAACAGCAACGGTGTAATCTTGGCGTGCCGAGGCAACAACCGAAGAGATCGCCCACGTCATGGCCTTTGCAGACCTCCCTGAGGACGACCGCCCCGAAGGCGGGGGACTGGTTCCCGTGCCTGATCGCGAGCTTCCGCCAGGTGAGGATTGGCCGGCCCCGGTGCAGTTGGTCGCGGCCCTCTTGGTCTTCCTCAATGGGGACTACCAGGTCGATCTGCTTCGAGCCATGGTTACTCCCGACTCCTATGGCTCTTGGGTTGCTGAGCTCCCGGCGATCCGACGGCGGGTTGCCGGCCTCTCACTGGCGACGGGAGTGGAGTACCCCGCCAACGACATCGCCTACGTCCGGCTCATCGCCGATCTCGACGCTGACAGCTCCTACCAAGTCGACGCGGACGTCATGGTGTCAGCCGTGATCGTCACGCTTCAGCGGATTCCGGTGTTCGGAGAGACACTCGCCGGCGGTTGGATGGCATACGGCATCGGTGACTACGTCCGGCCCGAGGACATGCCTCCCAGTGCGAAGCGGCTTAGTCAAGAGGAGTACATCAGGAGCCGTTGGCACGGCGCTGAAGAGGCGCTGGATGATGTGTACGAAGCGGTGTCCACCTGGCGGGAGACGTGGACCCAGGATCTGGAGCGCGCCGCGATGCCTACGGGTCGAGCCCTGCTCGCATGTATGGAGGCGCTGATCAATCTCGATGACATCGCGCGCAAGGAAGGAGCCGACCTGATGGCAGCGTTGAGGGACGCGTCGTCGTACGACGACACTGCCCTGAAGGTGGCCTCCGTTCTCGAAGGCCTCCGCGAACAAGGTGGTCACCGATGTGAGGACCCCGAGTGTAGGGACGACCACCCGCTGTAGGAGCGACCGGACCAATGGGACTCGCGGAAGCTCGCCGTGCTGCACGACGTGCGCGCAGAACCTACTGGAAGAACGAACTCGTTCGCCTGCCCGATAACGCCTACGTGGTTCGGGGAGGGACTTGTCAGTTCCGAGATCTCTTGAGAAGCGCTGAGATGACGCGCGAGACCATCGGTGAGTGGGCGGTGTCCGCGGCGTCCGGCGTAGACACACCTTGGGAGTCCCTGGCGCAAGCTCACGCCCATGGGACCGTGTCCGCAACGACGGCCGGCCGGCTGCGCAGCGCTGGCTTCGAAGTCATGCTGACCGGCAAGCCGCCACACTGTACGGTTTACCTTGGCGCCGATCCGGCCGATAATGAGAGCGTGATCGAGCGACTGCGGGCGGCTTTCGACGCTCCAGTCCCGAATCCGAGACGGAAGACGAAATGACGCGCGTGTGGGTGGACTTCAACAGCCTTGACGGCGAAGGGCTGTATCCCACGCTGCAGAAGTTCGCGTCGTCGCCTGTTTCCATCGGCGAGCGCGTAGTGGCGTTCGACTATGACGGCAACGAGGCGGCTGCGCTCGTGGCAGCGGTCGATGGGGGCGTCGTTCGACTGCAGGTCGATCTCGGGACGTTCAGAGAGGCGCTCCAGCTCGTCGAAACCAGCCGACCTAACTCCTGAACGTCGCCCGAGCCGTCCAGCGATGAAGCCGTTCTCCGGCAACTTCGTGACCCCTCGCTGTGTGCGTCAGTAGTGGGTCCCGCTCGGCCTGACCTCCTCCGGAACAAGCAGAGTCCCGGACAACGCCCTTCTCTGGGCCGAGCGTTGGCCCCGAATAGCCGGTTACGGGGGAGCGGTGCTGACGTCGCTCCGAGGATGAAGGCGATCCGTCGGGAAGTGGAAGCGTCGGTATCAACCCTATTGTGTCCGCTGGGCTTCGGTGAACGATGTCAACAGCGGCCGAGTCTTGACGCCTTTAACCGGTTGAATCTCGACCATCTTGGAGTGTCGCGGGGTGTTGCTGGGTCGGGTGGTTGTTCCTGTTGCCGGTTTCTAAGGGGTAAGTGTGGGGGTGGGCGGACCGGGAGCGGCCGCAGCGTTGATGTGGTGGCTGGTGATGGGAGGGCGACACGATGAGGGGTCATCTGGCGGTGCGTCGTTGGGGGATGCGACCGAGGTCGCGGTCTTTGAGCAGGTTCGCGGCGTCGGCGTCGAGGGGGATGTAGCCGCCCTCGCCCTCGTCGAACACCACCAAGACGGGTGCGCCCGAGGCGGCGCAGCTCGTCTTGGAGGCGGCCGGCGATGTGGGCGGCGCCAAGCCGGTCTACCCATTGACGCAGAGACGTTCCAGGTCATGCGCATCCGCTGCCAGGGCTGCGAACGGGTGATTCGCACGCTGCTCGGTGCGGTGGACGGGTCGCGCGGGTCGAAGCGGATTCACGACCAACCTGGTCACGATCGCCTATGACGCCCCGCGGGTGACCACCGATGCACTGCGCGCCGAGCTTGCAGACGCCGGCTACCCGGTGGTGGGTTAGTGGCGGTCAGGCCTCGGAGACGCGGGCTCATGCTCAATGATCTGGCAGACGACGGCGCGCTGACCGTCGCGCTGACCGGCCTTGGCCACGTCACGCGCGCTGCGCAGCGAGCGGCGCAACGCCTTGAGGTCAGCGATGGTGCGGTCGATCTCGGCGAGATGGTCGTCGACCACAGCCAGGACCTGGCCGCACGGCTGCTGGCCGCCGCGTTGCAGGTCGAGGATGTCGCCGATTTCCTCCAGGTGCAGGTCCAGCGCCCGGGCGCGCCGGATGAACGCAAGCACGTCGAGGTCGTCGGCGGAGTAGAGCCGATAGCCGCCGTCGCTGCGCCGCGCTGCGGGCAGCAGACCGCGTTGCTCGTACAGCCGGATCGCCTTGCGGGTCAGATCCGTGCGCTCGGCCGCCTCGCCGATGGTCAGCAGCTCGTCCCCGGTGGCCTGTTGGCTGATGGCTGGCAACAATTTCACGTTCCTGGTTGACCTTCACCCAAGGTCAAGGTCCAGTATGGCAGCCATGGTCGCCGACAGCCACCAGCGCCCTGCCATCGTCTGTGGCAGGCGCCCACTTGACCTTCTAGTCGACTGGAAGCCGTACGGTGCCGCGAGGCGCGCGTCAGCACACGGATTGAGGAGGAATGTTCATGGCGGAGCACTTGGTGTTGCAGGTCGAGGGCATGACCTGCACGGGCTGCGAGCAGCGGATCGACACGGTCCTGCGCCGGGTGGACGGCGTGCGCGAAGTGCGTGCCGACCACACCAGCGGCCAGGTGGCCGTCAGGCTCGACCCGGCGGAGACGGACCGGCGGTCGGTCGTCGCGCGCATCGAGCAGGCCGGCTACCGGGTGGTCGAACACGGCGACGCCGGCGGCGGTGCGCGATGACGACGCCGGTCACCGACGCCACCGAGGAGCTGTGGGCCGAGGAGCCCAGCAGCCTGGCTGGCCACGCCCGGATTCGGGCGCGCATTGCGGGGCTGCACTGCTCGTTGTGCACCGGCACGATCGAGAAGGCCCTGGGCCGCCAGGAGGGCGTGGACAGGGTCGCGGTCAGCCTCACGCACGAGCAGGCCCTGGTCGACTACGACCCGACCCGGATCGGGCCGCAGGACATCCTGTCCACGCTGCGCGACATTGGCTACGACCTGTATGACCCGCGCAAGCTGCGGCCCTTCGAGGAGGAGGAGGCCGACCTCGTCCGCGAGGGCAAGCGTCTGCTCGCCGCGATTGCGGCCAGCCTGACCGCCATCGCGCTGATCCTGGACGTCGCGGGCATCTGGTCGGTGCTGGTGCCGGCGTCGGTGGTGGCGCTGATGGTGCCGGTGTCCTACGCGATCCTGCGGCCCGCGGGGCGCGCCAAGGCGCTGGCTGGCGCGCTGGCGATCGTCGCGCCCGCGGTGCTGGCCTATGTCGGCCGCGCCGCCGGTGTCATCGATCAGACAGCCGCCGGGTGGCTCACCGGCGCCCTGGCCTTGGCGGTGGTGTTCGGCGTCGCGCCGCACATCCTGCGGATGGCCTGGCAGGCGGCGCGGCGGCGGATCCTCAACCAGCATGTGCTGTTGGAGGTGGGCGCCTTCGCCGGCATCGCCGGCGGCCTGATCGGGCTGACCGAGCTGCTGCCCGACTACCCGACGGTCCCGTTCTTCGCGGTGACCGTGCTGGTCGCCAACTACCACATCTTCTCCGAGTGGCTGTCGCTGCTGGTGAAGACCCGCTCCAGTCAGGCCGTGAAGAAGCTGCTGGACCTGCAGCCCGACACCGCCCGCGTGGTCCGCGACGGCACCGAGGACGAGGTGCTGATTGGTGAGGTCACCGCCGGTGACCTGGTGCGCGTCCGCCCCGGCGAGCGAGTCCCGGTCGACGGGCAGGTCCGCGACGGCTACTCCGCCGTCGACGTGTCGCTGGTCACCGGCGAACCCGTACCTGTCGAGCGTGGTCCCGGCGACGACGTCATCGGCGGGTCGATCAACACCTCCGGAACGCTGCTCGTCGAAGCGACACAGGTCGGGACCGACAGCTTCCTCGCCCAGGTCGTGCGCCACGTCGAGGACGCCCGCGCACTCAAGCCAGGCATCCTGCACCTCGTCGACCGGGTCCTGCGCGTCTACACCCCCACCGTTCTGGTCGTCGCGGCGTTGGCGCTGCTGGGCTGGCTGGCCGGCTCCTGGCTGCTGGCCGACCAACCCGACGTGCGCCGCGCCGTCTTCGCCGGCCTGGGCGTGTTGGTGATGGGCTACCCCTGCGCCGTGGGGATCGCCGCGCCGCTGGCCATCATCCGGGCCGCGGGCGAGGCCGCGGATCTCGGCATCATCATGCGCACCGGCGAGGCGTTCCAGACCTTCGGCCAGGCCCGACGCATCGTGTTGGACAAGACCGGCACCCTCACGGAGGGCCGCCCGGCCGTCCGCGAGATCGCCGCCCTGGTCGACGAGGACGACCTGCTGATCACCGCGGCGGCGGCCGAGTCCTCGTCCGAGCATCCCCTGGCCCGCGCGATCGTTGACGCGGCCACCGCCCGGGGCCTGGCACTGCCCGCCGCCGAGCAGTTCGAGTCGATCACCGGCTTTGGCGTCACGGCCCGCGTCGCCGGCCGCGACGTGCTGGTCGGACGACCCGGCTTCCTCACCGAACACGAAGTCGACCTGGCCCGCCTCGCCGCGCACGTCGACCAGCTCGAGGCGGCCGGTCGCACCGTCGTCGGTGTCGCCGCCGATCGCGAGCTACTCGGGGTGATCGCGCTGGGCGACGAGATCCGCGCCGACGCCAAGGAAGCCGCGGCGCAGATGCGTGACGCCGGGCTCACCCCGGTACTGCTCACCGGCGACAACCAGCGCGCCGCCCGCCACGTCGCTGACCAGCTCGGCATCGACGACGTCCGCGCCGGCGTGCTCCCCGAAGGCAAGGCCGACATCGTCCGCGACCTCCAACGCGACGGCAGCCGGGTGATCATGGTCGGCGACGGCATCAACGACGCCCCTGCCCTGATGCAAGCCGACGTCGGCATCGCCATGGGCGGCGGCACCGACATCGCCGTGGAGTCCGCCGACGTCATCATCGTCCGCGACGACCTGCGCTCGATCATCACCGCGCGCGAGATCAGTCGGTCCAGCTACCGCCGCACCCGCCAGAACGTCGGCCTTGCGTTCCTGTTCAACGGCATCGGCATCCCCCTGGCCGCAACCGGGCTGGTCTATCCGGTGTGGGCGATGATCGCCATGGCCCTGTCGGTGACCACCATCTTCATCAACTCCATCGGCGGCCGGCCCTCCCTACTCTTCGAAGCTATCGGCAGCGTCGGACGGCGGCCCCTTTCGGACGACTCGATCGGCTGAGCCCTTGACCTCCAGTCGAATGGAATGTCTGCCGTAGGACCATGTTGCTGGAGAGGCCTGCGGGTGGGGGTACGGTTTCGGGTAGGCGTCGGAGTGCCCGGAGGCAGGCCCCACTTCGTCGTTGCGAGACCGCGGGCTAAGTACCCAAACCGGAGTGGGTGAGGGAGTAGACGAGCAGGGCGAGCGCGACGGTGTTGAAGGCGTCGCCCCACTGCGAGACGGTCCGCGCGACCCAAACCCGCCGGGTAGGGCGGCTGGCGCAGCAGCGATGCCAGCGACGTCCTCGGTTCCATGACGGATCTTGCCCTCCCAACGCGACGGTCGGGCCTGCCCGGCGAGGTGGGCGAGCCCCGTCGACTCGATCTCGCGCGCGCGGCTACAGGTCCAATGCTTCGAGAGCGGTGAGGTAGCCCTCTGTGTAGGTGGGGAACTGAGGAACCTGGTCGAGCAGGGTGTCGAGGGAGATGTCGGCGCGGATCGCCAGGGACGCTTGGTGGATCCACTCGCCGGCTTGGGGCGCGACGGCCCAGGCACCGATGAGGACGCGGCGGTCGGTGTCGGCGAGCAGCCCGAGGTGCCCACGTGGGTTCTGCTCGTAGGTCGATGGTCGGGCCAGGGACTCGGCTAGGTCGATCTCCGCTGTGGTGGTGCGCAGGCCCTGCTGGTTGGCCTGGACCTTGGTGAGGCCGACGGCGGCGATCTCCGGGTCGGCGAACACGACCCGTGGGATGCCGGCGTAGCCCGCGGTCCGCGGTCGGCCGAGGATCGCGTCGGCGACGATGCGGCCCTGGTACTTCGCGACATGGGTGAACGGCATGATGGCGGTGACGTCGCCGAGTGCCCAGATGCCGTCGGCGGCACGGCAGTGCTCGTCGACCAAGACTTGGCCGTGCCCGCCGAGCCTCACACCGACGTCCTCGAGGCACAGCCCGTCGGTGCGGGGCGCCCGACCGGTGGCAAGGATGACGACGTCACCGCCGGCCTGGGTACCGTCGTCGAGCTCGAGGAGAGAGAGGGCGCCGTCGCGGCGGGCCCGGGTCGGGGTGGTGCCGGTGCGCACGTCGACGCCAGTCTCATGCAGGGCCGCGCGGGCTAGTTCCCCGACGCGAGGCTCCTCGCGGCTGAGGAGTCGGTCGCTGCGCTGGACGAGGGTCACGTGCACGCCAAAGCGGGCAAGGAACGAGGCGGTTTCAACCCCAACGGCACTGCCGCCGACGATCACCGCCCGGTCGGGCAGCTCCGGGGTGGTGTAAGTCTGCCGATTAGTCCACACCGTCACCGAGTCGAGGCCGTCGATCGGCGGGATGACCGCCTCGGAGCCGGTGGCAACGATCAGGTGCCCAGCGGTCACCTCCTGGCCGTCGACATCCACCCGGCCGGTTCCCGTGAGGCGAGCCACGCCCTTGAGCACGAGCGCACCTCGGTCGGTGTACCCGGCGACCTGGTCGAAGTCGTCGAGGTGGCGGGCCATGTAGTCCCGGTAGTCGCGAGCGGCCCCCCAATCCAGCCGCGCCCCGTCAACGCCGGCGGCGCGGTCGACCGCACCGCCGGCCTCCGGCGGGCGCAGCACCGTCTTGGATGGGATGCACGCCCAGTAGGCGCACTCCCCGCCGATCAGCTCCCGCTCGATGACCGCCACCCGCCGCCCGGCGGCCAGCAACCTGCTTGCGGCGACCTCCCCTCCCGGCCCCATCCCGATCACGGCGACGTCGACGTGCTCGCTCATCTCGATCTCCTCCCGCTGGTCGTAGGCCTCTGGTGCGTGCGGCTGCGCACGGGCGGGTGTGAGGGACAGCGGCCGAGGGCAATCCAACCTGCTTCCACCGTGGCGGCCACGACCAGTCCGAACACCAGATGCGCGGCGAACCCGCGAGCGTGAGTTACCAGCGGGTAGTCGAGGTTCGAGGCGGAGAACCCGAACGCCGGGGTCATCAGCTCGTCGGCGACCAGGCTCATCGCCGCGCCGGTAGCCAGCCCCGCGGCGACGGAGGCAGTCGGGTGCGCCGACGTAGCAGCGGGTACAGCGGCGCCCACTGGACCGCCATGCCGTAGTGCAGCGCCAGGCTCCACCGCTGCAGCCGTTCCTCGCTCAGCCCGACCCCGAGGGCCTTGGTGATCTTGTCGGCGGCGACGCGGTACGGCGGGCCGGGCCGGACGGCGTCCTCCCGGGCCTGGGCCGCTGCGGGCTGGAGTTCGTAGAGCGTCGTGCTCACCGGCTCCATCACCTTGGTGCCGACGTAGCCGGCGGCGGTGGACACGGTCACGTCGAGCAGAGCGTGGGGTAGTCTCACGGCAGATCCTTTCCAAAGGTTGAGTGCCGGTGGTGGCGGCGCCTCCTGCGGGCCGTGATCGCGGTCCCGGCAACGGTCAGGAGCACAATGGCCAGGACCAGCAGGACGGTGCTGCCGGTGGGTGCACCGGCGGCGGCCCCGAGGCTGGCGAACCCAAAAGCCAGCAACAAGATGTGCCCGGCGCAGCACAGCCCCAGGGCAGCGGCGACCCCAACGGTCACCCGACCGTAGTTCGGCCCGCCGTGGTTCGACCTGGGCCCGTCGGGGCGGGCCCCGTCAGGCACAGCACGACGTCGGCATCTGGTTGCGGAACAGCCCGGCAACGATGCGCAGGCTCTCGGCCATCGTCAGATAGGGCGCCCACGTGTCGGCGACATCGTCGACGGTCATCCCCGCCTTGATCGCGTAGGTCGCGGCGAGCATGATCTCCCCCGCCCCGTCGGCGAGGGCGTGCACACCCAGCACCTTGCCGGTGGCGGCGTCGGCGACCAACTTGACCGCGCCGCGGGTGTCGTGGTTGACCAACGCGCGGGGCACGTCGCCCAGGTCGAGCACGCGGCAGTCGCACACCCGGCCACGGGCGAGGGCCTGCGCCTCGGTGAGCCCGGCCGACGCCAGCTGCGGGCGGGTGAAGACCACCGCGGGCAGCCCCGTGTGGTCCACCCGCGCTGCCGCGACTCCCCGGTCGTCGTCCAGGGCGTTACGCGCGGCGACCCGGCCGGCGGCGGCAGCGACATAGACGTACTGCGGGGCGCCGCAGACATCTCCGGCGGCGTAGACGCACGGGTTGGAGGTGCGCTGATCATCGTCGACGACGACAAAGCCCCGCTCGTCCACGTCCACCCCCGCGGCGGCCAGCCCGAGGCCGGCGGTGCGGGCGGAACGCCCAGTCGCCACCAGCAGCCGCCGACCACGAACCCGGCACCCGGATGCTGTCGTCACCACGACCTGGTCGCCGTCGGTCTGCACGGCGGTGGCATGCTCCTCCACGACGGCGATCCCGTCATCGGCGAACACCGCCCGCAACGCCTCGGCAAGCTCAGGCTCAGCCTGACGAGCGAGTCGGCCAATGACGCTGACACGGGTGCCGAGGTGAGCGAACAGCTGAGCCTGCTCCATCCCCACGAATCCGCCGCCGATGACCACCAGCGATTCCGGCAGTTCGGTCAGCTCCATCGCCGTGGTCGAGGTCAACCAGTCCACCTCGTCCAGGCCGGGCAGGTCCGGGCGGGCGGGTTCGGCGCCGGTGGCGACCAGGTAGGCGCGGGCACGCACCGGCTGCCCGTCGACGGCAAGGATCTCCTCATCGACGAAGCTGGCCTGCCCGAGGCGGACCTGAAAACCGTAGGCGGCCGCGACGTCGGCGTACTTGGTTTCTCGCAGCCGCTCGACCAGCTCGTCCTTCTGCCCCATCAGCACACGCAAGTCGACCCCATCGGCAGAGGTGGGCGCGCCGCCGAACGGGTTCGTCAGCGCCGCCTGCCGAGCGCCGGCGCCGGCAAGCAGCGTCTTGGACGGGACGCAACCGATATTCACGCAAGTTCCGCCCAAAGTGCCGCGCTCGATGAGCACGACGCCCTTGCCGGCCTGCCGCGCCGTGATCGCTGCCGCCATCGCGGCACCACCGGAACCGACCACCGCCAGGTCGACGTCATAGCCGCCCCCGCCTGTCTCCATCCTGGCCTCCACTCGCTCCCTGGATGTCCGGGAACCAGAATGAACGTTCCAGCACGGGGAAGGTCAAGCCCAACACGAACGAAGAAGGCGAGATGCGCATCGGTGAACTTGCCGCGGCCAGCGGCACCACGACCAAGACCCTGCGGTTCTACGAAGAAGCCAAGCTGTTGCCCGCCCCGCGCCGCACGCCCAACGGCTACCGCGACTACAACCCCGACGTCCTCCGGCGGCTCGACTTCATCCGCCGCAGCCGCACCGCAGGCCTCACCCTCGCCCAGACCCGAACAATCCTCCACCTCCGAGACGCAGGGACCACCCCCTGCGACCACGTCCAACAGCTGCTCACCACGCACCTGGCCGACCTCGACAAACAGATCGCCGACCTCCAAGCACTCCGGCAAACGGTCACCCAACTGCACGACGCAGCCGCCAACATCCAGCCCGCCAGCTGCGACCCGGCCACCGTCTGCCGCTACCTATAGGGCCGACAAGACGACGACGTGGACGCTGGGGGCGAGCGGTTCGCCGTGCTGGGAGCTCCAGTCGCTCGGCTACTTCCCGCGTGGATAAGTCTTCCGTTACGAGCCTGCCAGGGACAAAGTTTTCCACAGATAGTCGCCACATGGCCTTCGCTGTCGGCCTATCGCTGCGCAGACTCTGACACCGATGCAAGCCGTGGCGAGGATGACCTGATGAAAGGACGGGTGTTTCAACGGCGCAGGGGCAAGGGCCTGCCGTGGTCGTACGTCGTGGACGCAGGCCGCGACCAGAGCGGGAGGCGCAAGCAGCGTATGAAGGGTGGCTTCCGGACGAAGGCGGATGCCGAGCGAGCGCTGCGCGAGCTACTCCACTCCCTCGATACCGCCTCGTACGTGGAGCCGTCCAAGCGCGGCGTCGGCCAATATCTGGTTGAGGAGTGGTTGCCGGCGATTCGCTCCACGGTCAAGCCAACGACGTTTGACCAGTACCGGATGCTGATCGTCGCCCACGTGCAACCCCGTATCGGTGACATAGGGCTGCAGGCGCTGACCCCAGCGCATCTCAACGCCCTCTACGGCGAGTTGGTGAGCAGCGGACGCAAGGACGGTCAGGGAGGGTTGTCGACTAAGACGGTCCGCCACGTACATACGACGCTCCGGAAGGCCCTCGGCGACGCGGTGCGGTGGGGACGGCTGGCACGCAACCCGGCAAGCCTCGCCGATCCACCCCGTGTCCTCGCGCCCGAGCTGAAGGTCTGAGACAGCGCGCAGATGCGCAAGTTCCTTGCGTCAGTACGCGACGACCGGCTTTACGCCGCCTGGCTGCTACTCGCCACAACCGGAGTGCGCCGCGGCGAGCTTCTCGGGCTGCGCTGGGAGGACCTCGACCTCGAGCGCGCAAAGCTGTCAGTACGCCGTGCCGTGACCGTCGTGCGGGGCGAACCCGTCGCCACAGAACCGAAGACCGCGAAGGGTCGGCGAACGCTCTCGCTCGATCCCGCGACGTTGGCCGCCCTGTGCGCCCACCTTCAACGGCAACGGGAGGAGCGGATCGCCGCCGGGCCGGCCTGGCAGGAGTTCGGCCTCGTGTTCTGCCGCGCCGACGGCTCAGCATTCAACCCGGAAGCGGTCAGCCGGCACTTCATGCACCGCGTGGCAGCCGTGGGTCTCCCCAACATCGGCATCCACGGTCTTCGCCACAGCTACGCCACCGCCGCGCTCGCCGCCGGCGTATCAGCGAAGGTGGTGAGCGAGCGGCTCGGGCACGCCAGCGTGGCGATCACCCTCGACGTCTACAGTCACGTCCTGCCGGCTCATGACGAGGAGGCAGCGAGCAAGGTGGCCGCACACATCCTCGGCCATTGACCCTCACTGCCGGGCACGAGCCGTTTCGACACGCTCCGACGAGCCCAGGGTCGAATGATGGTCCTGGAACAGACGCTCGGCGAGCGTCGATGGCGCCCGTGACACACGGGTGGTGTTGACCATGCGGATCATGTGCGCGCGCTCGTCGTGATGCAGGAGCGGATTGGGTCCGCGCGATGTCCGACGGCCCGAGGTCGAGTTGCGCCGCGAGCCCAATGACCCGGCGCCTCACTAACCGCACAGCGCTGCGCCTCTGAGGTTGCGGCTGCCAGACGCCCACACGGCCCTTGGCCGTGTGTGAGCATCCTGTGAGCGCGAGGGCTCGCACTTCGTTGACGTCACGACCGCTGGGATAGCGTTCCCGCTGGTGAAAGGTGGTGTCGGCGGGGGGACTTGAACCCCCAAGGACCGAAGTCCACATGGCCCTCAACCATGCGCGTCTACCTAGTTCCGCCACGCCGACGTGGAGGGGTGCGGCGAGTATGCCCGTGGGTCAACGGCCCCGCAAAGGACCAGCGAGTCAGCCCTGGGGGCCTTCCAGCAGCGCACCCAGCTCGAAGTGCATGCCGTCGGGACGGCTCCAGCGTCCGCCCCAGGCGAAGCCCCAGCGGTCGAAGATTTCGACGATTCGCGGGTCCATCGTGGGCGGCTGACCCAGTCCGTTGGTGGAGACGTTGAGGTCAACGGCCAGGCCCCACGAGTGCATCGACAGCGGCCTCGCGGGATTGAAATCGATGTGGCGAGGCACCCAGCAGCCACCGTAGTCCGACGTGTCGATGAGCTCGGCGAGCCCCGCTTCTTCGATCTCGCCGAGGGCGCCGGCGAGTTGGTCGACCATCCGGCGGTGACAGGTCACCGCGCCGGTGAGGACCGGCACCTCGCGGCTGACGATGTTGCGCTGCACCCAGTCGGCGTCGATCTGGATCATCCCGTCGCCCATGTCGACGTAGGTGTACGGCTCGAACTCCTCGCGGGCGTCCTCACCGACAAGGAAGGCACGTTGGGTCTCGGGTTGGGCGAGCACCCCGGCGCTGACGCCGAGCGCGGTCTCGATCTGCGAGGCCACGGCGGCCGCGTCGGCGTCGTCGCTCAGCGCCACAAGGACGTGGCGCCGGCCGCGCAACCGCAGCTTCTTCGCCGTCGCGCGGTTGACGAGGAGGTCGGCCACCGGCGGCACGCCGTTGGAGGCATAGGCACCAACGCGCAAGGCGGAGCCGTCCGCTCCGGCCTTCACGGTGGCGCCAAGCTTGGCGCCCAACGTCGTGCCCGTGTCATGGGTGAAGGCAGCGTCACCCTCGACGATGCGCTGCCACACGCCCACCTCGTCCGCGGTCAGCTGAGGAGTCACCCGCCGGAACTGGCGCGGGTTGACGGCGGCGACCGTGACGTTGCGGCCCTTCACCGGCACACGACCCACTTCGATGGCGGTGGCGAACGTCACACCGTCGATCCGGCGCACCCGTTCGGCGACGGCGTCGGTGTCGACGTCGCGCAGGCGCAACCGCGGCTGCAGGGCCTTGACCTTGGCGAACCGCGCGGCGGGGACGGTGCGGCTGGGATCGGACGCCGCCGGTGCCGACAACTGTCCCATCACCAGCGCCTCTTTGGTGGAACCCGCTGGTGCGTTCCCGGTGAGCACGGGCGCCGGGGCCTCGGTGGTCGAGGGGGCAGGCTCATCGGAGGGAGCCTGGGACACTACGGTACGGCGCTGCGACGAAGCCGTGGCCCTGGTGCCCGACAGGGGGCCGAGCGACGGCAGCAAGGTGACCGCGAGCAGCACGGCAAGCGCGCCCAACAGGGCCGCCTTCCACGTCTTGAGCTGCCGAGGTATCCGCAAAGCGTCACTTTCCAGGTGCACCGGAATCCGCCGCCGCAGTTGCGGTCGGTCAGGTCAATGCTGCCACCCTGGCGGTCGCCTGTCTGACGCCAGGTGCTCGGTGAAGTGGTCGGCGGCCAACCGCGCGACCGACTCCAGCGCTCCTCGCTCCTCGAACAGATGGCTGGCACCCGGCACGACCGCCAGCGAACAGCCCAGCGTCGACTGGGCCTCGGTGTTGAGCCGCAGCACCGTCGCGTCGTCGCCGCCGACGATCAGCAGCACCGGTGCCCGCACGTCGCGCAGCGCCGCGCCGGCGAGGTCCGGCCTGCCGCCCCTCGAGACCACCGCCGCCACCAGCTCGGGTTCGGCGGCAGCGACCATCAGCGCGGCCGCTGCACCGGTGCTGGCGCCGAACAGGCCGATCCGCTGCCCAAGGCTTTCCGGCTGGGAGGCGGCCCACGCCACGATGGCGGCTAGCCGCCGGGCGAGTAGTGCGATGTCGAAACGCAGCTCGGCGGTGCGCCGGTCGAGGTCGTCCTCGTCGGCGGTGAGCAGATCGGCGAGCAGCGTCGCCATGCCCGCGGCGTGCAGGACGTCGGCGACCGCACGGTTGCGCGGGCTGGCGCGGCTGCTGCCACTGCCGTGAGCGAACACCACCAGCGCACGGTGACCCTCGGGGAGCACGAGATCGCCGTCGAGCTCAAGGCCGTCGGCGGGGATGCGCACCCTGCGGACCCCAAGGCTTCCTTCGCCGCTCATTCCCACCCCACGAGGTCCGCCACTCAGCGGGTATCCCGGTGCGCGTCGGGGGTCCTGCCGAGCAGCTCGAGCACCTCCGCGTCGCTGGTCTGGTCGAAGTGCCGATACCACTGGCCAACGGCCCGAAAGACCGCCGGGGTGTGCAGTGCCACGATCTCGTCGGCCTCGGCGGCCAGCCGTTGCACCGTCGCGGGAGGTGCGACGGGAACCGCGAGGATCAGGCGCCCGGGTCGGTGCTCGCTGAGCGCGGCCAGGGCTGCACGTGCGGTTCCGCCGGTGGCCAGACCGTCGTCGACCAGGACTACCGTGGCCCCGGCCAGCGACGGCAAGGGCCGCCCACCCCGGTAGCGGTCGACACGGCGCTCCAGCTCGGCCTGCTCGGCGGCGGTGGTCGCTCGCAGCTGGTCGTCGTCGCCGCGCCAGGGACCCGCCCGCTCGTCGAGGACGACCACGCCGCCCTCGGCGATCGCACCGATTCCCAGCTCAGGGCGACCGGGCGCGCCGAGCTTGCGAGCGACGAAGACCTCCAGCGGAGCGTTCAGCGCCTTGGCAACCTCTACCGCGACGGGCACGCCGCCGCGCGGCAGCGCCAGCACGACGGGTTTGCTGTCTCGTAGCGGCGCCAGCCGCTCGGCCAGCTGGCGGCCTGCGTCGTGCCGATCGGTGAACCGCACCTCGTTCCCCTCGTGCGTGGTCGCGTGTGTACTCGTATGCCCCGCGCCCTCGCAGGTGGCGGCGGTCGGTGCTCAGCCCAGCGCGGCGCGCACCCGTCGGGCGTTGGCCGCGAGTCGGTCCTCGGCGTGCACCTGCCGGCCGCTGCCGTCCCACGCCACCGGCAGCTCGACCCAAGACCGGCAGCCGGCGTAGGCCTCCAACCTCGGCAGTGTCACGGGGTGGGGCAACTGCACGGCGCGGGCGACGAGCACCTGCAGCTGGTGCTTGGGCCGAAACTCCAGGCGGTCAGCCCGGACCGAATCCTGAGTCCAGATGTGCAGGTCGGCGATGTCGGCCAGCCCCTCCGGCCGCGCCACCGGTACCACGTCGACCAGCGACACGCCGCAGCGCACCGTGATGGTGCCGCCTGCCTCGTCGACGTCGGCCTCGCCGGCGGCCAGAAGGTCGTGGTGCTCTGGCCGGACGCGCTCGCGGTGGCTGTGCGCCACGGTGGGGAACAGCACGAAGCGGTCCCGGTCGACGCGAAAGGACTTCTCGTGGATCCCGCCCTTGCGCACCAGCACGGTCTGGCGCCCGTCGAGCAGGGCCACCGCGGCCGCACCCCACTCCTTGAGGGCGACGGAGGTTGCCAGGACCGCGGAATCTTGGGTAGCGACCGGGGGCATGTCGTTAGTGTACGGACGACACCAGGACACCGCCCCGCCCCTCCCGAGCAGGAGACGTGATGCCCGCCAGCGCATCGACCCCCACAGAACTCGTCGAAGCCGTCTACGCGCGCACTGCCGAGGCCGTGGCCGTTGGCCGCGAACGGCTGGGGCGCCCGCTGACCCTGGCCGAGAAGATCCTGTTCGGCCACATGGCCGACGCCTCGGCGCAAGACCTTGAGCGCGGGCGCGCCTACGGCGAGTTCCATCCCGACCGGGTGGCCATGCAGGACGCCACCGCCCAGATGGCGCTGCTGCAGTTCATGACCGCCGGCCTGCCGCAGGTGGCCGTCCCGTCGACGGTGCACTGCGACCACCTGATCCAGGCCGAGACCGGCGCCGTGCACGACCTCGCCGTGGCCAACGAGTCCAACCGCGAGGTCTACGAGTTCCTGCGCACGGTGTCGGCCAAGTACGGGCTCGGCTTTTGGAAGCCCGGCAGCGGGATCATCCACCAGGTGGTCCTGGAGCACTACGCCTTCCCAGGCGGGATGATGATCGGCACCGACAGCCACACGCCCAACGCCGGTGGCCTTGGCATGGTGGCCATCGGCGTTGGTGGCGCCGACGCGGTGGACGTGATGGCCGGCATGCCCTTCGGGCTGCGGATGCCGCTGCACATCGGCGTGCGCCTCACCGGGTCGCTCGACGGGTGGACGTCGTCCAAGGACGTGATCCTCGCCGTCGCCGGCATCCTCACCGTCAAGGGCGGCACCGGGGCGATCGTCGAGTACTTCGGGCCCGGCGCCGAGTCCATCTCTGCCACCGGCAAGGGCACGATTTGCAACATGGGCGCCGAGATCGGCGCCACCACCTCGCTGTTCGGCTACGACGACGCGATGACCCGCTACCTCAAGTCCACGGGGCGAGAGGAGATCGCCGACCTCGCCGACGCCCACCGCGGGCATCTGCGCAGCGACCCCGAGGTCGCCGACGATCCGCGGGCCTACTACGACCGGGTCATTGAGATTGACCTGGAACGTCTGGAGCCGCAGATCGTCGGGCCGCACACTCCGGATCTGGCCCGGCCGGTGTCGCAGATGGGGGCCGACGCCAAGGCCAACGACTACCCCGTCGAGATCACCAACGCCCTGGTCGGTTCGTGCACCAACTCGTCATACGAAGACATCGGACGCGCGGCACACGTCGCCCGCCAAGCCAAGGAGGCGGGGCTGCGCGTCAAGACCCCCCTGCTGATCACCCCAGGCTCCGAGCAGGTCCGTGCCACCATCGAACGCGACGGCCTGCTGGGCGACCTGGAGGCGATCGGGGCCACGGTGCTGGCCAACGCCTGCGGACCGTGCATCGGGCAGTGGAAGCGCACCGACAACCTGGGCGGCACGCGCAATTCGATCCTCAGCTCGTTCAACCGAAACTTCCCGCGGCGTAACGACGGCTTTGCCGAGACGCTGGCATTCATCGGGTCGCCCGAGATCGTCGTGGCGGCCGCGCTGGCCGGCCGGCTGGACTTCGACCCGCGGCACGACCAGCTCGACGGCGTGACCTTGCGAGCCCCGGAGGCTGACGAGCTGCCGGACGGTGGCTGGGACTCCGGCGAGTCTGGGTTCGCCGAGCCCGCCGCCGACGGCGCGTCCGTCGAAGTCGTCGTCGACCCCGGCAGCGACCGCTTGCAGCTGCTGGAGCCCTTCGCCGCCTGGCCGGGCGGCGACTACGAAGGTTTGCCGGTGCTGCTCAAGGCTGTCGGCAAGTGCACGACCGACCACATCTCGGCGGCCGGGCCGTGGCTGCGCTTCCGTGGCCACCTGGACAACATCTCCAACAACCTGTTCATCGGGGCCAACAACGCGTTCGCCGACGAGCCCGGTCACGGCGTGGACCAGCTGGACGGGCAGGTGCGCAAGCTGCCCGACATCGCCCGTAACTACACGGCCAAGGGCAGGGGTTGGGTCGTGGTCGGTGACGAGAACTACGGGGAGGGATCGTCGCGCGAGCACGCCGCGATGGAGCCCCGCCACCTCGGCGGCCTGGTCGTGCTGGTGCGCAGCTTCGCGCGCATCCACGAGACCAACCTGAAGAAGCAGGGGATGCTGCCGCTGACGTTCGCCGACCCCGCCGACTACGACGAGGTGCGCGTCGACGACCGCATCGACGTGGTCGGCCTCGCCGACCTCGCGCCCGACCGACCCGTTCGCGTGCGACTGACCCACGCCGACGGCAGCACGTACGAGCTGGAGGCCAACCACACCTTCAACGCCGAGCAACTGGGCTGGTTCCGCGCCGGCTCCGCCCTCAACGCCATGGGCGCCACCACCGGCTGACCGCCCGGTGAAGCGCCCCGGCCAGACGGTCCTCAAGCCGCGAAGCGGTAGGACACATGGCTGTTAGGTTGGCCGGTGACATGAAGGTCGTGCTGCGCAACCCGAGCCGCACCGAAGTCGTGGCTGGGCCCGCCAGGGTCGGCGACGTCCTTGCTCGCTTTGCCATCAACCCTGAGACGGTCCTGGTCATCCACGCCGGTGAACTGGTCACCAAGGACGTCGTGATGGCTGACGACGCCGAGCTGGAGGTACGGCCGGTCATCTCCGGCGGGGCCGGTCCGGCGCGGTGCCACCAGTGCCATGGCACGGCGGTGATCGAGGTGCGGCGCCACAACGCCGCCTACTGTGCCGAGCACTTCGTCGATCACGTCCGCACGCAGGTTCGTGAGGCCATCGACCGCCACCGGATGATGTCCTACGACGACCGCATCCTCGTCGCGGTCTCCGGCGGCAAGGATTCGCTGGCCCTCTGGGACCTGCTGCTGGACATGGGCTACCGCGCCGACGGGCTGTATCTAGGGCTTGGCATCGGTGAGTACTCCGATTACTCCGGCCGGCTGGTGGCCGATTACGCCGCCGCGCGCGACGCCACCCTGCACACCGTGGACCTGGCCGGCGAGTACGGCTACGACATTCCCACCGCGACCGGCTTGCGCAACCGCTCCTCGTGCGGCGTATGCGGGCTGTCCAAGCGCTACGTGTTCAACCGTGTGGCGCTGGAGCACGGCTACGACGTCATGGCCACCGGCCACAACCTCGACGACGAGGCGGCGCAGCTGCTCGGCAACGTGCTGCGCTGGCAGACCCCGTTCATGGCTCGCCAGTCGGTGGCCCTGCCCGACAGTGGCGGATTGGCGCGCAAGGTCAAGCCGCTGTACCGCCTGGGGGAACGGGAGATGGCCGCCTACTGCGTCATCCGGGGCCTCGAGTACGTGGTGGAGGAGTGCCCGATGGTGGGCGGCAACACGGTCCTGCGCTACAAGGACGCGCTCAACGAGCTGGAACGCACCAGCCCAGGCACCAAGGCGCAGTTCCTGTTCGGTTTCCTTGACCGGGTCCAGTCCACGCACTTCGCGAACGCCGACCCGGCGGGGGAGCAGCTGGTCGCCTGCAGTAGTTGCGGCCTGCCGACCACTCGACCACGGCAAACCGACATCGCGCCCGTCTGCGCCTTCTGCCGCACCCGCGAACGGGTGGTGGCTTCGGCCGGTCGCCGCGACGGCGTCACCGCCACCCGGCCGTGACC
>Ga0136615_10000396_pt1 | contig 19925 bp, 19 predicted proteins | sample AntDrymUQ2882206_2_FD_106647 | JGI IMG/M metagenome (GOLD analysis project Ga0136615, IMG submission 106647) | Polar desert sand microbial communities from Dry Valleys, Antarctica - metaG UQ288 (22.06) | ecosystem: Environmental > Terrestrial > Soil > Desert | place: Antarctica: Dry Valley...
CGACAGCTACCGCATGCGCCGTCACCGCGACGCCATCGCCGCCCTCCGACCCGCCCTCACCGGCCGCCCACAAGGTGGGGAATTCCCGTCGTCGCAAGTGGGGAATTCTCGCCGTCCTTGACAATCATGCCTTACCAGCCTGACCCCGTCGCGGCGGGCCGGCGAAGCGACCATGGAAACCAGGCGGGATCGCAGGGACGCGGAGAGGCCTGGCGGACCAAGTGGTCCCGCTCGCTCGCTCGTTGCGTGCTGGAGCATCTGCCGAACGAACGACGATCCGGAGGGCGTGCCGCTCGTCGGTATAGAAGGCCGGAGGTCATACAGGCGGGGCCAGTCGCTGGTCCCCCAGATCAGTTGGTCCGGAATTGCAACTGTGAGGGGGACGACGCCAGGCTTTCCTTCCGAGGCAGACGTCTAAGGCCCGTGAGCGGGGGTCCCTTGAGTGTCTGCGAGCACGGCGTCGCGCGCGCCGCGGAAGTTCGCCCCGCTGAGGTTCGCCTTGCGCAGGTTCGCTGCCAAGAGGTTCGCCGCACTGAGGTCCGCTTTCCTAAGGTCCGCGAAGTCGAGGTCTGCGCTGCGGAGATTCGCCCCGCGGAGGTCCGCTGCGCGGAGGTTCGCCCCGCTGAAGTCCGCACCGCTGAGGTACGCCCCGCGGAGTTCCGCCCTGCTCAGCTGCGCGTCTCTGAAATCCGCGAAGCCAGCCTCAGCGAGAAAGCGGACGACTAGACCTCGGCGCGGACCGTCAAGGCGTCTGACGACCGTCAGGGTGGCCGTTCGCGCGACGTTGCGCACGTTTGCTTCCGGCTCCGATTGCAAAAGGTCCTCGTGAAGCATGAGATCGGACATCTGCGCGAGATAGGCGCGCAACGTGTTCTCACGTTCAGCGTCCGAGGCCGCCGTACGCTGCAGCGCGGCTCGCTGATCATCCCGTAGCTCGTCACGCCGGGTCTGCGCCTCGTTGAGTAAGAACGCCAACGCTGCCAGCGCCACCGGGATCCCCAGCAGCTGAAGCCAGTCCCACAACGTCTTCGCCGAGCGGCCGCTCCCGCCCTCGACCTCGGCGCGTGGCGCGGGCAAGCCCGTCCACTGCCACCGCTGCCGGTAGGCCAGCGAAATGAAGACTCCGAAGGCGACGAACACCAAAGCAGCAACGATGAGAGACGACACGACCACTAATTCTGCCTTACCGCGCACGGCGCGACGATGTTAGGAGTCAGAGACCGTACTACCGTCCGCACACGTTCTGAGGATCGCGCCGTAGCCAGGAGATCCGAATTAGAGGGAGCTCCGTAGCTCGTATCCGTACGAGCTAGCAGGTCTTGGAATAGTCACGCCCCAGCTTCAGGAGTGCAGGGAAACGTCCGAATTAGCCGCCGGGAATCATCGGAGGAACACTCGGAGGGGCGCTTGGTGTCCTCGGGGCCACAGTGACCGCCATAGCCGCACCGTCGATAATGAGGCCGACGTCACGCTGCACCGTGTCCTCCCGTGAGACGGTCTAGCAGCGCGTCGTGTTCGAGTACATCGAGCTGTTCTACAACGCCACCCGCCGCCACTCGACCCTCGGGATGCTCTCCCCGATCCAGTTCGAGAGGATCTCTCAACCTCTCAACCTCTTGATCAAGGGGACTGAAGACAACTAACCGCGCGTATCCACCAACCGGGGGAAGACCAAACGCGCGACCTGTGGAGTAGAAGACCGGAGGTCAGTCTGGCGCGATTCGCGCCCGCGATCAGAGCGCCGGACAGCGCTTGAGGGAGCAGCCGCAGCCACGAACGGCCCGCTCCCGCAGTTCGCCTCCGGTGAGCGCTCAGTTGCATGAAAGCAACGGCGCCTGGTCCGAGGCGCAATCATTGGTGTCGTGACGCACACGGAGCCACGCGGGAAGGGCGCAGACGCAAAGACACGAAGTTGGTGGGACCGACTGAGCACGTCAGCCAAACTCATCTTGGGGGCATTTACGGCGCTGATAGGCACGGCGGGTGCGCTTTTCGCCATCGTCGGCAACCCTTTTGCACCCGACCCGCGCGAGGAGGAAGCCAAGAAGAGCCCCGCTGCGGTGGCGGCGTATCAAATCGCTAAGTGCCGAACGATGCACGGGCTTGGCGCGGCCACCGTCGTGGTCAAGAATTGGCCGGCGGCGGGGGTGCCGACTAGGCGCTCGTTCGAGAGATGCGAATGGCCCCCGCCCGTCAGCACGAGCGCGGATGGATACACGTTGATCGAGGATCGGATCACCGCGTACGCGGGAAAGGGTGCTGCGGAGCCATTCAACGCGCTCCACACGCTGACAGCCCCGTGTGACCGACTTGCTGTATCGTTCGTCCTGTACCATATGACCTCCAGGGTTTACCGTGAAGCACGCATTCGATCGGGACCCGTGTTCTTGGTGACGAGCATCGGAGTCCGAGACGTGCCTGTCCCCCGTGTCCGAGAGCTCAAACAGGTGCCCATCGACGTCCAGCTTCCGCCACCCGAGAAGGGCGGTTTCTTTGTGTTGCTTAACGGACACATGGAGATCCTCCATGCAAAGTGCGCCCCGTCTTGAGGTGGTCCGCGTGACGCGCTTCGACCGTCGACCGACCGGTGTGATACAAGAATGTCGTGTCCGACGACATGTCACTCTTCGGCCAACTGACGCGAGTGGGTAGCGCGGAACGCTTGGACCTGTTCGCCGAGTGGTGGGCCAGCGGCGGAGGCGGTTCCTGTCGCAGAGTTCTATCAGGCGCTGCTGTTTGTGTGGTCAACCGCCGAACTGCTCTATCGGTATTGCAGTCGGGTGTCGGATGGGTCTACGGGGGCGTGATGCTCCGCCCGAGCTGGGCACGATTCACCGATTTGCCGTCACGCTTAGATTTGCGCCTCACGTTCTACGAGAGCGCTGGATTCGACGTTAGGAGTACTCTTGGCCAGACCGCCGTTACGGTGGCCCGCGACGCAGATCGAGTAGCGCTTCGCGTGCCACGCGTAGGGAGGCTTCGACGCCGGCTGCCAGGAGCACGTCGCCGGGGTTGAGGTAGCCGGAGCCGAGGTATTGCCAGACGGACAGCACTACGGTCGTGCCGTTGTCGTCGGCGTTGTCTGGTGGTTTGTCTTGGTGGGCACGGTACGCGGCGCGTGCGGCGCGTAGCGTCGTGGAGTAGCGGCTGGACTTGGTGACGAAATGGCCGCGGAAGCCGAGCATGTGCACCCAGCGGCCAAGCTCGCGCAGCCCAGAGCGCTCCGAGAGTCGTAGAGCGGCAGCGGCCATCTGGACGAGCTGCTCGGGCACCCCGCGCTCACGCCAGCGGTCGGGATCGCTGTCGCGGCTGGTGATCTGCTCGTGGCTTGTCTTGCAGGAGTACTTGGCCACGTACGCGGCGACCTGCTCGGGGCGCAGCTCCCCGTCCTCGTTGCCGGCGAGGATGCGAGTGTGGAGCTGCTCGCCGAAGTGGATGTCGATCGTGTTGCCACTGCCGGCATCACCGTCGAGGCTGGCACTGCCGGCGGCCTCGCGGATCGCATCGCACAACTCCTCAGAAGAGACACTGACGCCGGGCGTTACGCCGCGGTCTTCGGCGCCGTCGAGGCGGACCATGGCGTGGAAGTGCACGAGCCCGCGGGCTTGGAACTCGGCGACCTTCGCGTACGCGATTCGTACGAGCGTGCGCCACGCGCGTTCGCTGAGCCCCCGTGCGGCTGGCGAGGACTCTGGCCAGCTCGATGGCGAAGCGGTTCCACAGTGCTGGGGCGTGCCAGTTCCACAGCACCGCGCTCTCGTAGTCGTAGGTCGTCGGGTCGATCGCCTCGCCCAGCAGCGCGTCGGCGGAGTCGTGGTGCTGACCGCAGCGGCACGCTCGGCCGTCATCAGGTCGGTTGTGAACCGGGCCAAACGACGGTGCCGTCAAGGTCGCGAAGACCTGCGGGTGCTCGGCCACAGAGTCCGGGACGCCTTTGCGACCGCCGGCCAGGCCGGCATAGACGAGCTGCCACATGTCGCCGCGGTACTCATGCGCACAGCTCGGACAGCACGCCCTCACGCCGGTTGCCGCACCGCACCATGAGCGCGCCGTCGGGCTCGCTGGCGGTCGAGTACACGAGCTCATCGCCCTGCAGCACGACCCCACGCAGCCGAACCGGATGACGGCACGCGCCGGTCCGCCGGACCTGTTGCAGCCAGCGCTCCCGCTTGGGATCACTCGCCCTGGCGACCAGCCCGTGCACAGTCGCGGGGGCCAGCTCGTCGACGGCCGCGACGGTCATCGGCGGGACCCCACGCCCGCGGCGCGGATGCGCCACCACACCGCGCACACTCCGCGCACATCAGCATCCCGGCTCGTGCCGACGCCAGCATCCGCGAGCTGACATGACCGATCCGGCGTTGGGCGCGGTATGCAGGCGTTTTCATGTGCTGACGCACGCTGGCGTATGCAGGCGCGCGGCGCCCGTTCTTGGCTGATAAGGAAGAGGTCCCAGGTTCGAGTCCTGGATCGCCCATCCCGAGGACACCTGGGATTTCCCGCCACTCGGAGGCGACCCGTCGGCGGCGGACAGGTTCCGTACACTTCTGCCTCCCGTGTATGTACTGGGCAGCACACGAGGTCTTCTCCGTCATCGACCAGCTGTCTCCTGACGGGCCCGAGGACCGAGGCGAGGTACAGCTCACGCTCCAAGGCTAAGGTTGCGTCGATGCCGCGCGCTGGGCGTTGCCGCGTCGGGACAACGCTGAAAGCTACGTTACCTTCGGTAGGCCACGCTTCAACACAACAGGGGGCATCGTTCAGCGTCCGGGCGCTAACCAATCGCAGCCGAGAGCGCTGTGAGGGGCGCAGGGCGTCGGCGGCGATCTGGACGAGTTGTTCCGGGGATGCCGCGGTCGCGCCAGTGGTCGGGGTTGGTGTCGCGGGTGGTGATCTGCTCGTGGCTGGCCTTGCAGGAGTACTTGTCGCCGGCACCCCAGCTCTGGGAGGTGCCGACCATGCAGCACGGTATGTCTCTCGTCCGAGCATGGCCTTGATCCCGCCCGGCGCGCCCGTCTGGTCGCCGCGCTGCGTCGGGAACTTTCCGGGCAGCCTTTAGTCGCGAAGACCACCGTTCGCCGCCGAACGACGGCGCGGGCGCGGGCGCGCCGCTACGGTTGGGACGTCAAAACGGCTCGGTGGCCGGGCGCACGGTTTCGGCGCTCGGCCGTGTGGAGGTCCGTCGTGGCCGACGCAATGTCAGGGATGGGCGGTCCGCGGACCTTGGACGCGCAGGAGCAGGCGCTGTTCGAGCGCCTTGCGGTTGGCGGCGAAGCACGCGACCGCGACGTCCTGATCGAGCGCTTCCTCCCCCTTGCGCGGTCGCTCGCGCTGCGCTACCGGCGCTCGGGCGAGCCGCTCGACGACCTCCTGCAGGTGGCGGCGCTGGGACTGATCAAGGCGATTGACCGGTTCGACCCGCAGCGGGGGGTCGCGTTTTCGGCGTATGCGGTGCCGACGATCCTCGGAGAGATCAGGCGTCACTTCCGCGACCGCACCTGGGCAGTCGGGGTACCGCGCGACATGCGCGATCTCGCGCTGCGCGTCGACCGCGCCGTGGATCGTCTGGCTGAGCAGCTTCACCGCCAGCCTTCCGTGGCGGAGATCACTGCGGCGCTCGGTCTCGGCGAGGAGGACGTCCTGGAGGCGCTGCAGGCTGGCGGTGCCCACCGCGCGCTCTCGTTCGACGAGCCGCGGGGTACGGAGGGCGAGAGCCCCGCCACGCTTGCCGACTCGATCGGCGTCGCCGAGCGCGGCTTTGACCATGTCGAGGGGCGGGCGACGTTCGACGCGCTGCTGGAATCGGTCACGGCGCGCGAGCGCGAGGTACTGCGAATGCGGTTCGAGCACGACATGCAGCAGGCCGAGATCGGCGCGGCGATCGGCGTCAGCCAGATGCACGTCTCGCGGATCATCCGCCGGGCACTGACGCGGCTTCGTGTCATCACCGAGGCTGCGGCGTAGGCGGTCCTCGCCAGCTCGGGGATGCAAACCAGGCCGGTTCAGACAAACGTGTGACGGAACGGACCAATTAACCGCACGTTGTCACGCCTCGACGGCGGAGGTGGGCAGATGAGTTACATCCGCGCGGTGCTGCCGGGTCCCGCACGGGATCACTCCGACAGCGGTTTGACCATCGTCAACGCTCCACCTTGTTCTCGGAACGTGGCGAAGCCGTGGCGCTCGTAGAGCACGCGCGCGGGGTTGGCCGCCTCGACGCTGAGGCTGATCGCGTCGAAGTCCGCGGCGAGCTGGGACAGCAACCGTTCGATGAGCTTGCCGCCCACGCCTACGCCGCGGTGCTCCGGAAGTACGGCAACTGAGAGCTCCGGAATGTCATCGGCGACGTATCCGTAGCCGGCGGTTGTCGCCGTCAAGAGCCTGGACCACGCCGCGCCGATCGGTGTGCCGTGGCATGTCGCCACCCACCCGTGGTCGCCGTGGCGTCCGAAGCCGTCGGTGTACCTCGCGACCTCCGGCGACACGACGGGAACGGGAGGCGGTGCGTCTGAGGCTCGCCAGTGAACAGCGAGCCACAGCATTCTGCGCAGGAACGCTTCATCACCCGCAGCGGCTTGCCTGAGGTTCACGTCACGCTCGTCGTGGGCCACGACACCAATCTAGCCCGGCACGCCTTCAAGAGCCTCGGCGAGAGGCACCTTGGCCGGCTGACGCGGACGCATGCGACCGACGTCAGGCCAGCCTCGGCCGTCCGCCCTGCGCAAGTCCGCGCCGCCCTTTGACGGTGCACCGAAGGAGGCGGGGCCCCGCGGCAACGCACGCGGGGGAGAGAGCGTGCGCGGGGACCCTCTGCCGAGGCTACGTGGTGAACGCCGGCTGCAGTGAAGGACCAGTGAATCTGATATGAACAGCGAGTTTCGTACCCATCACTCCACGAGATAGTGTGTTTTGGCCCCTTGGCGCGCCTGCCTTGTTTCGGGTCTTTCTGGCGCCGACCCTATGTCAACGCCACTCAACCCCGCTACCCTCACACCACGATGTCCGTCGACTCACCTGAAGAGCTCGACGCCCTGCGCGCCGCCGGCCGGGTCGTTGCGCAGACGATCCGCGCGATGCGCCGCGCTGTTCGCCCCGGCGTCACGACCGGCGAACTCGACGTGATCGCCGAGCGCGAGTTCGCGCGTGCCGGCGCGCGCTCGGGTCCGCAGCTGGACTACGGCTTCCCCGGCACGACCTGCATCAGCGTCAACGACGAGGCGGTGCACGGCATCCCGGGCAGGCGCGTCCTGCGCCGCGGCGACCTCGTCAAGCTCGACGTCACGGCCGAGCTCGACGGCTTCTACGCCGACGCCTGCCGGACGGTGGCCGTCGGTGACGCGCGACCGCAGGCGCTCCAGCTCGTACGCACGGCCGAGCAGGCGCTCGCCACCGCGCTGAAGACCGTCAGGACCGGCGTGCCGCTCAACGAGATCGGCGCGACCGTGCAGCGTGTCGTCCACGCCCGCGGCTTCTCGGTCTGCGACGGGCTCATGGGGCACGGCATCGGCCGGCGCATCCACGAGGCGCCCGACGTGCCCAACTACTTCGACGCCCGCCTGTCGCAGCCGCTCGGCGAGGGTCTGGTCATCACGATCGAGCCGCTCGTCGCCATCGGTGGCCCGCAGGTGCGGATGGGCGTCGACGGCTGGACGGTACGCACGGCCGACAGTTCCTGGTCGGCGCATGCCGAGCACACGATCGTGGTCCGCGAGAGCGGACCGGTCGTGCTGACGGCGTAGGGCCTACGCGGGAAGGGCGGCGCCCTCGCGGGCGAGCAGCAGCAGACCCATCTCGCGGGCCTTCATCGCCGCATCGGCGTCGCCTTCGTGCGCCGCGACGATCGAGCCCTTCATGAGGATGTGCCATTGCGCCGCGAAGCGCTCGGGATCCCCGACGCTGGCGGCTGTCGCCAGCTCGCCGATGAACGCGCGGATGTTCGCCAGGTGGGTGACACAGGCGCCGCGGACCGGGTTGGCGTGGTTGTCGAACTCCAGCAGCGACGTGATGAACGCGCAGCCCTCGAAGTCCTCGCGGGCGAACCACTCCGAGAAGATCTCGAAGATCGCCAGCAGCTGGCCGGCCGGCGTGGTGGCGCGGCGCTGCACCTCGGCCTGCACCCAGCCTCGCGTCCAGCGCTCCTCGCGCATCGCCAGGAAGGCGAGCGCAAGGTCGTTCTTGGAGGCGAAGTTGCGGTACAGCGTCATCTTCGCCACGTCGGCCTCGGCCGTGATGGTGTCGACGCCGATCGCCCGGACGCCCGCGCGGCTGAAGAGCCCATACGCCGCGTCGAGGATGCGGTCGCGACCGCTCCGGCTCCTGTCGACCGCCTGTGTATCGCGTGCTGCCATAGCACCGACGATACCGCCGCATGCAACGAACCTCGCAAGAAGCGTCTCGCTCGCGCCGCGGATCGTGCCGATCTGCGCACACCACCGTTGCGATATTGCAAGGGGCCGTTGACCCGTAGCTATGCTCCAGCCAATGCAGGAGATGGTGATCTACGGCGTCAGCTTCGACATGGTCGGCAAGCAACCGATCGTCCTGCTGAAGACGGTCGACAGCAACAAGTTCCTCCCGATCTGGATCGGCCATCCCGAGGCGGCCGCGATCCTGATGAAGCTCCAGGGGGCGACGACGCCGCGGCCGATGACGCACGACCTGCTCTGCGACATGCTCGGCGAGCTCGACGTGCGCTGCACGCAGGTCGCCGTCACGGAGCTGCGCGACAACACGTTCTTCGCCTCGATCACGCTCGCCGTCGACGGCAAGGAGATGGAGATCGACTCCCGCCCGAGCGACGCGCTCGCGCTGGCCGTGCGCTCCGGCGCGCCGATCTTCGCCGCCGAGGAGGTCATCGCCGAGTCGGCGATCGAGTTCGAGCACGATGTCGAGGACACCGAGGAGGTCGTCGAGAAGTTCAAGGACTTCCTCGACCAGGTCACCCCGGAGGACTTCGCGGGCGAAGAGTGAGCGCCCGCTCGCCCGCCTACGCCGCCAGGTCCACGATCCGCTGGATCAGCGCGTCGAAGCCGATCCCCGCCGCGTCGGCCGCCATCGGCAGCAGCGACGTATCCGTCATCCCGGGAATCGCGTTGGCCTCGAGCACGGTCAGCTCGCCGCCGTCGGTGGACAGCATGAGGTCGATCCGCGCGAAGGCGCGGCACCCGAGCACCTCCCAGACCTGCAGCGCGAGCTCCTGCGCACGCGCCGTCAGCCCCTCGCGCAGCTCGGCGGGGCAGACGAACTGCGTGCGCCCGATCTCGTAGCGCGCCTCGAAGTCGTAGAACTCCTCCTCGGTCGGCACGGCCTCGACGACCGGCAGCGCCTCACCGTCGAGCACCGACACCGCGAGGTCGCGCCCGCGCACGTGGCGCTCGAGCAGGACCTTGTCGCCATAGGAGAACGTGGCCACGAGCGCGCCGGGCACGTCCTTCGCCGCCGCCGCGAACTTGATCCCCAGCGCCGATCCCTGGCCGGCGGGCTTGACGACGAGCGGAAAGCCGAGGCGCGCCTCGATCGCGGGCAGCGCGTCGGCCGCGCCGAGCTCCTTGAAGGCGGTCTCGTTGAACGCGAAGAAGTCGGGCGTCGGGATGCCGGCGTCGAGCATGTGGTGCTTGGCGATGACCTTGTCGGCGCAGCGGATGCACGCCGACACGCCGCTGCCCGTGTAGGGGATCGCGAGCGCCTCGAGCAGCTCCTGGACGGTGCCGTCCTCGCCGTCGCGGCCATGCAGCGCGACGAACGCGACCTCGGGCGCGGCGTCGCGCAGGCGCCGCACGAGGTCGTGGCCGACGTCGATCGCCACGACGTCATGGCCGAGGCGGTGCAGCGCGTCCTGCACGCGCGCACCGGACTTCAGCGAGACCTGGCGCTCAAGCGACCGACCGCCCTTGAGGACCGCGACGCGCGTCATCCCTCGCGCGCGTCTGGGCGCCTGCGGCGCTCGGGCGCGGGCGGCAGGTGCAGCACGTCGGCGAGCTCCACGTCGGGCAGGGCCGGTGCCGGCTCGGCGCGCGGCTCGACGGCGCGGTGCCTCCCCGTCAGCGTGCCGTACAGCTCGACCTGCTCGCGGACGACCTCGCCGATCCGCCGCACCCCTTCGCGGATATCGGCCTCGCCGACGCCGGAGAAGTTCAGCCGCATCGAGCTGCCGCCGCGGCCGTCGAGGAACGCCGCGCGCCCCGGCACGAACGCGACGTGCTCGTCGAGCGCGCGCGCCAGCAGGTCGGTCGTGTCGATGTAGTCGGGCAGCGTCACCCAGATGAACAGGCCGCCCTGCGGGTGCGTCCAGCTCGATTCCGGCCCGAGGCACTCGGCCAGCGAATCGAGCATGACGTCGCGCCGCCGCCGGTAGATCTCCCGCAGCGACTGGACATAGTCCTGCCAGCGACCGCTGTCGAAGTACGCCGCGACGAAGAGCTGCGTCAGCGACGAGGAGCACAGGTCCGAGGCCTGCTTGCCGATGTTCATCTTCTCGAGCACGGGCCGCGGGCCGACGCTCCAGCCCAGCCGGACGCCGGGCGAGAGGATCTTCGAGAACGTGCCGAGGTAGATGACGAAGTCGCCGCCCTCCAGCGCGTAGAGGGTCGGCAGCGCGTCGCCCTCGTAGCGCAGCAGCCCGTAGGGGTTGTCCTCGAGCACGAGCAGCTCGCGGCGACGGATGACCTCCACGAGCCGTCGCCGGCGCGGCAGCGACATCGTCGTCCCGCCGGGGTTCTGGAACGTCGGGACGGTGTAGATGAACTTCGGCCGCCGGCCCTCGCGGTCCAGGCGGTCGAGCATCGCCTCGAGCTCGTCGATGCGCATCCCGTCCTCGTCGAGGCCGATCTGGATGACCTCGGCCTGGTAGGAGCAGAACGTCGGCACCGCGCCGGGGTAGGTCGGGGCCTCGGCGATGATGATGTCGCCGGGGTCGATCAGCGTCTTGCAGACGAGGTCGATCACCTGCTGGCCGCCGGTCGTGACGAGCACGTCGTCGGGATCGACGAGCGTGCCCTCCTCGGCCATCACCTCGGCGATGCAGTTCTTGAGCACCGTCAGCCCCTCGGTCGGGCCGTACTGCAGTGAGCGCGCGGTCGAGTCGACGGCGACGCTGCCCATGATCGCCGCGAACGACTCGGACGGAAACGAGGACGTGTCGGGCAGCCCGCCGGCGAGCGAGATGATGTCGCTGCGCTCGGTCAGCGCCATGAGGTCGCGCATCGCCGAGGACTTCATGACCTTCGTGCGAGCGGCGAAGAGCCCGGCGTAACGCTCGAGGTCGCGTGACGTCTGGCGGCGGCCCAGTGCAGAGGTCATGGAGCGGGGCTCGCCGGGGGTCCGCGCGTCCCTGTCGTCTATCGTCATGCGCCCCTCACGGTACCGGACGCGTTGCAGCTGCTGATCGACATCCTCCAGGGCTCCGGGCTGGCCGGCGCGGCCGGCGTTCGGCCCTTCCTGCCCGCGCTCGTCGCGGGCGCGCTGGCGAGCGCCGACGTCGGCATCGACTACGAGGGCACGTCGTTCGCGTTCCTCGAGCGGCCCGGCTGGCTGCTGGCCCTCGTCGTCGCACTGATCGCCGTGATCGTCCTGTCGCGCCGCGAGGCGGTGGCCGCGACGCTCGAGTCCGCGACGCAGGGCATCGGGATCGGCCTCGGCGCGCTGCTGTTCGCCGCGACGCTCGCCGACAACACCGACCTGTGGTGGCCCGGGCTGCTCGCCGGCGGCCTGTGCGCCGCGCTGGCCGCCGCCGCGACGCGCTCGCTGACGACCCGCGTCCGTGCGCGCCTGGACGACGAGGCACGCGCGGCGCTGCCGGTCTACCTCGAAGGGAGCGCGGTCGTGCTCGCCGGCCTGGCGGTCGTGGCGGCGCCGGTCTCGGTCCTGGCGCTCGGCTTCTTCGCCTTCCTGCTGCGCGGCGGCAAGCGCCGCGCGGGCGAGAAGTACGCCGGGCTGCGCATCCTGCGGTGAACGGCACACCACCCAAGCTCATCCTGACCGTCATCGACGGCATGAAGCCGACCATGGTCGAGCGGGCGATGCGCGCGGGCAGCGCGCCGGCGCTGAAGGCGATCGCCGACCGCGGACGCTACGTATCCGAGTGCGTCGCGGCGTTTCCCTCGGTCACGCCGGTCTGTGCGGCCACGATCGCGACCGGCGTGCTGCAGGACGAGCACGAGATCCCGTCGATGAACTGGTACTCGCGCGCCGAGCAACGCTATGTCGAGTACGGCTCGTCGTTCTCGGCGTCACGCAGGTTCGGCCTCAACCGCCAGCTCGTCGACACGATCTTCAACATGAACGCGTCGCACCTGGCGCCCGACGTGCTGACCGTCTTCGAGACGCTCGACGACACCGACAGCGTGCGCACGGCCGGCACGACGTACCTCATCTACCGCGGCCGCCACGAGCACGAGATCTCGCGCGACTTCGCGCTGACCCGCGCCGCGTCGCAGTTGTTCAAGCGCGCAGCGCTTGGGCCGCGCGAGCTCTTCTACGCCGACATCTTCGCCAGCCGCAAGACGAGCTGCTGGTCGCGGATGGGGATCCCCGGCATGCGCGACCAGCACGCCGGCTGCGTCGGCTCCTACCTCGTCGAGCACGACCTGTTCGACTTCCTGCTGCTGTCGCTGCCCGACAACGACGCGCACTCGCACAAGAACGGCCCGCACGCGCAGATCCAGTCGATCGCTGCCGCCGACGCCGAGCTGTGGCGGGTCATGGAGGCCGGCGGCGGCGTGGAGGCCTTCCTCGACGAGCACGCGATGATCGTCATGGCCGACCACTCGCACTCGCACATCGAGCGCACCGTCGACCTGACCGGCGCGTTCGCCGACTGGCGCGTGCTGCCGCCGTCCGGCGCGGGTGCCCGCCACGCCGAGCTCGCGCTCTGCCCGGCGCAGCGCTCGGCGATGATCTACCTGCTGCTCGAGTCGCGCGGCAGCGCGCTGCCGCGCGTCGTCGAGTGCGCTCGCTCGCTGGAGGGCGTCGACCTCGTGATGTGGTGGGACAGCAAACCCGGCGGCCCGCGCGTGCGGATCGCCGGCGAGCGCGGCGAGCTGTCGTTCGCGCCGGGCGAGGACATCGCCGACCTGCGCGGCCGGCGCTGGTCGCTGGACGGCGAGCTGGACACGCTGCTCGCGCACCTCGAGGACGGCGTCCTGCACTGCGACAACTACCCCGACGCGCTGGCGCGCGTCTGGGCGGCGATGAGCTGCCCGACGTCCGGCGACGTGCTGTTATCCGCCGAGCCCGCCTACGAGTTTCCGGACTGGGGCAAGCGCGCCCACGTGCGCGGTGGCAGCCACGGCTCGCTGCACCGCGTCGACTCGCTCGGGGCGCTGCTGTTCTGCGGCGTGGCGGAGCCGCCGCAGCGCTCCGACGGCAACTGGTCGATCGCCGACATCGCGCCGATGGTCGTCGGTCACTTCGGCGCTGCGTAACCTTCCCGACGATGAGCGCCGACGAGGCCGTGGCCGAGAGCTCGATCGACGCGCCGCGCCCGCGCGGCCACATGCGCGTCCGCGCGGGCCTGCGCAAGCCGTCGAACTGGCTGCAGCTCGTGCGCTTCGGCGTGGTCGGGGCCAGCGGCTACGTCGTCAACCTGCTCGTCTACACGCTGCTCGAGCACGGCCTGTCGGCGACGTATCCGGTCGCCGCGACGGGCGCGTTCGTGGTGGCGCTGAGCAACAACTTCGTCTGGAACCGGCTGTGGACGTTCCGCGCCGGCGACGGGCACGCGGGCTTTCAGGCGGCACGCTTCTGCGTCGTCTCGCTCGTTGCCTTCGGCTTCAACCTCATCGTCCTCTACGCGCTCGTGCAGGGGCTCGGGATGCACACCGTGCTCGGCATGGGCACGGTTCCGGCGCAGGCGATCGCGATCGCCTGCGCGACGCCGCTGAACTTCATCGGCAACAAGCTGTGGAGCTTTCAGACGTAGATGCTTGATGTGCGCGGTGCGGTCTGCTGCGCCGCGTTGCTGATCTGCCTCCTCGCCGCCGAACCCGCCGGGGCCCAGCTGCGCGCGCCGGGCAACTCGGGCGGCCTGCCGACGAACCTGCCCGGCGCGCCGGTCAACCCCAACGCGCTCGTGCGCCCGTCGCGCGAGGACGTCCCGCCGGCGGGCCGCAGGCTGACCGCCAAGCGCGTCGGCGCGCTCGCTGACAGCGTCGCGAAGGTCCGCCGCGCGCGGCGCGAGTACCCGCGCGCCACGCGCGACGTCTTCCTCAAGGGCATCGACCGCTGGCAGGTCTCGTACTTCGCCGACACGAAGCCCGGGCGGCCGCGCAAGGAGATCGCCCAGGTGCTGATCGACGACCGCAGCGGCCGCGTGCTGGAGGCGTGGACCGACTACCAGGTGCCGTGGTCGATGGCGCGCGGCTACCCCGGCGCGTTCGGGCGGATCGTCAACGCGCCGTGGGTGTGGATCTCGCTCGCGCTGGCGTTCGTGGCCCCGTTCCTGCGCCGGCCGTGGCAGATGCTGCACCTCGACCTGCTCGTGCTGAGCGCCTTCTCGGCATCGACGGCGTTCTTCAACGCCGCCCGCGTCGACGTGTCGGTGCCGCTCGTGTATCCGCTGCTCGTCTACCTGCTGGCGCGGATGCTGTGGATCGGGCTGCGCCGCGGCGCGCCGGCGCGCCGGCCGCTGGCGCTGCTCGTGCCGGTCGGCTGGCTGGCGGTCGCGGTGATCTTCCTCGTCGGCTTCCGCGTGGCGCTGAACGTGACGAACTCGAACGTCATCGACGTCGGCTACGCGGGCGTGATCGGCGCCGACCGGATCGTCGACGGCGACGCGCTGTACGGCAAGTTCCCCCGCGACAACGCGATGGGCGACACCTACGGCCCGGTGATCTACCTCGCCTACGTGCCCTTCGAGCAGGCGCTGAAGTGGAGTGGGCGCTGGGACGACCTGCCGGCCGCGCACGCGGCCGCGATCACGTTTGACCTGCTCGCGCTGGCGCTCTGCTTTCTGATCGGCCGGCGCGTGCGCGGGCCCGACCTCGGCGTGCTGCTCGCCTACGCCTGGGCGACGTACCCGTTCACGCTCTACGCGCAGATGTCGAACTCCAACGACGCGCTGGTCGCGGTACTCGTGCTGGCGGCGATCTGGGCGGCGGACAGCGCGCCGGCGCGCGGCGCGTTCGTCGCGCTCGCCGGGCTGACGAAGTTCGCGCCGCTGGCGCTGGCGCCGCTGCTGGCGATGCACGGTCGCCCGCGGTCGCGTGCGCGCTCGATTGCGGCGTTCGCGGGCGGCTTCACGGTCGCCGCCGTGCTCGCCTTCGCGCCGCTGGCCGGCGACCTGAGCCTGCGCGACTTCTGGGATCACACGATCGCCTTCCAGGCGCAGCGCGGCTCGCCGTTCTCGATCTGGGGGCTGTACGACCCTGACGTGGCGTGGCTGAGCTACGTCCAGCGCGCGGTGCAGGTCGCCGCCGCGCTGCTAGCCCTGGCGCTCGCGTTCGTGCCGCGCCGCCGCGACGTCGTCGGCCTGGCCGCGCTCTGCGCCGCGATCTTGATCGCGCTGCAGCTCGGCGTCTCGCACTGGTTCTACCTGTACATCCCGTGGTTCTTCGGCCTCGTGATGATCGCGCTGCTCGGCCGCTTCGCGATGCCCGAGCGCGCGCGCACATGAGTCGCCGCGAGCGTTCGCAGCTCGCGCTGGCCGGCGTCGCGCTGGCCGTCGTGTACGCGATCGCGACGACCGTCGGGCCGTTCTCGGACATCACGGTCAACGACCTCTACGTCTACGGCGTCTACGCCGACCTGCTGCACGCGGGCGAGCTGCCCTACGTCGACTTCGGCTTCGAGTACCCGCCGCTGGCGGCGATCCCGCTCTGGCTGGCCGGTGTGCCCGGCCTCGACGACCCGACGTACGCGGTCAGCTTCGCCGTGCTGATGGGGATCTGCCTGGTCGTCGCCCAGCAGCTCGCCGCGCGGCTGGCGGGCGGCGGCCGCGCTGGCGTTACCGTCGCCTGGATGCTCGTGGCCGCGCCGGTGCTGATCGGCGCCTCGCTGCGCACGCACTTCGACGCGCTGCCGGTCGCGCTCGCGCTCGGCGGCCTGCTCGCGCTTACCAAGGACCGCCACACGATCGGCTTCGCGCTGCTCGGCGTCGGCACGATGACCAAGCTCTTCCCGGGGCTGCTCGCCGTCGTGGCGATCGCCTGGCTGGCCGGCCGCGGCGACTGGCGCGGCGCGCTGCGCGGCGGCGCGATCTTCGTCGCGGTCGTCGTCGCGATCTCGCTGCCGCTGTCGGGAGCGGGCTACGTCGACTCGTTTGAGTTTCATCTCGACCGCCCCGTGCAGATCGAGTCAACCGCGGCCAGCCTGCTGTTCGCGCTCGGAGGGTCGGACGTCACGGGGACGAACCTGCGACCCGACCGCTTCAAGTCAAACGGCCTCGACGGTGGTCACGCCGAGCGGGTCGAGGCGGCGTTCGCGTTCCTGCTGGTGGTCGCGCTGTGGGCGATCGTGTGGCTGGCGGCGCGTCGCCCGGACGCGCGTCACATGGTCCTGTGCGGCTTCGCCGCGCTGCTGGCGTTCGTCACGCTCGGCAAGGTCTTCTCGCCGCAGTACGTCATCTGGCTCGCCCCGTTCGCGGCGCTGGCGTGGGTCTGGGGACAGCGTGCCGTCGCGCTGCTGACGACGGCCGCGATCGTGCTGACGCACGTCGAGTTCCCCAGCCGCTACTTCGACCTCATCAACGAGCGCACGGACGTCGTCGTGATCGTGGCGATGCGCAACGCGCTGCTGCTGTGTGCGCTGTGCGTGCTGGCGGTGGCGCTCGTCCGCCCGCCGGCTGGGGGCCTCACCGCGCCGGCAGCAGCACCTGCTCGATCGCGTCCGCCTTCAGCGGCTGCGAGCAGCGCACGAGCACGCCCATGAGCCAGGGGTCGTCCTCGGAGGTCTCGTAGCGCTCGTTCATGTGCGTGACAAAGCCGCGGATCGACTGCTCCTTGCGCACCCCGATGACGCCGCCGCGCGGCCCGGTCATGCCGACGTCGGTGATGTAGGCGGTGCCGCCGGGGAGCACGCGGGCGTCGGCGGTGGGGACGTGCGTGTGCGTGCCCACGACGGCACTGACGCGCCCGTCGAGGTGCCAGCCGAGCGCGACCTTCTCGCTCGTCGCCTCGGCGTGGAAGTCGACGAGCACGTGGTCGACGCGGCCGTCCAGCTCGCCGAGCGCCGCGTCGATGTCCGTGAAGGCGGGTCGGCCGGCACGCAGGAACAGGTTGCCGCTGAGGTTCACGACGCCGAGCCGCAGACCGTCGTTCTCGACGACGCAGACGCCGTGCCCGGGCTGGCTGCGCAGGTAGTTGTAGGGCCGCAGGATCGCCTCGTGGCGATCGAGGTAGCCGAAGATCTCACGGCGGTGATAGGCGTGGTTGCCCAGCGTGATGACGTCGACGCCCGCGGCGAACAGCTCGTCTGCGATCTTCGGCGTGATGCCGAGGCCGCCCGCCGCGTTCTCGCCGTTGACGACGACGAAGGTCGGCGCGTGGCGGTCGCGCAGCAGCGGCAGCAGGCCCAGCAGGGTGTGCCTGCCAAGCGAGCCGACGATGTCACCGATGAACAGGATGCTCGCGATGGCTTCAGGCACGGGACATACTCTGACGTAGGGGATGCCCGAAGAAGTCTCTGACACCCCGTGCCCCCCCGTCCCGCCGCCCGCGCCGGGCGCCCCCGTGGTCGTTGCCCGCTGGGTGCAGCTCGTCATGCTCCCGCTCGCGGTGCTGGCGCTCTTCGCGCTCGCCCACGCGGCCGGCGCCGTGCTGCTGCTGTTCATCGTGGCGGCCGTCATCGCCCTGATCCTCAACCCGCTCGTCGAGTTCCTGCAGCGCACGCACGTCCCGCGCACCGCCGCCGTGATCGCCGTCTACCTGGCGTTCTTCACGCTGCTGCCGTTGCTCGGCTTGGTCGCCGCCGGCCCGGTGGCCGACCAGGCATCGTCGTTTGCCAACGACGTGCCGGAGCTGGTCGAGGACGCCGACGCGGCGCTGGACGACGTGCAGCGCTTCTTCGACGACCAGGGCGTCAACGTCCAGATCAAGGGCGCGAACGACAGCGCGCTGCGGGCCCTGCAGGACCGCGTGGTCGAGGGATCGGGCGAGATCGTGACGCTGACCGGCGAGCTGCTGCGGCTCTTCGTCGAGCTGTCGTTCTACGTGGTCCTCGTCGTCGTCATATCGATCTACATGCTCATCTACGCGCCGCGGATCGGCGAGCTCGTGCGCTCGGTGATGCCCCCGGGTGACGGCAGCCCCGAGGACGACTATCCGACGCGGGTGCAGCACGCGGTCTTCGGCTACGTGCGCGGGCAGCTGCTGTTCAGCGCGATCATGGGCGTGTCGGCGGGCGTCTGCCTGTGGATCTTCGGCGCGCTGGGGATCTTCCCCGACGGGCGCACCTACGCGCTCGCGTTCGGCCTGTTCTTTGGCCTGATGGAGCTCGTGCCGTATGTCGGCCCGGTGCTCGGCGCGATCCCGCCGGTGCTCGTCGCGCTCGTCCAGGATCCGTTGATGGCGCTCTGGGTGGCGCTGCTGTTCGTCGCGTTGCAGCAGCTCGAGGGCCACGTGGTCGCGCCGAACGTCTTCGGCCGCACGCTGCGCCTGAACCCGCTGCTCGTGATCCTCGCGCTGCTACTCGGCGGGCAGCTCTACGGCTTCGTGGGGGCGCTCGTGGCGCTGCCGATCGCCGCCGTGCTGCGCGAGACGCTGGTCTACCTCCAGCGCCACCTGGTGTTCGAGCCGTGGAGCGCGTCGTCGCCGCTGCTGGCCGGGGAGCGTGCGCCGCCGGGGCCGGTCGCGCCCGCGCCCGCGCCGCCTGGGCACGAGTCGGGACCGGCGCATGAGGACGACGAGCCAACCGAGCGGGTGCCGACGCCGCGGCGCTGAGGCTGTCGCCGCGCGCGGAGGGCCCGCGCGGTGGCGCGGGCCCTCGTCATGCGCCGTATGCCGTGCCGGCGTCCGTCAGCCGGTGACCGACACGTACCGGACCCAGCCCGTGCGCCGGGTGTAGTCCATCGACATGCCGGCGTTCGAGCCGCGGCTTCCGTTGCAGTGCACGATCTTGCCGGCGCCCATGTGGAGCGCGATGTGACCGGTGCCGGTGCCCATCTGGCTGACCCCGTAGAAGATCAGGTCACCGACCTTGAAGCCGCCTGGCGGCGTGGTCCCCTGCCCGCGCAGCACCTGCCCGTAGCGCGTCGATGCGCTGGAGGAGGTGTACGTCGCGGGCATCTTGCCCAGCGCGGTCCAGTTCTCCTTGGTGAACGTGCCGATGTCGACGCCGGCCTGGGCCATCGCCCACTTCAGGAAGCTCGAGCAGTCGCAGGCCTGACGCCCGCCGCGCGGCGGCTCGTTCTTCTGCATGAAGCCGATCGACTTGTTCGTCGGCAGCCGGTACTTCATCGAGTACTTTCCGGCCCACCAGGAGGCGTGGTTGACCGCCCAGGTGACGGCCCGCTTTGCCGCCGCTGCCCCACCGGGTGCCGGTGTGGGGGGTGGGGTTGGTGGGGGTGGTGTGCCGGGTCCGGCGCCGCAGGCGGGTTGTGTGGTGGTGGTGCAGATCCGCATCGAGGATGCGCGGTTGTCGAGGCGCGCGAGGTTCCAGTGCAGCGTTGCGGAGGTCGCGCAGATCGGCGTCGACACGTCGCCCTTGTAGTCGGGGAGGTCGAAGAGGCGTACGCATGTGCCGGCGCTGATCGCCAGCGACGAGCGGTTGTTGTCGACGTTGTAGGTCTTGCCGTCGTAGTTGATGAAGCGCTGGAAGTTGGGCATCTCGGTGCGGGCGATGGTGATCATCGAGCCGCCGGAGCAGTTGGGTGCGCTGAACAGTTGGACGCGGGCGAAGCCGGCCTTGGCGTTGGCGGGGCAGGCTGCGGGTGTCGCGAGCGCTGGTGTGACCTCGAGCGCGAGCAGCCCCACCACCGTCACCCCAAAGACGGC
>Ga0136615_10000397_pt1 | contig 19883 bp, 21 predicted proteins | sample AntDrymUQ2882206_2_FD_106647 | JGI IMG/M metagenome (GOLD analysis project Ga0136615, IMG submission 106647) | Polar desert sand microbial communities from Dry Valleys, Antarctica - metaG UQ288 (22.06) | ecosystem: Environmental > Terrestrial > Soil > Desert | place: Antarctica: Dry Valley...
GTCTTGCGGTACTCGGCGATCGAGGTGCGCTTGCCGTAGCCGTTCTCGGTGACGACGAGCAGCTCCTGGTCGTCGCGCGCGACGTCCATGACGAGCACCTCGTTGTCGGCGGGCTGGTCGACGTTCATGCCGCGCACGCCCGAGGTGTCGCGCCCCATCGCGCGCACGTCGGACTCGTTGAAGCGCACGGCCTGGCCCTTGCGCGAGACGATCAGGATGTCGTCGTCGCCGCTCGTGCGGCGCACGCTGACGAGCTCGTCGTCGTCGCGGATGTTGATCGCGATGATGCCGTCGGCCTTGATCGGCGTGTTGTAGGCCATCAGCTCGGTCTTCTTGACGACGCCGCGCTTGGTCGCGAAGACGATGTAGCGCCCCTCGCTGAAGTCGCGCGTCGACAGCACCGACTGGATCCGCTCGCGGTCGCGCAGCGGCAGCACGTTGACCAGCGCGCGCCCCTTCGCGGTGCGCGAGGCCTCCGGCAGCTCGTAGACCTTGGACCGGTAGACCTTGCCTCGGTTGGAGAAGAACAGCAGGTAGTCGTGTGACGACGTCACGAAGAGGTGCTCGATGTAGTCGCCGTCCTTCATGTCCATCCCGGTCACGCCGCGACCGCCGCGCTGCTGGGCGCGGTACGTCGTCAGCGGCAGCGACTTGATGTAGCCGGACTTCGTGATCGTGATGACCATCTGCTGCTCAGGGATCAGGTCCTCGATCCCGATCTCGTCCTCGGAGTCGGTGATCAGCGTGCGCCGCTCGTCGCCGAAGCGCTCGGCGATCTCCTCGAGCTCCTCTCGCACGATCTCGTACACGCGCGCCTCGCTGCCGAGGATCTCGCGCAGCTCGCCGATCCGCTCGACCTTGTCGTCGTGCTCGGTCTTGATCGAGCCGGCCTCGAGCGCCGTGAGCTGCGACAGGCGCAGGTCGAGGATCGCCGAGGCCTGGATCTCGGTCAGCGCAAAGCGCGCGACGAGGTCCTCGCGGGCGCCCTCGCGGTCGCGTGCCGCCCGGATCAGCTCGATGATCGCGTCGAGGTTGTCCAGCGCGATGAGCAGCCCCTGCAGCACGTGCACGCGGCGCTCGAGGACGCGCAGCTCGTGCTGCGTGCGGCGCACGACGATCTCGCGCTGGTGGTGGACGTAGTGCTTGATGACCTCGCGCAGCGAGAGCGTCCGCGGGACGCCGTCGACGAGCGCGACGACGTTGACGCCGAACGTCGTCTGCAGCGAGGTGTGCTTGTAGAGCTGGTTGAGCACGACGTCGGGGATCTCGTCGCGCTTGAGCGTGATGACGACGCGCATCCCACCGCGCTCGGAGGAGTGGTCCTCGAGGTCGGCGATCCCGCTGATCTTCTTCTCGCGGACGAGCTCGGCGATCTTCATCACGAGGCCGTTCTCGCCGCCCTTCTTCACCGCGTAGGGCAGCTCGGTGATGATGAGCGCCTCGCGACCACGGCCGACGTCCTCGGTGTGCGCCTTGCCGCGTACGCGCACGCGGCCGCGGCCGGTATCGTAGGCGTCGAGGATCCCCTGGCGGCCGAGGATGATCCCGCCCGTCGGGAAGTCCGGCCCCGGCATGTGGGCCATCAGCGACGGCGTGTCGATCGCCGGGTCGTCGATGAACGCCACGACGGCGTTGACGACCTCGCGCAGGTTGTGCGGCGGGATGTTCGTCGCCATCCCGACGGCGATCCCGGACGAGCCGTTGACGAGCAGGTTCGGGAACCGCGCTGGCAGCACGACCGGCTCCTGCTTGCGGCCGTCGTAGTTGGGGACGAAGTCGACGGTGTCGGCGTCGAGGTCGCGCAGCATCTCCATCGCCATGCGCTCCAGGCGAGCCTCGGTGTAGCGCATCGCGGCCGGCGGGTCGTCGTCGATCGAGCCGAAGTTGCCCTGACCGTCGACGAGCTCGTAGCGCATCGAGAAGTCCTGCGCGAGGCGCACGAGCGCGTCGTAGATCGCCGAGTCGCCGTGCGGATGGTAGTTGCCCATCACGTCGCCGACGATCGATGCGCACTTACGGTAAGGGCGCGTCGGTCCCAGTCCGTTCTCGGACATGGAGAACAGCACGCGCCGGTGAACGGGCTTCAGGCCGTCGCGCACGTCGGGCAGCGCGCGCCCGACGATGACGGACATCGCGTAGTCGAGGTACGCCGAGCGCATCTCGTCCTCCAGCGCGCGCGGCTCGACGTTGCCTCCGCCGAGGATGTCGATCGATGACATCTAGTGCTCCGTCTCGTTCTTCGGGTCAACTGTCAGGAGATGGATCACCGCTACACGTCCAGGTTGGCGACGAGGCGGGCGTTGTCCTCGATGAACTGCCGGCGCGGCTCGACCATGTCGCCCATGAGCGTCGAGAAGATCAGGTCGGCCTGCGTGGCGTCCTCGATCCCGACCTGGGCGAGCGTCCGCGTCGCGGGGTCCATCGTGGTGTCGCGCAACTGGGCCGCGTTCATCTCGCCCAGCCCCTTGAAGCGCTGCAGCGAGATGCCCTTCTGCGCGACGTTCATGACCGCCTCGCGCAGCGCTTGGAAGGACAGGGCCTCCTCGCTGGCGTCGCCGAGCTTGATCGTGAACGGCGCACGCCCCGCGAGCTCGACGAGCTGTGAGTGCACGCGGGTGAAGTTGCGGAAGTCCTGGCTGTCGAACAGGCGGCGCGGGATCGGCAGCACGCGCGCCAGCCCGCTCCTGGGCTCGACGGCGCGGACGGTGATCGTCACCTCGTCGCGGCGCACGAGCGACGTCTCGTAGGGCGCGTTCTCGATCCCGTCGCGCTCGATGAGCTCGATGGCGGCAGCCGCCGTCGCCACCTGCTCGTCGAGCACACCGGACTCCTCGAGGAACGTCACGACGTCGTTGGTGTACTCGGCGCGCAGCGTCGACGCCCAGCCCTCGTACTGCTTGAGCAGGCGTGAGAAGCGCTGCCAGCGCGGCTCGGTGAGCTTGAACTGCGACCCGTCACGGTCGAGCACGAGCGTCTTCTCGAATTTGTCTGACAGCAGGATCTGCTCGAGCTCTGAGTCCTTCTCCACATAGCGCTCGCTGGAACCCTGCTTGAGCTTGTACAGCGGCGGCTTGGCGATGTACACGTAGCCGGCCTCGATGAGCTCGGGCATTTCCCTGAACAGCAGCGTCAGGGCGAGCGTGCGGATGTGCGCGCCGTCGACGTCAGCGTCGGTCATGAGGATGATCTTGTGGTAGCGCGCGTTCTCGATGTTGAACTCGTCGCGCACGCCCGTGCCGATCGCCGTGATGAGCGCCTGGATCTCGGTGTTCTTGAGCACCTTGTCGATCCGGCTCTTCTCGACGTTGAGGATCTTGCCGCGCAGCGGCAGCACGGCCTGCGTGTTGCGGTCGCGGCCCTGCTTGGCCGAGCCGCCGGCGGAGTCGCCCTCGACGATGAACAGCTCGGCGAGCGACGGGTCCTTGACCGAGCAGTCGGCGAGCTTGCCCGGCAGCGTCGAGTTCTCCAGCGCGGACTTGCGCCGCGTCAGGTCGCGCGCCTTGCGCGCCGCGGCGCGCGCCTGCGCCGCCGACACGGCCTTGCGGATGATCGCGTTGCCCTCGGTGGGGTTCTCCTCGAGAAACTCGTTGAGCTGCTCGTAGACGATCTTGCGCACGAAGCCGTCCATGCCGGGGTTGCCGAGCTTGGTCTTCGTCTGCCCCTCGAACTGCGGGTCCGAGAGCTTGGCGGAGATGACCGCCGTCAGGCCCTCCCGGACGTCCTCGCCGGTCAGCGCGTCGTCGCTGGCCTTGAGCAGGCCGCGCGCCCGCGCATACCGATTGAGGACGTTCGTCAGCGCCGACCGGAAGCCCGACAGGTGCGACCCGCCCTCGTGCGTGTTGATGTTGTTGGCGAACGAGAACACCGACTCCTGGTAGGTCGTGTTCCACTGCATCGCGACCTCGACCGCACCCTCGTCACCCTCGCCGTCGAAGAAGACGACTTTGCGGCCGATCGATTCCTTGTTGGCATTGAGGTAGCGCACGAAGTCCTCGATGCCGCCCTCGTACTGAAACGACGCGGACGCGCCCTCGCCGCGCTCGTCGGTGATCGAGATCTTCAGGCCACGCGTCAGGAAGGCGGTCTCGCGCAGGCGCTGCTCGAGCACGGAGAAGTCCAGGTCGGTCGTCTCGAAGACCTCGGCGTCGGGCCGGAAGGTGATCGTCGTGCCGGTCTGCGTCGACGGCTCGCCGCGCTCGAGCGCAGCCCGCGGCACGCCGCGCTCGTAGGTCTGGCGCCAGACGTGCCCGTCGCGGCGGATCTCGATCTCCAGCAACTCCGAGAGCGCATTGACGACCGAGACGCCGACACCGTGCAGGCCGCCGGAGACCTTGTAGCCGCCGCCGTCGCCGAACTTGCCGCCGGCGTGCAGCACCGTGAGCACCACCTGGACGGCGGGCAGCTGCTCCTTGGCCATCGTCGCGACGGGGATGCCGCGACCGTCGTCGACGACCGTGACGGAGTTGTCGGGATGGATCGTGACGTCGACGCGCGTGCAGTGGCCGGCGAGCGCCTCGTCGACGGAGTTGTCGACGACCTCGTAGACGAGGTGGTGCAGGCCGCGAACGCCGGTCGACCCGATGTACATGCCGGGTCGCTTGCGAACGGCCTCAAGGCCTTCGAGGACGGTGATGTCCTGTGCGTCATATGAGCTCGCGCCGGTCTTGCCGTCGAGCTTCTTGTCGTCCTTCGCCACTAAACCTCCGTACGTGAAGAAGCCCCGGGTCCGCGCCTGCTGAAGACGGGCCGGGGCCGGTGCAGCTCGTTGTCATAAGGGTAGCACAAGCGCATCACAAACTGCCCGTTTGAGGTGTAACAAAACGCCTGGAAAATGCCGGAAAACCAGGGGGTCCAGGGGGCGCCCGCCGACGGACCGGATCGCGTGCTCCGGTCGGGTCGCCAAACGGCGGGCAGCAAGGCCATCGGGGACGCGCTTTCACGATCCCTGTGGGCGCCCTGCGCCGGGGCGCCGGCGCCCGGCCGTGGCGACGCAGCGCACGGCCCGCACGCGCTCGGCGCCGAGCTGCTCGTTGAGCGCGTCGACGAGCACCGGGCCCATGAGATCGATCTCCTGCATCCAGACCGCCGAGGAGCACAGCAGCGTCACCGTCCCCTCGCGCTCGGAGACCGGCTTGGCCTCGCGGGCGATGCCGGCACCCGCCGCCTGCTCCCAGACGCGCTGGACGTCGGCCAGCAACGTGGCGGGCGCGAGGCGCTGCGCGAGCGCCTCGACGGCCGTGGCGAGCGGGCGCGGGGCGCGGCGCCTCATCGCAGGCGGCCGCCAGCCGGCGCGACGGCCGCAGCAGGGCGCCGAGGGGGCGCGGTCATGCCGCGGCCGCGGCGTCGCGCAGCACCGCACCGCCGCTGACCGCCAGGCGCGTGACGTTCGCGCCATCGGCGCCGGGCACGTGCGCGAGGTCGGTGGTCGTGATGACGCTCTGACCGGCGCCGCGCAGGAGGCCGGCGAGCATCGCGCGGCGATCTGGGTCGAGCTCGCTCATGACGTCGTCGAGCAGCATCAGCGGCAGCGTGTCGCGGACCTCCGCGAGCGCCGCGCGCTCGGCCAGCAGCAGGGCCAGCAGGGCCAGGCGCTGCTCGCCCTGCGACCCGTAGGCGCGCAGCTCGCGGCCAGCGCGCAGCAGCGCGATGTCGTCGCGGTGCGGGCCGTGGCCGGTGAAGCCGCGCTCGAGGTCGGACTCCACGCGCTCGGCGAGCTCGGCGGCGAGCTGGGCGGCGTCGGTGGCACGTGAGCGCGGGCGGTAGCGCAGCTCGGTCCCATCGCCGAGGCCGAGGGCGTCGGCCAGTTCGGCGAAGCGCGGTGCGAGCAGCTCGACGACAGCCGCGCGATCGTCGCGCAGCGCGATCCCTTGGCGCGCGAGCTCGGCGTCCCAGGCGCGCAGCGAGTCGCGAGTCGCGCGGCCGCTGCGGATCGCGGCGAGCAGCGCGTTGCGCTGCGCGAGGGCGCGGGCGTACGCGCGCCGCGTCGCGCTGCGAGCCGGCCAGCTGGCCGCGATGACCTGGTCGACGTGCGACCGGCGCAGGGCCGGCGGCCCCTTGACGAGCTCCAGGCGGTCGGGCATGAAGACGCAGACGAGCGGGCGCATCTCGACGTCCACGAGCCGCTCGACAAGGACGCCGTCGGCCTGCAGGCGCTTCGTCTCGCCGGGGCTGAAGCCAACCGCGAGCGCATGCGCGCGGCCCTCGTCGTCGCGCAGGTCGACCTCGACGCGTGCCGTCGAGGCGTCGAAGCGCACGACCTCGCGCTCGTTCGTCGTGCGGCACGAACGGCCCGTACAGCCGAAGTACAGCGCCTCCAGCAGGTTCGTCTTGCCGGCGCCGTTGCGCCCGTGCACGACCGTCAGGCCGGCGCCGAGCTCGACGTCGGCGCGCGCGTAGCTACGAAAGTCGCGCAGCCGCAGGCGGGTCGCCAACATCCGCCGGCGCCATCTAGACGTTCAGCCTGATCGGCATGATGAGGTACAGGAAGCCGCTCCCGTCGGCGGACTCGATGAGGCCGGGCCGCAGCGGGCTGATGAGCTTCAACACGAGGTCGCCGCCCGCGGCGCTCTCGAGGCCGTCGCGCAGGAACTCCGGGTTGAAGCCGATCTCGAATGCTTCGCCGGCGAACGGCACTGGCATCGTCTCGCTCGCCTCGCCGACGTCGGGCGTCTGCGCGGAGACCGTCAGCTCGCCGTCGCTGAACGCCAGGCGCAGTGGCGCGTTCTTCTGGGCCATGAGGCTGATACGCCGCACGACCTCGGTCAGCTCGCCGGAGCCGAGCGTCAGCTCGTGCTCGTAGGCCTCGGGCAGCAGCTGGCGATAGTTCGGGAACTGACCATCGATCAGGCGCGAGGACAGCACGTCGCCGCCGACCTCGAAGACGATCTGGTTGGCGCGCACCGAGACGGTCAGGCTGTCCGCCTCGGCGCCCTGCGCGATGCGGGCCAACTCCTGCAGCGCGCGCGCCGGCACGTTGGCCTCGAAGCCACCCTCCAGCGGGGCCTCCAGGCGCGTCTCCTTGACGCTCAGGCGATAGGAGTCCGTCGCGACCATGCGCAGCTCGTCGCCCGTCGCCGACACGAGGATGCCGGTCAGGATCGGCCGCGTCTCGTCACGCGAGGCCGAGCGCGCCACGCGGTTGATCGTCTCGACGAACGCCTGCGCGGGCACGTCGACGATGTTCTCGCCACCGGGCTCGGGCAGCGGCGGGAAGTCCTCGGCGCGCAGCGTGCGGATGTGGAACGTCGCCGAGCCGGAGACGACCTCGACGTCCTGCTCGGCCGGCCGCAGCTCGATGCTGGCGTCGGTGCCCGGCAGCGAGCGAGCGACCTCGAGCATGAGGCGCGCCGGCAGCACGACGGCACCCTCACGCTCGACAGTGGCCTTGAGGGGAACGCGCAGGCCGACCTCCATGTCGGTGGCACGCAGCTCGGCGCCGCCGGGCCCCGCGCTGAGCTGGACGCCGGACAGCGCCTGCACGGCGCTGCGCGTCGAGGCGACACGGGAGACCACGCCGAGCTGTCCGAGCAGATCCGCGCAGGAGGTCGAGAACTTCACGACGACGACCTCGATGAAGAACGAATGGGAGTCATAGAGCGTGTGGAGATGTGCAGAACGTAGGGGAAGCGCGCAAGGTGCGGGCGCCACGCGCAGAACGGCGCCCGCAGGGGCTGTGCAGAGTGTGTCAACTGGTGCGGTCGTCAGCCGGCTCGGTCAGGCGCCGTTCGAGATCGTGCACGAGCGCCTGTGCAATCGGGTCGGTGGCGAGGCGCTCGGTCGCCTTGCGGCAGGCGTACATCACGGTCGTGTGGTTGCGTCCGCCGAAGCGCTCGCCGATCGCGGGCAGGCTGGCGCCGGTGTGGCTCCGGGCGAGGTACATCGCGACCTGCCGGGCCCAGGCGACGCGCCCGGTGCGCCTGGTCGAGAGCAGCTCGTCGCGGCTGACCTCGAAGGCGGCGCAGGTGAGCTCCTGGACGCGCTCGATCGTCGGCGGCCCGCGACGGGCGATCGCCTTCGGCTGGGGGTACAGGCCCGCGAGGACCTCGTCGGCGAGCGCCGCGTCGATCGGCCGGCGCGTCAGCGAGTGGTAGGCGACGACGCGGATCAGCGCGCCCTCGAGCGTTCGCGCGTTGGTGGTGATGCGGTGCGCGATCGCGTGCAGCGCGCCCTCGTCGGGCAGTCGGATGCCGTCGTGATGCACGCGCTTGCGCAGGATCGCCAGGCGCGTGGCGAAGTCGGGCGGCTGCAGCTCGGCGACGAGGCCGCCCTGGAAGCGCTCCAGCAGACGCTCCTCGAGAGCGGCCATGTCGGCCGGCAGGCGGTCGCAGGTCAGGACGAGCTGGCTGCCGGTCTCGTACAGCGCGTTGAAGGTGTGGAAGAACTCCTCCTCGGTCTTGACCTTGCGCTGCAGGAACTGGACGTCGTCGATGAGCAGGACGTCAGTGTCACGGAAGTGCGCCTTGAAGTGTTCGGTGCCCTTGGTCTGCACGGCGGTGACAAACGCGTTGGTGAAGCGCTCGGCGGTCGTCGAGCGCACGCGCAGGCCGCCGCCGTGGGCGCGCACGTAGTTGCCGATCGCGTGCAGCAGGTGGGTCTTGCCGAGGCCGGGCTGGCCGTAGAGGAAGAGCGGGTTGTAGGCCTGTCCGGGCAATTCGGCGGCGGCCAGCGCGGCGGCGTGGGCGAAGCGGTTGGAGTCGCCGATGACGAACTGGTGGAAGGTGAACTTCGGGTGCAGCTCGGCCTCCTCGTCGGTGACGCCGCCGCTGGCGCTGGCGGTGGCGGTGGCGGTGGCGCAGGGGCGATCGTCGACCTCGGCGTCGGGCGCCACGACGTCGACCTCGGCCTGCGGGCCAAGGACGTTGGCGGCACAGGTCTGCAGGACGCGCGCGTAGCGGTCGGCAACCCAGCTGCGGATCTCGTCGGGCGCCGCGATGACGAGCGTGTCACCGACCACGGCGCGTGGCTTCAGCGCGGCCAGCCAGATCTCGAACGTCGCATCGGGTACCGCCTCGCGCAGCTGCGAGCGGATCAGCGCCCAGTCGTGGGCGAGCTGCGGGGTGACGGCAGGCGTGATCGGCTCCTTCGGAGGGATGCGGCAACATCGGGCGAGACAGTCCGGCGGCGCAGCCCGGGCGGCGGCGAATATACCAGCGTCCCGGGGTCGCTCCGGGAGGCTCGCCGACGTGAGCCCGCTCGTCGCGGAAAAAACCTCCGGGGCCCAGCCGGCGCGTGCTCCGTGCGCTAGCATCGGCCCTCGCCGCGTCCCGGCGACCGACCTCATGAAGCGCACCTACCAGCCCAAGAAGCGCAAGCGCGCACGCTCGCACGGCTTCCGCCAGCGGATGCAGACGAAGGCTGGCCGCTCGACGCTCAAGCGCCGCCGCGCCAAGGGCCGCAAGCGGCTCACCGTCTGACCCGCGCACCCGCGCGAGCCCGCCCGCCGGACGCTCTAGGCTCCCCTCCGTGGACGAGCCGCTGCGCATTCCCAGCCCCCGCCGACCGCGCCGCGGGCGCCTGTCGCGCAGCGCGGAGTTCGAGCGCGCCTACCGCCAGGGGCGCTCGCACGGCAACCGGCACCTCGTCGTGTACGCGTTCCCCCGCGGCGCCGGGGCCGAGCCCGGCACGCGCCTCGGGCTGTCGGTCTCGCGCAAGGTCGGCGGCGCCGTCGACCGCAACCGCGTCAAGCGTCTCCTTCGCGAGGCCTTCGATGCCGAGGCCGCCGTGGTTCCGGCGCGACACGACGTCGTCGTCGTCGCGCGTCCGGCGGCACGCGAGCTCGCCGAGCAGGAGGGCCTGGCCGGCGTGCGCGAGGCGCTACGCGAGCTGCTCGAGCAGGCGGGCGGCGCATGAGGACGGCCGTCCGCCTCGTGCAGGCCCCGATCGTCCTGTACCAGCGCGTGATCTCCCCGGCGCTGCCGCGGCGCTGCAAGTACGAGCCCACATGCTCTGCCTACGCGCTCGCCGCGCTGCGGGAGTTCGGCATACTTCGCGGGCTGGTGCTGGCGACGTGGCGCGTGCTGCGCTGCAACCCGTTCAGCCACGGCGGATACGACCCTGTCGACGCCCAGCGCCTGTTCGCCACGCCATCCTCTCGCTGATCTGATGTCCCACCTCGCCCTCATTGCGCCCGTGCAGTTCCTCGTCGACGTGCTCCAGCCGATCCTGGTGTGGATCCACGACACGCTCGGCGTCGGCTGGGGCATGTCGATCGTCCTGCTGACCGTGCTCGTGCGCGCCGCGATGGCGCCGCTGACCGTCAAGCAGTTCAAGTCGATGCGGGCGATGGCGGAGGTCGCGCCGAAGCTCAAGGAGCTGCAGGCGAAGTACAAGGACGACAAGCAGCGCCAGCAGCAGGAGATCATGAAGTTCTACGCGGAGAACAAGATCAACCCCTTCGCGTCCTGCCTGCCGCTGCTCGCGCAGTTCCCGTTCTTCATCGGGCTCTTCTACCTGCTGCAGAGCGACCTGCGGCGAGAGATCTGCGGCAAGGCGGCGGACGCCGCAGGCCTCGTCGTGAAGGCCGGCGAGAAGCCGCTGCCGTGCGGCCAGGTACCGGGTAGCGGCGGCGCCGAGCACTTCCTCTTCATCCCGGATCTCACCGCGGGTGCCACGGGCTGGGTGCTGGCCGTCCTGATGATCCTCTACGTCGGCTCGCAGCTGCTGTCGACGGTGCTGACCCCGTCGTCGCCGGATCGCAACCAGCAGATGCTGATGTACGGGCTGCCGCTCGTCTTCTCGATCTTCATCCTGCTCTACAACTTCCCCGCGGGTCTGCTCGTCTACTGGATCACGACGAACCTCTGGACCGTCGGTCAGGGCTATCTCATCCGCAAGAAGCTCGGGCCGATCGTGCCCGTGAAGCCGCCCGGTGCGGACGGCAAAGGCGACGACAAGGGCGGCGGCTTCCTCGCGCGACTGCAGCAGGGCGTCGCCACGCCCGCGAAGGAGCCCGCGGCGGCAACCGCGAAGCCGGCCCACACGGGCCCGCCGCCGCGGCCGCCGCGCAAGAAGAAGAAGCGATCCGGGCGCAGGCGCTGATGGCGGACGATCCGGCCCAGGCCGTCGAGGAGCTGCTGGACCGCGTCGTCGCAGCGCTCGGACTCGACGCGATGGTGGAGATCACCGATGATGGCGAGACCTGCACCGGAACGCTTCACGGCGAGGAACTCGGCCTCTTCATCGGCCGTCACGGCCAGACGATCGACGCCGTTCAGCACCTCGCCCAGCGTGTGGCCGGTGCCCGCGCGGAGCACGGCCGCCGGATCGTCGTCGACGCCGAGGGTTACCGCGAGCGACGCGAGGCGATCCTGCGCCGCCAGGCCGACCGCGCGGCCGAGGAGGCGCTCCGCTCCGGGCGCCCCGTGGCGCTCGACGTGATGACGGCGGGCGAGCGCCGGCTCGTGCACGAGTACCTGCGCGAGCATGGTTCGGTGCAGACGTACTCCGAGGGCGACGAGCCCGATCGCCACCTCGTCGTCGCACCGCTCGGCGCGTAGCCGCCCCCGGCGCTCCCGCCGCACGGGCGACCGTTTCACGTTTTTCTCCCCGGTGAAACACTTCCGGGCATGCTGAGCGAGACCGAGCGCGGCCTCGTCGCCGGCATCCTCATGAGCGAGGGCTCCTTCGGCGGCGACGGCAAGCAGCCGCACATCATGCTGCGCAAGCACATCCGCCACGAGTCGCTCATGCGCTGGCTCGTGGCTCGCTTTCCGCGCTCGCGCCTGTACGGCCCCTACCACCACGGCGACCGATCGTACTTCCAGTGGGTGGTGCGCGGGCCAGCGCTGGTCGAGGATGTCCTGCCGGTGCTCGACGAGTTGATCGTGCCCGAGCTCGACGCCCACGCCGCAGGGCGGCTCGCGGAGTTGCGCCAGCGCTACGCGCCCTACATCGCGCGCGTCCGGGCGCGCTCCGAGCCGTGAGCGTCGCCGGGCGACTCGAGGATCTGCAGGCGCGGTACGGCCTGGCGTCACCGGCGGTGGATGCGCTCGGGCGGCTGCTGGCACTCGTCGGCAGCGATCCGGCCGCTCCGACGGCGGTGCGCGATCCTGCCACAGCCGTCGACACGCACGTCGCCGATGCGCTCGTGGCACTCCGACTCGAGCAGGTGCGCGGCGCGCGGCGGATCGCCGACCTCGGCTCGGGCGCGGGCTTTCCGGGGCTCGTGCTGGCCGCCGCGCTGCCCGAGGCCGAGGTGGCTCTCGTGGAGGCCAACGGCCGTAAGTGCGCGTTTCTCGAACGCGCCGCGGCGCAGATGGGGCTGACGAACGTCGCGGTCGTGCCGGCACGCGCTGAGTCCTGGACCGCGGGCATCGGGACACGTGACCTCGTCACGGCGCGCGCGCTGGCGCCGCTCGCGGTGCTCGTCGAGTACGCCGCGCCGCTGCTGGCCGAGGGAGGCGCGCTGCTGGCGTGGAAGGGGCGCCGCGATGCGGCCGAGGAGGCCGACGGTGGCGCTGCCGCCGCCGCGACGGGACTGGAGCTGGCCGGGCTGCGACCCGTGCAACCCTGGAAGAGGGCCGAACACCTCCATCTACACCTCTACGTGAAGGTTGGTTTGACCCCGAACCGTTTTCCTCGCCGACCGGGAATCGCCAGCAAACGGCCACTACGAGCCTCTAGCTGACGGCGAGTATCGAGGCTTCGGTCCCGAACGCTCACCGCTCCGACCGTTCTCGGCGCTACCGTCTGGGACGCATGGGAACCGTCTACGCGATCGCCAACCAGAAGGGCGGAGTCGGCAAGACGACGACCGCCGTCAACGTTGCCGCATGCATCGCCGAGGCGGACTTCGCCACGTTGCTGATCGACATCGACCCGCAGGCCAACGCGACGCTGGCGCTGGGGGTGGCGAAGGACACCGAGCCCAACGTCTACGACGTGCTCGCCGGGCGCTGCGTGCTGGATGACGCGCTCGCGGACACCGCGATCGAGCGGCTCAAGCTCGTGCCCGCGCACCCGGACCTCGCGGGCGCGAACATCGAGCTGCCGCGCGAGCCGGGCTCCGAGACGCGCCTGCGCGAGGCGCTCACGGACACGCGCGAGCGCTTCGACTACGTCCTGCTGGACTGCCCGCCCTCACTCGGTCCGCTGACGGTGAACGCGCTCGTCGCCGCCGACCGGGTGATCGTCCCCGTCCAGACGGAGTACTTCGCGCTGGAGGGGCTCGCCGGCCTGCTCGACACGCTGGCGCTGATCCAGCGCGAGCTCAACCCGCGGCTGACGGTCGCGGGGATGCTGCTGACGATGCACGACGGCCGCACGCGCCTGGCGCGCGACGTCGAGCGCGAGGTGCGCGAGCACTTCCCGGCGCTCGTCTTCGACACCGTCATCCCACGCAACGTGCGCGTCAGCGAAGCGCCGAGCTACGGCCGGCCGGTGACGCATCACGACCCGCACTGCGCGGGCGCTGATGCGTACTTCGAGCTCGCCAAAGAGGTCGTGCGGGCGGGGGCGCGCACGTGAGCCACCCGCGCGGCATGGGTCGCGGCCTGGCGGCGATCCTCTCCGTATCCGGCGACCAGACGGCCGGCGCCGACGATCTGCGCATGCTGCCGGTCGAGCTGATCGTTCCCAACCCCAGGCAGCCGCGCCGGTCCTTCGACGAGGCGACGATCGACGCACTCGCCGGATCGCTGCGCGAGCGCGGTGTCCTACAGCCCGTGCTGGTCCGCCCGGTCGTCGGAGGCACCTACGAGCTCGTCGCCGGCGAGCGGCGCTGGCGGGCCGCGCAGATCGCCGGCCTGGAGAACGTGCCCGCGCTCGTGCGCGAGCGCGACGACGCCGAGGCGCTCGAGGCGGCGCTCATCGAGAACATGGCCCGCGAGGACCTCAACCCCGTCGAGGAGGCGCGCGCCTGCGCGGCGCTCGTCGAGGAGCTCGGCCTCACGCGCGAGTCGGTCGGCCTGCGGGTCGGGCGCAGCCGCGTCGCGGTCACGAACCTCCTGCGCCTGCTCGACCTGCCCGACGAGGCGCTCGTGCTGCTCGAGCGCGGCGATCTCTCCGAGGGGCACGGCCGTGCGCTGCTGCTCGCGGCCGACCACGGCGACCGCCGCCGCCTGGCGCGCACGGCGTCCGACGACGGCTGGTCGGTACGCACGCTGGAGGCCCGCGCCCGCGCGGCCAACGAGCGCCCGGGCGGAGCATCGCCCGCGCCGGCCGCGTCGCGGAAGCTGCATCCTGACCAGCTGGCCGCCGCCGAGCAGATCGCCGATGCCCTCGGCGGCGCGCTCGGGGTAGAGGTCAAGGTCAAGACGCGCGGCACCGGCTACCGCGTCGAACTGGCCTTCGACGATCCCGATGAAGCGCTCGCCCTCGCCCGTCGCCTGCGCCCGCGCGCCGTCGCGTAGTGGCCGCTAAACTCGGCGACGCCTCACGGGCGATTAGCTCAGTCGGTTAGAGCGCTTCTCTGATAAGGAAGAGGTCCCAGGTTCGAGTCCTGGATCGCCCATCCCGAGAACACTGGGGTTTTCGTTCTCGGCAGGCGGCGGCGCCGCGCGAGGCGGACACTTTCCGGACACTTCCGCCTCCCGTGCAGCGCGGATCGAGGCCTCGGCGGGCACCCGCTCGCTGCCCTCCAGGTCCGCGATGACATGCGCGTATGTCGCCAGCGTCATCGTCGGTGCGTGTCCGGCTTGGCGCGCGACCTCGACCACGGACATGCCCTCGCCGATGAGCAGCGAGCAGAAGGCGTGGCGCAGGTCGTACGGACGCATTCCGGACACGCCGACGGTGGCCGCGAGCGGATCGAAGACGCGACGTCGCCAGTTCGCCCAGTCGCGATCGCGCCACAGTTCGCCATCGCGCGTCGGGAAGACGAGCGCCTCACCGATCAGCCGGCCGCTTGCCAGTCGCCATGCCGCGAGGTCGGCGACCAGCGGTGCGAGCAACCGCACCGAGCGCGTCCCTCCGGTCTTCGTGTCCTTGAGGCCCTCGTCGCTCTGCGCCCGGTCGATCAGCAGCGTGCGGCCCCGAACGTTGCTCCACGGCAGCCCGAGTGCCTCCTGCGGTCGCAACCCTGCGTACGCGAGAACCGATACGAGCGTTGCGTCACGCACCTGGCCGGCCGCGAGCAGCTCGCCGCGCATACGCTCGACGACAGCCGGCGACGGCGGTGTGACCGCGCGCTGACGCTTGGCGCTGGGCTTGCGCACGCCGACGACCGGGTTGCTCTGGACGTGCCCCCAGTTGACGGCGCAGGAGAAGATGCCCTGCAGCACCATCAGCGCCTTGCGCGTTGCCGCTGGCCCGACCCCCGCTGCCCGCATGTCGGCACTGAGGCTGGCGACGACGGCGGGGGTAACGTCGCGCAGGGCAAGGCCGCCGACGCGGGGGAGGATGTGCTTGTCGAAGACGACCGCGTACGTCTCCCGAGTCCGGGTGGCGAGGTTCGGTTCGGCGTGGATGCGCCACCATTCGCGGGCGAACTCGGCGATGGTCTGGCGGCCGGCGTCGATCTGCGCGAGCTGGCCGAGGCGCTTGCGGCGGGTGATGTCGGCCTCGAACAGCTCGGCGTCGCGCTTGGACCCCATCACGCGGGAGCGGGGTTGGCCGTTTTCGCGCCAGCGTACGCGCCACACGACACCGCTCCTGCGTTGTACGCGCTCGACGCTCATGCCGCCGAGCTCCGGTGCTTGCCAAGCAGGCTGCGCAGCCCGTCCGGCGCGGGCGTCTTGCGCGTCACGACCCGGCCCGCGACCCGAAACGGCGCGCGGGGTGCGGAAGGGGTGGCGGCAGGGTCGCCGTCCATCCAGGCCAGAAAGTCGTCGGGGTGGATGCGGATACGCGAGCACACGACGCTGGCTCGCAGCTCGCCGCGCCCGATCGCGCGGTACACCGCTTGGCGCGAGAGGCCCGACGCGCGTGCGGTTTCGGTCACGCTCAGGTAGCGCGGCGTGGACCCGAAGACGGCGTTCAGCCTGCTGGCGTTGTCCTCCGATCGGCTCATCGCGTGCTCAACCACCCTTGTCCCCTTCGTACCCTGCATGTCTAGTCGAGCATGATAGCGGATCGTCCTCTCGGGCCAACTCGGCCCCGTGCTACTGAGGGTCTTTGACCTCGTAGAGCAGGCGGTGGCGGTCGCCGCTCATCACCGATGAGCGGACCTCCAGGGGGATCTCGTCGGCGAGGTAGCTGACGCGCAGCACCGTTATCACGGGTACGCCGGGCCCGATCCCGAGCGTGCGAGCTTCGCCGACGGTCGGCATGCGCGCGTGCACTTGCTCGGTGTAGGACGTCAGTCGGTAGCCACTGGATGTGAGTGCCTCGTAGATCTCGGGGCCGGTGCTGACGTGTTCCAGGCCGGCGTGCTGTGCGGTCTCCCAGGCGACGTAGGAGGCCATCAGTGCCTGCACGCGGTCGCCGACCAGCTCGCGCCAGTGACGCACGAGCACCGATCCGCCAAAGCGCATGCCCAGCTGCTTGGCGGCGTTATACAGCTCGTCGTCCATGTTGTGCTCGTCGACGGTGACGCGGCCAACCCAGGTCGTCGCGATCCGCACCGACTCCTCACTCCCCGGCCCGCCGGCCTCACGGTCGCGATCCGATGAGAGATCGTCGTCGGGGTCGGGCACGAGCTGCAGGCCTCGGCCGGGCCGATCGGTGCGCAGTACGACGGCCGGCTCACGCGCCCGTACGAAGCTCCCGATGCCGTGCACGGACTCGATCAGCCCCTCGCTACGCAACTGCACGATCGCCTGGCGAGCCGTCCCGCGAGCCACCCCATACGCCTCAACCAGCTCATGCTCGCTGGGCAACCGCGCGCCCGGCCCAAGCTCCCCGCTCGTCATCCGCGAGCGCAGCACATCCGCGATCTGCTTATAGACCGCCCGATCCCCGCTCAGATCAACCCCGCCAACCAGAACACACCCCGCCTCGCATAGCTCAACTAGACAACTATGCCAGCCTAGCGCAGCAACGCGGACCGGTCCAACGACGCCGGGTCGTTGAGACTTTCTCTACTTTCTCAAGAGGCGGCGCTTCGCGCCGCCGCCGGGCCGGGCCGCTGCCGCGGCCCGCCTGCCCCTACGGGCTGACGCCCTCCGGGCCGGCGGCCGCGGCCCGGCCGGCTAACGGCCTGCACGACCATAAGGACGTAGCAGCAGCTCCACGTCCCTGCCGATCGGCGACGGCGTAGCTGCGCCGGCCGAGGCGGTCAAGTGCCCTGCTTCGCGGCTCGCTGCGCTCGGCCCTGTCGGGCGGCACTGGACAACCTCGCCCGGCTGCGCTGATGAGGCGGTCAAGGTTTGGAGGGGCCGGACCCGGAACGGTTGATGGCGGCCGGATGGGCTTGAAGGTGCCGTGCGGCTGGCCTAGCCGGGTTCGCGGCTCTTGACGTAGTCGCATGCGTCGTGAAGGGTCGCGTGGTCGCCGTCGTGCATGGACCAGCCCGATCCGCTGGCACGGCGTTCGGCGACCAGCCAGCGATGGCGCAACTCGGTGTCGACCTTCCACGGGTTGGCGATGCGCCACTGCCCATCGGCGGACTCGAAGAGCCCGCGGTCGATCTTGCGCCAACCGTCAGGTGTCACGGCTGTCTCCCGTGCTCGTGGCGTGAAGCTCGCAGCCGTGCGCAAACGCTGGGTCGTGCAGGACGCCCACGGCGCGTTTGAGCGCGTTGCGCCGCGTATGCTGATCGGGGCTCAGCCGGGGCTTCTTGGCCCACCGCGCTAGCTGGCGGTGGGCGGCGAACCGCAGGGCCAGGACCTCCTCGCGGGACAGGCGTGAGGAGGCGGGTGTGTCGCTCATCAGCAGCGTGTGAGCTGGCCGAAGCCGAACTCGATCTCGCGTAGCCGGCGGTGGCGGCTGTGTGGCGGTCGCAGTCGCCCGGTCATGTGCACGGGCTCGCCCGAGGGGTCGTCGATGACCAGCTCGATCGGATCGATGCGCTCGGCGGCGCGCTCGGAGGCCGTGCCGCGCCGGCGCGCAAGGTCGCTCAGCTCCACTCGGAGGTCGTCGTCGACGGGCTCGCTGAAGCGCACCCGCACCATGCGCCGCTCGGAGCGGGTCAGCCCGAGCCGATCGTCAAACCGGACAGCCACCTGCACGCAGCCACAGACCAGCTGCCCTGCCTGATATGCACGCCCCGTCCGCCACAGCTCAGCGCTCAGAGTCAACTCTCCATCTACAGGCGTCGGCGCGTACGGGCCCACTAATGTTCGAGCCAGATCCGGTTCACGAGTAATTGCGGCCATGACTTCATTTCAGCTCTCCGCTTGGCGCCTTGAGCAGTGGCAGCCGTTGCGACTTGCCCGTGTGAAGTGCACCGCCCGACGTGGGATGGTCGGATGACCGCGCTTCGCGCGGCGCGAACGCGACGCGGCTGGAGCCAGTCCCAGCTCATCGCCCATCTTCGGGCGGCGGCTCGCACGGCTGGGCGCGAGCTTCCAGCCGACGAGACGTTGCGAAGCATGATCTCGCGGTGGGAGAAGGGACAGCACCAGCCCGGCGCCCTCTACCGTCATCTCTTCGATGCGGTGTACGAGGCCGGCGAGACGACTGGGCGGTCAACGTCGACCGAGCTTCGATCCCACCAGTTCATCCCCGCCTGGATTGGCGCCGCCATGGCCCGAGACGTCGCCACCGCTCACGGGATGGCCCCCGACGACCGCGCGTGGACCCAGCCCTGGCACGGCCTAGTGGCGCCCCCTTCTTCGGGATGCACCTGTGAGCTGTACGTGTGGCCGCACGGCGTCGCGATCTTCCACGTCGTCGATGAGCACTCATTTCCGAGCCTCGCGGCCCTGGCACTATGGCGCGAGCAGACATACGCCCGGCGATTGTCGTGGGCGACCTCAAAGCTGCAGCCGATTGTGGCCAGCGCGCAAGCGGCCTACGTCCTGAGCCTCTACTGGTTGATCACATCCCCGTGGTCGGGGCAGGACTACGAGACCGCGACGCGGATCATGTGCATGCCCCGCGTGCTGCTGCCGCGCGAGGACCGCGAGGGCGCGGGCGTCAAGCATGCCGAGGCGCGGCTCGCCGAGGATGCGCTCTTGGCGGCCGGCTGGGATCACCCCGGCATCCGCTCCTTCGGAGTGTCCGGGACATCATCGGGCTATGCGTCGTGGTCGGGCGTCGTCTACCACGCGCAGGCGCCGTCGCGCGCACTGGGCGAGGCCGAGCTCGTGGCCTACGAGCTGGCCCTTCAATCCGTCTGGGCGTACTGCGCGCACCTCAGCGACGAGATCGAGCATGGCCACGACCCGTCCGCACCCGAGGACTGGGGCTGGCGATATCTCCGTGGCGCACGCTGCCGCCTTACCAATCCCCGGCCGCAGGAGTCCGGCCAGCATCGCTCCATGCGCGAAGCGATCCTCGAGACGAGCGGTCTCGCACGCCAGCTCGACCAAGCCATCGACACCCTTCGCGAAGGCGCCCAGTGACCCTTCCGAAGCGCCCGGTGCTCGTCGTCGTCGACGTGCAGAACGGCTTCGTTCGCGATGCCTCGCGCCACGTCGTGCCCGTGATCGCCGACCTCGTCGACCGCTGGCAGGCCGCTGGCCTCGATGTCGTCTTCACGCGATACTTCAACTCTCCAGGAAGTCAGTTCGAGCGGCTGTTCGGCTGGACCGGCCTGCAAGGACCGCCCGAGACAGACATCGTTTCCGAGCTGGCCGCCCAGGCGCGGCGAGCGACCGCCGTCGTCGACAAGCGCATCTACAGCCTGTTCACCTCGCCTGGACACGAGCTCGTCCGACGTCACGGATGGACCGACCTCTACGTCTGTGGCATTGCCACCGAGAGCTGTGTCCTCAAGACGGCCGCGGACGCCTTCGAGCAAGGCGACCTCACGCCCTGGATCATCGAAGACGCCTCGGCCAGCCACGCCGGCCCCGCCGCACACGACGCGGGGATCGTCGTCGCGGCCCGCTTCATCGGCCCCA
>Ga0136615_10000398_pt1 | contig 19878 bp, 17 predicted proteins | sample AntDrymUQ2882206_2_FD_106647 | JGI IMG/M metagenome (GOLD analysis project Ga0136615, IMG submission 106647) | Polar desert sand microbial communities from Dry Valleys, Antarctica - metaG UQ288 (22.06) | ecosystem: Environmental > Terrestrial > Soil > Desert | place: Antarctica: Dry Valley...
CCTCGCGGCCGAGTAGTTCATCGCGCGCGCGATAGACGCGCGCCATGCCACCCGTGCCGAGAAGGCCGATAACGCGATAGCGATTGCCGTAGAGCTCGTCAGCCGGGGTGTTCAATCCTTATCCTTCGGTCCCTTGCCCTTGGATTCTTTCGGTCCTTTGCCCGGAGGAGAACCCGGTTTGTCGTCCTCCTCGTCCTCGTCCTCGTCATCGTCATCTTCTTCTTCTTCATCGTCGCTCTCTTCAGGACCCGTGCTGACCGTCAGGGTAACGGTGTCGCCTCGAGTAACGGTGGAGCCTGGCCCCGGACTGGAGTCGATAACGATGTCGGGAGCGAAGTCGTTACTGGGGGCAGGGGATGATTCGACCACCAGTCCGAGATCGTCGGTCAGCTCGGCCTCGGCGTCGTCGAACGTCTTGCCGACGATGTCGCTCGGGATCGCGACGGACTCCTCCTCTTCCTGTCCGGGGTCCTCGGCCGCTTCGGTCTCCGCACCGGCGGGCGCTTCTGCGCCTTGATCCCGTCTGCGCTCCGACCGGGTCGGATCTTCGTCTTCCGAGGTGACTAAACGGAAGAACAACAACAGAAGCGCGATGATGATGAGCGCCGCAAAGGTCAATAGTACGGCCCGGCCAATTCGTTGGGGGTCCCAGCGGGCACCGGCCGGCCCCGTCGCGGCTCCAGAACCCGCCCCACTAAGTACTGCGGTATCGCCTCCACCACCGAGCACGGACGTGGTCCCTCCGAGAGGCACGGCGCCGGCTACGCCCTCGGCCGCAGTGGGGTCGCTCACCGCTCTCAGGGCATCGGCCATGGCAGCCGCGTCGGGGAACCTCTCGGCCGCCTCTTTGTTGGTGGCCCGACGCACTATCGCGTCGAGCTCTGGCGACACATCCGGGTTCAAGGAGCTGGGCGCTGGAAGCTCGTCGGACATGTGCCGCATCGCGATCGCAACGGGAGAGTCACCGGTAAACGGCACCGTCCCAGCCAACATCTCGTAGAGTACGATTCCGGTTGCGTACTGGTCGGTGGCCGGTCCGATCGTTCCACCCGAGGCCTGCTCCGGTGAAAGGTAGTGCGCCGTCCCCAGCACCGACCCCGTCGCTGTGAGCGTCGAGTCACCAACCGCGCGCGCGATGCCGAAGTCGGTGACCTTGACCTTTTCCGTATCGGTCCGGCTCGAGCTCCGTCCGCGATCCGGGGCCGTGACCATGATGTTGCCCGGCTTGACGTCACGATGAACGACACCGGAAGAGTGCGCGTGTTGAAGAGCGTCCAGCGTTCCGGCGGCTATAGCGGCCGATCGCTCTGGGCCCAAAGGACCCTCACTGCGCATCAGTTCGGCGAGGTCCTTGCCATCGACGTACTCCATCACGATGAAGTAATCGTCCTCGCCTTCGCCGTAGTCGAAGACTCCGGCGATGTTCGGATGCGAGAGCGCAGCCACGGCGCGCGCCTCGCGGCGGAAGCGTTCGACAAAACGGGGATCCCCGGCGAGATCGGCGCGCAGCATCTTCACCGCCACGGTTCGGCCGAGCCGCTCATCCGTCGCCTTGTGGACGGCCCCCATACCTCCGGCGGCGATCTTCTCGACGAGGACGTAGCGTCCCGCAAGCTTTGTCTCGCTCACCAGCCGCGAATTGCTTTGTCGGTTTCGATCAAGGCCTTGGCGATCGGAGCGGCGACCTGTCCACCGGTGGCTTCGGATCCGAGCGAGCCACCGTTCTCGACTATGACGGCAACCGCTATTTGAGGATCGTCGCCGTCGGGTCCCGCGAAAGAGATGAACCACGCGTGCGGGTCCGCGCCTTCGGTGGTTTGGGCTGTGCCCGTCTTGCCGGCCACGACGACGCCGGGAATCTGGGCCGCGGTGCCCGACCCGTTCTCGACCACGTTGCGCATCATTCCGCCGAGCGTGTTGGAGGTCGAGGTCGACATGGCCTCACCGAGGGTCTCGGGGCTGAAACTCTCGACGACCCCGCCCGTCGGATCGACGATCTCCTGCGCGAGCCGAGGCCTCGGAACCTCTCCATCGTTCGCGATCGCGGCGACGACGAGCAGCATCTGGAGTGGAGTTGCCACGACATCGCCCTGTCCGATCGCGCTGAGGGAGCGACGCGGGAGGTTGTCCTCGTCGGCCTCCTGGAAAGTGCTCTGTTCGGTACGGAGGTCGAAGGGAAGCGCCGAGTTGAATCCGAAAGCCTCTGAGGTGGCGGCGATCTCGTCCGGAATCTCCTGACCGATCTCGGCAAAGGTGGTGTTGCACGACACGGTCAGTGCTTGCTCGAGCGTTATCTGCCCCCCGCCGGTGCAAGCTCCGCCCGAGAAGTTGCTGATCGTGTCATCGGTCTGCGGCAGGTCGAAGGACACAGGATCGTCGAAGGTCGAGCCGGGATTGAACTCACCCGATTCGAGCGCAGCGGCTGCGGTCACGACCTTGAAGGTCGAACCCGGCGGGTACCCTCGCTGAGTCGCCAGGTTGACCAGAGGAGACGTCCCCGATTGTGGGTCGAGGGCGGCGCGCCCCTGACGTTGGACCTCGGATTCGTGCGAGGCAAGAGGGGTGGGATCGAAGCTGGGGTTGTTCCACATGGCGAGGATCTGGCCGCTGCGGGGGTCCATGGCAACGACCGATCCCCGCTGCTCGCCGAGGGCGTCGCGCGCGACCTGCTGCATCTCGGAGTTGATGGTGACGCGCACATTGTCACCCTGTTCACCGGAACCGAAGAGACTGTCCTCGATGTCCTGCATCGAGATGACGTTGGACTCACCCAAGAGCTCGTCGCCATAAGCACTCTCGATTCCGGAGTTGCCGAACAAGATCGAATAGAAGCCGGTCGTGTGTCCGAAGAGATCCTCCTCGGGATAGCTTCGTTCGAACCTGAATCTGCCGCCGGTATCGGTGCTCTCTGCGATGGTCACGTTGTCCGACGTGATGATGTTGCCGCGTTTGATCGAATATTCCTGCAGCAGTCTCCGAGAGTTGGCCGGGTTCGACGCGATGCTGTCCGCGGCGAAGATCTGGAGGTAGTTGAGCTGGGCGAACACAATCAGGAGCATCACCATGATGGTGATGCCCACTCGAGTGATCTGGCGTTGCATCTAGCGGCCCCCGATGAGGATTTCGCCCGTCCTGGCCGGGTCGGGCTCGGACGCGTTCTGATCGCTGATCCGAATCAGGATCGCCCACAGAATGAAGTTCGACAGGATGCTCGACCCCCCGAAGGACATGAACGGCAGCGTGATGCCGGTCAACGGAAGCACACGCGTCACTCCGCCGAGGATGATGAAGGTCTGAAGTGCAAAGATGGCGGTCAATCCACATGCAAGAAGCTGCCCGAAGTCGTTGCGTGAGTTGAGCGCGACGCGAAATCCACGTGCGATCAGCAGCAGGAACATCACGATGACCGCAGCGGTGCCCATCAAACCCAGTTCTTCGCCGATGACTGCGAAGATGAAGTCGGTCTGTGCCTCGGGAATGATGTCGGGCCGCCCCTGGCCCCAGCCCGTCCCGAATAGCCCCCCGGTTGCAAACGCGAACAGCGACTGGGTCAGTTGGAACGAGTCTCCCTGGATGAACTCTGGATTGAAGGGATCGAGCCACGTCTGAACGCGCACCTGTACGTGGCTGAAGAACGAGTAACCCATAGCCGCACCGGCTCCGAACAAGAGACCGCCGAAGACCATGTAGACGATGCGAGCAGTTGCAACGTAGATCATCACTAGGAAGATGGAGAAAAACAACAAGCTCGAGCCGAGGTCCTTGAGAAAGAACATGGTCAGCAACGAAACCCCCCACATAAGGAGCAGGGGCCCAAAGTGCTTGGGATCCGGGATGTGTATGGGTCCGAGCTTGCGACTGGCGATCGAGAGCAACTCTTTGCGCTCGGCCAGGTAAGCCGCAAAGAAGATGACCAGGCAGATCTTCGCAATCTCGCCCGGTTGGAAGCTATAGGGGCCAAGTCGCAGCCATAGACGAGCGCCGTTGATGGTCGTGCCGAGCGGAGTGATGGGCAGGAGCAACAACACCACTCCGGCAAAGCCGAGGATGTACTTGTAGCGCGACAGGATCCGGTAGTCCCTGACGATCAGCAGTGTGCCGACGAAGCACACCAACCCGACCGTGGTCCACAAGACCTGAGCCGGACCGAAGCCATCGGCGGCAGGGTCAAGCCGGTATACGGCCGCGAGGCCGATGGCGTTGAGTACGGCGATCAGGGGCAGAATCAACGGATCGGACTGACGGGCGAATCGCCGCACGAGGAAGTGAACGGCGAAGTAGCCCACTGCGGTCGTGGCGATGAGCGGAGCGGCAATTCTGAGGCCTTCGACGTCGCGCGCCACGGCTACCAGCGCCATCGCACCGCTGCCGACCAGCAGCGCGAGGATCAAGAGTGTTAGTTCGCGGTTGCGGCGAACGGATGTCTGCACCGCCATCGTCAGTCCTTCGTGTCGCCGGTGTTGCGTTGGCGTTCACGCTCGCGCCGTTGTTCCCCTGCGTCGACCTGCTGCTCGAAGTCCGAGATCTGCTGCTCGGCGTCCTCGAGAGAATCCTTCTTGATGCCGTCGGAGACGTTTGCCACCAAGAAGTCGGGGAGGTCATCAACCCTGATGTCGGTCACATCACGCTCGACGCGCAGACTCAGTCCGGCGACCTCCTCCGGAATCCCCTCGTAGACGGTGACGAATCCATCTTCGTTCACTCCCACGTACCAGGAGTTGCTCAAGAGGTAGCGGCCCCCGAAGAAGAGTGCCGCCGCCAGCAGCGCCAGGACGACGAGGGCTGCGACCAGTTTCCGGGGCCAGGTGCGCGCCGGACGCTCGTCGTGGCCCTCGTCGTGGCTCGAGGACGTTGTGTCTGCAGATCGTTCATGACCGCCTGCGTCGGTGGCCCCGGCGCTTCCGGGCGCCAGCGTCATCTCGCTGCTCGAGGGAGCCGACGCGCCCCCCTTTGGGGCTGTGGGCGGTGGACTGTCGAGCGTGTCCTCCCGCTTCCAAGCAGCCGCCTTTGCTCCTCCTCCGTCGCCGTCGAAGTCGAGAACGACCACGGTGATGTTGTCTTCGCCTCCGGCCTCGTTGGCGAACTCGATCAGCCGCTCGGCTGCGCTCTGTGGTTTCGACTCCTCGGTGAGGGCCTTCGTGATGGCATCCGAATCGATCATCGAAGAGAGCCCGTCCGAGCAGATGAGCAGCCGATCGCCGCCGGCGACCTCGACCGAGAGCAGGTCGACTTCGACTTCGGAGTCAACGCCCAGCGCCCGCGTAATGACGCTTCGTTGCGGGTGGTTCTCGGCCTCCTCGGCAGTAAGCCGGCCCTCTTTGACCATGCGACCGACCAGCGTGTGGTCCTCGGTCAACTGCGTGAGCTCGCCTTCCCGCAACAGATATGCGCGGGAGTCGCCGACGTGGGCGAAATGCGCCTTGGCTCCGTCGAGCAGCAGCAGCGTGCACGTGGTGCCCATTCCCCTGAGCGTTGGGTCGCTGTTCGCCTTCTCCCATATCTGCGCGTTGGCGCCGCGGACGAGCTCGGCGAGCGTTTCCATGTCTTCCGGGTTGGCCGTCGACGATTGCCCCTTGATGGTGTCGATCGCGGTCGACGACGCGACGTCCCCGGCGGTGTGGCCGCCCATGCCGTCCGCAACGACGAACAGTGGCTCGTGCACGAGATAAGAATCCTCGTTCACCTCGCGCACGCGGCCGACGTCTGTCTTGGCTCCGATCTTGACGTTCACTTACGCATCTCCAGCACCGTCTTTCCGATCTTGACCCGGTCGCCCCTTGAGAGCTCCGCGGGTGATGTGATCCTTCTTCGATTCAAGTACGTCCCGTTGGTGGAGCCGAGGTCTTCGACGACAAAAGTCTCTCCGTCTGCGAAGAAGCGAGCGTGAACCTGAGAGATGTAGGTGTCGTCGACCACGATGTGACACTTCTCGGCCCGTCCCACGGTTAGTTCGTCACCGAGCTCGTAACTCTTGCCTTTGAGCGGACCCTCGACCACCGACAGTTTGCGGGGTGCCCGCTTGGAGCGCTTCGAGGGTGCGCGGGGTGCCGGAGCGGGTCCTCGGGAGCCGGAACGAGCGGGGGCCGGGCGCAGCTCTCGATAGACGGCTTTCACGGCGCCCGCGAGAAAGATGTAAAGGACGATGAGAAAGACGTACTTGAGAAGCTCGAGTACGAGAGCCGGCATTTACCTAGCCACCCTCTCCGGAGCGGAACTCGAGCTCGCTGGTCCCGAAAGAGATCCGGTCGCCGTTTGCGATCGAGTGCTCTTTGCCGAGCTTGCCGTTGACGACCGTCCCATTGGTCGATCCTAGGTCCACCAAGGTCCACTTCGCCCCGTCCTTGCGTAACTCGGCGTGACGCCTGCTGACGTTCGAGTCGCTGATGACGACATCGTTGGTCGAGAGACGTCCGATCGTGATGGGAGTGCGGGTCACCGAGATGCGTTCACGAGGCTGGCCCGAGTCGTCCAGGACGAGCAACTCTGGCCCAGACGTCTTGGCGATCCCCATGCGCTCGGCGGTGTGACTGCTGATCGCTCGCGTAGAGCCGGCGTCGTCGGCCGACTTGGGCTCGCGCGTCGACACCTGCGGCGCCCGTCGATCCGGGTCTGCTGCGAGCGAGGCCTCGACGCGAAACTCGCCCCGGCCGAGCTTCTCTTCGGTGATGAAGGCGATCCTCGGCAGCCCCATGAGGTTGAAGCGGCGCTCTTTGGCCTTGTCAATCACCAGTTCCGTGAACTCGCGCTCGAGCCCCGACTCCATCGGGCCGAAATGCTCGTGGTCGTCGGGCCCAATGAAGATCTGGAAGTCGTTCGGAGCGTAGGTGCGGTTAACCGAGACCGTGCGATTCTCCTCCATCTCGCGCAGAATGCGCCGGCCGACTTCGACCGGCTGCAGGCCGGAACGGAAGACCTTCGTGAAGAAGCCTTCCATCAGACCCTCGAGCCGCTTTTCGATATCCCTCGCTACACCCATGCGAAATGCGATTATGCCCGCGTTTGGTGGTCCCACCCTTTGCCGCTAACCTCAGAGCTAGCCACGGGCGAGTGGTGGAACGGTAGACACGCAGGCTTCAGGTGTCTGTGCTCGCAAGAGTGTGGGGGTTCAAATCCCCCCTCGCCCACTGATGCCATGTCGAGAGAAGCGTCTGTTTGGGGAGCTTCTTGGCGGCTGCGCTCGTCGTCTCAGAGGGTCCGCTGGTCAGGGGAGCACGGCGGTGGCGTCAACCTCGACGAGGAGGTCGGGTTCGCCGAGCGCGGCCACGCCGATGGGGATCGATCGGACGGGGTCGACGCCCTCGCCGGTCGGTCCCGACCGAGCCGAGCGGAGTGAAGAGTGAACCCGCTACGCTTCGACGGTGTATCAAGCGCTGAAGACGTCCCTGAACGATGTGGCCGACGAGACTGGGTTCTCCGGCGTCGTGCGGGTGTCAAGAGGTGAGGAACTGCTTTACGAACGCGCCAGCGGCCTCGCCGATCGGGCTCACGAGGTGGCGAACACGGTCGAGACCCGCTTCGGCATTGCGAGCGGGTCCAAGGGCTTCACTGCGCTGGTCGTTATGTCTCTCGTGAACGACGGGACGCTCGGACTCGACACGTCGGTGCGGAGCGTGTTGGGAGATGACCTCGAATTGATAGATCCGGAGGTCACCGTCGGTCAGCTGCTGTCCCATACCTCGGGAATCGGCGACTATCTCGATGAGTCCTCCGGCTGGGAGGTCGACGATTACGTGCTCCCCATCCCGGTGCACCAACTCGCGTCCACGGCGGACTACCTCTCGGTGCTGCGCGGGTATCCGGCGAAGTTCTCGCCCGGAGAGCGATTCGAGTACTGCAACGGGGGTTTCGTGGTCCTGGCGCTCGTTGCCGAGAGGGCGTCGCACTCAAGCTTCTACGAGTTGACGGCTCGGCGCGTCTTTCAGCCCGCAGGTATGAGGGCCACCGGATACCTGCGGTCGGACCAGCTCCCCGGATCCGCCGCCATCGGGTACCTCCCCATCGAAAACGGCTGGCGGACGAACCACTTTCACCTCCCGATTCGGGGCTCGGGCGACGGCGGCTGCTACTCGACGCTGGGCGATCTGAGCCGGCTCTGGCAGGCATTGTTTGCCGGCAGGATCCTGCCGCGCCCGGTGGTGGACGAGATGGTGCGCCCTCACAACGACGCACGCGAGGACGACCTCCGGTACGGCCTGGGGTTTTGGCTTCGAGCGGATAGAGACACGGTGATGCTCGAGGGGATGGACGCGGGAGTATCGTTCCGCAGCGCCTATGACCCGGCCTCCCAGGTCCTCTATACGGTCATGTCGAATTCGGCGTCGGGTGCCTGGCCCCTCGTGAAGGCGCTCGACCGGTCTCTCATCGACCTCGCTCGGGAGAGGGAATGAGTCGGACCACCGCGGGCGGGCTGCTCAGGCCGGCCTCTGTTCATTTGAAAATGCTTTGCTACTAGAGTAGTAGGGTCGGTGGGCTCCGGGCCTGAATTGGGTGCGGGGCCGGGCCCCATCGTTGTTGGGGACGGCGCTTAGGAGAGCCGGGCCGCGAGGTCCGCACACACAAGGGGGAGGACTGTTCATGCGATCAGTCAAACGAGGGAAGCTGGGCATGCTGGCGCTGTTGGTCGCGCTCGGCCTCCTGGCAGGTGCGTGTAGCGCCGAGGAGAGCGGTACCGGGGCCGGCGGCGACGCTGAGGAAGGAGAGGCGACCGCAACGCTGGCGTTCGGAACCTCGGCCGACCCCGTCGTGCTCGACGGCGCCCTGGTCTCCGACGGCGAATCACTGCGCGCTATCGACCAGATGTTCGAGGGTCTCGTCACGCTCGAGGCGGGCGGCACCGAGGTCGTTCCCGGCCTTGCGGAGGACTGGGAGGTCTCCGACGACGGACTCTCCTACACCTTCAACTTGCGCGAGGGCGTGACTTTCCACGACGACACCGAGTTCAACGCCGAGGCAGTCTGCTTCAACTTCGACCGTTGGTACAACTTCGAGGGCAGCTTCCAGAACCCGGCCGCCAGCTACTACTGGCAGACGGTCTTCGGAGGCTTCAGCGACGGCAAGACCGATTCTCTGTACGAGAGCTGTGAGGCCGAGGAAGAGCTCGTCGTGACCCTCAACTTGACCAAGCCTTCGGCATCGATCCTTCCGGCGCTGGCGCTGACGAACTTCACCATCGCAAGTCCGGACGCGCTCGAGGAGTTCGACGCAGACGAGGGCAAGGTCGATGCCGAGGGCATCTTCTCCCCTTCAGGTGACTACGCTACCGAGCACCCGACCGGAACCGGTCCCTTCAAGTTCGAGGAGTGGATCCGAGGCGACCGCCTCGTCATGACCCGCAACGAGGACTACTGGGGCGAGTCTCCGGGCAACATCCAGGAGTTGATCTTCCAGCCGATCGCCGACCCGGCCGCGCGCCTGCAGGCGCTGCAGTCGGGCGAGCTCCAGGGTTTCGACCTCGTCGACCCCCAGGACTATCCGACGATCGAAGACGACGACCAACTCCAGCTTCTCAACCGTCCGGCGTTCAACGTCGGCTACGTCGGCTTCAACCAGGCCGTCGAGCCGCTCGACGACCCCGCCGTGCGCGAGGCGATCGCGCTGGCGATCAACCGCGAGGAAGTGGTCGACGGCTTCTACGCCGGCCAGGGTGAGGTGGCCACTCAGTTCATGCCGCCCGAGCTGTTCGGCTACTCCGAGGACGTGCCTACCTACGAGTTCGACCCCGAGGGCGCGACGCAACTCCTCGAGGACGCGGGCTACGACGTTCCCGTGCAGATCGACTTCGCCTACCCCACAGATGTCGAACGTCCCTACATGCCGGACCCGCAGGCGAACTTCGAGGCGATGGTCGCCGACCTCGAGGACTGCTGCTTCGAGGTCGAGACCAAGTCGGCCACCTGGAGCCCGGACTACCTCGACAACGTCGACAACGGTCGCTACGGGCTCTATCTGCTCGGTTGGACGGGTGACTTCGGTGACCCCGACAACTTCATCGGGACCTTCTTCCAGACGGAGCAGCCGGCGTGGGGCTTCGACAACCAGGAGATCTTCGACGCCCTGGACGAGGCCGAGGCCGAGACTGACGAGGCCACCAGAGTCGAGATGTACGAGGAGGCCAACAACCTCATCATGGAGTTCCTCCCCGGCTTGCCCTACGTGCACACCGAGCCGGGCCTGGCCTTCGCGGCCAACGTGACCGGCTACGAGCCGAGCCCGGTCAGCCTCGAGCCGTTCAACGTAGTGACGGTCGAAGAGAACTAGGTGAACTGACCGAGTAGAGGAGCGGGGCGCGACCAATGTGCCCCGCTCCTCTTCCGTATCGCTCGGTTAGCCTTCAGACTCAATGCTGAACTACGCCCTGCGTCGCGTGATCCTGACAATCCCCATCCTGCTGGGGCTGTCGATCATCGTCTTTGCTTTCGTTCGCGCGCTCCCCGGGGGTCCCGCCATCGCCCTTCTGGGTGAGAGAGGGACCGAGGAGCAAGAGGAACAGATCGAGGAGGAACTCGGACTCGATCAGCCCGTGTACGTCCAGTACGGGCGCTACATGAGCAACGTTCTGTCGGGCGACCTCGGCACGAGCACGCGCACCCGTCAACCCATCGTCGAAGAGTTGAAGCTCAAGTTCCCGGCCACCTTCGAGTTGTCGATCGCCGCCATGTTCTTTGCGATCTTGATCGGAGTGCCGCTGGGGTTCGTCGCCGCGAAGCGTTACCAGGGAGTGCTGGATAACACCAGCCTTGTGTTGTCGCTGATCGGCATCAGCTTTCCCGTCTTCTTTCTCGCACTCCTGCTCAAATACATCTTCTCGATCAAGATGGGTCTGCTGCCGACGATCGGTCGTCTCGATATCACGCGCTCACTCGAGCATCCCACCAACTTCTACGTGCTCGATTCGATCATCGCGGGGGACACGGCGGCTCTCGGCGACTCGCTGAGGCATCTCGTTCTCCCGGCGGTGGCCTTGGGGACCATTCCTCTGGCAATCGTCGCCCGCATCACGCGCGCAGCCGTTCTGGATGTGACCAGCGAGGACTACGTGCGAACGGCGCGTGCCAAGGGCCTCGATCCGCGTGTAATCGATCGACGTCATGTCCTCAAGAACGCCCTGCTGCCCGTAATCACGATCATCGGCCTGCAGACGGGACTTCTGTTGACGGGAGCGATCCTGACCGAGACCGTCTTTGCCTGGCCTGGAGTCGGAAGCTGGATGCTCGAGGCCATCAGGTTCCGCGACTACGCGGTGTTGCAGGGCGGGATTCTCTTCTTTGCGGTGCTGATCGTGTTCGTGAACCTTCTCGTCGATCTCTCCTATGCGTTCTTGAACCCGAGGATTCGATACCAGTGAGCGTCGCAGAGGCCGAAGCCAAGGAACTGCGTCTCGAGCAGCCGTCGAGTCTGGGACGGGACGCGCTCGAGCGCTTCCGCCACAACAAGGCGGCTTTGGTGGGCGTGGCCGTAATCCTGTTGCTCGTTCTAGTCGCCATCTTTGCTCCCTTGATCGCTCCGTACGGGCCCCGCCAGCAGGTTGGGGCGCTGGACAGCTCCGACCCCGAGGGACCCAGCTCGGAGCACCTCATGGGGCTGGACGAACAAGGGCGTGACGAGTTCTCGCGCGTCGTCTACGGCGCGCGACTCTCGTTGCTCGTCGGCCTCGTGTCCGTGACCTTCGGGCTGACCTTCGGGTTGATTCTCGGCGCTCTGGCCGGCTATTTCGGAGGGTGGATCGACACCGCGATCATGCGGGTCATGGACATCATGCTGTCGATCCCAGGCCTCTTACTGGCGATCGGACTCGTCACTCTCCTGGGCCGCGGGCTCATCCAGATCATGTGCGCGGTCGGAATCACGACGATTCCGATCTTTGCGCGCCTGCTGCGCGGTGCGATCCTGGCGCAGCGCGAGTCCGACTACGTTCTCGCGGCTCGTTCGGTTGGAGTGCCCGGCGGCCGCCTTCTGATGATTCACATTCTGCCCAACGCGCTCGCGCCCGTGATCGTGCAGGCGACTCTCGCGATGGCGACGGCGATCATCGACGTCGCCGGTCTGAGCTTCCTCGGACTAGGTCCTGCGGACCCGGGCTTCCCCGAGTGGGGGAAGATGCTCGCCGACAACGCGAGCAGGCTCGAGCGCGCTGCTCATCTGGTCATCTTTCCCGGAGCCGCCGTCGTGATCAGCGTGCTCGGGCTCAACCTGATCGGCGATGGTCTGAGAGAATCCATCGACCCGAAGCTGAGGTCGTAGCCGTGGCGCTTCTCTCGGTCAGAGACCTCGCGGTCCAGTTCGTCACGCGCAAGGCAACCGTGCGAGCGGTCAACGGCATCTCCTTCGATCTCGAGGCCGGGGCCACGCTCGGCATCGTGGGGGAGTCCGGATGTGGCAAGAGCGTTAGCTCTCTGGCGATGCTGGGGATCCTTCCGAAGCCGGCAGGCAGGGTGACGCGCGGCGAGGTCGACTTCGACGGCGTGGACCTCCTCAAGCTTCCCGACTCGCAGCTTCGTCAGGTACGCGGCAAAGACATCGCGATGATCTTCCAGGACCCCATGACGTCGCTGAACCCGGTGCTGACGATCGGGCGGCAGATCACAGAGTCCCTGCGCAAGCACCTCGACATGTCCAAGGACGAAGCCAAGAAGGAAGCGGTCTCGCTGCTCGGACGGGTCGGTATTCCGGCGCCCGAGGATCGCATCAAAGACTTCCCCCACCAGTTCTCCGGCGGAATGAGACAACGGGTCATGATCGCGATGGCGATCTCGTGTCGACCGAAGATTTTGATCGCCGACGAGCCCACCACTGCGCTCGACGTCACGATTCAGGCCCAGATTCTCGATCTGCTCAAGCATCTCGTCGCCGAGGAGAACATGGCGCTCATACTCATCACGCACGACCTCGGGGTCGTTGCCGGCACCTGTGAGCGCACCAACGTCATGTACGCGGGCCGTTTCGTCGAGAGCGCCACGACGAGCTCGTTGTTCGCTCGCCCCCGCCATCCCTACACGCTGGGATTGCTCAAGTCGGTGCCGCGACTGGACGCGGCTCGTAAAGAGAAGCTCGAGCCGATCGGCGGTACTCCGCTGAGCATGACGCAGGATATCGAGGGCTGCGCGTTTGCTCCTCGCTGTATCTACGCGACGGATAAGTCGCGTGAAGAGACGCCCGAGCTGGCTCGAATCGACAGCGATGATCACCTGGTTGCCTGTTGGAACCCGGTCCCCGATGAGGATCTGCCGCACGTCGAAGTGGTCGCTACTCAAGCTGAGGGCAGGACCGCTCGATGACCGGCGAAGGAGCGAGCGAACTGCTCAGGGTCGAGGATCTCAAGGTTTACTTCCCCATCAAGTCGGGTCTCGTGATCGATCGTCACGTCGGCGACGTCAAGGCCGTTGACGGCGTCACCTTCGACATCACGAAGGGTGAGACCTTGGGCCTCGTCGGCGAGTCCGGCTGCGGGAAGACCACTGTCGGCCGCACGATTCTGCGCCTCTACGACCCGACCGAGGGACGTATCATCTTCGAGGGCAACGACATCGCCCGGCTGGCGCAGAGAGAAATGCGCAAGCTGCGAGGCCGGATGCAGATGGTCTTTCAGGATCCGTACTCATCGCTCAACCCGCGTCAGAACGTCGGCAACTTGATCGCCGAGCCTCTAAAGATTCACGGCATCGCATCGGGGGACAATGCGCGCAGGCGAGCAGAGGAGCTTCTCGACATCGTCGGACTGCCCAAAGCGTCGACCGCCAGATACCCGCATGAGTTCTCGGGCGGCCAGCGGCAACGCATCGGACTCGCCAGGGCGCTTGCGTTGAATCCCGACCTCATCGTCGCCGACGAGCCCGTGTCTGCCCTGGACGTATCCATCCAGGCCCAGATGGTCAACCTTCTCGAGGAGCTGCAGGAGGAGTTCGACCTGACCTACCTGTTCATCGCTCACGATCTCGCCGTCGTGCGACACATTTCCGACCGCATCGCCGTCATGTATCTCGGCAGGATCGTCGAGGTCGCGTCCGCAGACGAGCTCTACGCGTCGCCGCGACACCCCTACACCATCGCTCTTTTGTCCGCGGTGCCGATTCCCGATCCCGAGATCGAGAGCTCGCGCGAGCGCATTCTTCTGAAGGGCGACCTTCCCTCGCCCGCCAACCCGCCGCCGGGTTGCCGCTTCCACACCCGCTGTCCCTTCCGCCAGCCCGAGAGATGTGATACCGAGGTTCCCGAACTCCGACTGCTCTCGGACGGTCATCTCGCGGCGTGCCACTACGCCGAGGAGATCAAGGCGGGCAAGATCACCATGCACGACTCCGGAGAAGTACCGGCGCATAGCGCCTGACGAACTCGGGATGAGCCTGAAGCCGACAGTGAGCGAACCGACTCACTAACGGAAGGCGTTCAATTCCGGCGACTGGGTACGGTTACTCGATGGACTACAGACCACTCGGTATGACCGGCACTCAGGTGACATCGCTCTGCCTCGGCACGATGACCTTCGGCAAGGAAACGGACGAGGACGACGCTCACACCATCCTCGACCGCTACGTCGACGAGGGCGGCAACTTCATCGATACCGCCGACGTCTACCAGGAGGGCGTCAGCGAGGAGTTCATCGGCCGCTGGCTGATCAAGCGGGGCCGGCGTGATGATCTCGTGATCGCCACGAAGGTGCGCTTCCCCATGGGCGACGATCCCAACGACGCCGGTCTCTCGCGCCGCTGGATCGTCAAGGAAGTCGAGAACAGTCTCCGCCGGCTGAACAGCGACTACATCGATCTCTACCAGGCCCACTGTTGGGATCCACTCACGCCGCTCGAGGAGACCCTCGCTGCGTTCGACGATCTCGTCACTGCAGGCAAGGTCCGCTACATCGGCGTCAGCAACTTCACCGGGTGGCAACTGCAGCGCGCCTCGCTGCTGGCCCAGGTCAACGGCCGGGCCCCTGTGGTGACGCTCCAGCCCCAGTACAACCTGCTGGCGCGCGAGATCGAATGGGAGCTCGTCGAACTCTGTCTCGATGAGGGCATCGGGATGCTGCCCTGGTCTCCGCTCGGTGGCGGTTGGCTCACGGGCAAGTACACGCGCGAGGAGCGCCCGACCGGGGACACGCGCCTCGGGGACGATCCCGAGCGTGGCGTCGAGGCCTACGACAAGCGGAACACGGAGCGCACCTGGACGGTGCTCGACGCCATGGACAAGGTCGTGGCCGACAGGGGGGACGTCAGCCACAGCCAGGTGGCGCTCAACTGGGTCACGCATCGACCCGGCGTGAGCTCGACGATTCTCGGAGTCCGGACGCTCGAGCAACTCGAGGACAACCTCGCCTCGGCCGACTGGCGGCTCAACGAGGACGAAACCGCCGCGCTCGACCAGGCCAGCGACCCGGGCCGACCCGAATACCCCTACGGATTCATCGACGAAGAGACCGCAAGCAGGAGGATCTAGATGGCTAGAAGTCGTGCGACCGCGCAGTGGAAGGGAACCTTGTTCGAGGGCGGTGGCAGCGTCACGCCCGCCAGCGGAGTGTTCGGTGAGCTTCCGCTCACCTGGGAGGGCAGGACCGACCGCCCGGAGGGTTCGACCTCCCCCGAGGAGCTCATCGCCTCGGCGCATGCCGGGTGTTTCTCGATGGCGCTGTCCAACGTCCTAGCCCAGGGCGACACGCCCGCCGACAATCTCGAGACAACGGCCACGGTGGGGTTCGAAGTGGACGACTCGGGCCCCCACATCACCACGGTCCATCTCGACGTGACCGGCAGTGTTCCGAATCTCGACGCCTCGGGCTTCGCCGAGGCCGCCGCCAAGGCCAAGGATGGATGCCCGGTGAGCAAGGCCCTCGCCGGCAACGTAGACATCACGGCGGACGCCACGCTCGCGTAGTCGACGGCAAGAGGCAGGACACAAGAAGGCCCCCGCCGGGTGGAAGCGGGGGCCTTCCGCGCCTTGAGGGGCAAAGCTTGCCTTGAGGGGCAAAGCGTTGGGAGTGGCTTCGAGGCCGAGCCACCGGAATCCTTCCGGGATCTCGAGAAAAACCGGGATCTCGAGAAAAGCTAGGAAGGCCGTCGGTGGGACGAGCTGTGGGCCCGGGCGCCCTCGAGGGCGAGAGCGTAGATCTCTTTGAGGGGGAGGCCGAGCGCCTCGGCGGCGGCGCGCGCGTCCTCGTACTCGGGTGCCCGGTTGACCACTTCCCCGGCGTAAAGCCCCTGTTTCACGCGCACGACTTGACCCTGGACCTCGACGGTGACGAAGTCGCGCCCGAGAGCGACCTTTTCGACTGGGAGCAGGCGCGCTCCCAGGGTCGAGGTTTCTGCGAACAGCACCTCGAGAACGCGGTCTCGATGCAGTGGAGTTACCAGAACCGAGAGCATGACTGCGGCTCGACTCTTCTTCATCACGATGGGGGTGACCCAGGCATCCGAGGCCCCCGACCGCAACACTCGCTCGCTGGCGTAAGCGACGAGCTCGGGGCTCATGTCGTCGAGGTTGACCTCGATGACCACGGCTTCCGGTGAGGGTGTGCTGGCCTGCTCGAACTCTCCGAGGAGCACGCGTACGACGTTGGGCGTGGTCGCGTCGCGTGTGCCGGCGCCGTATCCGCTTCGCTGCAGTCGCATGGGTGGGTGTGCGCCGAAAGAGTCGGCGAAGGTGACGAGCAGAGCCGCCCCGGTCGGAGTGACGGTCTCACCCTCGCCTCCGGCGACGACCGGTGCTCCCGCCGAGGAGAGGATCTCCGTCACTGCCGGAACCGGTACTGGAAGCGTTCCATGAGCGGTCGAGACGAACCCGTCGCCAAGGGGTAGTGCAGAGACGATCGTGCGATCGGCGGCGAGGTGGGCGAACGCAGCACATGCCCCGACGATGTCGACGATGGCGTCGAGCGCGCCGACCTCATGGAAGTGAACTTCGTCGAGAGCTACGCCGTGGACGCGTGCCTCGGCCTCACCTAGCGTTCTGAAGGTTGCTCTGGCAAGAATCCTGACGCGCTCTCCGATGTCCGATGAGTCGAGCAGGGCGTCGATGTCCGAGAACGAACGCGCGTCGGTCTGTTGGTCCGCTATTACGATGACTTGCTTCGCTCGCAGCCCGCCCCTTGTGGCCTCGCCGACCGTCAGCGACCATCTCTCGAGCCCAAGCGCACCGAGCGCCTCGTCGACCACCTCTTGCGGTACGCCCACGTCGAGGAGGGCGCCGAGCACCATGTCGCCGGCCGCTCCCGCCCAGCAGTCGAAGTAGCAAACCCTCATGCTCTCTTCCGGTTCAAGAGTCTCAATGCGAACATCGCCGCCCCGAAGCCGTTGTCGATGTTGCACACGACGAGTCCTGCGGCGCAGGAGTTGAGCATGCCGAGGAGAGCGGACAGTCCCTCGAACGACGATCCGTAGCCCACGCTCGTGGGCACCGCAACGACGGGAGCACCGGTGAGACCACCGATGATGCTGGGAAGAGCGCCCTCCATTCCTGCAACGACGATGACGGCATCGGCTTCGTCAAGCGGAGCGCGTGCCGCAAGGATGCGATGCAACCCCGCGACTCCTGCGTCGGCAACGCGTTCCACCTTGATGCCGCAGGCCTCCGCTACGACCGCCGCCTCCTCCGCAACCGGCTGGTCCGAAGTGCCCGCGCTGACGACCGCGACCAGCCCGAGTGGCGCCGGCTCGGATTCCGAACGTACGACCACGACGCGCGCGACTGGGTGGTAAATGGCCTCTGGCCGGCGGGCAACGAGCATGGCGGCGGAATCCGGTGGCACCCGCGTGGCCAGCACCGGTCCCGTGGTGCCGGCCAGAAGACGTTCTGCGATGGCAACGGTCTGTGCGGGCGTCTTGTGCTCGGCGTAGATGGTTTCGGGCAGGCCCTGACGAAGCTCGCGGTGGGTGTCGAGTTGCGCGAAGCCGAGATCGTCGACGGGAAGCCGTCGCAGAGAGGCGACGGCCTCATCGGGTGAAATGCGACCTTCTCTGACTGCGATGAGCAGGCTTCTTACCTCATCTGCGCGCATGGGGTCAGTGTAGGATGAGCCACCGTGCCTGAACTCACCCTCGAAGAACTGACCCTTGCCCTGGCGATCGTCGCCGGCGTCGCGCTTCTCTGCCTTCTGCTGGTCGCGGCTGTGATGATTCGTATGCGCAGGGTACGGCGCGAGTACATGCTGCTCCGAGGTGAGACCGGCGACCACGACCTGCTCGCAAGTGTCGGGGACTCGGTCGGCAGGACGCGCTCGGTCGAGAAGAAGATGAGCTCGGTCATCAAGGCTCAGGAGGATCTTGCCGCGGTCGGACGCCTCGCGTTGCAGCGCTTCGCAGTCGTGCGCTACGACGCGTTCGAGGAGATGGGCGGTCAGCTCTCGTTCTCGGCGGCTCTCCTGGACGACTACGGCGACGGCATCGTCATCACCTCGATCAACGGCCGGACCGAGACGCGCACATACGCAAAACCCGTGCGCCAGACCAAGTCGCGCCACAACCTGTCGGACGAGGAACGAGACGCCATCGACGCAGCGGTAGCGGGGTCCGAACGCGGGGCGGGCTCGGCCGGACCGCAGGACAGGCGCGGGGCGGGCTCGGCCGGACCGCAGGACAAGCGCGATAAGGGCTCGACCGGACGGCAGAACCAGCCTAGGGGCTCGGACGAGGTGCCCTCCGTTCCCGGTCGCTGATCCGCTCGTTCAAGGACCGTCGTGATTGACCTGAAGCTCCTTCGAGACGATTTCGGCTACGTGCGCGCCTGCTACGAGCGGCGTGGTGGCGTCGACAATCTCGAGCGCATCCGCGCTCTGGACGAACGACACCGGGAATTGCTCGGCGAGGTCGAGCACTTGCGCGCCGAACACAACAAGGCCAACAAGGCCATCGGCGGAACGCCACCCGAGCAACGCCAGGATGCGATTGCCAGCGCGAAGGCGATCGGGGAGAAAGCCGAGGCGCTGACACCGGAGTTGGAGCGCGTCGCCGCCGAGCTCGAAGAGGCGGCGAGCTACCTCCCCAATCTGCCGCACGAGAGCGTGCCCGACGGGCACACAGAGAGTGACAACGTCGTCGAACGGACCTTTGGCGAGCGCACGGAGTTCGACTTCGAACCAAAGGAACACGTCGAGCTCGGTGAGAGTCTCGGCATCTTCGACTCGGATCGAGCGGCCAAGACGTCTGGAAGCAGGTTCGTCTATCTCACCGGCCCCGGAGTGATTCTCGAACTCGCACTCGTGCGTTTCGTGCTCGACTACCTGTCCGAGCATCGCTTCACCCCGGTTGTTCCTCCCGTCCTCGTGCGCCGGCGAGCGATGTACGGAACGGGCTTTCTCCCAGCGGACGAGCACGAGTTCTACCGCATGGAACGCGACGAGTTGTTTCTCACCGGCACGTCCGAGGTCGCGCTCGCGTCGATGCACTCGGACGAAATCCTGGCGAGCAACGACCTGCCGGTTCGTTACGCGGGCTACTCGCCCTGCTTCAGGCGTGAGGCGGGTAGCTACGGCAAGGACACCAAAGGGCTCATTCGGGTGCACCAATTCGACAAGGTCGAACAGTTCTCTTTCTGCCATCCGGATGACTCGTGGGACGAGTTTCAAGCGATACGAGCTAACCAGGAGCGCATTCTGCAGAACCTCGAGATTCCCTACCGGGTGCTGGTGATGTGCGCCGGGGATCTGGGAGCGTCGGCGGCGAAGAAGGTCGACAACGAGGCCTGGCTTCCCGGGGCCAAGCGCTACCTCGAGCTCACCTCGGCCTCCAACACGACCGACTACCAGGCCCGTCGGCTCCACATCCGCTGGCGCGGGGCGGGCTCGGCCGGACCGCAGGGCGGAAAAGGGGCGGGCTCGGCCGGACCGCAGGGCGGAAAAGGGGCGGGCTCGGCCGGACCGCAGGGCGGAAAAGGGGCGGGCTCGGCCGGACCGCA
>Ga0136615_10000399_pt1 | contig 19866 bp, 22 predicted proteins | sample AntDrymUQ2882206_2_FD_106647 | JGI IMG/M metagenome (GOLD analysis project Ga0136615, IMG submission 106647) | Polar desert sand microbial communities from Dry Valleys, Antarctica - metaG UQ288 (22.06) | ecosystem: Environmental > Terrestrial > Soil > Desert | place: Antarctica: Dry Valley...
TCGCCCCGGCGGCGCCCGGTCGCGGCGCCCGCTTCCTCTTCACGCTCCCCGCCGACGAACCGCAGGAGGAACCCGCACCATGAGCATGCCCGAGCACGTCGAGGTCATCGACGTCCTGCTGGTCGAGGACGACGTCGGCGACGTCCTGCTGATCGAGGAGGCGTTCGCCGACAACAAGGTCCGCAACCGGCTGCACACCGTCTCGGACGGCGTCGAGGCGCTCGCGTTCCTGCGCCGCGAGGGCGAGCATGCCGCCGCGCCGCAGCCCGACCTCGTCCTGCTCGACCTCAACCTGCCGCGCAAGGACGGCCGCGAGGTGCTCGCCGAGATCAAGAGCGACGAGGACCTCCGGCACATCCCGGGCTGGGGCAAGATGCTCGCTCAACCGGACCCAAAGCTCCGACCGTTCAGTGGCATCCTGAGCAGAACCTACGGAGAATCGCGCCCGACGGCCTGCGCCGGTTTCCTTCCACGAACGGCGCCCTCGTCCGGCGGAACGGCGACCTCGTCGCGCTCGTCGCGCTCTCGAAACGGATGTCTACGGCCGGAAGGTCGTGGACGTTCTCGCGCAGGAGGGGCAGGGCACGCTCCGGCACCTCGTCGGCGCGCTCGAGGCCGCCGAGCAGTCCCGTAGCGGCTTGGCGGTCGCGGCCGGCAATGCGTCGCGTACGCGCTCAATCGGATCCACGTCTGCATGAAGCTCTGTGAGCGGGCGCTGTCACCGCTCCAAGCTCGGGGTGTCGAGCGCGTTCGGCTTCATGCCGACCTGACGCTCCCCGCCAGGCTCGCCTGCCACCTGGCTCGCGCCCGAGCGCTTCCCGTCGCCGGGCAGCGGGTCGCTCAGCAACGCAAACCGTCCTCCGCACGAAGGGCATGGACCCTTGATTGCGGCGATCATCCCGGGTCCGTCGTTCGTCACAAACGACCGGCCGCATACACCGCACGAGATCATGTCCATGGACCAGTAACGACAACGACACGGAGTTTGTTGCGGCGGAACCGGGTCAGAGCGACGATCTGAGCGGTTTCGCCAGCCGTTTCTCGTGGGCCGCTGAGCACCGAGGACATCACGTGCAGCGGAACGCCTGAAGCGCGCCGGCCCGGTCCCGGTCGGGGTCCGGGTCGTCGAGGGTGGCGCGGATGACCGCGAGTACCGTCACGAGTGGCAGCGGGCTGGCGGCGACCTGCATGGCCGGGTCGGTGATCCCGACGGGGTGCCACCAGGCGCCGTCCGCGGTGAGCGCCGGCTCGGGCCACACGGTGTCGAGCGTGAGCGCGAGGCCGTGATCGGCGAACCCCATGCGCGCGACCCGGCGGACGAGCCGGTCGGCCCGCGGGATGCCGTCGTCGTCCAGACGTGCGTGGAGGCCCGCCTCCTCGGCCGCGTCGGCCTCGTCGACGGTGGCGGCGACCTTGACGCGGAAGCCGAGCTCGCGCAGCAGCGTAATGCCGGCGCGTGCGCGATCGAAGGATCCCCGCCCGCGGTGGAAGTCGTGCAAGTCCGGGGTACCGGAGTCGAGCGACACCTGCATCGCCACCCTAGCGGGGTCGAGCGCCTCCAGCATCCGCCGGCGTGCACCGCGGGCCAGCAGCATCGCGTTGGTGAGGATCGTCACCGGCGCCCAGCGGGCAGCGACGTCGACCAGATCGACGAGGTCGGGATTCAGGAACGGCTCGCCGCCGGTGATCAGGATCTCGGTCCCGCCGAGACCGGCGAACTCCTCGCAGGCGCCGCGGGCGACGTCGACGGGCATGCGGCGCGCCCGCGCGCGCGGCGAGGTTCGGCGCAGCAGTAGTCGCACGCCAGGTTGCAGTCGAAGTTGCTGTAGAGCCACAGGCGCGATCCCACCCGCGGCAGGGTGTCGGTCAGAACGGCCAGCCGTCGAACCTCCGCAGGCCGCGATGGACGAGGCGCCGGTCGAAGCCCCAGACGCGCCCGGCGGGCACGAGCGAGAGGATGACGAGCGGCACCCATTCATGAGGCTGCTCGAACGCCCAGCGCGAGCTCGAGAGGTACACGAGCTGGAGGAAGAGCTGCTGGCCGAGCGCCGCCAGCGCGGCGCCGCGTGTCGCGATGCCGAGGATCAGCGCGGCGCCGGCACCGAGCTCGAGCGCGGTCACGAGCCATTGGAACACGTCCCAGCCCGGCAGGATGATGTCGTTGACCAGCTCCGGGAGCAGCGGCAGCTCCGTGCCATCGCCGCCGCGCTGGTTGGTTTCGAGGTCGAGGATCTGACGGGCTCCGGCCTTGTTGATCAGGAACGAGCTGTAGGGGCCGAGCTCGATGCTGCGGAACTCCAGCAGCTTCGCCAGTCCGTTGGTGAACAGGATCAACCCGAAGAAGATCCGCAGCGCCGCAAGGCCGCGTGCGAGCAGCCGTGGATCGGCCGACGCCCGTCCAGCGGCAGGGGCGCTCATGCCGCGCTGCCGTCCGAGCCGCCGACGATGACCGGACCGGCCTGCACGGCGGCGATCAGCTCGCGATAGCCGGAAGCGTCGAACGGCAGCCAGCGATTGACGTGCTCGAGCTCCATGGGCTCGCACAGCTTGGGATCCGCGATGTCCATCGAGAGCAGCAACTCGCGGAAATGCGCGTGCCGCTCGTCGTCGCCCACCACCGTGAAGCAGCAGTGGTGAAACGGCGGCGACGCCCACACCTCGCGCACCGCGCCGGAATCGCCGAGGCGCCGCACGGCATCCAGGGTGAGGCTGGACACGATGCAGGCGTCCAGCTCTCCGGCGCGCACCCGCGCGAGCTGCGCGAGCTCGGCGCCGCCGGTATCGCCGTGCTTGCCCAGGTCGCGGTCGAGCCGGCTGGCAATGCAGTCGCGCTCGGGATCGAACCCCTCGGCGCGCAGCGCGTGCACGGGCATGATGTGCGCTTGGGGCGAGTCGGCGTCGCCGAAGCCGATGCGCCGGCCGCGCAGGTCGTCGAGCTGCTGCACACCCGAGTCCTCGCGCGCGACAACCACGCTGCGCCAGCCGCGGTCGGTGTCGCGCATCGCCAGCGCGTCCGCCTTGCCGCCGGTGGCCCGGAGCACCTGCACGTATGCGAGGTTGGTGTTCCAGGCCGTCTCGAGCTTCCCCGCCAGCAGGTCCGCGACCTGGTCCTCGTAGCGCTCGTAGTAGCGCGGCTCCAGCGCCACACCGCGCTCGCCGAACCACGCCCCGAACTCCTCCCAGATCCGCTTGACGTTCGGGTGGTAGACGACCGCGCCGAGCCGGTAGCCGGCGGCCATCAGAAGAGCTCCTGGCCGCAGAGCGCCTTGCCCAGGAAGTCGCGCAGCAGGTCGGTCGTCGGCGCCATGACCGACGCCGCCCGTGCGTCGCGGAAGTGGCGCTCGAGCGGCCCATGCTTGGAGTAGGCGGCGCCGCCCCCGACGCGCAGGCAGAGGTCGGTCACCTCGACGGCCATCTCGGCCGCCGCCGCCTTGAGTGCCAGCACGCCAACCTGCGCCTCGGGGCCGCCGGCGGCGATCTCGCGCGCCACCGATTGCAGGTACGCGCGCGCCTGTGCATGGCGGATCTTGGCCTCGGCGAGCCGCGCCCGCACCCCGGGCACGTCGGCGAGCGTGCTGCCGAGGTGCTCGAAGCGCGCGCCGCGCGCATGCTCGACCGCGGCCGCCAGCGCCGCGCCGGCGATGCCGACGCTGCAGGCGGCCGAGCCGAGCACGAACCACGGCAGCGTCGCCGACATCATCAGCCCGAACCCTGCACCCGACTCTCCGAGCCGCCGGTCAGCCGCGACCCGGAGGCCGCGCACGCCAAGCGGCGCCGAGGCGTTGCCGCGCATCCCCAGGCCGTCGAACGGCGCGGCCACCTTCAGACCCTTCGCGTCACGGTCCACGAGATAGATGTCCGTGACCAGCGAGTCCTCGGAGCCCGGCGCGCCGCTCGCGAGCACGTACGAGTCGGCCTCGCCCGCCGCCGTCGCCCAGCTCTTGTCCGCGTCGATCACGACGCCGTCGCCGTCCCCATCCGGCCGGGCATGCGAGACCTGCGCCCAGAAGTGCCCGCGCGAGCCCCGCTCGGAGTACGCGAGCGTCGACAGGTGCTCGCCGCGCGCCGACGCCGCAAGGGCCGCGTGCTTCGGACCCTCCGGCTCCTCGCCACCGGTTCCCGCGATCAGCGTCTGCACGGCGACCAGGTGCATCACGTACACCATCCCGGTCGAAGCGCACGCTCCCGCCACCTGCTCGACCGCCGTGGCGACCTCCTCCGGCCCGCCGCCGGGCCCGCCGAAGCGTTCCGGCACACCGAGCCCGAGCCACCCGCCGCGGGCGAGTGCATCGATCGAGGCGCGCGGAAAGCGCGCTTCGCGGTCCACCTGCTCCGCCGACGTGGCAACCTCGGCGACGGGCACCGGCGCGGTCGGTGCTGCGACGGCCATGCGGTTTCCTACCCTGGTGTCGACGCTCACCCGGGAAGTCTCGCACGAAACCGTGACGCGCGGATGACACGCCGCGGGCCCGTAAGCCGAAGGCGAGCGCAGCGGCGACGCCATCAGCCGACGGCGAGGCGCAGCGTCAGCCGGGCGACCGTCAGCGCGAGGTTGCCGGCCGCGTCGCGGCTCTCCGTGCGCGCCCGCACGGCGAGCCGCCCGCGGCGGTCCGCAAGCCGGCGCACGCCCGAGGGCAGCCGGACCCGGTCGGCCCGTGCCGCGCCGGGGCCGAGGGCGAAGGCCTGCTGCCGAGCGCGAGCGGCGCCCGCACGGGTCCGCCGCGCACCCGCCCGACCGTCGTGAGCCAGACGCGGCCGGTGCAGCCGCCCGCCTCGGTCGCCGGGCAGCGCACCCGGATCCGGGCGCGGGCGACGCCCCGGCGCGTCCGCACCGGCCCCGCCGAGCACGTCGGCCCCGGGGGCCGCGCAAGGACGGCCGCGAGGTGCTCGCCGAGATCAAGCTGCCGCCGTCGCGGCGCTGGACGTCACCCGGGCGGACGAGCCCGGACTCGTAGGCGTAGATCACGGCCTGCACGCGGTATCGGGGCCAGGGAGTCAGTGGTCCGCGACCGTTTCGACCGGGACGAACCAGTCGAGGCCCTCGAAGCGCGCGAATCCCCGGTCCGCCGTCGCCAGCCGGCAGCCGTGTGACAGCGCAAGCGCCGCCAGCCAGGCATCGGGGACGAGCGGACCGCGCACCCGCTCGTCGCTTGCGGCGATGGTCCGAAGCCGTTCCCAGGTGGCCCCGGTCGGTGCCAGCTGTCGGGCGCGCGGGGCGGCGAGCAGCGCGTCGACGAACCGCAGCGCGAGCGGTGTCGGCGCGGGGTCGGCCATGATCCTCGGACTGGTGACGATCCGGATCATCCCGAGGAGTACCGTCTCGACCAGCGCCAGTTCGGAGCGGACGAGCGCGGCCGACAGCCAGCTCGCGTAACGGTCGTGGTTGACGGCTTCGCGCCGGAAGGCGTAGACGAGGACGTTGACGTCCGGGAGGATCACCGGGCTCCGTCAGCGTCGAGTGCCTCCCAGAGCGCTACGCGGTCAGCAGGATCGACGAGAAACCGTCTCGATGGGTCGCCGTACGCGGGCAGTTCCGGTGGCGGCTTGCGCTCGAGTCGTGATTCGAGCACCGTTCGCAGGCCTTCCTCGACGACGCTCGTGAAGGTCCGTCCCTCTTGTGCGGCTCGGCGCTTCGCTGCTTCAGCCAGTGCGTCAGGCAGATTGATGGTGGTTCGCATGCCGACGAACATACCAATGCGATCACATGCGCATCGCGTCTTCCGTGGCGACGGCCGGCTAGGCGCGCTCGACGGCGTCGCCCGGGCGGACGAGCCCGGACTCGTAGGCGTAGATCACGGCGTGCACGCGATCGCGCAGCGCGAGCTTCATGAGGACGCGGGCGACGTGGGTCTTGACCGTCGATTCCTCGACGACGAACGCGCGGGCGATCTCGGCGTTCGACTCCCCTCGCGCGAGGTGGCGCAGGACCTCGAGCTCGCGCGCGGTCAGCTCGTCCAGGGCGGCGGGCCGGCGCGGCGCGGGCCCGCGGCCGGCGAACGTCTCGATCACGCGCCGGGTCACCGACGGTGCCAGGAGCGCGTCGCCCGCCGCGACGGTGCGCAGCGCGGCGACGAGCTGCTCGGGTGGGGAGGCCTTCAAGAGGAAGCCGCTGGTCCCCGCGCGCAGCGCGTCGAAGAGGTACTCGTCCTCGTTGAACGTGGTGAGCATGACGACGCGGGCCGGCGAGCCGCCCTCGATCAGCCGGCGGGCGGCGCCGATCCCGTCCAAGCGCGGCATGCGCACGTCCATGAGCACCACGTCGGGCCGGACGTCCCCCGCCACGGCGATCGCCTGCTCGCCGTCGGCCGCCTCGCCGACGACCTCGATGTCGGTCTCGGCTTCGAGGATCATCCGCAGGCCGGCGCGGACCATGTCCTCGTCGTCGGCGATGACGACGCGGATGCTCACAGCGGAAGCTGCGCGTGCACCCGGTAGCCGCCCTCGGCGCGGCGGTCCGCCTCGAGGCGACCGCCGAACAGCGCGACGCGCTCGTGCATGCCCACCAGGCCGTGGCCGGGCTCGTGTCCGTTGGGCTGCCCACGCCCGTCGTCGGTGACCTCGTCTCGAGCGCGCGCGGCCCGTAGCGGACGCACACGGCGGCGCGCGCGGGTCCGGCGTGCTTGAGCGCGTTGGTCAGCGCCTCCTGGACGATGCGGAACGCGGAGAGGTCGAGGCCCGGCGGCAGCGGAGCCGGGTCGCCCTCGACCCGGAGCTCGACCGACAGCCCTGCCGCGCGCATCGAGTGGGCGAGCTCGTCGAGGCGAGCGAGGCCGGGCTGCGGCGCGAGGCCGCTCTCGTCGTCGGCACGGCGCATCATCCCGAGCATCCGGCGCATCTCCGCGAGCGCCTGGCGCCCCGTGTCCTCGACGTACAGGAGCGCGTCGCGCTCGCGCTGCTGATCCTCGGTCAGCCGGCGGCGCACGCCGCCCACCTGCAGCACCATCGTGCTCACCCCGTGGGCGACGACGTCGTGGAGCTCCCGGGCGATGCGGGCCCGCTCCTCGGCGATCGCGATCCGCGCCCGCTCCTCGCGCTCCTGCTCGAGACGTGCGGCCCGTCGCTCGAGTGCCGCCGCCTCGCCCGTACGTCGCTCGAGGAGGTAGCCCAGCGTCCAGGCGCCCGAGAACAGGACCCAGACGAAGATGACGTCGCCGACCCCCTGATCGTCGATCGCGGCGCCCGCCGTGAACGTCGCGAGCACCAGGGCGAGCCCGGCGAGCGCCCGCTTCAGCGGGGCGTGGGCGCCGGCGGAGTAGGTCGCCACGAGCCAGGCGAAGAACCAGAACGTCGCGTCCTCGGGCGGGTCGGTCGCGCTGAGCGCCACCTGGAGCGCGACGAGCAGCGCGAGCACGGCGAGCGGCGCGCGACGGCGGAACGGCAGGGCGGCCGCCGTGAGCACGACCGCGGCCATCCATGCGCCGCGGAGCTGATAGCCCGAGCGGCCGAGGACCTCGAACGATCCCAGCACGAGCGTGCCAAGGGAGATCGCAGCGTCGAGTGCCTGCTGGCGGCGCATCGTCGCGAACCTAACCCAACCGCCGCCGGGCCGCATCCGTCGCGTGGGGGAGCTCGGGATCCGCCCGGGGGGAGGAGGGGATCCCCACCGCGGGAGACGACGGCCGGCGGACGCGACCGTAGCGTCGGCGGGGTCATCAGTTCTCCCACCGAAGGAGCCTCCATGAAGCGCATCACGGCCCTCGCCATCGCGGCGACCGCCGCCGCCGCAGGCGCCGTCGCGATCGTCGTCGCCCCGGGCCAGGCCCAGACCCCCGGCGAGCGGACGCTCGCGCTGACCGCCCGCACGACGAGCGTTCACGTCGCCGACCTCGCACCGCGCGGTCGCGTCTCGCCCGGCGACATCCTCGTCGGCACGAACCGGCTCACGGACGCCTCCGGCGCGTCCGTCGGCGTCGGGTACCTGCACTGCGGGGTCACGAAGGCCGCCCGCGGCTTCCAGCGCGCGACCTTCCAGTGCAGCGGAACCCAGCGCCTGGGAGACGGCACGCTCACCTTCAGCCTCCTCGGGCGTCTCGGCGCGGACCGCGTCATCACGGCCGCGATCACGGGCGGGACCGGCGCCTACGCCGGTGCGCGGGGCGAGCTCATGAACACCGCGCGCAGCGAGGACGTCTCGGACCAGGTCATCCGGCTGCTGCCGTAGCCTGAATCCAGGCTTGGCCGTCAGCGACCTGCGAGGCGCAGCGTCAGCCGGGCCACGGTCAGCGCGACGTTGCCGGCGCCGTCGCGGCTGTCGGTGCGCGCGCGGACGGCGAGCCGCCCGGAGCCGCCGGCGAGCCGGCGCACGTTGCGCGGCAGCCGCACCCGGACGATCCCCGCGGCGCCGCGACCGAGGGCGAAGGCCGCGCTGCCGAGCACGGCCGGCGCCCGGATGCCGGCGCCGCGGACGGCCCCCGCCGTCGTGAGCGTGACGCGCCCGGCGCAGCCGCCGGGCTCGGACGCGGGGCAGCGTACGCGGAGCCGGGCGCGGGTGACGCCCCGGCGCGTCCGCACCGGCCCGGTGCGCACGCGCACGGGCGTCGCGGTCGTGTCGGGCGCCGGCTCGGCGGGGCCCGCCGCGGCGTCGACGCTCTCGCAGCCCGCGACCGCGTCGACGCGCGGCTCGTCGACCTGGGCGCCGTCCACCTCCGGCCCGCAGATGAGCAGGTCGGCCTCGCCGTCGCGGGCGAGCAGCCGGTCGGCGCCGGCCGCGCCGTCGAGCAGGTCGGCGCCCGCGCCGCCGGTGACCACGTCGGCGCCCGGGCCGCCGAGCAGCACGTCGTCGCCGTCGCCGCCGCCGATCGTGTCGTCGCCCTCCCCGCCGTCGACCTCCAGCCGCGTACGGCCCGCGAGGCCCGGGGCGGCAGTCACGGTGTCCGCGCCACCGCCGGCGTGCAGGGTGACGCGCTCCGCGATCAGGTCATACGCGAACGGCGTCAGGTCCGCGCGCGACACGGTGATCCCACCCGGTCCCGGCGTCACCGCCAGCCGGTCGCCCTCGGTCGCCGAGCCCTCGACGAGCACGCGGTCCGTGCCGCCCTGGCCGGCGAACGTCATCCCGCCGCTGCTCTGGCGCAGGACGACGAGGTCGTCGCCCGCACCGCCCACGACGGTCAGGATCGAGGCGGTGGCGTCGATCGGCTGGTCGCCGGCCGTCGTGGAGTCGAAGTCGACGGCGCTGGCGAACCCGGCCCCCGCCTGGTCGTGGCGCAGCACGCCGCCGCCCGCGTCGAGCACGATCGCGTTGCCGCCGTCGTCCGCGGTGAGGGCGACGCCGCTCGCGATGAAGGTCGTCGTCGTGAAGTCGGCCCGGGCGGCACCCGGCGTGAGCAGCCCGGCCGCAGCGGCGACGGCGACCGCGACGGCGACGGCGAGCAGGCTCCGGCGGGCGGTCACCGGCGCGAGGGTAGCGGCCGGCACCGCGTAACCTGCGCCGCCACATGAGCGACCAGCCGCGCGATCCCGCCACCGAAGTCCACCGCATCGCCGACCCCTCCGCCACCCGCGTGGCGTCCTACCTCGCCAACCCCGACGAGGTCTCGCGGGTCCTGCTCCTCTACTCCGGCGGCCTGGACACGAGCGTGATGCTCAAGTGGATCCAGGACGAGTACGACGCCGAGGTCGTCGCGCTCACCGTCAACCTCGGCCAGCCCGGCGAGGACTACGACGTCGTCCGCGGCAAGGCGATGCGCCTCGGCGCGCTCGATTGCCACGTCGTCGACGCGCGCGAGGAGTTCGCCCGCGAGTACGTGCTGCCGGCCATCAAGGCGAACGCCGACTACGGCGACGGCTATCCGCTCTTCACCGCTCTCGGGCGCCCGCTGATCGCCAAGCTGGCCGTCGAGTATGCGCGCCGGGCGGGCTGCGACACGATCGCCCACGGCTGCACCGGCAAGGGCAACGACCAGGTCCGGATCGAGGGCACGATCGCGACGCTCGCGCCCGAGCTGAAGGTGATCGCGCCCGTGCGCTCCTGGGCGATGGGCCGCGACGAGGAGATCGCCTACGCGCGCAAGCACGGCATCCCGGTCAAGGGCGGGACGGAGAGCGCGCCGTACTCCATCGACGACAACCTCTGGGGCCGCTCGTCGGAGGGCAAGTGGATCGAGGACCTCGCCCACGCGCCCGACGACGACGTCTTCCAGCTCGTCACGCGGCCCGAGCTGGCGCCCGACGAGCCGCAGGTCGTCACGGTCGGGTTCGAGGCCGGGGTGCCGGTCGCGCTCGACGGGGAGCGGCTCGACCCGGTGGCGCTGATCGAGCGGGCCGCGGAGATCGGCATGCGGCACGGCATCGGGATCGTCGACCACATCGAGGACCGGATCGTCGGCCTCAAGGTGCGCGACATCTACGAGGTGCCCGCCGCCGCCATCCTGCTCAAGGCCCACCGTGAGCTCGAGCGCCTCTGCGGGACGATCCACCAGAACCAGCTCAAGCCGGCGCTGGACCAGAAGTGGGCCTACCTCGTCTACGCCGGCCTGTGGTGGGAGCCGCTGCGGGAGGACATCGAGGCCTACGCCGAGCATGTCAACCGGCGCGTGACGGGGACGATCGGGTTGAAGCTGTTCAAGGGCCATGTGCGCGTGGTCACGCGGGAGAGCCCGAACGCGGTCTACGACGCCCAGCTGGCGACGTTCTCCGAGTCCGGCGGGCTGTTCTCCCAGCAGGCGTCGCCGGGCTTCATCGAGATCTGGTCGCTGCAGTCGCGGATGGCCCAGCGCCTGCGCGCCGAACGGTAGGCTTCAGCCCATGGGTTACAAGCTGCTCGGGTTCGTGACGTGGAAGGGCGCGAAGTGGTTCCTGCGCCGCAAGTACGCCGTCGCCAGGGCGCCCAAGCCGCTGCTGGGCGTCGCGCTGGTGCTGCTCATCCTGGGCGCGCTGGCGGCGGCGAAGCGGCCAGCGCTGCACCGATGATGCCTGCGTCGGCACCCAGGACCGCCGGCAGCGCCGGCAGCCCCCGCGCGTCTGGATCGTAGACCTCGCGCCGCATCGCGGCGACCACGCGCGCGCGGTACTCCGCGTGCAGGCCCAGCCCGCCGCCGAAGACGACGGCGCCGGGGTCGAGCGCGTTGACCAGCGCCGCGAGCACGAGCCCGAGGCGCCGCGCGCCGTCCTCGATCGTCGTCGCCGCCTCGGGATCGTGCAGCGCCGCCTCGGCGTCGCGGTGCCCGGTCCGCCGTGCGAGCGCGCGCCCGCTCGACCAGCGCTCGACGAGCGGCGCGCCCGTCCCGATCGCGCTGCCGCGCACCCCCGTTCGCGCGCGCCCGTCGACCACGAGGCAGTGGCTGATGCCCGAGCCGACGCTGACGTAGAGGAAGTCCGGCTCGCCGCGGCCGGCGCCGAAGCGGGCCTCGGCGAGCGCGGCGGCGCGCACGTCGGACTCGACGCGCGCCGGCGCGATCGCCGACAGCGCGGCGGCGACGTCGACGTCGCGCCAGTCGATCGTCTCGTGGCTCCGCACGCGCCCGCCCGGGCCGACGAGCTCGCACACCGCGAGCCCGACGGCGGTCACGGCCGCACCGTCCGCGAGCGAGCGCGCCAGCCCGACGCAGTCGTCGAGCACCGCCCGGGGGCCGCGCCGCGCGGCGGTGGGGGCCCGCTCGGCCGCGACCACCGCGCCGCGGTCGAGGTCCACGCGCCCCGCCGCGATCTTGGTCGCGCCGACGTCGATGCCGACGGCGAGCGTCACGGGTAGTAGCCGGGCGCGATCCCGCAGATCGCGCGCGCCCTGCCGCCGCTCGGGTTGCGGTACTCGTGCAGGGCGCCCGCGGGCAGGTAGCAGACGTCCTCGGCGCCGAGCTCGAAGACCTGCACCGCGCCGTCGTGCCAGGCGCGGACCCACAGCGGCCCGTCGAGCGCCATCAGGACCTCGTCGCCGCCGTGCTCGTGCGCGGCGGCGACTTCGCCGGGCCCCAGCTCCACCGTGGCGACCGTGAGATGCTCGGTGCTGACGAGGATGCCGACGAGCGCGCCGAGGTCGCGCCGCCAGAGCACGTCGGCGGGCCGCAGCACGTGCAGGCGCGGCGCGATCGGCGCCTCCGGCGGCCAGTGTCCCAGCCGCCGGTCGTCCGCGTAGCGCGGCGTCTCCAGGTACGGCTGCTGTCGCGCGTAGCCGCTCGACGCGCCAGCCGCCGGCGGCGGCGCGAACAGCTCGAGCACGCGCAGCGGCTCGGGGCCGAGCGCGAACGCGTGGTGCCAGGTGTCACGGCGGAAGAAGACGCTCTCGCCCGTCTCGGCGCGCTGCACCTCGCCGGTCTCGGGGTCGGCCAGCACGAGCGTTCCCTCGAGCACGTGCAGCAGCTCGTCGGCCGCGAAGATGGTGCGGAAGGCGTCGGAGTGGCGGAAGCCGCCGCCGGGCGCGAGCCCGAACACGAGCATGTGGACCCGCTCGGTGGAGGCGTAGATCCAGTCGAACACCTCACCGGACTCGGGGTCGCCCCAGACGTGGCGGGTCACGTCGGCGCGCTTGATCAGCGCCGGTCCGCTGAAGGCCGGGCGCGGGGAGGAGCTGGGCGGCGCGCCGCGCTCTACCGGGCTCACAAGTGCCCCGTCTTGCAACGATCGACCCGAAATGACGCACGTCGATCACCGACATGCTGCGTCCTCGACCACTTGAAATCCCAGAGGGATTCCTGCGGGTCTGCGTCCTTGCCTGTCGGCGCCGCCGCACGCCCTTTCGAGCCGATCGTCACAAGACGGACCACTATGCGCTCCGCGGATCGTGCACGCGCCGGTGGTCGGGGGCTTGGGGCGCCAGCCGGTCGAGCGCCGGCTCGGGGAACGCGCTCTCGATCGCCCGCGCGTGCCCGTCGGCGCCGGCGGCCTGGGCCGCGAGCATGATCTCAAGCGCGTGGTAGGCGTGCTCGGGCCGCGTCACCGGCTCGGCGCCCGTCTCGACGCACTCGACGAGGTGGCGCAGGCCGTCGGTCCACGGCCAGCTCGGATCCGCCTCCTCGTGCAGCGCCCACGCCTGGGTGTCGTTGCGCCACAGCTCGTAGCCCGCCGGCGCCCAGTCGTCGCCCAACAGCTGCAGCACGCCGTGCGAGCCGTAGAGCTCGAGCGCGGGCGAGCGGTACCTCTGCATCGTGAAGCCGGTGGTGACGACCGCGAAGCGCGCGTCGCCGAAGTCGATCAGCACGTGCGCGTTGTCGTCGGCGCGCACCGCGATCCGCTCCCCGTCGACGACGCGCTCGGGGATCGCGACGCCCGCCATCGCGGTCACGCGTCGCGCCGCGCCGAAGAAGCCGCACAGGCTCGTGACGTTGTAGACGCCGAGGTCGAAGAGGGCGCCGCCGCCCGGCTCGTAGAACCAGCGGCCCCAGTCCGGCCCGGCCCAGCCGTAGCGCGCCCGGGCCGTCAGCAGGTCGCCGATCTCGCCGGCGCGCGCCCGGGCGTGTATCGCCCGATAGGTCGGGGAGAGCATGACGTGCGGGGCGCAGACCAGGTGCCCCGGCGCGTCCGCGGCCACCGCGAGCACGCGCTCGGCCTCGGCGAGCGTGGTGGCCACGGGCTTCTCCACGAGCACGTGCCGGCCGGCCTCGAGCCCTGCGCGGGCGAGCCGGCCGTGGTCGTTCATGCTCGTGAGCACGAGCACGACGTCGACGTCCGGGTGCTCGAGCACCTCCTGCTCGGTCAGCTCGCTCGGCAGGTCGAGCCTGCGGGCCGCCGCCTCCCGCTTGCCCGGATCGACGTCGTAGACGGCGGCGACGTGCGCGCGTCCCTGGGCCGCCAGGCGCTCGATCAGGCTCATGTACGGCGTCCAGAAGACGCTGCCGAGGCCGAGCACGCCGAGCCCGACGGTCATCGGGCGGTGGCGTAGTAGGCGTCGGTCCAGCACGGGTGGTCGACGTCGTGGCCGCCCGCGAGCGCCAGCGTCGCCGCCAGCGCCGCGGCCGCCGGCAGCGTCGTGATCGGCGCGAGCCGCTGGTCCGCGTCGACGTGCGGCAGCCGCAGCGTCCTCGCGCCGGCCGTGGCGCAGAGCCGCATCGCCTCTTCGGACGCCGCGTCGCCGGGCGGGTCCAGCGCGACCATCAGGTGGCCGCGGTCGAGCCCGAACATCGCCGACGTCGCGCCCTCGCGGGTCTCGACCCCCTCGGCCGGGACGCGGGCGATCTCCTTGAGCATGAGCGCCAGCTCCAGGGCCGCCGCCCAGGCGGTGCCGCCGCCCGCGGCGACCGCGGCGCCGGGTCGCTCGAGCTCGTCCGGCGCCGTCCACGCCTCGGCGGCGGCGACGGCGCGCGCGGCCGCCTCCGCGGCGCCGGCCAGGACGGCGGGCAGCTCCCGATCGCGAGTGACCGCCGCCCACAGGGCGAGCGTGCAGGCGTAGGCGCCGCACAGCGCCTGGGTGTGCGTGACGGCGCGCTGGGCGGAGAGGTGCTGCACCACGGTGGCGGTCGCGGCCCCGGCCAGGGCGGACCCGGGCTGGGCGGTCACCGCGACGCACGGGCGGTCCCCGGCGGCGATCGCCACCACGTCGCGGAACTCACCGGAGGAGGACACCGCGAGCACCACGTCGCCGGGTCGCCAGCGGAAGCCGTCGCGCGTCGCGAGCCCGGCGGGCACGGCGACGATCGGCGGCCCTTCCGCGGAGGTCTCCAGCGCGGCCAGCCAGAGCGCGTGGGCGACGTAGTAGGCGGCCCCGTTGCCGGTCGCCACGATGCGCCGCACGTCGGGCCCGCGCAGGAGGTCTGCGGCCTCGGCGACGCCCTCGGCACGCTCCAACGTCAGCGCGAGCGCGTCCGGCAGCTCCCGCACGTCCGCCCACAGGCCGGTGTCCTCGAGGGGCATGAGCCGGAAACGTACCATGACCGACCAAAGCGGACCAGCGGCTTGACATCGCGACCACGACGTTGCGATAGTCGCGCCGACCGATGTCGATCCGGGAGGCGTCCCAGCCGCTCTATCACGTGGTCTCCCGCCGGCTCGCCGACGAGATCGCGGCGGGCGCGCTGCTCGCCGGCGACCGCCTTCCGTCCGAGCGCTGGCTGTGCGACGAGCTGGGGGTGAGCCGCGCCACCGTGCGGCGCGCGATCGAGGAGCTGGTGGTCGAGGGGCTGGTCGAGGCCCGCGGCCGCGGCTCCTACGTGCGCGGCCGCCGGCTCGGCGAGCCGCGCAACTCCCTGATGAGCCTGTCCGAGCTCGGCCGCTCGCGCGGGCTCGAGGCGTCGGCGCGCGTGCTCGCCGCCGAGGTCCGGCCCGCCTCGCTCGACGAGGCCGACCAGTTCGCGATCGGCGCCGGTGCCGAGCTGTTCGAGCTGCGCCGGCTGCGGATGCTCGACGGGCTGCCGATGTCGCTCGACGTCAACCGGATCCCGCTGCGGCTCGCGCCCGAGCTGCCGGAGATCGACTTCACGGTCGCCTCGCTCTACGCCGTGCTCGACGCCGCCGGCCACGCGCCCACGCGCGCCGACTACGACCTGGAGGCGAGGGCGGCCGACCCGGACGCCGCCGAGCTGCTGGGGCTCGAGCCGGGCGCGCCGGTCCTGGCGGCCGTGACGCTGGCCTTCGACGCCTCCAACCGCGTCGTGGACGTCGGCCGGACCGTCTACCGGGGTGACCGCTATCGGTTTCAGGCGACGCTGATGCGCCGCGCACACGGAGAGGGAGGGGAGAGATGACCAGGCACCGGAGGTGGATGCTCGCGCTCGGGCTCGTGCTCGGCGCGGCGGGCTGCGGGGGCACGCCGGGGGAGGACCGGCCGGACGCCGAGCAGCAGGGGACGCCCGCCGCGCAGGTCAAGACCGACGGGTTCGAGAGCCTCGGCCAGGTCACGCTCAGCGTCATCTCTGGTGAGGGCTCGGGCGGCCCGCGCGACGCGCTCAGGCAACTCACCGAGGAGTTCGAGGCCAAGTACCCGAACGTGACGGTGAAGCTCTCCTTCCGCGACACCGCGAGCTGGTTCAAGCAGGCCAAGCTGGTCGCCGCGAGCGACGAGCCGCCGGACGTGTTCGCGGGCAACCAGGGCTACCAGGTCGACGGCGAGCTGGTCAAGGCCGGGCTGATCGCGCCGCTCGACGAGTACGCCAAGGCGTACGGCTGGGACGACTCCTACACGCCCGAGACGCTGCAGCAGTTCACCTGGTCGCAGGACGGCTCGACGTTCGGGGAGGGCACGCTGTGGGGCGTGGCGCAGAGCGGCCAGTCGACCGGCGTGTTCGCGAACATGGCCAAGCTGGAGGAAGCCGGGATCGACCCCGCGGCGCTCGAGACGTTCGACGACTTCGACGCCGCGCTGGCCGAGCTGCGCGCCGCCCTGCCGGCCGACGAGCCGGTGATCGCCCTCGGCAACAAGGACCAGTTCGGCGCGCTGCACCTGTGGGGGATGATCCAGGGCGCCTACACGCCGGCGCAGGACATGCGCGACTGGATCTTCCACGCCGACGGCGCCACGTTCGACGACCCGGGGAACCTCAAGGCGCTGGAGAAGCTGGTCGAGTGGGCGGAGAAGGGCTACCTGGGCCGCGGCGACGCCTTCAACTCCCGCAACGACTCGGAAGCGGCCTCGGCGTTCGGAGGAGGCGAGGGCGCCTTCATGCTGGGCGGGACCTGGAACGCCGCCACCGCCAAGGACGGCCTGGGGGAGGACGCGGCGTTCTTCAACATGCCGCCCGGAGAGAGCGGGAAGGCCGTGGCGATCGGCTCGGCGAGCCTGCCGATGCACATCTCCGCCAAGTCCGAGCAGCCGGACCTGGCCGCCGCGTACCTCGACCACATCACCGGTCCCACCGCGGCCAAGGCGCTCGTCGACACCCAGCAGGTGCCGGCGGCGACCGACGCCACGGCGAAGCCCGGAGACCCGCTCGGCCAGCAGGTCGTGGAGGGCTGGCAGCAGCTCGTCGAGGACGGCGGACTGACGCTGTTCCCGGACTGGTCGTCGCCGACCATGCTCCAGACCATGGGGCAGACCTTCCAGGAGATGCTGGCCGGCCGGTTGACCCCCGAGGAGGTCATCAGCCGCACGCAGGCCGACTGGGACGAGTACCACGCGGAGCTCGCGGAGGCCTAGCCCGTGGCGGCGCCCTCCTCCCCCGGGGTCGGCGCCCCGGTCCCGCCGGCGCGTGCGCTGCGCGCCGGCGGGACCGCTGCCGTTCCGCGCCTGGCGGTGCGCGACCGCGCGCCGGGCGAGCCGCGCTGGATCGCCTTCCTCTACCTGGCGCCGGCGTTCGCGTTCTACGGGCTGTTCGCGTTCGGCCCGCTCGTCTACACGACCTGGCTCTCGCTGTTCGACTGGGACGGGCTGACGGTCGGCGAGTGGGCGGGGCTCGAGAACTACCGCGAGGTGCTCAGCGACCCGGACATCCGCGCGTCGTTCGTGCACTCGTTCGAGCTGATCGTGTTCTACGCGGTGCTGCCGGTGCTGCTCGGGCTGCTCCTCGCATCGGTGCTCGCGCACGGGCGGGTGCGCGGCGTGACGTTCTTCCGCGCCGTGCTGTTCCTGCCCCAGACGGTGGCGACCGTCGTCGTCGCGATCGCCTGGGTGTGGATCTACGCGCCCGACGGCCCGCTCAACGCGGGGCTCGAGGCGGTCGGCCTCGGCGGCATCACGCGCGGCTGGCTCGGCGACTTCGACTTCGCCCTGCCGGCGCTGGGCCTCGTCGGCACCTGGGTGACGTTCGGCCTCTGCCTGGTGCTCTTCCTGGCCGGCGTGCAGAAGATCCCGTACACGCTCTACGAGGCGGCGCGCGTGGACGGCGCCGGGCGCGTGCGCGAGTTCTTCGCGGTCACGCTGCCGGGCCTGCGCGGTGAGCTCGCGGTCGCGCTGACCCTGGCCACGATCACGGCGCTGCGCACGTTCGACCTGATCTACGTCTCGACGGCCGGCGGGCCGGGCACCGCGACGACCGTCCCCTCGGTGCTCGTGTACCAGAACGCGTTCACCAACGGGCGGGTCGGGCTGGCCGCGTCGGTGGCGGTGGTGCTCACCGCGCTGATCTTCGTGCTCGCCTTCGCGATCACCCGGCTCGTCGACCGCGACCCGAGCCGCTGATGGCCGCGCGGCGCGAGCAGCTGCTCTCCTACGCGGTGCTGGGCGTCTTCGCGGTGCTCGCCGTCTACCCGATCCTCTCGATCGTGCTGCTGGCGCTGCACGAGCGGTCGGACCTCGTCACCGGGTTCTCGATCCCGGACACGCTCAGCTTCGCGACGTTCGAGCGGGCGTGGGAGCTGGGCGGCTTCGAGCGCGGGCTGCTCAACTCGCTGCTGGTGGCGGGCACGGTGGCGCTCGTGACCGCGGTGCTCTCCACGCTGGCCGGCTACGCGTTCGGCGCCATGCGCTTCCCAGGCCGCGACGTGCTGTTCTACGTGCTCCTGCTCGGGCTGATCTTCCCCTACGAGGCGACGGTCATCCCGCTGTACTACGTGTTCAAGGACCTCAGCCTGACCGACACCTACTGGGCGCTCATCCTGCCTCAGATCGGGCTCTCGGTCCCGTTCGGCACGTTCTGGATGCGCGCCTTCTTCCGCTCCACCCCGGATTCGCTGGTGCAGGCGTCGCGGCTCGACGGCGCCTCGAGCTTCACGACCCTGTGGCGGGTGCTGCTGCCGCAGGCCCGGCCGGCGCTGACGACGCTGGTCGTGCTCGTGTTCATGTGGACGTGGAACGAGTTCCTGCTCGCGCTCGTGATGATCCAGAGCGACGAGCTGCGCACCGCGCCGCTCGGGCTGGCGCTGTTCGCGGGGGCCAACCGCGCCCAGGACCCGACGCTGACGGCCGCGGCGTCGGTGCTCGTCGCGCTCCCGATCGTCGTCGTCTACGTGTTCCTGCAGCGCAGCTTCATCCGCGGGATGTTCGCCGGGGCGGTGAAGGAGTGAGCTGGGTGCTCGCCGTCGACGGCGGCAACACCAAGACGCTCGCGGTCGTCGCGGACGCGGCTGGGCAGGTGCGCGGGCTCGGGCGGACGGGATGCTCGGACATCTACAACTCCGGGTCGCCCGCCGCCGCGATCGCGACGGTCCAGCTGGCCGTCGGCGCGGCGCTCGCGCAGGCCGGCATCGGGGCCGGAGCGCTCGGGGCGGCCGTCTTCAGCATGGCCGGCGCCGACTGGCCGGAGGACTTCGTGCTGCTCGAGGACGAGCTGCGCCGGCGCCTCGAGCTGCCCGTCGCCCCGCTCGTCGTCAACGACGCGCTGGGCGCGCTGCGGACCGGCGCGCCGCACTGGGTCGGCATCTCGGTCGTGTGCGGGACGTTCAACGCGATCGGCGCGCGGCGCGCCGACGGGCGCCTGTGGCACCTGGGCTTCTGGCCGGACGGCGCCGGCGGGCGCGACCTGGGCCGGCTCGGGCTCGAGGCGGTCTACCGCGCCGACCTCGGGCTGGCGCCGGCGACGGCGCTGACGGCGCGGGCGCTCGCGCTCTACGGGGCCGACGACCCGATCGCGCTGCTGCACGCGTTCACGCGCCGCGGCGGCCTGCACGCGTCCGACCAGGACCGGCTCTCGCCCGCGGTACTCGACGTGGCCGAGGAGGGCGATCCGGTCGCGCTCGACATCGTGCTCGAGCGCGGGCGCCTGCTCGGCAGCCAGGGCCGCGTGGCGGCCGGGCGGATCGACCTGCCGCTGGAGGGCACGCGCGCGGTGCTCACCGGCAGCGTGTTCGCGCACCCGAGCAAGCTGCTGCCCGATGCGGTGATGGCCGAGCTGCCGGGCGCGGAGCCCGTCCGGCACGGGCCGCCGCCGGTGGCCGGCGCCGTCCTGCTCGCCCTGGATCGGATCGGAGCCGGGGCGGATCCGGCGGCCGTGCGCACGACGCTGGCGGAGCTGTGGGACCGGGAGACGGGAGGGGCGCCGTGGGCGCGATCCGGCTCGACCACGTGAGCAAGCTCTTCCCCGGCGGCGTCGTGGCCGTCGACGACGTCGAGCTGGAGATCGGCGA
>Ga0136615_10000403_pt1 | contig 19833 bp, 20 predicted proteins | sample AntDrymUQ2882206_2_FD_106647 | JGI IMG/M metagenome (GOLD analysis project Ga0136615, IMG submission 106647) | Polar desert sand microbial communities from Dry Valleys, Antarctica - metaG UQ288 (22.06) | ecosystem: Environmental > Terrestrial > Soil > Desert | place: Antarctica: Dry Valley...
GTGCTCGAGCCCAGGTCGGTCCAGCGCTCGTCGCCACGAGCGAAGCGCACGACCGTGCCGCCACCGATCATCCCCGTATCGAAGACGGCGACCGGGAGCGCGTAGCGGATCGATACCAGGTTGGCGAGATCCACGAGCGTGCCGATCGAGGGCACCTCACCTTGCTTGGTCAGCCGGCGCAGGAGCCCTTCGGCCGCCGAGCGATACTGCGTCGGATCGACGCCGAAGCCGCGAAAGACGCGCCGCCACGCGGCGAGCGCAGGGATCTCGCTGAGTGGCGTGGTGCCGATCCGAGCCCGGACCGCCGCCTGTGTGGCCGCGAATTCCTCGGCCAGGGCGTCTGGTGTGGGGCCATTCGTGACGCCGGTCGCGCGTATCACACCCCCGACGATGCCGGGGAACCGCTCGAGGATCTCAGGCTCGTAGCGGAAGGTCGCCATCGTCTCGAGTATCCCATGACGACCCGCTGGCTAGTCTTCCGGTGCGTCGGCTGGCTCGAGCTCGGTGAACAGGGTCAGTTGGAGTCCCGCCGGGCCCTCGAGCCGAGAGTTGAGCGAGTCCCAGGGAGTGCGTACGGGTTCGGCGATGACCCGCGCCCCGGCTCCCGCGAGCCGAAGGGTCATCCCGGGCGAGTCGTCCACCTCGAAGGCGACCCGGATGTGGCCGGCGACGCGCTCTCCCACCTCGACCCGATCGATGTAGGCGGCGTGTGCCGGATCGGCCAGCTCCAGCGTCGCGCGGCCGGCATCCAGGATCGTCACGCGGCCGCCATCCGCAGCGAAACTGCCAAGCTCAGGCAACCCGAGCACGTCACGGTAGAACCGGACCGCGTCGTCGTAGTCATCGGCGGTGACACACAGACGCAGCTGTCTCACGGGCACAGGACACCTCCGAGACCGGACCCCTGCGGAGGTAGCTCGGGCAGCGGTGTCGGCTCGTCGGGTGGCAGCGCCGGTTCGGATAGCCGCATCCCGTACCAGGCGACGTCGTGCCAGGCGCCGAGCTTGTAGCCGACGCGCTCGTAGACGCCGATACGACGCAGCCCGATCGCCTCGTGGAGCGCAACGCTCGCCGAGTTCGGCAGAGCGATGCCGGCGTACACGTTCACGAAACCCTGGCGTCTCAGCATGGGGAACAGCACTTCGTAGAGCGCTCGACCGACGCGGCGACCGCGCCGATCGGCGCGCACGTAGGCCGAGACGTCGACCGACCAGCGGTATCCTGGTCGCTCTCGGTGGGAAGCGGCGTAGGCGTACCCGAAAACGCCATCGGGCTCGTCCCCTTCGGCCACCAGCCAGGGCGTCCGTTGGAGCGTGTCGCGGATCCGCTGCGCCATCTCCCTCGCGCCGGGCGCGACCTCCTCGAAGGATACCGCCGAGTGGTCCACGGCGGGACGGTAGATGCCGGCGATCTGCGCCGCGTCGCGGTCCGGATCAGCGAAGCGGATGCGCGTCGAACCTGTCATGGACCCTTGGAAGGTGAGAGAAAGGCGGCCGGCTGGGGCACGGCCGAGTCCCCAGCATAGGCGGCTTGTCTACCCCCTCGTTGCGTGCCCTCAGTCCCAGGTGACGCCGCTGGTGCCGCGGAGATGCGCCATGTCGTTGCAGAGCAGCAACTGCCAGCCACCGCCGAATCGTCGATCGAAGCGCAGGACGGTCAGGTTCGCCCAGTCCTGTCGGAACCGCCGCCGATAGTCGCGCAGTGGCACGCCCAGCGCCACCGCCAGCAGCACCCGGTTCAGCGTCGAGTGGCCGACCAGGAGCACACGGTGGTCGTGCTCCGGCTCGGCCGACTCCCACACTGTTTCGCTCCAGTACGCGAGCTCATCCAGAAGTAGCCCGACACGTCTCGCGACGGCCTCGCCGCTCTCCCCGCCGGTCGCCGCGTTCGCGCCCGGATCCGCTTCGTAGGCCTCCCGTTCCGCGGGCCAGCGTGCCTCGATCTCCGCGACCGTCCGGCCCTCCCAGAGGCCGTAATCGGCTTCGGCCAGGTGGGGATCGGTCGCGACCCGATCGTCGGGGCGGATGAGGCGGGCCGTCTCCAGTGCCCGTTCCAGCGGGCTGGCGATCACCCGCTCGAAGGTGACCGACACCAGACGTTCGCCCAAGGCTCGCGCAGCCGCCCTGCCCTCCTCGGTCAGATGCGCTTCGATGCGCTGGCCCAGGTACTGCTCCGGGTCCGACCGATCCGTGGCTCCATGGCGCGTGAGGACGAGCGTGAGCATGGGCGTATGATGCGACCCACATCACGCATACGCCTTCGTTTCGGGGTTGGGTGAAAGTCCCGACCGGTGGTCGGTGATCGCGGCGCCAGTCGCGCATCGCCAGCCCACGACCCGACGCCGCTTCGCGGCGTCGGTGGATCCCCTGGCAGGGAGCCGACGGTCACAGTCCGGATGGGAGAGACGAGGCGCAGTCGCATCGGCGGTCCTGGTCGCTGCCCGCTATCCGGGCGTGGCGGACGAACTCGCCGTTCCGTGCACTCGCGCGTCACCGCTTCCTGAACGCTCCGGGACTCGGCCGGAGGTCCGAACACCCTGAACGCGAGCGACGACAGCGGGAACCCGATCGACACCACTAGCGCGATCCACGTCCGCGACGTCACGCGCAGCTTCACCATCGACCGCCAGCCGCTGGTGGCGGTGGAAAGCGTCAGCATTGACGTGCCGGATGGATCGATCGTGGCCATCGTCGGTCCCAACGGGTCGGGCAAGAGCACGCTGCTACGCCTCATCGGCGGGCTGCTCCTGCCGGACAGCGGGGAGATCCGCATCGGCGACCGGCCGGTGGAGGGCGCCGATGCACGCGTTGGCATCGTGTTCCAGGAACCGCGCCTGCTGCCCTGGCGCGATGTGGTCGGTAACGTGGCCCTGCCGCTGGAGCTGGCGGGCATGCCCGGACCGGCTCGCGAGCGGCGCGCGCGCGAGCTTCTCGGACTGGTCGGGCTCGAGGGATTCGACGGGGCACGGCCGCACCAGCTTTCGGGCGGCATGCGGCAGCGCGCGGCGGTGGCGCGGGCGCTGGTGCGCGAGCCGGGGGTGCTGCTCCTGGACGAGCCGTTCAGCGCCCTTGATGCATTGACCCGTGAGCGTCTCGACCTGGAGCTGTTGCGGCTCTGGGAGCGGACCGCCACGACCATCGTGCTGGTTACCCACGACATCGCCGAGGCCGTCTTCCTGGCTGATCGCGTCGTGGTCCTGTCGGCGCGGCCCGGGCGCGTCGTGGCGGACATCCCCGTGACACTTCCCCGGCCACGGGATCGGTCGGGCCTGGACGCGGCGGCGTTCTCAGCGGCAGCAGCAGCGATCCGGGCGCGCCTCGAGACGGATGCCGAGGCAGTGGCGTGAGGACCGTCCGTGCCGTCGTGCCCGTCGTCGGGGCGGCGATCGTCTTCCTCGGCTTCTGGAAGCTCGTGGTGATCGTGGGCGACTATCCGCCCTTCATCCTGCCCGCCCCGGAAGTCGTCGCCGACCGTTTCGTTGGTGCGTGGGCGGAAGGCGTGATGACGCCTCACGCGCTCACGACGCTCGCGGAGATCGTGCTCGGCTTCGGCGCCGGCGCAGCGAGTGCGCTCCTGATCGGCTACCTCCTGGCACGCTCGCGGCTGGCGGAGCGATTGCTCTCCCCGTACCTGGTCGCGGCCCAAGCCACGCCGATCCTGGCCCTGGCGCCGCTCATCGCGCTGTGGTTCGGCAGCGGGCTCACCGGCAAGGTGCTGATCTGCGCGCTGATCGTCTTCTTCCCCGTGGCCGTCTCCACCATGGTGGGCATCCGCTCGGTGGATCGAGGCCTGCTGGAGCTGGGCCAGAGCCTGCGCGCAACTCGCTGGCAGGTCGTCACCAAGCTGGAGATCCCCGCCGCGCTGCCGCAGATCCTGGGCGGCATGCGCGTGGGCGTCACGCTCGCGGTGGTCGGCGCGATCGTGGGCGAGTGGGCCGGCGGCGACCAGGGCCTGGGTGTGCTCATCAACCTGGCCCGCGGCAGCCTCTTCGACATCCCACTGATGTTTGCGACGCTCCTCACCATCGCGCTGATCGGCGTCGCGCTCTATCTCTTCGTCCTGCTCGTGGAGCGCCGACTCATCGGCGCCCGCGCCTAGATCGCCACCGGAGGTCACCGTGTCCCGCTCGCTCCTGAACCTGCTGCTGATCGTCAGCGTTGGCGCGACCGCCTGTGCGTCACCCGCGCCCGGCGCCACCGGCCCGACGACTTCGATCGGCTCCTCAAGTCCGACCTCCCCGACTGCTCTCACGGTCGGGCTGGGCTACATCCCGAGCGTTCAGTTCGCGCAGTTCTACCTGGCCGACGCGGAGGGTTACTACCGCGATGCCGGCCTCGATGTGACCTTCCAGAACCGCATCGACCCGGAGCTCATCACGCTGCTCGGCCAGGGCGCCATCGACATCGGCATGGGCGACGGCACCAGCGTCATCCCAGCCGTGAGCCAGGATATCCCCGTTCGGTACGTGGCCAGCATCTATGCAGGCTTCCCGAGCGTGGTCTTCGCCAAGGAGTCGGCGGGCATCACCGAGGCGGCCGACCTGGAGGGCCGCAGCCTGGGGATCCCCGGCCGCTTCGGTTCCAGTTGGATCATGCTTCAGGCGTTGCTCGCGTCGGCAGACCTGACGCCGGACGACCTCGAGATCGAGCTGTACCCCGACTTCGGGCAGGCGGTCGCGGTCCAACAGGACCAGGTCGATGCGGCCACCGGCTTCGCCAACAACGAGCCGGTCCAACTGGAGCTCGCGGGCGAAGCCGTGAGCATCCTGCGGATCGACGACATCACGCCGTTGCCTGGGCCCGGCCTGGTCGTGGGCGCCGGCACGCTGGAGACCAAGGCACCGGCGATCCGTGCCTTCGTGGCGGCCACGCTGCGAGCCATGGAGGAGATCATCGCCGACCCTGAGCGTGGTCTGGACGCGGCGATCGCCCGTGTGCCGGAGCTGGGCGAGGGCCGCCAGGCGCAGGCAGCCATCCTGGCGGCCACGGTCGAGACCTGGACCAGCGACTTCACCGACGCGAACGGGCTCGGCGCCATCGATCGCGAGGCCTGGGAGACGTCCGTGGAGTTCATGCGCTCCCTGCCCGATACTGTCGTGGCGCGACCGGTGACGGTCGATGAGCTCGTGACGGAGGAGATGCTGGATGGCCCGTGAGACGGAGGGAACCGACCCGGCAGGGACCCGAGCGGGTCCCGGCGGGACGCCGGAGGGCCACACGCCGGAAGCTCCCGCACCGGACGAGTTCGGGAAGAAGGGGACGCCGGCGGCCGGCTTGAGCCCCGAGGTGCCTCACGCCGCGGACGCGACGGAGGCGGAGGGTGAAGACGCTGAGGATCACGGCCACGCCGGCGAAGCTGATGAACACGGCGCCGAGCCGCTCGGGCCCATCGACTGGCCGGCCTGGGGCGCGAGCGCCTTCGGTGTGATCGTCGCTCTGTTGATAGCGGCCGCGCTCGCAGTTCCGACTCTCCGGATGTGACGCCGGACGCGCCCGAAAGGAGCGCGACCCGCTCAGCCGGATTCGGGCGATCGAAGGTTGCCGGACAGCGTCTGCTGATTGACCCGTGAGACGGTCGCCTCGATCTCCTGGAGGTGCCCGCCCACCTCAGCGGTGATGGCACCCGCGTACCGCGTGTCGCCCACGGCGGGCAGGTTGATGAGCACGTTGGCCCGCGCTCCCCGAGCGGCGGCCTGTGCCAGCAGCGCGGCGACATCCAGGTCGCTGGCGGCATTCAGATTGCTGCGACCGGCAAGTGCCTCTATCTCGCGGACCAGCCGATGACACTCGCGCACGACCAGCAGCGGGATATCCGACGCTGTGCGCGCCGTGCCCTCCATCTGCGTGCGGCGCTCGGCCTGCTCGTCGGACGTCTCACGCGGCAGCTTCATGGCTTGCACGAACTTCGTGTAGGCCGCGGCATCCTCATCGGCCAGCTCCATGAATCGCCCACGGGCTCGCTCACCCTCTTGCAGAGCGCGGGCGTGGGTCGAGGCATACCCTTCGTACCGGGGTCGGTCCTGGGAGAGACGCGCGACCATGACCAGGAGGCTGGCCGCGAGGCTCGCGGCCACGGCCGCGGCACTGCCGCCACCGGGCACCGGATCGGCTGACGCGAGGCGTTCGGAGAACTCGGAGAGGGTCAGGCGACCGTACGATCCGCGCTCTTGGGACATCGAGGCGATTGTCGCACGTCCGCGCTCGGGTTCAGGCGACGGCGGCGAGCGTCTCCGGCTCCGTGTCCAGACCTTCTACGAGCCACCGCCGGCTGCGGTGCTCGAAGGCCAGCCGCAGACGTGCGGCGGGCGTGCGGATGTCGAACAAGGTGCGCGGACCGACGGCCACGGGATAGGCGGCAGACTCATCACGAACTCGCTCGATGCGGACGATGGGTTGGATGTCGGCGCCCACGCGCACTCTCTGCGGGCGACCCGTGAAAGGATCGCAGCTCACCGCGATCGCGGTCGGCGTGATTCGGACCATGGCCATCTTCCGGCTCCTTTCGGGCGGTCTCAGCTCTCCAGGTCCTTCGGGGCCTCTCACGAGAGGTCTAGAGAACATCCGTTCTGTATTGATGGTCACCCTAGTCGAACGGATGTTCGGTGTCAAGGGCTTCCGCTTCGATGCCCGCATCCTGTGCGCGGGCCGTGACAGCTCGCGTGTCACGATCCGCCGGCGGTCTGGATCCGATCCGGGGCGCATCGGGCGCCTTCTGGAAGTCCCGCTCGAACGGGGCTGCGACGCTGCTATCGAGCAGCCGCGCGCGGGTGATGGCCCGTGTCCCGAAGCGCTCCCGGATGGCGTCCGACGCCTCCACTGCACGCCGCTGGCGACCGTCCTCCGCGCCGAACAGCGCCAGTTGCTCACGGTCCGTGAGATGGGAGGCGCCGACACCCAGCAGCCTTACGCGCATTCCGCGGACCTCGGGCCGCACCAGGCTCACGGCCATCCGCCAGATGGGCTCGGTCAGGTCGGTCGGTCGCTTCAGGGTCCGCTGCCGGCTGATGGTCACGAAGTCGCTGTCGCGGAGCCGGATGGCCACCGTGCCGGCCTTGACGCCGCTGGCTCGCAACCGCCCGGCCACGCCTTCCGAGAGCGCCAGCAGCGTCCGCTCGATGACCTCCCAGTCGGCCGTGTCGACGTCGAAGGTGTGCTCGTGACTGACCGACTTGGTGGCCGCGCCATCACCGACCGGCGAGGGGTCGATGCCCACGGCCCTGGCCGCCAGTTGCGGACCGCCATTGCCGAAGCGCCGCACCAGCAGGTCGGCCGGCAGCGCGGCCAGATCGCCGATGGTGCGCACCCCGTACTCGCTGAGCACCGCCCGACTGCGGGCACCAACGCCCCACAGCCTTTCGATCGGCAGCGGCGCCAGGAAGGCCGCCTCCGTGCCCGGCTGCACTATCACCAGGCCGTCCGGCTTGCGCAACTCGGAGGCGACCTTGGCCACCAGCTTGGTGGTCGCCACCCCGACCGACGCGGACAGAGCGACCTCCAGCCGGATGGCCGACTTGATGGCCTTGGCGGCCTCCTCGGCCGGACCATGCAGCGTCTCCGTGCCGGCCATGTCCAGGAAGGCCTCGTCGATGGAAACCGGCTCCACGAGTGGTGTGAAGCCGCGCAGGATGGCCATCACCTGGCGGCTGACCGCGCTGTACTTGGCACCGTCCACAGGCAGGAACACGCCCTGGGGACACAGCGCCCCCGCCGTGCGCAGCGGCATCGCTGACCGGACGCCGAAGACGCGCGCCTCGTAGGACGCGGCACTGACCACGCCGCGAGCGTTCCGGTCGCCGCCGCCGACGATCACCGGCCGGCCCCGCAGCTCCGGGCGATCGCGCTGCTCCACGGCCGCGAAGAACGCGTCCAGATCGACGTGCAGGATGGTCGCGGCGGCAGGCTTCGCGTCGGCGCTGGTCACCCGGCCATGATGCGCTCGGTGCATCGCCTTCGTGCCCGGGTGGCAGACTGTGCCGATGCAGCCGGAAAGGTCGCGCGTGGCACCCGTGGTTCTCTTCCTCGCTCTGGCGACCCTGGCCATCAGCGCCCCCGCGGCGGCGGCGGATCCGCCGGCAGGGACCGACGCTGACGAACGCCCGTACGTGCTCAAGGGTGGCGCCAGCGAGCCGGTCTTCAGCTACCGCGACGCGATCCGCGAACAAGTGATCGTTTCCGCTCCGGACGGTGACGGTGATGGCGAGCGCGACTCGGTGGCCGTGGACATCATCCGCCCGCGAGAGCTGCACGGGCGCCGGAAGGTGCCGGTGATCATGCTGGCCAGCCCCTACTACGCCTGTTGCGGTCGCGGCAACGAGGGTGAGCTCAAGACGTACGCTGCCGATGGTTCGCCGCGCGGCTTCCCTTTGTTCTATGACAACTACTTCGTGCCGCGCGGATATGCCGTCGTGCAGGTCGACATGGCTGGCACGAATCGATCCGACGGATGCGCCGACATCGGTGCCGCGTCGGACATCGGTTCGGTCAAGGCGGTCGTCCGCTGGCTGAACGGGCGCGCCGCTGCGGTGGACGACTTCGGCCGACCGGCAAGGGCGACCTGGACCAACGGCAGGGTCGGCATGATCGGCAAGTCATACGACGGCACGCTGGCCAACGGCGTGGCCGCTACCGGGGTCAAGGGCTTGCAGACGATCGTGCCCATCTCGGCCATCAGCTCCTGGTACGACTACACGCGCTACCGCGGCCTGCCCTTCTATCACGACTATCCAGCCGCCCTGGCCCAGACCGTCTCGTTCGGGCGGACCAGCTATGACCCCGACTGCGCTCGGGTGAACCGGCGGATGTCGGCCGACGATGGCGACGGTAGTGGCGCGTACACGCCGTTCTGGTCGGCCCGCGACTACCGCCGCGCCCCCCGGCCCCAGGCGAGCCGGGTGCGTGCCAGCGTCTTCCTGGTACACGGACTTCAGGACACGAACGTGAAGACCCGCGACTTCGCGCGGTGGTGGTCGGCGCTGGGTCGCGGGGGCGTGCAGCGCAAGATGTGGCTGAGCCGGCTGGGCCATGTCGAGCCATTCGACCACGACCGTGCCCGCTGGGTGCACACGCTGCACCGCTGGTTCGGCCACGAGCTGATGGGCATCCGCAACGGCATCCTGGGCGAGCCGCGGGTGCGAGTGGAAGTGGCTCCCGGCCGCTGGCGCACGTCCGACGCGTGGCCGGTCCAAGGCAGGCCGACGATCCTGCGCCCGCGCGCCGATGGTCGGCTCAACACTGGCCATGCGGCGCGCAGGTCGGTCTCTTTCGTGAACGATCGGTCGCAGAGCGAGAAGGAGGCGATCACCGCTGGAAGTGACCGCAACCGGCTGCTCTTCGTGACCGATCCCCTGGGTCGGGCCGCGCGCGTCGCCGGCGTGCCGAAGGTGCGACTACGGGTCCGGACGCAGGTGGAGACCGGGCAGGTCGGTGTGGCCCTCGTCGACTACGGCCGCTCTCAGCGGGTCCTGACCACTGCCGAGGGGGCACGGACCCTGGACAGCCAGTCGTGCTACGGGCAGCGGACCCGGTATGACGATGGCTGCTACTTCGACGTCGAACGCCGCTTGGGTACGCCGCCGCTTCAAGTGATCGCTCGCGGTTGGGCTCGGCTGCGCGGCGCTGGCCCGCACCGGATCACGCTGCCGCTGACAGCCAACGACGTGCGGGTGCCGGCCGGTCATCGACTCGGCCTGGTGATCGTGGCTGCGTCAAGCGACTGGGTGCGAACCGTCGACCGGTCACCATCGACCTACAGGGTGTCACTGCGGCGCACCAGCCTGCGTCTCAACGGCCCGCTTCACTTCTCGGCAGACATCCGGAGTCCGATGCTGGTCCTGACCGACCCGGGCCCTGGTGCGTTGCCAAGCCCGAGTCGTCGCCCGATCCCCCGGTGAGGCACCGATGATCCGGGGCGAACTCATCACGCTTCGTCCCGTCCGCGAAGCTGACCTCGACGCGATGTACGCCGCGCACGTCGAGATTCGGAACCGCGGCGCGTTCTTCCCGCTCGGCGTCGTCTCCGAACCCGCCTTCCGGAGGCAGTTCGCCGAGGATGGGTTCTGGCAGAAGGAGGCGGGTACCCTGCTGATCGTGGGCCCTGATGATTGGATGGTGGGCCACATCGAATTCTTCAAACCGGTGAGCTACTGGGACGCCTTCGAGCTGTCATATCAGCTGTACGACGATCGTCATTCGGGACGAGGCTGGGTCACCGAGGCGGTGCAGCTGACCATCGACTACCTCTTCGGGACGAAGAAGCAGCACCGCATCCACCTGGTCATCGTCCCGGAGAACGCGGCGTCACGCCGGATCGCCGAGAAATGTGGCTTCGAGCTCGAGGGAACGGTTCGGGGCGCCTTCTTCAACGACGGTCGAAATCTGGACGTCCTGCTGTACTCGCTGCTGCGCGGTGATCCGCGTCCGTGGCACTTAGCCGAGCCCGGGCCATGACCGAGGCTCGGATCCTTCCCTCGGACATGCCTCGCTCCGCCGAGATCCTCACCGACGAAGCACTCGGCTTCGTGGCGGACCTGCAGCGGCGCTTCGGCCCCGTCCGAAACGGGCTCCTCCAGCGCCGTGTCGAGCGGCGCGAGCAGATCGCCCGCACCCTTCGCCTGGAGCTCCTGCCCGAGACCGCCGCCATCCGGGAGGACCCCACCTGGCGCGTTGCGCCAGCACCGGCCGACCTGGTCGATCGCCGCGTGGAGATCACCGGCCCGACGGAGCGCAAGATGGCCATCAACGCGCTCAACTCCGGCGCGCGCGTCTGGCTGGCCGACCTGGAGGATGCCAATACGCCTCATTGGGACAACGTCGTCTCCGGCCAGATCAACCTGGCCGATGGCGTCCGCGGCACGATCGGCTTCACCTCCCCAGAAGGCAAGGAGTATCGCCTGCGGGAGGACGGCGAGGTCGCGGTCATCGTCATGCGGCCCCGCGGCTGGCACCTCGATGAGCGCCACCTGCTGGTCGACGACGCGCCCACCACCGCCGCCCTCGTCGACTTCGGGCTCTACTTCTTCCACAACGCGCAGGAGCTGCTGGCCCGTGGCAGCGGGCCGTACCTCTACCTGCCCAAGATGGAGAGCCATCTGGAGGCGCGGCTGTGGAGCGACATCTTCCGCTACTCGGAGGAGCGGCTCGGCATCGACCACGGTTCGGTCCGCGCGACCGTCCTCATCGAGACCATCACCGCCGGCTTCGAGATGGAAGAGATCCTCTACGAGCTGCGCGACTACGCATCGGGCCTCAACGCGGGACGTTGGGACTACCTGTTCAGCCTCATCAAGGTCTTCCGGGCGGCGGGTCCTGACTTCGTGTTGCCCGACCGCAACAGCGTGACCATGACCGCTCCGTTCATGCGCGCCTACACGGAGCTGCTGGTGCGCACCTGCCACAAGCGTGGCGCGTTCGCCATGGGCGGCATGGCGGCATTCATCCCCAACCGCCGCGATCCCGAGGTCACGGAGCGGGCGTTGGCGAAGGTGCGCGGGGACAAGGAGCGGGAGGCCAACGACGGCTTCGATGGTTCGTGGGTGGCACACCCGGACCTGGTGCCGGTCTGCCGGGAGGTCTTCGACCGGGTGCTGGGCGACCGCCCGAACCAGTTGCACCGACTGCGCGAGGATGTGCCGGCACACGCCGGCGGCCTGCTCGCCGTGTCCGAGACCCCCGGTGAGGTCACCGAGGCGGGTCTGCGCAGCAACGTCTCGGTCGCGATCAGGTACCTCGCGGCCTGGCTGGGTGGCAACGGCGCGGTGGCCATCAACGACCTGATGGAGGACGCCGCCACGGCGGAGATCTCACGCTCGCAGGTCTGGCAATGGGCCCACGCGTCAGTGCCGCTGGCGGGGGGCAGGGCCGTGACGCCGGAGCTGGTGCGCTCGATCGTGGCGCAGGAGGCCGCGCTCATCGAGTCGGAGCTGGGTGCGGAGGGGTACGCACAGGGGCGCTACGAGGAGGCGCGCCAGCTGTTCGAGCGGGTCGCGCTGGAGGAGCCCTTCATCGAGTTCCTGACCCTGCCGGCCTACGACTTGATCGCCTGACGGCGAAGATCCGTCTAGGCCGGCGCCGCGGCCGTCTCACCGGGCGCGGGCATTCGCAGCGACCAGTTCCCGCCAGTCGGTCGCGCCTCGACCGCGGCGTACCAGGCGGGACTATGGTGCGTGAAGACCTGTTTGCGGTGTGCCGTGGCCCGCTCAAGGGTGGCCTTTGCGGCGTTGTACCTGACGAAACAGCGTTCCAGTTCCGTGGCTTCGTCTGCCATGACGACCTCTTGGCTCCGCCGAGCCGTTCGTGACGGGTCCGCCCCTCGGCGCAACCGGCGTGATGGCCATCCTCAGCCTCGGCGCGGCTCTGAGGAAGCATACGGAAGTCCCCCGCTGCCCCACTTCCGCACTATGCCGGACAGCTGCCCGGCATCGCTCGGGGACTCAGGTCCCGGCGAGCCGGCCGAGGACCGGGGTCATGACTTCCAGATGCCGAGGGCGTAGGGCGATATAACTGATGCCCCAGCGCTCGCGCCGGGCGAGCAACGTCTCGATCATCTGTCCCGTATCTCCTAACAGGTGGTGCGGGCTTCGCCGCAGCTCCTCGGCGCTGAGGGCACCGGGCGTATCACTGGGTTCGCCTGGACCTCCACGGCGCGGGCCCGCCTCGAACAGGGCGATGTTGATCTCCAGCTCCGGCCAGCGGTCGCCAGCAGCCTCCCGGATCCAGCGGATCTTGCGGTGGATGGCGGCCTCGGAGATGTCAGACGGATCCGTGCCACCTTGCGGGAGTGACCGCGGATCGAGGCCCACGATGTCCGCCTCCCGAGCCGCGAAAGCAAGCAGGCGTGGACCGCCGCCGCCCACCATGAAGGGCGGATGCGGCCGCTGGACAGAGCGCGGCAGGCCCTGTTGATCCATGGCGGGATAGTCGTCGTCGCCGGCATGTTCCATCCGGCCCTCGGCCATCGCCCGCCTGAGCAGGCGGAGGGATGTCTGCATGCGGCGCAGCCGCACTCCCGGCCGGTCGAACGTGAGGCCGGCTGCTTCGTACTCCTGGCGGTTCCACCCTGCGCCGAGGCCGATCTCCAGGCGGCCGCTCGTGATGGCGTCGATGGTCGTCAGCTCCTGGGCCAGCACGGCCGGGTGGCGCAGGTCGTTGTTGAGGACGAAGTTGCCGATGCGGAGCCCTGTGGCTTCGGCCACCGACTGCAGCAAGGGCAACGTGGCCCAGCGCCCAAGGTGATCCGTGCCGAGGATCACGCTGATGCCAGAACCCTCAGCCTGACGTGCCAGTTCCACCACGCCGTCGCGCGTCGCGTCTCGCGAGTCGATGATCAACCCAAAGCGGAACGGCCGGCTCTCAGGCGGGTGGGTCATGGCGAACCTGTGCGTACCAAGTCCGGTGGTCCGACGGTCAGGGTGACGATTTCGGTGACCTGCTGCTTCCCCTTGAGTGTCAGCCGTCGCCGCTCCAGTTCGGCACTCAATCCGGCCGCCACTGCCGCTTCGGTCGTCACCAGGACCTGCCCCGCCTCGGCGACCGACGCAAGTCTGGCGGTGGTATTGACAGTGTCGCCCAGGGCGGTGAGCTCCGTGTGCGCGCCCTCGCCCACGGCACCGACCCAGGCCGTGCCGGTGTGCACGCCGGCACCGACCGGAGCCCACGGTCCACCAATGTCGGCATGGCCCGTGGCATGGAGCAGCGCTTGGGCGGCCTCGACCGCGTGAGCCGCGTGGCGCTCGCCGCTGAGGAGCGGGAAGAACATCGCGACCAGCTCGTCGCCGACGAACTTGTCGACGCCGCCTTCATGCTCGAACACGACCTCCGCCGCAGTGTCGTAGAAGCGGTCCATGAGCCCGTGAAACTCCGATGGACTCATTCCCTCGGCCAAGGTCGTGGAGCCGCGGATATCGGCGAACAGGAAGCTGCACTCGATCTCCGCCCCACCGTGGTGACGCGTGAGGAACTTGAAGCATGTGTTGCACATCGCGGGGCTGGCGTCCGACGGCTGCTTGCCGATCACGCGCATGAAGGAAGCGCCGATGCCGGCGAACGGCGCCGCGCACAGCTTGCAGCGGGGACCGTGCGGGATGCGTCGGAAGATCCGCCGGCCTCGTCGCTCCAGCGAGTGCCCGCGGGTGAGGAAGTCGCGCCAGAACTCCTCGCTCTCCCGACCGGGCGGCGTGCTCGAGGTCATCGGTCCTCTTTGAGGGCAGTCCAGCGTACTCGGCGGGAAAAGCCAGAGCACCCTGACCGCGCAGCTTCCGCTCGATGGGAGTGACGGTCGGGGCGGTCGGGCTAACCTTTACCTATGAGTGACAAAAGTAGAGGGTGGCCCGAGGCGCCGCGGGACGACCATCAGCTCCAAGCATCCGGTCACCATCCCGAAGGATGCGATGACCTCGGCTGGTCTGCGCACGGGTGATCGCCTCCGCGCCGTGCCGCGAGGTCGCGGTCGCGTCCTCCTCGTCAGGGAAGAGGATCCAGTAGCGCGACATGCGGGCAAGCTGACTGGCGTCTATCGGCCGGGTGAGCTTGACGAGCTCCGCAACGAGTGGCGTTGACCACCCGGCTGCTGACCACCGACTCGGGATGGCCTGACGTGGGCATCACCACCGACCTCATCGGATCCTGACCGGATTCCGGGCTATCGCGGCCCCGTCGGGGTCTTCGAAGCGGAGCGCCTTGAGCGGCTCGAGATCGGTGCCCCAATCGTGCGGAATGCGGCGCGCGGTCATCAGAACCTCCACGCGCCCCTGCAGCTCCTGCTGGAAGGTCGGATCGGCGTCGTGGGCGAGCCGAAGCAGAGCGACACCGAGATAGCCGGGCGGCCATCCCTGGGATCGCTCGATCCTCGTGAGATCAGCAGAAAGGCGGTCGTGATATGGCGGCCACGCCGATTCCAGCCCGAAGAGCGCTCTGATCAGACCCAGGGCCGATTCGGCCGCATGCAGGTGCCGGCCCAGATCGTCCCCGCGACGCGCCGCCTTGATCGACCGGACGAAGCCATTCAGGTATTCATCGTAGGCCGCGGCTGTTCGTTCGCTCGCCACCTTGCCCGCCTCAGCTGCCAGGCGAGTCATGAGTACGGCGATCGCGCCGGTGCGATCGAACAGTATCCGGGCCGAAATGTAAGTCGCCGTGTACCAGCCCGGGTCGGTGACGTACGCCTCGATGCGCGATGGCGTCTGATAGAGCATGTCCGCTCTCGTGCGGCCATCCGGGGCGCTCTTTACGTGCAGTGCATCGCGTTTCCGCCGGGCTGAATACGCCTCGTCGGTCACGATGCGGATGAGGTCGTAGTCCGAGTCGGCCCGATGGGCGTCGAGTGCGCGGGAGCCGTGGAGTAGCAAGCCCAGGGTCTCGGGGTCCTCCCGGACCTCCGCTATGAGCCCCGCCAGGAACGCATCCTCCGACGCCATCAAGAGTCGCTCAGGGACTTGAGCGCCGGCCAGGAGCCCTTGGCGGTCTCGACGTCGGCTTCCGATGCGAGCAGGTAGCGCCAGCGGACATCGACCCCGTCGTCGGCGGTGACGTGATTCGCCCAGCGGCGGGCAGCCTGGCGCTTGCCCTTGACGGACGCGGAGTCCATCTCCTTGTCCATCTTCACCTCCACCACCCAGTGGGTCCCGTCAGTGCCGATGACGATGAAGTCCGGGTTATACATCTGGCCAGCCGAGTTCCAGAGCATCAGCAGGTCGCCGATCTGGAGACGGACCCAGGCCGAGACGGTCGGGTCATCGTCAACCATGTTCGCCACCGTCCGCTCGGTGCGCGAGTCGAACCACTCGACCGGGAAGAGTGACCGCTTCCAGCCGGCGTAGGCGACCGTGCGGCTGAACGCCCCGTGCCGATCGCCCGATACCTCCCGATCCGTTGCGCGTGCCGGAGCGAACTCGCGCAGCTCCACGACCTCCTCGTACGACGGCGCGGACATGTAGGCGCGTTGCTCCTCGGCGACCAGCCGCACAAGGCCGCCGCCGGCACGATACAGAGTCGCGGACAGCAGGTCCGCCGCTACATCCCGGGGTGTTGGCACCTACCGTGCCAGTCCAGATGCCACAGCGGATCCCGACTGAGAGGTGAGCGGGGCCAGGCGCTGCAGCACCGCCGGGTTATCGATCCGGTCGGCGAAGACCCGCCCCGAGTCGAGCGCGCCGGGCATGCCCAGTGCGGCGCGGTGGAGCTGGGCACGCACCAGCAGCTCGTTCATGCCCGTCCGCCCGGCCACTGCCTCGAGGTCGTTGACCCACCGGTCGGCACCGGCGACTCCGTTGTCGATGGCGACCTGGGCGAGCGTGTCGAGGCAGAAGGCGTGTATCCACAGGTATGCGTCGGGTATGCGCACGCAGCGAACGCGCGCATCGTCCAGCCAGCGCATCGCCTCGTCGACCTCACCCCGCGCCAGGCGCACCAGCCCGATCCCTCGCGCGCCCATGCCCTCCCAGCACGGGTCCCCGATCTGACAACCCAAGGCGAAAGCGGCCTCGAAGGCCTCGCTGGCCTGCTCCACCCTGCCCTCCGCCAGCTCGACACCGCCTAGCAGTGACTGCGGCCAGGCCTGGAAGGTCATCCAGCCCGCCGCGCGCACGACGTCCATCGCCCGCTCGAGTGCCGTCCGCGCCTCCGCCTGCTCCTCGCGCAGCAGGTGCGTGCGGCCGAGGAAGGTCAACGCCCAGGCCGTGAGACGAGGCTTCTGGAACGCCCCCGCCGTGGCGGCGGACTCGGTCAGAAGCTCGATGGCCCGGGAGGTCTGGCCCTGGTCGGATGTCACCACGCCCAGGACTCCCAGGGCCGCGGCGCGCAGGCCGTCATCGGGCGCCTCGTCGATCGCTCGGCGCAGCCATGCGTCGGCCCGGTCGTAGCGGGCGCGCAGCAGCTCGACGTAACCGAGCTCACGACAGGCCTCGCTGACAGCCTCGCGAAGCTGGATCTCCCCGGCCACCGCAAGCGCGGCATGAAGAGCGGTCGCACCCTCTCCGTCGCGACCGCGGCCGCCATGGATATAGGCGGTGCCCAGCGCCACCAGCGCTCTCGCTTCAAGGGCCCGGTCGCCGGACTCCTGTGCATCGGCCACCGCCCGGCGCAGGGTTGCCAGCCCCGCCTCGATCGCTCCCGCAGCGATGGCCGCGTCGCCGGCGGCGATGAGCGACTCGGCGGTCGCCCGGCTGCCCCGGCTGGCTGCGCCGGAAAGAGCACCGGTCGTGCGCTCCGCAGCGCGCACCAGCGTCGCCGATGGCTCCACTCCCAGTTCGCGCCGAAAGCGGGCGAGGGTCGTGGACAGGTAGCGCCGGGCATGGACCTCGTCACCGGCCGCCACGTGGGCCCGGATGAGAAGCGCGTGCGCCTCCTCGTCGTACTCGTCCAGAGCGACCAGCTTCGTCGTCAGGTCGACTGCCGAGTGCGCGTCGCCGGCTGCCAGGCGGGAGACGGCTGCCTCGCGGAGCATCGCCGCCGCAGTACCCGCACAGCGTCGTCGCTCGGCGAGCAGCCACGCCTCGAAGGGCGCATCCGTGGCCGGTCGGATGCCTTCCAGCAGATCGCGCCCCACGCCGGGCAAACGGATCGCCTGGACCCAGGTGCCGGAGGTCAGCGTGTGCACATCGACGAGTGTGCCGGTGGGCAACTGCAGGCGGACGGGATCCCCTTCCAGCGTCGCGTCCGGCCCCAGTAGCCGGCGGATCTGGGCCAGGTTCCAGCGCAGCGAGCCAAGCGGATCGTCGGCGTCACCGAAGAGGAGGCCGGCCAGCCGCTGCCGTGACATGGGCGACGAGGAGAGCAGCAACAACGCGAGCAGCGCCCACGGCTTGTGGCCGCGCGGGGCGGGCCGATCCGCGCCGTCACGCTCGACGCGCGGAGACCCCATCAGGTAGATCGCCAGGCTCATCAGGTGCCGTCATCGTGGACGCAGTGCGCGCGACGCGCAAGCGCTCGGCTCAGATGCGTGCGCCGGTGTGTCGTCCGATATCGCGTTCCTGCGCCGGACCAAGCTGACCGCTAGTCACCATGTGATCCCACCACGCGGCCAGCGCGCCAGAAGCACGGCGGGGAGCTCGGCGCATGGTGGCCAGCCGGGCCGATGAAGTGGCCGGCGTCGAGTGGGTTGCCGTGGCGTGGTGCGCAGTCATCTCGTCTCTCCAGTGCTCAAGGTGGCCTGTTGACTGGCCCAACATCGGCTGGAGGCGTGTGACGGCCTGTGTGACGGGATATGTCGCGCTTGACATCAGAGCGGCTCTAGACTCTAGGCTGCGGTCATGCGCATCGGAGAACTCGGCGAACGGCTCGGTACGACCCCTCATTCCATCCGCTTCTACGAGCGGCAGGGACTGCTCCCGGCTGCTGTGCGCACCGACAACGGCTACACAACTGGCTGGCGGAGACACTCCTCGACAGGTGATCACCGCAGGAAAGGAGGAACGCCATGATCGTCCGATGTGACGACTGCTGCTGCGACAAGCACTGCTGCGGCTGCGGCACTCAGTAGGCGGGCTCAGTCGGCACTCACGCTGCGTACCAGCCCGATGCCCAGCGTCAGAACACCGCCGATCAGGAAGAGGCCGCCGGCGAAGACGAGGTAGATGAGCGGGTTCGGCTCGGTCGCGTCGGGGGAGAGGACGGAGAGGAAGAAGCCGAGCGGCATGAGGATCGCGGCGAGCGGCACGCCGTGGCGGGCCAGCCACAGCCAGCGGCCAGTGAGGCGCGTCTCGTCGACGTAGCGCAGCAGGACGAGCGCCAGGATGAGCATGATGCCCGCATGCGCGTGGCCGGCGCGCCAGAGGTCCTGGCGCACTGGGTTATCGAGATAGCCTGCCGTCTGGCCAAGGATCATCGAGAGCAGGCTGGCGCCGCCGAAGGCGACGGCCGGCACGAGGATGAGCAGGGTGCCCGCAAGTCGGCGGGATTCGGGGGCCATCGACGGCGCTCCTAATGGATAGTCACTGTATCTGGTAGCGGATAGTGCCACTGTCCGCTACTATGCGTCAAGCCCATGCGAATCTCCGACCTGAGTCGCCACAGCGGCATCCCGATCCCGACCATCAAGTTCTACCTGCGCGAGCGCGTACTCCCCGCGGGCAGCCGTACGGCACCGAACCAGGCGGCCTACGGCCAAGAGCACCTCAGGCGACTGCGCTTGATCCGGGTCCTGGTCGAGGTGGGCGGTCTCACACTGTCGGCGGTGAGGCGGGTCGTCGAGGCGCTGGGCGATGACGAGCTGCCCCTGACCGATGTCCTTGGCGTGGCGCATCGGGCGCTCGAGACGGTCACCGCCGGCGGTGCGGGCCCGAGTGAGGCTCGGCGTGAGGTCGATGCGTGGATCGAGGCGCGTGGCTGGCAGGTCACTGCGGACGCCCCCACGCGAGACGTGCTGGCTTCGACGCTGGTGGCGCTGCGCGGCCTGGGCTGGCAGGTGGGTCCGCGCGTCTTCGATCGCTACGCCGGGCACATGGACGAGATCGCCGCCAACGAGTTGGCCTATGTCGCCGGTATGGAGTCCCGCGAGGCCGCCGTGGAGGCGACCGTCATCGGCACCGTGGTCTTCGAGCGAGCCATGGTCGCGCTGCGCCGGCTGGCCCAGGAGCACCACTCCAGCCAGCTACTCGGCCCATGACCTCTGACTCTGATGCGGACTCGCCACATCTTGACCGGTACGGTAGGAATACATACCATTCCGGTATGAAATCTGTCGTTTCCGAGAAAGGGCAGGTCACGATACCAAAGGCGGTTCGGTCGAAGCTTGGCCTGCGACCCGGCACCGTGATCGAGTTCGAGGCGGAGCGTGGCCGCCTGATCGGCCGCAAGGCAGGCTCCAGGGACGTCATCGATGAGGTCTACGGCTCGCTCAAGA